>Ga0172379_10002177_pt1 | contig 35760 bp, 37 predicted proteins | sample GrowelOW334metaG_FD_119756 | JGI IMG/M metagenome (GOLD analysis project Ga0172379, IMG submission 119756) | Groundwater microbial communities from an aquifer near a municipal landfill in Southern Ontario, Canada - Groundwater well OW334 metaG | ecosystem: Environmental > Aquatic > Deep... | reverse complement strand
GAACAATAAGGTCATAATAACCATTATTTAATTTCTTGATTTTGTACCTAAAAAGGACGTTTAAACGTCCTTTTTAGGTACAAAATCAAGAAATTAAATAATGGTTATTATGACCTTATTGTTCATAGGCGCCAATATCAACAGCTGAACCCTGTGGAACAGCAGTGTTAACAAAATCCCCACTTAAACCAACGCTAGTTCCTGCATTAATTGCAGGCGAAGTTGATCTAGGTTTAAAAACATGATACTGCGGATCTTGCGGATATAGAACCATAAATACGGGATCTGCTAATATTGAGTGGGCATCTTGTCCGGCAATTAAAGTGCCATTTGGGTAATATATGTTATAATCTACAACATTATTTACTGGAAAAAGCATCTCTAATAGCTTTTTATAATGGCTAGACGTATCACCGAGCGCTAGAGTGTGAATTATATTATTTTTTGCCCAATTATTGGCGTTATAAGAAGTGCCTGATTTCCCAGCTAATAAAATACCGAATCTTGTACTATTATAAACAACATTGTTTAAAACTTTGGTATTACTATAATCATATATTTGCACTCCGTCTACTTCATTATAAACAATATTGTAAGCGACAATGTTATTGGTGGTGTTAGTTATACCATCACTACCGCCGTCAAATCTTATACCGCAACTGCCAAGGACTGCTCCACCATCAGTTGGGTCTTTAATAATGTCATGACCATCTTTATTAATAAATGTATCATATTGGTCATGAACCGTATTGCGCGTCACTTGGTTGTTACTGCCGACTCTATATAAATTAATGCCACAACGGTCGTCAAAAATTTGTGTATTATTATAAACAGTATTTAATTGTATCTTATTGTTAGTTGATATAAATCCAGCAATGTTAATGCCACCTTCATCATTATTATAAATCTTGTTAGCTGTTACAGAATTAGATATACCATTTTGAACTAATATTCCACCCTGTCCATTATTATAAACTTCGTTACTACCTATTTGATTGTTTTTTATATAACCAGTGCCATCTGGCGAATATAAAAAGATTCCGGTTCCATAATTGCCTGCGGCGATTGATCTAACTGTACCTTTTGTACCATAAACCGTACAATTTAATATAATATTATTTTGGCCCTTACCATTAGTATCAGACAAAAAATAAATGCCTCCAAAGCCAAAGCTATTACTGATGGTAACTTTGCTAATAACAACACCATTAGTATTGTAAGCTAAAAGACCAGCGATGCTGTTTGCGCCAGTAGAATCTATATTTAAATTTCTAATATAAATATTACTGACATTATTTAATGAAATACCCGCACTATCAGGACTAGATGAATTGTTCCCAGAAATTATTGGCTTTGCTCCAGTACCATAAGAATCAAATATAATGGGATTGCCTAGTATCCCTGACTTAGTAACTCTTAATTGCTCATTCCACTTAGAACCAGCCTTAAACAACACTTGGTCGCCTGGTTGTAAATTTGACATCATCGCATTAACTTTAGCAATTGTTTTCCAAGCTGCTGCCTGACTTAATCCATTATTACTATCATTTCCAGATGGATTAACATAATAAATCTTGCCGGCAGTTGTAGTAGTCCTGCTACTTAAACCCGCAGGAGAACTAATTAATATATTGACCGTTATTGCTGAGATCGAAATCGTTACTCCGACAATCAGAATAATTGTCCCTATAATTGGGCTAACTTGTTTTTTTAAGATGTTCATAATTGACATATTGTTTGTTTATAAATAATTAATTATCTTATTATACCACAAAACCATAACATAATCATTATGTTATGGTTTTGTGGTAGTTTTTATTTGTGAGCGGGTGAGCAGAATCGAACTGCCGTCTCGTCCTTGGCAAGGACGTGTAATAGCCACTATACCACACCCGCCTGCGCTACGCTTTTGCGAGGCAAGCCCGTCATCATTATTTTGTGCCTGGAGCCAGACTTGCACTGGCCACCCCAGCTTTTTCAGAGCTGTGCTCTAACTACCTGAGCTATCCAGGCTTAATTTTACTTGTGGACGATGCAGGACTCGAACCTGCGACCCTCTCAGTGTAAATGAGATGCTCTACCAACTGAGCTAATCGTCCTTGGCTTGCCCTGAGCGAGCAGAGTAAGTCGAAGGGTGCGCGGGACAGGAGTCGAACCTGCATGCCTTGCGGCGCTACCACCTCAAGGTAGTGCGTCTGCCATTTCGCCACCCGCGCTTGCCATTTAATTAAGATGGCGTTTCTTCTGAAGTTATTTCTTCAACTGGTTCCTCGCCCGTCTCAATGTCCGAAGGATTTTGATCTGATTCCGGGGCAATAGCGGCTGCAAAATCTTTTCTTTTTAGTTTGGCCTTTTTACCCTTGGCTTCTCTTAAATAGTAAAGTTTTGATCTCCTCACTTTTCCATGCCTAACAACCTCTATTTTATCAATTGATGGCGAGTGTATCGGATAAACTCTTTCAACTCCGACTCCGTCAACAACTTTTCTTACGGTTATTGTTGCTGAAATGCCTTTGCCATGTTTTTTGGCAATAATTATGCCTTCAAAAATCTGGATTCTTTCTTTATCGCCTTCTTTAATTTTTTGGTGTACTTTAATTGTATCGCCAGGCCTTAATTCTGGCAATTTTTTTTCTTGCTCTTTATTAAATTTTTCTAATAATGTTGTCATATTATTTTATTAAATTTTTCTAATATATTATTTAAACCTTCTGGCAAATCCGAAATAAACTCTTCGGTTTTTCCATTTGGTAATTGGATTTTAAGTTTTTGTGCGTGAAGAAATTGTCTTGTAAGGCCTTCTGGCGTCTTCGAGTTTTTGAAGCTATACAATTTATCTCCCGTAATTGGGTGTTGTAAATAAGAAAAATGACACCTTATTTGGTGGCGTCTTCCTGTTTTTATTTCAACCTCTAATAAAGTATAATCGTGAAAGCGTTCTAAAACTTTATATTCTGTAATAGCCTCTCTTTTTCCAGGTCCCGTTTCATTCGACGAATATGCCTTTTGTTTTCTTTTGTCGCCAGGAGCTCTGCCAATTAAGGTTTTTATTTCACCTTTATCGTCTTTTATCGCCCCTTCAATTAAACAAACGTATTTCTTTTCTACCTCTCTATTTTTAAACCTATTTTGCAAAAAAATCAAGGCCTCTGTGCTCTTCGCCACCAATAAAACTCCCGAAGTGTCTTTGTCTAGCCTGTGCGCAATTCCATATCTTGGTGCTTCACCAGCTAATTTTAGTTCAGGATATTTTTCAATTAATTCATCAATTAAGGTTTTTTCTCCTCTTTTTAAGCTTTCTCCTTCTGGAAAAACTACAACTCCTGCTGGTTTATCTACAACCAAAACATCATTATCTTCATATATTACTTTTATATCCATGTGGGCGATATAGGATTCGAACCTATGACCCTCTACACGTCAAGTAGATGCTCTACCACTGAGCTAATCGCCCTTATTTGGGTGGGCGTGGATGGACTCGAACCATCGACCCCGGCTTTATAAGAGCCGTGCTCTAACCGACTGAGCTACACGCCCATAAAGGGAAATTCCCTTTATTTTTTATTTACTTTGCCAATTAATTTTTCAAATTCTTCTCTTTCAATTGTTTCTTTTTCAATTAAGTCTTTTGCCACTTTGTCTAATAAATCTTTGTGTTTTAATAAAACTATTTCTGCTTGTTTTTGAGCTCCTTTTATAATTACATCAACTTCGCCATCAATTCTTTCAGCTATTTTTTCCGAATAATTTCTTTGTTCTGAAATTTCTTTTCCTAAAAAGACTAATTCTTCTTTTTCGCCAAATGCAATAAGCCCCAATGATGACATCCCATATTCTTTGACTAATTTTCTTGCCATTTCTGAAGCCCTGCTCAAATCATTTGAGGCTCCGGTTGTCATTTCTCCAAATTTTATTCTTTCAGCTATGCATCCGCCAAGCAAGGTTGAAATTTCAGACATAAACCCAGTTTTTGTTTTCATTTTTCTTTCTTCCGATGGAACCAATAAAGTATAACCAGCTGCCATGCCCCTTGCAATAATTGATATTTTTCTTACAGGTTCTGTTTCTGGCATAAACGTAGAAACTAAAGCGTGTCCTGCCTCATGAAAAGCTGCAATTTCCTTTTCTTTTTTAGATAAAATATGAGATTTTCTTTCCGGCCCCAATAAAACTTTTTCAATTGCTTCTAAAAATTCTTTTTGGTCAACTTGTGTTTTATTTTGGCGGGCTGCTAATAAAGCAGCTTCGTTGGCAACGTTGGCTAAGTCAGCTCCAGAAAACCCAGGAGTTCTTTCAGCAGTTTCTTTAAAATTAACATTTTTTCCTAAAGGTTTATCTTTTGAGTGAATTTTTAAGATTTCTTCTCTGTCATGGACATCTGGCGGGTCTAAAACAATTTTTCTATCAAATCTTCCAGGTCTTAAAAGAGCAGGGTCTAAAATATCTGGCCTGTTTGTAGCAGCTAAAATTATAACTCCTGTTTCTTTTTCAAAACCATCCATTTCAACCAAAATTTGGTTTAAAGTTTGTTCTCTTTCGTCGTGTCCGCCTCCTATTCCGGCTCCTCTGTGGCGTCCAATTGCGTCTAATTCATCTATAAAAATTATCGACGGTGCAGATTTTTTTGCAGTAGCAAATAAATCACGAACGCGGGCAGATCCTACGCCAACAAACATTTCTACAAATTCAGAACCAGAAACAGATAAAAAGGGAACATTAGCTTCGCCGGCAACAGCACGGGCAAGCAAAGTTTTTCCAACTCCAGCTGCTCCAACAAGCAAAACTCCTCTTGGAATTTTTGCCCCCATAGCCAAATATTTTTTTGGAAACTTTAAAAAATCAACAATTTCAACTAATTCTTCTTTTGCCTCCTTTAATCCAGCCACATCTTTAAATGTTATTTTTTCTTTTCCATGGCCTTCAGCGCCAAATAATCTAGCTTTTGCTTTTGTAAAATCGAATGCCTGCATGGCCCCAGTTTTTGCTTGCCCTATCATTTTCCAAAAGAAAAATCCAAAAACTACCAGAGGCAAAATTCCAAAAATTAAAAGCGGGGTTAACCAAGACCATAAATCTTCTTTTGCCACTTGATTTGATATTTCAACTTTTTGCAGACTATCTTTATTGACTCCTAAATTCATCAGCAAATCAGTTAATCCTGTTCCAGATTCTTTCATTGAGGTAGCAGTTTTGTCATCGCTGTAAGTAATGTTTAACGTGTCTCCTGAAACAGTTATTTTTTTGATTTTGCTGTTATTTATATCTAAAACTAATTGTGTTGTAGATATTTCATTTGGAGTTGTGGCTGGAAAATAAAGCAAGCTAAAAATCCCTCCAACGATAAGAAGTATTAATATTACAAATATAAAGTTTTTGATTAGTGGATTCATATACAGATAATTTAACATATTTTTAAAAAAAATTCAATAACCAAAAAAACAAATAAAGAGACCGGTATGTCGCTGTGAAGCAACAATACCGGTCCTGTGACCACTTTCACCGTTGGCGTCCGTCTACGAAACCGTGATAGCACCGTTTGCGATTTTGAGGCTGTGGTCTGCCTTAATGGGGTTGCCGTGGACCAGCACGGGCTGACCGTCGGGCTTGTACAGTGGTGTACGCGCGTGTAAGTCGACGTTGATGCAGCGCTGGCCTTCGATCTCTTTACCGCCCTGAAAGAACGGATTGTCGAACGCGCGGATGCGCCACATTGATCCACTGCACATCTCGGCCAAGTCATCGCGGACTGCGTCACGCTTATGGCTGAAGTGTTCGGACAACTGCGCGAACTCGTGCTTGGCGAGGACGAAGCGAACCGCGAAGTATTTCCGCTTACCGGTGTGATCCTTCGGATCGTTGCGTTCCTGGCTGGACGCGTCCACGAGTTCATAGCCCACAGCTTCGAGCCCATAAAGAAGCTCTCCGATACCGCAGTTTTCGGTGGGTTCGAGAGTCATGATTCCTTTAACTGTGGGATTGACGCGGTCCGTACGATCTCCTTGGCTTTCGATGCCAAGGTCTTTCACCGAGTTTGGCACGATGTTGGGGTTGGATCCGTTAAACTGAATGACGACCAGACGCGTATTGTCGTTGAGCGTTACATTTGTGACCATGGTATGGCCTCCTTTTCGTTCTATGTACTACACTTACCCATTTGGGGACTATTCCACACATTGTGGGTAGCCCATAAAGAAGAACTATATATATCATAGCATATTATGTAAACCTTGTCAAGAGATTAACTCTTTATTTGTGTAAGCAAAAAGCGGGCAATAATGCCCGCTTTTTAGATGTCTTTTTATTCTTTGACGAGTTTCAAGCTCATTCTGTGTTCTTTTGGTTCTATCAATAAAACTTGAAAGTCATAAGATTTACCAAGTTCCAATTGTTTTTCCATTTCTTCTTTAGATTCAAATTCTGAAATGTGGCAAAGCCCTCTAATTTTTGGCGCAATTTCCACAAAAGCTCCAAAAGTTGAGAATTTAGTCACTTTTCCTTTTATTACATCTTCCTTATTATAGTTTTTTTCAATTTCTTCCCAAGGGTTTTGCTTTAATGACTTTAACGAAAGAAAAACTTGGTTATTATTTATGTTTATAATTTGAGCTTTAATAACTTCGCCAACTTTTACAACTTCAGCAGGGTTTTCAACAAGTTGCCAGTCTAATTCAGAAATATGAATTAAGCCTTCAATTTGGTCGTTTTTGTCCTCTGCGTCAGCTGGAAACTTAATAAATGCTCCAAAATCGGCAATGCCTGTTATTTCTCCATCAACAACATCTCCTCTTTTATAATTTTTTAATGTTTCTTTGGTTTTTTCTTCTGATTTTGCTTTCTCAGACAAAATTAATTTATTTTCTGTAGCCAATAAATCAAGAATTTTTACTTCTAAAGTTTTACCGATAAATTTTTGTAATTCTTTTAGAATTTTTGATTTATCTGCGTCAGCCACCCTTGGATAGTGCTCTGGAGCCAACTGCGAAACAGGCAAGAAAGCCTGTATGTTGTCTAAACTTGTTAAAAGTCCGCCTTTATTAACGCCAGTTATTCTAACATTTATAATTTGCTCTGAATCTCTTAATTCTTTTAGTCTTTGCCAGCTAATTTCTTTTGTGGCATCTTTTAATGAAAGTTCTCTGTATCCTTCATCATTTTCTACTTCAAGAATTTTAGCATGGACTTTGTCTCCGACTTCAAGATTTTTTATAATATCTTTTACATTATAAAATTCACGCCCGTAAATTATTCCGGTTCCATGAATTCCAAGGTCAATGTATAAAGATGATCTGTCTTTTGCAACAACTTTTCCTTCAATGGTTGAACCAACTGAAAGCGGATAAGCTGTTTCCACGATTTTTTTAATTGTATCTTTTATCATAACAAAAAATACCTGTTTATTTTTTCCCGATACGCGACGAAGTCGCTATCGAGGATCCTCGACGGCTTGCCGTCGGGACTCCCCATTTTTAAAATAGGTTCTGCTGCAGGTTTACCCTGTGTTTATCACGGGGTCAGCAGTGTTACTTATTAATATATTAAATATACACTATATTTAGATTTTTGCAAGTCTTGAAGTGGAAATATATTTATGATAAAATTATTAAATAAAAATACAGCAAGGTGTTCAGCGAAATTTCAGCCCCCAATGCAATCTATATGTCAGGGCTAAAATTTCGAAGCAAATCTGCTCGCTTGCTCACAGACCCGTGGCAAAAATTTATTGGGCAGGGCAATCCTGCTTTAAAATTGAAGTTTCTAACTCAAGAGACCATTCAGCTGATATTGTAATTGACCCGTATGATGAATCTACTGGATTAAAGCTTCCTAATCTTTCAGCTGATATTGTTTTAGTTACTCATGATCATCACGATCATAATAATGTGAAGGGCGTAAAAGGAACGCCTTTTGTGATACAAGGCCCAGGAGAATATGAGGTTAAAGAAGTTTTTATAAATGGCATTCCTTCTTTTCACGACGACAAAGACGGCAAAGAGAGAGGTCAGAACACAATTTATGTAATTGAAGTAGAAGATATGAGGTTTTGTCATTTAGGAGATTTGGGGCAAAAACAATTAACCGATGAACAATTAGAAAAAATAGATGCAGTAGATGTTTTAATGATTCCTGTTGGAGGTGAATATACAATTGACTCTTCTTCTGCCCAAAAAATAATTTCACAAATTGAGCCAAGAATTGTGATTCCAATGCACTATAATCTGCCAAAATTAAAAGATAAGCTTGACGAAGTTTCTAAATTTTTAAAAACCATGGGCAAGCCATCCATTGCTCCGCAAGATAAGTTGGTTGTTAAAGAAAGTACGATGCCAAAAGAAGGAGCAATGGAAATAGTAGTTTTGCAACCGTAACTAATTTTTAATGAAAATTAAAGAAAAAGCCAAAAATTTTTTAACAAAATTGCAAAATTTGCCAGATCACCAGAAAAAAGTTATTCTATGGACAGCCGTTGCTGTTTTAGCTGCTATATTAGGATATTTTTGGGTTATGGGTGCGTTGAATAGTCTCGATAAAATTGGAAAAAATGTAGGGCAAATTAAATTTCCAGAAATTCAAATGCCAGAAAATATTAAGAATGCTGACTTGTTCGTTCAAGACCAGCAGGTGACAGAGGGTTGGAAAACATATACAAATACTAAATATGAGTTTGAAATAAAATATCCTTCTGACTGGGCTTTTCGAGAATATGACACGGGAACCGGCGCTGCATTTTTCCCACAAAATAAATTAAGCGAGAATACAACCGGAAATGGAAGCATAAATGTTGGGTTTTATAAAAAAGGTTCTAATTATTGCAAAATTCCTTTTGATGATTATGTAAAAACAGCTGGTCCTTCAGAAATACAAAATTATGAGAGCATAAATACGATAAACGGAGGCACAACTGATAACGGAGTCAAGGCTTATAAAATAACATGGAATTATACTGATTTTCAAGGAACTGGAAAAATTTCTTTACCAATAACCTATTTTGAAACAGAACAGGAACTTTGTGGAAATGTAGAAGCATTTTTAAACGATAATAATTATTCAGATATTTATAATAATATAATTTCTACTTTTGGATATAAACAAGATATTTCTAGTCAGTTGACTAAGATGAGTGTAAATGATAGTCTTCTTACAAAAGACAAAGAGCTTTGTTCTCCATTTTCTGATGATAAAACTCCTTATTGCGGTGAATTAGGAGTATTAGATTCTGCAACACATGAGGAAAAATATTCAGAAGAAAAATATGATTTTATTCAAAAAATGAAATGTCCGCCAGACTTTGTTGACACGCCAAAAGAAATTATAATATATAACACATTAGACAATGCAACTCCCCCGTCAGGAAAATCCAGAATCGCTTTTTATTGCGCACCCCAAGACCAATTTTGGATTTCAGAATACAATAGTGAAAAAGTTCCAATGGGTTATTGGTATGGGCCTTTTGAAGGCTATCCAATTCCACCAAAATAAAAATTAATATATTTAGTTAAAAATGGCAGAAGAAAAACCCGCCTCCGATAAAAACTTCGGCGAGGCGAAGGAATCAAAAAAATCCCATGCTCAAGAAGACGGGAAAGAAACAGACAGCAAAAGAGGGAATGTAAACCAGAGAGAAATGGTAACTGAGTTGAAAGAATCATACATTGATTATGCAATGTCGGTTATTGTGGCACGTGCGCTTCCAGATGTAAGAGACGGATTAAAGCCAGTTCACAGAAGAATTTTATATGCAATGATGATGTCTGGGTTGCGGTCAAACACAAAGCATAGAAAATCAATGGCCGTGGTTGGAGAAGTTTTAAAGTCTTATCATCCTCACGGAGATACGGCCGTGTATGAATCTTTGGTGCGCATGGCGCAAGATTTTAATATGCGATATACATTGGTTGATGGGCAAGGAAATTTTGGCTCAATTGACGGCGACGGGGCAGCAGCAGCTCGTTATACAGAATGTAAATTGTCGAAGATTGGAGACGATATGTTGCGCGATATTGAAAAAGACACGGTTAAATTTATTGACAACTATGATGGATCAACCCAAGAGCCGACAGTTTTGCCTTCGCCTCTGCCACAGTTACTTTTAAATGGTTCTTTGGGTATTGCTGTTGGGATGGCAACAAATATTCCTCCTCACAATTTAACTGAAGTGACAGATGCCTTGATTCATATGATAGACCACCCTAAAGCAGAAACAGAAGATTTGTTTGAATTTATTCAGGGTCCTGATTTTCCAACAGGAGGCATAATTTACGACCAAAAAGAAATAATTTCTGCTTACTCCCAAGGCAAAGGAGCTATTTTAATAAGAGGCAAAGCAGATGTTGTAGAAAGAAAAGATGGTTCTGAACAAATTATAATTACAGAAATCCCTTATCAGGTTTTAAAGTCTAGTTTGGTTGAGCAAATGGCAGAGTTGGTTTCAGAAAAAAAAGTTGAAGGAATAAAAGACATTAGAGACTTGTCAGATAGAGAAGGAATGAGAATTGTTATTGATGTTAAAAAAGGATTTCAACCGCAGAGAATTTTAAATAGATTATACAAATTTACAAGCCTTCAAAAAACTTTTCATTTAAATTTGCTAGCATTAGTTGACGGCATTCAGCCAGAAATTTTATCTTTGGCAGATGTTTTAAAATATTTTATAAAACACAGAGAAGAAGTTGTAACAAGAAGAACAAAATTTGAATTGGAAAAAGCAAAAGAAAGAGCGCACATTTTAGAAGGCTTGATGATTGCTTTAAAAAACATTGATGCAGTTATACAAACAATTAAAAAATCAGCAGATAAAGAAGAGGCTAAAGCAAACTTAATCAAAAAATTCAAATTGAGCGAAAGGCAAGCAGTGGCAATTTTGGAAATGAGATTGCAAACATTGGCTGGTTTAGAAAGAAAGAAAATTGAAGAAGAATTAAAAGCTATTTTAGAAACGATAAAAGAATTAATGGCAATTTTGAAAAGCCCTGAAAGGCTGAAAGCTATAATTAAAAAGGAATTTTTAGATTTAAAAGAGAAATTTGGCGACAAGAGAAGAACAAAAGTTGTAAAAGGGAAATTGGGAGAAATTACAGAAGTTGATTTAGTCCCTTTAGAAGAGACAATTGTTACCTTGACCACCGGCGGATATATAAAGAGGATAAACCCGGCAACTTATAAAATTCAAAAAAGAGGCGGTAAAGGAATTATGGGAATGAAAACAATGCAGGATGACATTGTTGAGCATTTTTTATGCGCCTCAACGCATGATAATTTAATGTTTTTTACTGATTCTGGAAAAGTTTTTCAAACGCAAGTTTATGAAATACCAGAGGGGAATAGAGTTGCCAGGGGTCGCGGACTTTTAAACTTTTTAGAGCTTTCCAATGAAGAAAAAGTTTTGTCATTAGTTCCAATGCCAGCCAGCGCAAGCGGACCAGCTAAAGCCACTAACGGAAATGGAGGGGAAAAGCAAGATAAATATTTGGTTATGGTTACAAAGAATGGCAGAATAAAGAAAACTGCCTTAGAAGAATTTGAAAATGTAAGAAAATCAGGAATTATAGCTATAAAATTAGAAAAGGGCGACGCACTTAAGAAAGTTGTTAAAACAACAGGCGAAGACGATATAATTTTGGCAACTAAAAATGGAATTTCAATAAGATTCAAAGAAAAAGACATAAGGCCAATGGGCAGAGGAGCTGCTGGAGTCAAAGGGTTGCGCTTGAAAAATGGAGATGAAGTTATTGGTATGGATGTTATTGAAAAAAATCCTCCAATTGACGAAAAAACTAAAAAACCAGCAAAACAATATTTATTAGTGGTTATGGAAAACGGTTATGGCAAGCGCACTGAAGTTTCTCAATATAAAACTCAGGGCAGAGGAGGGTCTGGAGTTAAGGCAGCTAAAATTACAAGCAAAACAGGGCATGTTGTAATGTCGTCTATTTTAGAAGATGTTGCAGAGGAGGAAGATTTGATTGTTATTTCAAGAAAAGGCCAAGTTATAAGAACCAGCGTAAAATCGATATCTTTGTTGGGCAGGGCAACACAGGGAGTTAGGATAATGAGATTAGAGGATGGAGACAAGGTTGCATCGGGGGCTTGTTTGAAAGAATAGTTTATCCACATGGCTCAGAGGCCTCCCCATTGCATATGTTTTATGTAAAGTTGTATAATATTATAATACATTAATGAATAAGAAGATTATTTACTTAGTAATTTTTGTTAGTTTATTCGCTTTGGCAAGTTCTACCTTGGCTCAGGTTGAAATACCAAATCCCTTAGGGTCTACCAATACTTTTGGCAATCTTATTGCAGATAAAATTATTCCGGCAATAGTGGGAATAATAGGTTCTTTGGCTACTATAATGATTATAATAGCAGGTATTCTTTATCTTACTTCAGCTGGCAGCCCCGAAAGAATAAATACGGCTAAAAAGGCTTTGATGTATGCTATAATTGGTATAGTCATAGCGGTAGCGGCTGGAACAATAGCAGCTGTCATAAAAACAACTTTAGGTGTAACATGATAATTTTTTAAAGGTCGAATTAACTTAAAAAATAAATAATTAATAAATAATTAATTAAGAAAATGAAAAAAATTAAATTGACTTTAGCTTCACTCAGCGTTTTGCTTTTACCAGTTATGGCATTAGCTATAGATTCTAACACGCCTCCAACCGAGGGTGAGATTGGGAGCATAGGATCATTAATAACTAGTATTGAAACATTTATGTGGATAATCTTTGGAGGCATAGCTGTGATTGCTTTTGTGGTATCTGGTATTTTATTCTTAACCGCAGGAGGCGCTCCAGAAAAAGTGGCAACAGCAAGAAATGCCGCAATTTGGGGAATTGCTGGCGTGGTAGTTGGTATTCTTGCATATTCAATACTCGCAATAGTAGGTACTGCTATGGGCGTGTAGATAAATCTATATATGTTTAGTTTTTGCTCCGCCAAAAGGCGGAGCAAAAACTAAAGAATCAGATTTGTATAAACTATGAATAAAAAAGCATTATTTTCAATATTATTAGTGAGTTTTGTTTTACCTATAATTACTTATGCCCAATTGTGGCAACCTGGAGAAGAGATAGGCTATTGGGAAATATTAAATGATTTTCTTAATAATTTTTGGGTTTTAATGACCGCTATAGCTGTAATATGTTTTGCTGTATCGGGCATTTTATTTCTTACAGCCCAAGGCAAACCAGAACAGCTTACAAAGGCAAAATCAGCCGTTCTCTGGGGAGTGGTAGGTGCTATAATTGCTATTTTGGCAGGGTCATCACTTTCAATCATAAACAGTCTTATAACCCCAGCTTTATAAATTTAAAAGTTAATTAGTATATAAATTATTTATGGATAAAAAATTGTTGCTTTTGATGCTATTAGCAATCTTTTCAATCCCTTTTTTGTCTTTTGCTACTTATGCTTCGGATTGTGTAAATGGCATAGACATAACAACTGGTCTTTATTGCGATTTTGGATCTAAATATGATTATAGCATAACAGGCATATTAACAGACATATTAAACAATCTTTGGATTATATTCACTGCCATTGCTGTAATTATGTTTGTTATAGCAGGCATTCTGTTTTTAACAGCAAGTGGCGCCCCAGAAAAACTTACACAGGCAAGATCAGCTTTAATTTGGGGGGTAGTCGGAATAGTAGTTGCTATCATCGCCTATTCAATAATTGCAATAATATCAAGTTTATTAACAACACCCGTATAATTAAATAGTTTTAAAATAAATATATAATAACACCAACGAGTGAAAATTTATAAATTATAAACTCGTTGAGTAAAAAATGAAGAAAAAAATATTATTTTTAATTCTATTGGGAATTTTAGTATTGCCAATAGCTGTTTCCGCTGCCAATACTGTAAATATGGGAGAGGTAAGTACCCAAGGTGATTTTGGAAGACAAGAAGCAACTTTTAGCCTTACCAGCATATTGGGATTTATACTCAATGCCCTTTGGATTATATTCACTGCCATTGCTGTAATTATGTTTGTTATAGCAGGCATTCTGTTCCTGACAGCAAGTGGCGCCCCAGAAAAACTTACACAGGCAAGATCAGCTTTAATTTGGGGGGTAGTCGGAATAGTAGTTGCTATCATCGCCTATTCAATAATTGCAATAATATCAGGTATTTTAATAATACCTCCAACCGAATAAATTCTATTTTAGCTGTATAATATCAGCGAGTGAAAACTCATAAATTATAAATTCGTTGATTAAAATATGAATAAAAAAACATTGTTTTCAATTTTGTTGGGGGTTTTAATATCGCCGACAATCGCATTAGCGGAGGTTGTTTGCGAGGAAGGTGTTATTAGTATTCCGTGCATGATTAATACTGCTGTCGACTTAACACTTTATATTGCATCTGGCGTTGTGGTTATTATTTGGGTCATAGCGGGTATTTTATTGATGTCTGCCTCTGGAGATCCAGCAAAACTTACTTCGGGGAGAAAAGCTTTAGTGGCAGCAGTGGCAGGAACAGTATTAATTATTGTTGCAGCTTCAGCTCTCTATTTAGTCGGTTCGGCATTTGGGCTTGGATCATTAGTAAACAATGCTTCATATTAAAGAAACAAAAATATAAAAATAAATAAAATTAGCTTGCTGAACTGCCAAGATCAATAATTTATTATAATTTTGGTGCAAAGGCGAGTTAATCTAAAAAGTGAATAAAAAAATATTATTTTTAATTTTATTAATATCTGTCTTAGTTTTGCCGTTGGCAGCATCGGCATACACAAATGATGCTAATACTATAGCTAATAATGTTAAAGAATTAACTGTGCAAATTGGTGTAGCGATTGTAGTTATTGGCTGGGTTATAACTGGAATTTTATATTTAACGGCAGGAGGCGCTCCTGATAAATTAGGAACTGCAAAAAAGGCATTGATTGCTTGTGTAATTGGAACAGTGGTAGTGGTAATTGCAGAAGCAGGTTATGCCGTTATAGCGGGTATAGTAGATCCGCTTCTAAGTTAGTCGGGTGAGCGGTGTAAACTTTATAAAATTAATGAAGAAAATGGCGTTAACTCTGGTTTTTAGCGCCATTTTTTGTTATACTCGAAAATAGTATAGTGATACAATTTTGGTTATGCCGGCGTGGCGGAATTGGAATACGCGCATGCCTTAGGAGCATGTCTCGCAAGAGTTGTGAGTTCGAGTCTCACCGCCGGCACTAAAAAACCGCCCAAAGGCGGTTTTTATTTTGACTTGTCTTGAGCTCGCCGAAGGATTACGAAACTTTTATGCCAATTTTCCCGTTGCCCATTTCATTTCTAGGTATTTTTACAGTTAGAATTCCCTTGTCAATTTGTGCGTCGGCCTTATCTATATCAATATTTTCTGGTAAAATAATTTTTCTGGAAAATGGCCCCCAGTAGCATTCTTGATAAAAATATTTTTTGTCTGAATCTGAATGTGGGTCGCACCTATTGCCTTTTATAATCATCATATCTTTCTCTAAAGATATGTCTAAATCTTTTATTTGTATGCCAGCTATTGCAGCTGACACCACAAAGTCGGCATTTGTTTCAAAAACATCTACTACAAGTTCTCCAACCTCGTCAAAAATTCCACAAGTAGAAATTTCTTCTTTATGCTGAGTTGGATTGGATGGTTTTGCTTCCTCTTCTATATCTTCAATAACTTTTGATTCTAAGGGGTTTTTGTCTTTTATTTTTTTTGGGCTCATATTTTTTATTTTTATTAAATTATTATTTTATTTTGCATATGCTTTTCATTTTTTTGAGATTTTCGAATCCGGAGATAACTAGAAAAGCGAGTGTTAATATGATAATCACCGGAATGCCAAACTTTGCATATCCTGATAATGTCATTATAGAAAAATTATAGAGTCCGTGCAAGGCTACAGCCACAAATATGCCCAAAACAAGAGATATATGTTTTGTTTTTACTTCACAGAAAGAAAAAGCTAATGAATATCCAATAACTGCCGAGCATAGGGTGTGTAGAAAAGTTGCACCTATAAACCTTATAAAAGTTACAACTAGGGTTCTATCTACTAATTGATTTAAAGACATTTGTCCTGCAGGTACAAATAGATAAAGAATATTTTCTATGGCGGCAAAACCCAAAGCGGCAATTACCATATAAAGCATTATATCTAGCGGTTCATCTAAGTTGGAGCTATTAATCACTTTTATTCTAATTACCAAATATTTAAAAAGTTCTTCTGAAAGAGATATTATTAAAAACCAGTATATTATTTCATAAATCCATATATTGACATTTGTTTGATCTAAAAGAAATTTTAATCCTACCTGCACAAAGAAGACTGGTAAAGCTATAAAAATGCCCCAAAAAAATATTTTTAGGATCATTTTTTTAGGCTCTGGGTGCACATCTTTTCTAAGATAATAAGCAAGCCAGGTTAAACTGGGTATTATGCCAAAAATTATAAAAATTATTATGGTGTAATCCATTCTTCTATCATTATACAACTTTTTTTGCCCTTAACTGGCAACTGCTGGTAAATTTCCTCAGTTATAAACGGCATAAAAGGATGTAAAAGTTTTAACGATCTAGAGAGAATTGTTAGCAAAACATATTGGGCCTTTGCCTTTTCTTTCTCACTTCCTTCGTAGAGCCTCTTTTTTTGTTCTTCAATTATTTTGTCGCAAAATGTGTGCCAAAAATAGTGATAAATTTTTTCAGAGGCCACATAAAACTTAAATTCATCCATTTCTTTTGTAATTTCTTTAGCAATTTTTTCAAAATCTTTTATTGTTTTTTTGTCCTTTGCCGATAATGTAATTTTTGTTTTGGAATTATAGTCTTCTAAATTCATTAAAACAAATCTTGATGCATTCCAAATTTTTGTGGCAAAATTTCTATATCCTTTTATTTTTTCTTCAGATATTGCCAAATCGTTTCCCGGGGTGTTGCCAACAACCAAAGCCATTCTTAAAGCGTCTGTGCCATAAATATCCATAACACCTAATGGGTCAATAACATTTCCTTTAGATTTTGACATTTTTTGTTTGTCTTTGTCTCTTACTAACCCATGCAAATAAACATGTTTGAAAGGAACTTCTCCTGTTGCATAAATGCCAAGCATTATCATTCTGGCCACCCAAAAGAATAAAATATCCCAGCCTGTTTCCATAACATCTGTTGGGTAGAATTTTTTAAAGTCATTTTTGCCAGTTGTTTTTAAGGTTGCAAACGGCCATTGCCCAGAAGAAAACCAAGTATCAAAAACTTGGCCAGATTCATCACCCGGAATTGGAATTCCCCAGGTAATTTGCCTTGAAATATTCCAATCTCTTAAATTTTTCATCCAATGTAAAAATACTTTTTCTAATCTTTTAGGAACAAAAACAATCTTTTTATCTTTTACTGCTTTTACCGCTAAATCTCTTAAAGATAATTTCCCTGATTTTGGTTTTTCAGTCATTTTAATAAACCATTGGTTATCAAGAATTCTTGGCTCTATAATATTTCCGCACTTATAGCACAAGGCAATATTATGTTTATAATCATGTTGAGTTTTGGCTGGGTCTAACAATCCTTTTTCAGCCATGTTTTGTGCAATTTTTTCTCTTGCTTCTTTTACTTTCATTCCAGCATATGGGCCTGCTATTTCGGTTAATTTTCCATATTGGTTTATTACTTCTTTTGGTCCTTCAATTTCATTTATATGCCTTTGCCAAATTGCAAAGTCATCTGGATCATGAGCAGGAGTGACTTTAACAACGCCAGTTCCAAAATCTGGGTCAACATGTTCGTCGGCAATAACTTTTATTTTTGTCTTTCCTAATAAAGTGTCAATTTCAATTTCTTTGCCAACATATTGTTTATATCTTTTATCTTTTGGATTTACAGCTACCGCAGTATCGCCAAATTTTGTTTCTAATCTTACAGTTGCCAATTCTAAAGGCCCATATTTTATAAAATATAGAGGATCATTTCTTTCTTCATATTTTATTTCAACATCAGAAAGCGAGGTTTGGTGTTTTGTGCACCAGTTTACAATTCTTTTTCCTTTGTAAACTAATTCGTCTTTTTTTAATTGTTCAAAAGTTTGGTAAACAACCTTTATAATATTTTCATCTAAGGTAAATTTTTCGCGCGACCAATCGCAAGAGGCTCCCAGTTTTTTCAACTGGTTTTCCATTACTTTTTTATTAGCTAAAGTAAAACCTAAAATTTCTTTATAAAGCTGGTCTCTTGGAATTTGAAATCTATTTCTGCCTTCTTTTTCTAATTTTTTATCATAAACAACCTGAGTTTCAAAACCAGCATGGTCAGCCCCCGGAAGCCACAAAGCTTTTTTGCCTTTCATTCTTTGATATCTTGTCATTATGTCTTCTAGGGTAACAAAAAGTGCGTGGCCAATGTGCAAACTGCCATTAGAATTTGGAGGAGGCATTATTATTGTAAATGGTTTTTTGTGGCGAGAGGGGAGTTTGTCTGGATTAAAAAAACCGCTTTTTTCCCAAAGCTGGTAAATTTTATCTTCTACCTCTTTTGCATTGTATTGGCTGGGTAATTCCATAATTATTGATTTAGTTTAGCATTTTTTACTATATTCGTAAATTACTTTCTGCCTTGAGATCTTGCCATTTGGTGAATTTTTTTTGTTTGGCTCGAAAATAACCAGCAACAGCAACCATTAGGCCATTGTCTGTAGATAAGTTTGCTGGTGGAATTAATAAGTTTACATTTAAATTTTCTTTTTCTATTTTTGCTTTAAATTGTGCTCTTAATTCTTTATTTGCTGTAACCCCCCCGCCCAAAATTATTGTCTTTACTTTGAAATCTTTTGCAGCTTTTATTGTTTTTTTAATCAATACATCAATTATTGCTTGTTGAACTTCAACTGCCATTTGTTTTTTATATTTTATATTTTTATTTTTAACCTTTCTGTCTGCATATAAAACAGCGGTTTTCAAACCAGAAAAAGAAAAATCATAATCTTTTGTTGAAATCATAGGTCTTGGCAAGATTATTTTTGCCTGCCCTGAGCCTGTCGAAGGGGTTTTAATACCTTCTGCTAATTTTGCAATTATTGGTCCGCCAGGGTATGACAGACCCAAAATTTTTGCGCATTTATCAAAACATTCTCCAGCTGCGTCATCTCTGGTTTCACCTAAAATTTGGTATTTTCCTAATTCTGTCATTAAAACCAATTGAGTGTGTCCTCCAGAAACAACCAAGGCTAAAACAGGAAAATCTTTTTTTTCTAATCCGCCAATTTTTCCATTTTCTTTTAATTCATTTACAAAAATGTGAGCTTTAATGTGGTTTACTTCAATAATTGGAATATTCCAAAAATACGAAAGCGCTTTTACAAAATTAATTCCAACCCACAAACACGGTTCTAGTCCTGGGCCATTTGTGACAGCAATATAATTTATGTCTGGCTTTTCACTTGTGCCCTTGAGGGTATATTTTTTAAAAAATGGAATTATTTTTTTTAATAACTCTGGCTCTCGTTCTAATATTTTTTCTAAATTTTTAAAGTTTTGTTTTTTTGATTTGTTTTTTATCTTTAATAAACCAGCTTGTTTTAAAGACTGTATTAATGTAGGAACTAAGTTTTTTTGATGTTCTCTTTTTGCCATCATTGGGTAAACTCCGCCATATTGCTTATGAATTTCAATTTGTGAAGAAACAATATTAGATAACACATTAAAAGAAGGGTTTTTATTCCCTTTTATCTCTAAAATGGCAATTCCAGTGTCATCACAAGATGTTTCTACAGCTAATATTTTCATAATAATTTATCTATTACTTATACAATAAAACTTGCTTTTTTTCAATTTTTGAGCTAAAATTTATAACATAAACGCTCCCATCGTCTAGCCTGGTCTAGGACATTTCCTTTTCAAGGAAGTAACGCCGGTTCAAATCCGGCTGGGAGCACATGTTTTATGTTTACATTTTACTTTTGAATGACGGGAAAATTTATAAAGGATCAACCTCTAATTTGAAAAGGAGAATAAATGAACATAATCAAGGAAAAGTTGATTCTACAAAACATAAAAGACCCATAAAGTTGATCCATTATGAGGCTTATTTATTGAAGGAAGACGCTGTGAGAAGAGAAAAATATTTAAAAACAACGTATGGTCGAAGAGATATAAAAAGACAGCTTTCTTCTTCTTTTAAAGTTTTTAATATTAAAAAAATAATTGGTTCACCCGATGATTAACATCGGGTGCCGGGTGTTTATCACCCGGCAAATCCGGCTGGGAGCACATTCTAAACATGTTAGATCTCAAAAATATAATTAAACAAAAACATGTCTTTTTTGTTTTTATTTTTGTTTTGTTTGTTTTTCTATCTATTCTCAGTTATTCTGTTGTTTCTAATTCTATAGACCCTGATTTTGGCTGGCACTTGAGAAGCGGTCAGTTAATTTTAGAGAGAGGAGTTCCAAAAATTGATTGGTATTCTTATACCATGGCAAATTTTCTGTGGATTAATCACGAATGGCTAACAGATGTTTTTATTTATAAAATTTATTCTCTTTTAGGCTACGCATTTCTTACAGCGGTTTTTTTATCAATTTATACCTTAGCTTTTATCATTTTAATAAAAAAAGACCGATTTTTTTATCATTTATTGCCTGTTTGTTTGGGATATCTTGCTACGTTAGGTTTTTTAGGAATTAGGCCACAGCTTTTCAGTGTTTTTTTTGTTGCGATTATTTTAATTATATTAAATAAATTTTTAGAAAATCAATCTACTAAACTTATTTATTTTTGTCCAATTATATTTTTAATTTGGGCCAATATTCACGGAGGTTTTATCATTGGCCTTCTTTTTATTTTTTTGTTTCTGGCTCTAGAAATTTTTAGAAAAACTAAATTATTTAGAAAAATAATCTCTTTAAGGTTTTTTTCCGGGCAGAAGTTTATAGAACCTTCAATCAAAAAAATTAAAGTTTTATCAGTTTTGTTTATTTTCTCTATTTTTTTTACCTTTATAAATCCATATGGTTTAAGACTTTATGAAGAAGTTTTTAGAACAGCCATAGATTCTTTTTTAAAATTTCATATTGTTGAATGGATGCCATTGTTCTCATCCTCTTCTTTCCAATATGCAATTTTTAAAATTTTATATATAGGGATTTTTTTGGGTTTTTTGATTGTTTTTTATAAAAAAATAGATTTTGATAAAATTATCCTTTCTTTGATGTTTTTGCTTTTTGCTATTTCCAGCCAACGCAATTTTTTAATTTTTACTATTTTAACCATTCCAATTTTTGCTGAATTACTTTTTTATTACAAAAATACAGAAATTCCTCAACAAGTGAAAATTATTTTTGGAGGTTTTAGAAAGTGGATAGTGGCTTTGGTTGTTTTTGGATTATTTGTTTACGGTTTTTATCCGTATTTTATAGACAATATTAGAGCAAGAAATTATAATTTATATCCTGAAAAAGCAGTGGGTTTTTTAAGAACATTACCTGCTTCAAAAAATTTATTAAATGAATATAATTGGGGGGGTTATTTAATTTGGAAACTACCAGAAAGAAAAGTTTTTATAGATGGCAGAATGCCAAGCTGGCGAGATAATGGCCAATTTGTTTTTGAAGACTATATTAAAATAATGAAAGCTCAAGATGAGGCAAAAGAGCTTCTTGAAAAATATAATATTAGAATTGTTCTATTAAATAAAAATAAAGAAGAACAAGCCATAAAGTATATAAATTATCAAGTTGAACCAAAGAATCAATTAATGAAATTTTTTGAAAAAAATAAATGGCCCTGTAAAGTTTTTGGAGTTTGTCTCCCTGCCAAAAATATTTACAATGAATTAACCGATTCTGGCTGGCGTATTGTTTATAAAGATGATGTAGCGATTATTTTAGAGAGATAATAAATATATGAAACTTAGTTTAATAATTCCAACCTATAATGAGAGGGAGAATATACAAGAACTTATTTTCAAACTAAAAATAGAGTTAGAAAAGAATAAAATTATCAATGAAATTATCATTGTTGACGACAATTCTCCAGATGGAACAGGAAAGGTTTTAGAAGATTTAAAAGTAAAATATAAAAACTTTAAAATAATCCATAGAAATGGGAAATTAGGACTTTCGTCTGCTGTGATAGAAGGATTTAAAATTTCAGAAGGTGATATTCTCTGTGTTATGGATGCTGATTTAAGCCATCCTGTTGAAAAAATTAATGAAATGTATCAAATAGCGATAAAGGGAGTCGACATTGTAATTGGGAGTAGGTATATAAAGGGAGGGGCAATAGAAGGGTGGAATTTAAATAGAAAATTATTATCTAAACTGGCAACTTTTCCTGCTAGGATTTTTACAAATGTTAATGATCCAATGTCTGGGTTTTTTTTAATTAAAAAAAATCTTATTGCAAATAAAGAAATAAACTCAAAAGGTTTTAAAATTCTGCTTGAATTGTTGATAAAAACAGATTCAAAAAATATAACAGAAGTTCCTATTACCTTTGTTAATCGCACAGCAGGAAAAAGCAAGGCTGGCGCCAAAGAAATTCTTTATTATTCAAGAAATTTAATTGGATATGTTTTTTATAAAAAAGAAATTGTTTCAGAATTTATAAGATTTGCTTTTGTTGGGTTAGCTGGAACTTTTATTAATATAATTATTTTATATTCACTTACTGAAAACTTTAAAATATATTATATAATATCTGCTATCCTTGCTTTTATTATTGCAGTAACATTCAATTTTATTTTTAACAAGATATGGACTTTTAACGAAAAAATTTATAACAAAGTAGCAAAAAAGTATGCTAGTTTTTTTCTTGTTAGTTCATCTGCGTTGTTAGTAAATATATTTTTTCTATATATTTTCACCGAATTTTTAGGAATATATTATATTATCTCGCAAATTATAGCCATCGGAATTTCATTAATGATAAATTTTATTGGAAATAAAATATGGACTTTTCGCGAATAAATAAAGATATAAGCAGAGAAGAGTGGAAATTTTTGATTATTGTCTGGTTGGTAGCAACTATTATTGTTTTTCTACCAATGGTTGTTGGCTATTTCATGACGCCTCCAGACAGCGTTTTTTTATTCAGACCAAATTTAAATTACTTCGACTACCCAGTTTATTTTTCTCAAATAGACCAAGCTAAGCACGGAGTATATTTTTCTAAAGATCTTTTTACTCAAGAAAATCAAACAATAGGAGTTTTAAATCCACTTTGGTCATCGGTGGGAATTTTGGCTAGAATATTTTCTCTTCCTAGCTTTATAGCCATTCATCTGTCCAGTTTTTTGTTAATTCCTATCTATTTACTTTCCGCCTATTTTCTTATTTCTTATTTCCTTGAGGAAAAAGACAAAAGGCGACTTTGTTTTATTTTTTTTGTTTTTGCCTCTGGAATTGCCTGGTGGATTTCAACTTTTACTGGCAAAGATCTTCTGTTCCCAACGATAAATGCCGCTGAATTATTTACCCCGACTGTTTTATCCAGTCCTCCTCACTTCATCGCCTCGTTCACCTTACTCATCTTAATCTTCCTATTCTCTCTATACGCTTTTGATACAAACAAATTTATTTATACTTTTTTTGCAGGGTTTTGCGCACTTTTTCTTTTTTCTTTTCATCCTTACCACATATACACTGTCTTTGGTGTGCTTTTAATGTTTTTAATAATAGAATTTATAATTGAAAGAAGAATATATTTTAAGCATATTGTACACTATATTATTTTACTAATATTTTCAGCACCGCCGATAATCTATTACTTATTAGTTTTTATAAGTATTCCTGTGCGCCACCAGACATTTTCGCAAAACATTACTTTAACACCAGCTTTGTGGATTGTCTTGTTTGATTGTAGCGCTATATTAATTTTAGCTATTTTGGGAGTTGTGTCTCTATTAAAAAACAAAAACATAAATAAAAAAAATATGTTTTTGATAGTTTGGGCTATAACTCAATTTTTTTTAATATATTTACCCATAAACACTCAAAAAAGACTTCTTGAAGGATTAAATATTCCCATAATGATTTTAGTAACCTATGGATTATTTTTTCTAAAAGATTGGTTAAAAAATAATTCAGAATCATTATATCGCCTATATTGTGTTTCTTCGGTTGCCCTTTTTATGTATATTTTTTGCGCCTCAACCTTTTTTGCGTTTGTTAATAACTCACTTTTTTTTAAGGATTATCCATCATTAGCCTATTTGACAAAAGATGATGAAAAAGCAATGCTTTGGATAAAAGAAGAAACACCAGAACAAAGTATAATATTTTCATCCAAAATACAGGGAAACATTATACCCTTTTTTGCTTCTCGGCCGGTTTACTACGGACACTTTATGGAAACCGTACAAGCCTCGCAAAAAATTAAAATGTTGGATAATTTCTTTGAGAAAGATAATAATCAAGAAAGAAAGGAATTTTTTAAAAAAAATAATATAAATTATCTATTTTGGGGTCCAGAAGAAAAGAAAATAGCTAATAATTTTAATCCGGACCAAGAAAACTTTTTGCAAAGAGTCTATAGCAATAATACGGTGGCAGTTTATAAAATTGATTGATTTTTTGCTACTTTTAGACTAAATTAAATAATATTGTAAGTTTTGACCACATTTTGTGCTAATTTGGTGTAAACAAAAAATATGGATAAAAAAGACTATTTAGATATCTCAAAGGCTTCGGATTTAAAAAATCCTGGAGAAAGAATACTTTATAAATTCTTTGAAACAATTCCAGGACTATTGAGCTTAGGCACACTTTTTGGGGTGCTTATTTTTTCGTGGCTGCTTCCTTCATGGGTGGCAATTTTTATTATATGTTTTTGTTTTTATTATCTATTTCGCATATTTTATTTTTCATTGCATCAAATAATAGGCTATTTTAGGGTCAAATCCTATATGAAAAAAGATTGGTTAAAAGAATTAAAAAAATTGAAAAACCCTTCGGCTCGGCTCAGGGCAAGTTGGAAAGATATTTATCATGTAATTATTCTGCCAACATATAAAGAACCAAGAGAAATTATTGAAGAGACCCTTGATACATTAATAAAATCTGATTATCCAAAAGAGAAAATAATTATTGTGTTAGCTGGAGAGAAAAGAGCAGGAACTGCTTTTGAAATTCAGGCGAAAAATATTGCCAAAAAATATTCAAGTAATTTTTATAAGTTTATAGTAACAATCCATCCAGACAATATTGCAGGAGAAATAGGCGGAAAAGGATCTAATACCTCATATGCTGGCAAAGAAACTAAAAAATTAATTGATGAACTAAAAATTCCTTATGAAAACATTCTAATTTCAACTTTTGATATAGATACAAAAATTTTTCCTCAATATTTTGCTTGTTTAACATGGTATTATTTAACAGAAGAAAATCCAACAAGAGCAAGTTATCAGCCAGTGCCCGTATATAACAACAATATTTGGACAGCCAGCTTATTTTCCAGAGTTGTTTCAACATCAAATACCTTTTGGCAAATGATTCAGCAAGAAAGATCAGAAAAACTTACAACATATTCTTCACATTCAACTCCGGCTAAAACTTTTTTTGAGGTTGAATATCCAGCAAACATTGTGTCAGATGATTCAAGAATTTTTTGGAAGGCTTACTTATATTATGACGGAAATTATAGGGTAGTGCCTATGTATTATTTGGTTTCTATGGATGCTGTTATGGCAAAAAATTTCTGGAAAACAGCCATTAACCAATATAAGCAACAAAAAAGATGGGCATGGGGATGCGCTGAAATTCCTTATATAATGTTTGGATTTTTACAAAATAAAAAAATACCATTTTTGCAAAAGGCAGGACATTTGTTTACTATTTTAGACGGATTTTGGTCGTGGGCTACAGCAGCGCTTTTGATGTTTTTGTTAGGTTGGTTGCCAATACTTCTGGGAGGGCAAAAATTCAACTTTTCGGTTTTGTCTTTTAATTTGCCAATTTTAACTGGTCAAATTATGACAATAGGAATGGTTGGAATGTTTGTTTCTGCAATTTTGAGCACAATGCTGCTGCCCCCTGTGCCAAAAGAAATGAAATGGTATGTAAGATGGTATAAAAAATCCACTGTTTTCATACAATGGGTATTTTTGCCAATAACTTTAATTTTGTTTGGTTCTCTTCCAGCCATAGATGCCCAAATTCGCTTAATGCTTGGCAGATATATGGGTTTCTGGGTAACCGAGAAAATTAGAAAGTAATAAATAAAAAAATACCCCGTTTATCGGGGTGTTTTTTATTCAAAGTGAATGCGTTTTTCAAATTCTTTCAAGCGTTCTTTTAGTTGCGGATGTTTTTCTAAAGTAGGGTCTTTCTCTAAAAGTTCTTTTGCAGCAGCTCTAGTTTTTTCAACTAAAAATATGTTTGTTAATCCTTGCATTGCCATGTCGGGAATGCCCCATTGTTGAGTGCCATATAAACTGCCAGGGCCCCTAATCTCTAAATCTTTCTCAGCTAATTCAAAGCCGTTATTTGACTCAACCAAAGCTTTTAATCGCTTTCTATTAAGCATGCTTGGGTCTGTGGTGAACAAAAAACAATAAGACTGCATATCAGACCTTCCAACGCGTCCACGAAACTGGTGAAGCTGAGAAAGCCCAAAACGTTCTGCGCCTTCAATCATCATTATAGTAGCGCGAGGCACATCAACACCAACTTCAACCACAGAAGTGGAAAGCAAAATATCAATTTCACCTTTTTTAAAGTCTAACATTATCCTTTCTTTTTCTGGAGCTTTCATTTTTCCATGAAGCATTGTAATTCTTAAGTCTGGAAAAATTTCTTTTGATAATTTTTCATACTCTTCTTTTAAAGCTTTGACTTCATTTATTGCTAAAGACGATAAAGATATTGGACCATAATTTTGAGGCACAAATGAGCCGGTAATTTCGCCTTTGTTTTTTATTATTTCAGCCAATTTTGAAGCGTTTGATTCAATTTTTGGAAAAATGACAAAAACTCCTTTTCCTTCTGCAACTTCTTTTTTTATAATTTCCTATGCTTCTTTTCTTTGGCTGGGTTCAACAATAATTGTTTTTGTTTTTTTTCTGTTGGCTGGCATTTCGTCAATTAAAGACAAATCTAAATCGCCATAAGCAGTAAGTGCCAACGTTCTTGGAATTGGAGTGGCTGTCATTGAAAGCAAATGGGGGACTAACTTTTTATTTTTTATTAAATGATCTCTTTGCTCAACTCCAAAGCGGTGCTGTTCATCTAAAATTACTAAAGCTAAGTCTTTAAACTCAACCCCCTTTTGAATTAACGAGTGTGTGCCAATTGCAATGTCTATTTGCCCATTTTCTAAATCTCCATTAAAACTTTTTTTAGAAACCTCATATGTGTTTTGCTCTTTGAAAATTCTGGCATCTTTGCCTGTTAACATTCCAATTTTTACATCAAAATCTTTCAATAATTCTGTGACTGTTTTAAAATGCTGTTTTGCCAAAATTTCTGTCGGCGCCATAAAGGCTGTTTGATGACCGCACTTTACTGCGTTTAGCGCTGCCATTGTTGCTACAACGGTTTTTCCAGAACCAACGTCGCCTTCTAAAAGGCGAGACATTGGAACTGTTTTTTCTAAATCTTTTAAAATAGCAAAAGCGCATTTTTTTTGCGAATCGGTTAACTGAAATGGCAAAGAGTCTGTAAAATTTTTCATTAAATCTGCGTCCATTGGGCAGGCGTGAGCCTTTTTTACCATTAACTTTATTTTCTCTTTTAAAACATTAAGTTGAATTAAAAATAGCTCTTCAAAAGAAAAACGAGCTTTTGCTGCATCGGCATGTTCAAAGGAATCTGGAAAATGCAGTTGCCAAACAGCTTCTTGAATTGGCAAAAATTTATATTTTTTGATAATTTCTTCTGGCAAAGATTCCTGAATTTGGTCGCAAAACCTATAAAGCAATGGTTTTATTACATATCTTAACCAGCGGCTTGTCACACCTCTTGTTTCTGAATAAACAGGCACAATTCTGCCTGTGTGAGTTAGTTCATCATTTTCTCCAATTTCGTTTATTCTTTCATAACTTGGGCTGTTAAAATAAACTCCGTCTTTTCCTAAACTTATTTTTCCTGCTAAACACACAAAATCATCTTCTTTTAAACTTTTTGCCAGATATGGCTGATTAAACCAAATAACTTTTATTTCACCGCTATTATCTTGAACTGTCGCTTCTGTGAGCGACATAAATTTTTTAAAACTATTTGAGTTTTCAATTTCAACAATTTGCCCTTGCACGCAAACAACGTCATTTAATCTTTGGCGCGCCTGTCTAATTGAAATTATTTCTGAAAAATCATCATAACGTGCAGGAAAATAAAAAAGCAGATCCTGCACTGTTTTTATGCCGAACTTTTTTAATCTTTTTGCATAAACTGTTCCAATTTTTGGAACTTCTTCCACTTTTGTCGAAAGCGTTATCATTGTTATTAGAAGAATTTTTTATCTTCTCTTCTGTCAATTAAATCGTGAGCCTTTTTCATTTCCTCTGGAGTATAAATGTAGATAATTTTAAATTTACCAGAAGTTGTATTTTCTAAACAATTAATTTTTATCTCAAGAAGATGAACAAGTCCCCAATAAATCCATTTTCCCTCTTTGTTTTCGACAAGAAAATTTCTTACTGGTGGCAATTTATATATTCTAGCCCCTGATTTATTATTGAACTCAAAAATTTTTCCTTCAAAATCTTCTGCTTTATATGGATTTTTTAAGTGTTCTTCCAAGCTGAGCTCGCTTGGAAACCCTTGCTCTTTAGTTATTTGTAATGTGTCGTTTATTTCTATAGTGCTTCCCATAATTTTAAAATATTTAATTAATTATATTTTTAACGTTGTTTTTAATCATTTTTACTATTTCTGGGAATTTAGATATCTTAAAATGTCCGTTTTTACTCTTATATATGATAATTTTTGCAGTTTTTAATTTCTTTCTATATTTGTCAGCGTGAGATACTGGGACAACGTCATCATCTTCTGAAAATAATAAAGTTAGATTTTTAGAATTTTTTTCAATTAAAGATAAATTAGATTTTAGCTTAAAACCGCCAGCCAAATGCCATTCCAAAACTGTGTCGTCGAAAGGCGGACAGATTAAATAGGTTGACAATATCTTTTTAGGAAATTTATTTTCAGATAAATATTTTGCCAGAAAAATACCACCCATCGAACCGCCAATTAAAACAACATTGTCTCTTAAATAAGGAATAAACCTTTCAAAATGTATTTTCCAGTCGCTATATTTTGCATTATCTTGCAAGGGCATACGGGGCCTGATGATTTCAAAATTTTTTCCTAGAGCTTCTTCTAAGTAATCGTTGTACCATCTTGTTTTCTTTTCGGTTATAATTTCTCTCGTCTTTAAAAAATGCAAATAATCCTTCCTATTCCTGGAAGTATTTCCACCATGGATATAAAAAACTTGAATTTTATTTTTCATAGATTTTACGCGATTAATAAAAGATTATTATGAATTTATGTTAGCAAAATGAGAGGTTTTAGGCAATGAATTGAAATTTAAGTTTGTGTTATAAGTTATAATATATTAAAATATATAAATGTTTTCAACTATTTATATATTATTGATTGGCGGATTATCTTTAACAATTGGTGATCTTTTTGCTGGAAAATACATAAAATCAAAAACCAAGTTGCTATACGCACTGGTGATGATTTTTTATATAATAGGATTGAATTTTTTAATATATAGCTACAAATTCGAAAATATTGCCGTAGCCTCTATTATGTTAGAGATATTTAATGTCGTAACCTTAACCATAGCTGGCAAATTTTTGTTTAAAGAAAACATAACAAAATCAGAATTATGTGGAATTATTATTGGGTTAATAGCAGTTATTATTTTATAATTTTAAAAAATGAAAAAACTAATTAATAAATTATCTCCACTCGTAATACTTTTTGTAGGAGGAATAATTTTAACAATAGGAGATATATTTGCAGCACAATGGGTTAGATTTAATGGAGGATTTCTTCTATATTTCATGACAATGCTTTTTTATATAATTGGGATGGTAATTTTAATTGTCAGTTATGAGAAAGAGGACATTCCAGTAGCATCTGTTATTTTAGTAATGTTTAACGTAATAATTTTGACAATAGTAGGAATTATGATTTTTAAAGAAGAAATTACTCTAACAAAAATAATAGGAATAATTTTAGGCTTTATATCGCTTACGCTTTTAGAATTTGGGAAAAAGAAAATATTTGTTTCTAAATAAAAGGTTCTTATAATAAAACAGCCCCGACGTAACGTCGGGGCTGTTTGTGTTTATATATTATCTTGGATATGTGACTTTAAAATCACCGGCTGCATAGGCGGCTACTTGATATTGAGGGAAGTAAAATACAATATTATTTTTATTTGCTAAGAAAAATTGGAAATTTTCTTCAGCAGGCCCAGCCCCTCTTTCTATCCAGTTTGCATCTGTCATTTCAATCCCGCCAGAACTGGTTAATTGTTTTGTTAAATCTTTGATGCAAAAATCAGAAATTGTTTTTAAATAATTAGGCTGGTTTGGAAATAAGTCAGCTAATTTTATTTCTTGTTTTATTTTTGGATTATAGTTTAAAGGTATAAAATAACTGGCTCCATGGGCGCCACCTTCAAAATTATAGACATTGAACACAATGCTGATAATTTCATTATCCACTTCTCCTTTATCATAACCAATGTTTAAATCATATTCTCTTGGATATTTTGTATAACTTTCAGGGTCAACACTTTTTACCGCAGCATCGTTTTCCAAAGAGTTTGTTTTAAAATCTGTTAATTCTTTGTTTATTATATCCTGAACTTTTTTATTGAAATCATCAAGCCCAGCAATATAAGGATAAGATATGTCTATTTTAAAAGGCTTTGTATTGTCTGTTATTTTTTTATCTTCAATCTTTATTTCGTTTGTCTGCGCAGTTTGATTATTTTGCTGTATATTTTTGTTTGAATACAAAAAAACAGCACACGCTGCAATAATTATAATTAAGATTATTAATAAAAACAAATTTGTTTTTTTCATAGTTTTTATTTAGTGCCCTCGGTAGGATTCGAACCTGCATTACAACGTCCGCAACGTTGCGTCCTATCCATTGGACGACGAGGGCGATTTCAAGCGGAGAGGGTGGGAGTCGAAAAGTTGCCCGAAGGCATTGCCACCTCGCTGCGGCTCGGCGCAATTCGGGGAGTGGGTTCTCACACAACCCTCTTTGAAAATTGCTAGCGCAAAAGCGCTATCAATTCTTCAAGCGGAGAGGGTGGGAGTCGAACCCACAAGACCCCGTAAAGGGTCAGAGTTTAGCAAACTCTTGCAATAACCATTATGCGACCTCTCCATTTTTTAAATCATTATTTTCAAGCGGAGGAGGTGGGACTCGAACCCACGAACCCCGTAAGGGGTCACAGTTTTCAAGACTGTTCTAATAGCCGCTATAGGACTCCTCCGTATTTTTTTTATCACAAAATAGAAGAAAAATCAAATTTTTCTTTTTACCGACTTTTAGTTTTGTGGTAAAATTATAAAATGAATTATTTTAATTATTTTATAATTTTTGAAAGTATTATTTTTGTTGCTTTTATTTTGATTGCTGCAAGAGAAATTTATCAGAAAAATTTTCGCAGATTATATGAAATTATTGCTTGCGCAATTTTTGGATTAATTTTGGAAATTGGCAACACTTATTTGGCCCATACTTATTCTTACAGCCAGAATTTTTTGATTAATTTAGCTCACGTGCCAATTGCAGTTGGTTTGGGTTGGGCAGTTATTATTTACTGCGCAATGTTATTAAGCGATCAATATAATGTTCCTTGGCATTTAAGGCCCTTTATGGACGCTTTTACTGCGATAACCATTGATTTGGCAATGGATGCGGTTGCAATTAGACTGGGTTTTTGGACATGGGCAATTCCTTTAGATAAGGAATGGTATGGCGTGCCTTTTGAAAATTTGGTTGGCTGGATTTTAGTTGTTTTGTCTTTTTCTTTTATTGTCAGGTTTATTAGGACTTTGAATTATAAAAGAGTTCTTACAAAAGTTTTAATGACTTTAACGCCAATACTGGCTTATGCTGGCTTGATGATAGGACTTTTTATTTTTAGCACAATTGCAATTTTCCCTTATCAAATAAATAACTGGACAACTTTGCTTAATTTTGAATATGACCCAAGTTTAAGAGTATTATTTAATCCGCAAGTTGAATTGTGGAAATTAATTTTGTTTGTAATTATTTTTACGGAATTAATAAATATTGTTATTTGGTCATTAATAAAATATAGAAAAAAATATTTAAGAAATTTTGATTTATTATCGTTTTCAGCTTTGACCGCAATTCACCTGTTCTTTTTGGTAGCAATTTTTACTTCAGGGCTTTGCCAACAGTTGCCTTTTTTAATTTTTTTGTGTATTACTAGTTTAATGGTGCATTTATTGATCCATTTTTTACCTTATCTAATAAACCGCAGAACAATTTATTTTTTCAACACAATAAGAGAAACCGCTGAAGAAAACAAAGAAAAATTAGAAAAAATTATTAAAACATCACTAAAATAGTTAATAGTATGGAAAATAAATTAAAAATAAACATTTTTTTAACAGGTGGCACAATTGATTCGCACTGGGACGGAAAAGCAGATACGGCTGTTATTAGTGATTTTTCTGTTGTACCAGATTATTTTAAAACATTAATTTTGTATGCAGATGTCGAATTTACAGAAATTTGTTTAAAGGATAGTAGAAATTTGAATTCTAGTGACTTGAACAATTTGCTAGAGAAATTAGAAAGTTGCGACAATACAAGGATTATAATTACTCATGGAACCTACACGATGCCAGATACAGCGAAATTTTTGCAGGCTAATTTGAAACGCGAAGATCAAACAATTATTTTAACAGGTTCTATGGTTCCTCTTGCTGGATTTTCTCCTTCTGATGCGTCTTTTAATTTGGGTTATGCGGTTGCAGAAGTAACTAATCTTCCGGCAGGAGTTTATTTATGTATGAATGGGAAAACTTTTAGTCCAGATGAGGTGGCTAAAAATTTAGCAGAAGGAAAATTTTATTCAGTGTTTGAGAAAAAACAATAATTAAAATTAAAAAATAAATGACAACAGATAATACACCTCGGGGCACAAGCAAATTTGCGTGCGCAATAAATTGTATGGACGGCAGAGTTCAAGATGCTGTAAAAGATTATATGAAAAAAGAATATAGCGTAGATTATGTAGATATGGTTACAGAGCCAGGGCCTAATAAAATTATTTGCGATAAAAACGAGTGCGATATGGCAATAATTGATGACATTAAAAAGAGAGTTGAAATTTCTGTGCATCATCACGGTTCAAAACAATTAGCTATAGTTGGACATTTTGGATGCGCTGGGAATCCAGCTGAAAAAGAAGAACAAGTAAAACAGCTTAAAAAATGCAAAGAAGTCATTGATGCATTTGGCTTTCCTGTTGAGGTGGTGGCTTTATGGGTTGACGGAGATTGGCAAACAGTTGAGAAAGTAATATAATAGCTTAATAACTTAATAAATCAAAAAACATGGATTCAAAAAAAATTTTAATTATAGAAGACGATGAATTTTTAAGGCAGTTAATCAGTAAAAAAATGTCTGAGGAGGGATTTGCTGTTTCTGTTGCAGTAGATGGAACAGATGGCATTGATAAAGTAAAAAAAGTGATACCAGATTTAATTTTACTTGATCTTCTTCTGCCAACTATCGATGGATTTGAAGTTTTAACGAAAATAAAATCAGATAGTGCTACAAACTCAATTCCTGTAATTATTTTGTCAAACCTTGGTCAACAGGAAGAAATTGCCAGAGGAATGAAATTAGGAGCTGTAGATTTTTTGGTAAAGGCCCAAATGACTCCAGAAGAAATTGTTGAAAAAGTTAAAATTTTACTAAAATAAAAATAAAACAAAAAACAGCCCCGGCGTAACGTCGGGGCTGTTTTTTTAATCTTCGCGGGCTAGGACAATGCCCCAGACTTGTTTTATGCCAGAGTTTTTTAATGTTTTGGCGCATTCTTGCATGGTAGAGCCAGTTGTATAAACATCATCAACTAAAAATACCTTTTTTCCTGAAATTTTTTCAGGATTTTGCTTGTGCCCCGAGGGGTATATTTCAAAAGCATTTTCTAAATTTTTTTCTCTTTCTTCTTTAGATAATTCCATTTGAGGTTTTGTAGATTTTATTTTTATTAAAACATTTGAAACAACTGGAACTTTTAAAACTTTTGCTAATTCTTTAGCTAATTCTTCTGATTGGTTATAACCTCGAATTTTTAATTTCTTTTTATCTAATGGAACTGGAATTAAAACTGAATTTTCCCAAATTTCATCAGTATTTTTTCCAGAAAGCACAAAATGTTCAATTAAAATGCTTGCTAAAGTTTTTGCTAAATCTTTTAAATATGGTTGATATTTAAATTGGTAAATTAATTTTCTGGTAAGAGTTTTTTCTTTATAGGGAAGGGCCGAGAAAAGGCCTGAGAGTAATTTTGCTTGGCATCTTTGACATTTCCCAGATTTTTGACCGGTTAATATTCTAATTGGGTTTTTGCTGCAAAGACAATAATCAAATTCCGAAATGTCTAAAAGCGAACGGCAATCGTCGCATAAGTATGTGCCTTCTTTTTGGCACGAAAAACAGAACTTTGGAAAGAATAAATTAAGAGCAAAATCTTTAAACTTATCTTGTGTGTTATCCACAGTGTTATTTTATTGACTTTATTATATAATAAAATTAATTATGGCTTCAAATTTCCTAAGCAATTTTAATGTAGAGAAGTTGAATATTTTTTCCAATCCGTTTAAGATGTTTTTTCCTAAGAAAATGGTTGGGATTGATGTTGGAACTTCGTCAGTTAAGGTTGTAGAAATATCACGATGGGGTCAAGGAAAAGTATTGGAAAATTATGGAGAAATTAAATCAGTATCTCTTTACAAAGAGCCGTTTCGTAATGTTGAAAAAGGAAGCTATTTGCTTTCCAATTATTTTGTTTCAAGGGCAGTAAGAGCTGTTTTAGATGAAGCAAGAATAAAAACCAAATCAGTTATATTCTCAATTCCTGATTTTTCGACTTTTTGTACATCTTTTGAATTACCACCTATGTCGGCTCATGAATTAAAAGATGCAGTTTACTACAATGCTTCCCAATATATACCACTGCCCATAACAGAAACGACATTGGATTGGAAATTAATAGGAGGAAATCCTGGAGAAAAACAATCAACTCTTAAAATATTTTTAGTTGCTATTCCAAACCATATCATACAGGACTATCAAAAGGTTGCTCAATTGGCTGGGGTTGAGCTTTATGCGGTTGAGTCAGAAGTTTTAGGACTGGCTAGGTCTTTAGTCAAAGAAGACAAAAGTTGTGTATGCGTGGTAGACATAGGAGTTCAAAGCACAACCATTAATATAATTGACAAAAAAAGTTTAAAAAAAAGTTATAGTTTTTCTTTTGCTGGCAGTCAACTTACTTATAGTATAGCTTCGGCTTTGGGCTTAGGCCACGCTGAAGCAGAAGAATTAAAAAACAAAGAAGGTTTAATTTCATCAAAAGAAGAAATTTCTAAGACATTATATTTATTAGTTGATCCTCTAGTGATTGAAGTAAAGAAAGTGTTGTCTGATTTTTATTTACAAGAAGGCAAGGAGGTAGATGTAATTTATCTAACAGGTGGTACATCTGGGTTGCCTGGTCTTAAAGAATATTTTGCAGAGGTTTTAAAAAAGAAAGTTGAAATTCCTAATTGTTTTT
>Ga0172379_10002176_pt1 | contig 35760 bp, 35 predicted proteins | sample GrowelOW334metaG_FD_119756 | JGI IMG/M metagenome (GOLD analysis project Ga0172379, IMG submission 119756) | Groundwater microbial communities from an aquifer near a municipal landfill in Southern Ontario, Canada - Groundwater well OW334 metaG | ecosystem: Environmental > Aquatic > Deep... | reverse complement strand
TCGTCAACACCAGTGCAGCCCGTTTCGTTTTCCTCGCCATGATCACTCCCGTCAAGAGTTGTACAAGAATCATGACTATTATCGGCTATTTTGTAACTTTATTGATGGAACGAACTACTAGGCGGCGCCATCCCTAAAGGGATTCCCTTCGGTCGTCCCTAAAGGGATTTCCTTCGGTCATCCCTAAAGGGACTCCCTTCGGTCGTCGGCGACGAACGGATTGTGGCGCCGCTCATCGCCGAAGGTCGACATCGGGCCATGGCCGGGAATGAAGGCGACCTCGTCGCCCAGCGGCCACAGCTTGCCGCGTATGGCGGCGATCAAGGCGGTGTGGCTTCCGCGCGGAAAATCGGTGCGGCCGATCGATCCCTGGAACAGCACGTCGCCGACGATCGCCAGCTTCGAAGCGTCGTGGAAGAACACCACATGTCCGGGAGTGTGGCCCGGACAGTGCAGCACGCCAAGCGTGACCTGGCCGAAGCTGACCGTGGCGCCGTCGTCGAGCCAGCGGTCGGGCGTGAATGCGGCCGCCTGCCCGAGGCCGAACATCTGCCCCTGCTGCGGCAACTGGTCGATCCAGAAGCGATCCTCCTGCTGCGGTCCCTCGATGGGAATCCGCAAGCGCGCGGCGAGTTCCGCAGTGCCGCCGGCATGGTCGATATGCCCATGGGTCAGCAGAATTTTGACGATACTCACGCCGAGTTGCCGTGCGGTCGCCAGAATCAGGTCAAGATCGCCGCCGGGATCGACGACGGCAGCCTGCAAGGTTTCTTCGCACCACAGCAGCGAACAGTTTTGCTGGAAAGGTGTGACTGGAATGATTTGGAATTTCATGGCGGCATTGAAAAGAGGGTAGTGCGCCCTGATATGGACCTTCGGGCGCCGGCTATGCAAGACGGCATTATCTAGAAGAGTGTCGGCCAAGGCAAACCAGTGACCGGCGGCAACGCACTCGGGCTGTTGGTCAGCGCAGTTCGGCGATTTCATCGTCACCCATCACCTTGGAGAAAGAGATGAGCAACACGCTATTCACTCCCATCACGCTCGGCAAGCTGCAACTGAAGAACCGCATCGTGATGGCGCCCATGACGCGCAGCCGAGCAGCCGGGAATCTGCCGAATGCCCTGATGGCAGAGTATTACTGCCTGCGTGCCGATGCCGGACTGATCATCACCGAAGGCGTTTCGCCCTCGCCGAACGGTCTCGGCTATGCGCGCATTCCGGGAATCTTCAACGATGCCCAGGCGCAGGCCTGGAAGCGCGTGACGGACGGTGTGCACCAGGCCGGCGGCAAGATCTTCGTGCAGTTGATGCACACCGGGCGAGTCGGCCATCCCTTGAACCTGCCGGCCGGCGCCAGGATACTTGCGCCTTCGGCGCTCGCCGCGCCGGGCCAGATGTGGACCGATGCCGGTGGAATGCAGGCGCATCCGGTTCCCACCGAGATGAGTGAGGCGGACATTGCCGACACCATCGCCGAATACGCCAGCGCGGCGAAGCTGGCGCTACAGGCCGGATTCGACGGCATCGAGCTGCATGGCGCGAATGGTTACCTTATCGACCAGTTCCTCAACACCGCTTCCAACCAGCGCAGCGACCGCTGGGGAGGCAGCATCGAAAACCGCATCCGTTTTGCCGTCGAAGTGGCCAGGGCCACGGTTGCCGCCATCGGTGCGGAGCGTGTCGGCATGCGCATCTCGCCCTATGGGGTATTCAACGGCCAGCAGCCGGATGCGGAGATGGATGCGCTGTACCTGCGCCTGATGGAGGAACTGAATTCGCTGGCGCTGGAATATATCCATGTGGTCGATCACAGCGCCATGGGCGCGCCGAAAGTCAGCCCGGAGTTGAAAGCCGGGATTCGCGCCACGTTCAAGGGCAGATACATCCTTTCCGGCGGCTACGATGCGGCCCGCGCCGCCGCCGACCTGGACGCGCAGCGCGGCGACCTGGTGGCCTTCGGCCGGCCCTTCATTCCCAACCCGGATCTGGTGGCCAAGCTGCAACACAACCAGGCATTGGCTGCGGTCGACCCGGCGACGTTCTACACGCCGGGCGAAATGGGCTACACGGTGTTTTGAGGCGCATCGGAACGGCGTATCACCACACCAGGTGATGCACCGTTCCCATCGAGTCCAGCCAACGCTCTGCCTCGGCTCCCTTGAGCATGGCAACGCTGGCCAGGGTTCCGGCCAACAGGCAATTTTCGGCAATGACAGAGACCGAGGCGGGACCGCCGGCCACCGGCCAGCCGCTGCGGGAGCTCAGGATGTGTCCATAGCGCCGACCATCGGCTTCGATGCAGCGCTCATAGTCGCCGCTGGTCGCCAGGGCGCCGCTGTACAAGGGCAAATGGCCGGCCAATTGGGCGGCGGCGGGATCGCGGATGCCGATTTGCCACGGCTCATCGCCAGGGCGCGGCGCGCTGGCGACGATGTCGCCGCCCAGATTGACCAGGGCGATTCGCTCGCCTTCGAGCAATAACCTGGCGGCCCGGTCAGCCGCATATTCCTTGCCCAGGCCGCCGAAATCGATCTCCATGCCGGGCAGCGGCAGGTAGATTTCCGGTCGCCGCCACACCACCTTATCCCAGCCCACCAACGGCAGGCAGGCACTCACTGCTTCCTTGCTCGGGAGACGCCGGGAGGAAAAATTCCAGACGCGCCTGAATACCCCGGAAGTGATGTCGAACAGGCCGGCGCTCTCGCGCCAGGCGGCCGCGGCGTAATCGAGCAGCCCGGCGGTTTCCTCGTCGACCGCCACCGGCTTGCGCCCGGCGGATTCATTGATGCGCGTTACGATGCTGTCCGGACGATAGCGCGACCAGAGGATTTCAATTCGCCGAACTTCCGCAACGGTGTTTTCGAAGGCAGCCTGGGCACTCGCGGCATCGTCCGAAAACACCTGGATCTCATTGCGGCAGGACATCGCCGAAAACGCGAAATGATGACAGCGCATTGCCGCCGCTGCTAGAAGGCGCGCGTCCAGCCGAGCAGCGCGTAGGCCGCATCGAAGCGCGGCAGGTCGGCACTGCCCGCGCCGAATCGCCAGGAGGCGCGCTGGACATAGCGGCCGGCGCCGATTTCGAGAGTGTCTCGATCGCCAAAGCGGGCACTTAAGTTCACTGCCAGGGTGAGTGCGCCGAAGGCGGCCAGGCGGGTGTCGCTGGAACCCACCCCGGACGACGATGCGATAGTGGCGGAATAGAAACTCGCCGCGGACTGGGTGTAATAGCGAAGTTCCGGACGCACCGACCAGATGGTCGACAATGGCTGGTGCCAGGATAGCTCGGCCATGTGGGAACGGATTCCCCACGAGTCCCGGTAGTAACGATAGTCCAGGCCCACGGCGGCGCCCAATGCCGGTACGTAGTGTTTCCAGCGGGTCAGCCAGGACAGGCTATGGCGAGTATCGGGCCGCCGGTCGCGATGCAGAAAGACTCGCCGTCCGAGAAAACTGAGGGTGTATTCGTAGTGATCGTCAAAATATCCCTTGCCGCCGGTGAAGGCGAGATTGCTTTGTAGGACGTCGGTCGGCGCGAGTATCTGGGTAATGCCGGTGAAGATGCCGCGGCTAAGTCGCTTTTCGTGCACATCGGGGAAGCCGGTGAAGCTGATGGCATCGCCGGTGACGCTGGCGCCGATCGCCCAGGTGACGTTCTTGTTGAGAAAGTCGAATCGGGCATCCGCACTCAGCGTTTGCGACAGATAGTCGTGCTCCGAGGAAACATCGGCACCCAGGGACAGGCTGTCGTCGTCCAGCCAGCGCGTCGCCTTGAACATGGCTTCCTTGCGCCACTCGCGGATCGAAGCGGAAGACAGCGTATGGACGATGGCCCCGCCTTCGTTGCTGACGAACTGGGGAGAGGCGCCCGCCACCGAGTCGAATGTCATGCGGGCCTCGAAATCCAGGTCGCGCGCCACCGGCGCCTGCACCCAGGCGGTCGGCGACAACACGCCGATGCGGCCGTCCCGTTCCTGATAGGAAAACAGGTTCAGCCCCATCTTCGTCTCTTCGATTTGCCCTGCGCGCACTGGCAGCGACACCAGAGGGAGCGCCGCGGCAGCCGCGGCCAGCGCGTGCAGGGTCGAGCGCAACGGAGCGGCCGCCTCAGTTGCAGCCACAGCCTCCCCCACCCACGCCATAGCCGCCGGAAGCGGCCTCCTTGCTGGCATACATGTGCTGCATTTGCGCGGCGGTGGCGGGGTTGGGGTCGAAAGCCATTTCCGGTTTCGCCAGGTAGCCGCGCTGCCATGGCTGAACGTTGGCACAGCCGCCCATGACCAAAACACTCAACAGGCAATAGATCTTCATGGCTGCTCCAGCAGGGACAGGATTTCCATTTCCAGTTTCGCCGTGTCTTCAGAGCGGAAGCCCCTATGCACCGAGCGGACCAGGCCGTGACGGTCGATCAGGAAAGCGGTGGGCATGGCCGTTACGCGCAGATCTCCGGCCAGGGTGTCGTGGGGGTCCGTCGTCAGGGCAAATGACACCGGGTAGCGTTTGAGAAAGCGCTCGACCTCCGCGGGCTCCTGGTCCTTGTTGACGCCGACGACCAGAAATCCGCGCTCGCGATATTTCCGGAACATCGCATCCAGCCAGGGAAACGACGTTCGACACGGCACGCACCAGGAGGCCCAGAAGTCGATATAGGCGACCTTGCCGCCCAACATGGCGCGGTTGATTGTTTCGGGGCTGGCGCTGATCAGGGGCAAAGAGAAATTCGGCAATGCGGCTGGCGGAGCGTCCCCGGCAATTCCCGGGGACGCGGCACAGCCGTATAGGCACAGGGCAATCAGAATTCTGTGCATGCCTAGTTGCAGCCCGACGTCACATGCCATGTCGCCACCTCGCCAAGGTCCGCGACGGTGCCGGCCGACACCGGGCCGAGATAATAGAGCCGGCTGGCGGTGATCGCCAGGTAGGCGGTGGATTGCGTGTAATACCGGTAGTAGATGGGTTCTGCGGTCACGGATTGAGCGCGCGGCGCAAAGAACTCGGGAAAACTCAGCTCCGCCCAGTTGAACAGGCAGTCGGATTGCTGCTGTGCGCTTGGCGTCGCGGATTTTTCAGGGAACCCCGCAGCCTGCCAGGCCAGTAGCGCCGCCTGCTGCTCGGCGTTCAAACGCGGATTGCCTTGCGGCGGCATGCTGCCTTCGATTGCCCGCTCGACTGCATAGTCGCCCAGCAGGACGGCGCCCGCATACGTGTTGAAATTCGGTGGCGAGGGGGCGCCGTTTCGAGCGCCACCGGACAAGGTGGACGAATGGCATTGCATGCATACAGTCAGCACCCGATTGCGGATGCCATTGTCGCCATCGTATACCGCTTCGATCGCGGCTTGAAGCTGACCACTGATTCCAAAAAGCAATAGCAAGGCGGCGAGCAGTTTCATCGGCGAACCTCTTTTAATGAATCGATGCAGCGATCTCTGGAGACATCGCGAAAGCCGCGATCGGCAGCCGTGGAATGCCATGAATTCGCCGGTTTCCACAGGCCATCTGAATAAGCAAACAAGCCGGGTAAGCGTTTTATTCCCTAATCGCCCGCGTTTGATCGACGACTTCCAAAATGCTTGAGCAGCTTCCCGCGCCAAGTGACTTCCAGTTGACGCATGTCATTGGCGGCAATATTGGAAAATGAGAAAGTGTTTCTTGTCCCGAATAGTAGTAAGGTTACATAACTTGCCCGGTTTTCCAGAGCCGATGCGCATGGTCAAACTGACCAAGAAACCTGCCCAGTCTGCCGACGACGGTGCCCAGCATCGGTCGTCCCGAAACTCAGCGCCGCAAGGTGTTGAGGAAACGCAGCGCCTGCCCCGGCGACCACGGACGCATCGGCGCGCGGCGGAGATGCAAGACGGCGCGTCGGCCGATTCGCGCCCGGCGCTTGAGAAGGATCGCCGCGCCGATTTCTACGACTTCTCCCCGACCTGCCTGGTCAGCCTGGATCTCGCTGGAGCAATCATCCAAATCAATCTCGCCGGCTCACGGATGCTCGACCAGGACCGCGACCGGTTGATCGGCAAGCAATTCGGGCACTTCGTGGCCACGCCTGATCGCGCCGCTTTCGCCGCGTTTCTACGGCAAGTCCGAGAAACCGAAACCAAACAGGTCTGCGAGATGGCAATCGAGCTGGATGACCGGACATCCATCTATACTCGGATCGAGGCAATACTTTCCCCTGACGGTCAGGAGTGTCGTGCGGTGGTCGTGGATGTCACGACCCAAAAGGAGTTGGAAGTTGCCCTGAGCAAGAACGCGCACCTGTTGAGGCAGACCCAGCGTATCGCCAAGGTCGGCGGCTGGGAATACGACCTGGCGACGGCGAAGGTGGCGTGGACCGATGAGGTGTATCGAATCTACGAAGTGACTGCCGACTACGATCCGAATGACATCGATCGGGCCGCCGACTTCTATGCCCCCGAAGCGCGGGGCACGATCGCCAGCGCGTTCAGGAGAGCCGTCGAGCAGGCCGAACCCTATGACCTGGACCTTCCCTTTGTCGGTGCGCTGGGCACGCGGAAATGGGTCAGGACCACCGGCCAGGCGGAGCGGGACGCCGACGGCCGCGTGCTGCGCGTCTTCGGCGACATCATGGACGTGACCGATCGTATCCTGCAACGGGACCTTCTGGAGGAGAAGGTCCAGGAGCGCACGGCGCGTCTGCGTGACCTTTCGATTGCCCTGACCACGACCGAGGAACGCGAACGACATGCGATCGCGGACGAACTTCACGACAGCCTGAGTCAGACCCTGTCGATTGCCAAGATCAAGCTCTCGGCCCTCATAAGTCCCGACCGGGACTACCCCGGCGTCGGCCAGCTCAAGCGTTGCATAGAGGAAACGGAAACGCTGATCGACCACGCCAACCAGGCGGTGCGTTCGCTGTCGCTACAGTTGAGTCCGCCGCTGTTGCACCAGCTGGGCCTGATCCCGGCACTGGAATGGCTGGCGGACGAAGTGCGGCAGCTCCACGGCCTGCATGTCGAATTGCGCGACGACGGCGCACCGACGAAAGTGGACGAAACCGTGCTTCAAGTCACCTTTCGCGCCACGCGGGAGCTGCTGGTCAACGTGGCGAAACACGCCGAGGTCGATGCGGCCGAGATCGCCGCGACGGAACAGGACGGCTGCCTGGTCCTCAGCGTGACGGACAACGGCATCGGCTTCGATGCGTGCGCGGCGGCGACCGCGAAGCCCAACGCCAGGGGGGGCTATGGTCTGTTCAGCGTGCGCGAACGCATCGGCTATCTGGGCGGCGACGTCCAGGTCGACAGCATTCCCGGCGACGGCACCGTGGTCGTGCTGACGGTCCCGCTACGGGCACTGCCTGACGAGGTGGGGAAGTGATACGCGTCCTGATCGTCGATGATCATGTCCTGGTGCGCGAAGCGCTTTGCTCGATACTGGAGGACGAGCCGGATATCGACGTGGTCGGCCAGGCTTCCGACGGCGAATCCGCGCTGACCCTGTGCCGGGAGTTGCACCCGCAGGTCGTCCTGATGGACATCGCCCTGCCCGATATCAGCGGCATCGAGGTGACCAGGAGATTGTCCGACGAAAACAACCCGGTGCGCGTACTGGCGCTATCCACCCACATCGACCGGCGCTTCGTCACCCGCATGGTCGAGGCTGGCGCTGCGGGTTACATCAACAAGGCCGCCAGCAAGCAGGAACTCCTGAGCGGCATCCGGGCGGTGGCTGGCGGTTCCTCCTATCTGTCGCAGAATGTCGCCGCAACGATGCTGCTCAAGACCGGGGGCAAGGACAAGGACGACCCCGCTTGTCAGCTCGGCAAGCGCGAAACCCAGGTACTGGCCCTGATTGCGGAGGGCAAGGCTTCCGCGCAAATCGCCGAGCAATTGCATATCGCCATTGGCACCGTGGACGTGCATCGCCGCAACATCATGAACAAACTCAAGCTTCACAGCGTCGTGGAGCTCACCCGCTACGCCATCCGCCAAGGCCTGGCTTCGCCTTGAGGGGTGCGGCGGTGTTTTCCCGACGAGCCTTCGGCGGACCCGGTGACGGCGTGGATTACCGGATTCCGGGTAGCCGAAAATATGCTTATCGGTGTATTTTAATTTGTCGCGCCGGCCTTTAGATTGTTGGCATGGAATCCCTGAATTTCTAGTTCAATACGAGACCAACATGACGAAAATCACGCACATCGGCCGCGCCAGCCGGCCGGTCCGCAATCCTGCGGACTTCAATTTGCTGACCGCTTGGAGCCCGCCCGGGGCCGTAGCGCACAGGGCGGAAATCGACGCCCTGTCGTTCTTGCCGTCGGAGGCCCTCGTATACGAGCGTCTGCGCGAAATCGCCGGCGCCTATGGGAAAGTCGATTCCATCCTGGTCATCTCTTCCAGGCAACTGGACGAGGATATCGACCCGGAACAGCGTTTGTACCTCGTCGATTTCAAGCGTGCCAAGGACGCCCTGGAGGCCTCAGCCGACACCGGCTGTTACGTGTTCGGATACTCGGCGTTGGCGGTACCGGTCCGAGCCAATCGCCGCGTCAAAGCGGCGGGTCATCGTTACACGCATTAACTCGCATCGTCGTCAGGCCGCCCCCGTGCCATGAAATTGCTCAAAGACGGTATTGACGCCCCGAAGGAAGTGGCCTTGCCACGCCCCCACCCCAAACCCCCGCCCGGGCGGGGCGACAAATTGCTCGCTGCGCTCGTGGTTTGGGGGGGCGCTTCGTGACTGTCATTCACGTTAAGCCGATCTATTCGCCGCGGCCTTTCAGGCGAGTGCCGGGTCATCCGCTGAACGCTTGAAGGGCACGAACGCGACCGGCAGCACGCTACGGGAAGAGGTTACGCCGGCCAAGGATTTTTCGACGACTAGCAAATCCTGCGGACCGTAGGCGGCGCCTACCGGTATGACCATCCGTGCGCCGGGCTTGAGTTGCTCGATCAGCGGCGGGGGGATTTCCGTAGCGCATGCCGTCACAATGATTCCGTCATAAGGCGCCAATTCCGGCCAGCCCCGGTAACCGTCGCCGTGATGGATGTCGACGTTGTCGATAGCCAGCTTGGCGATCTGCTTCGTGGCTCGCTCGGCGAGCGCGGCGATGATCTCGATGCTGACCACCCGCTTGACCAGCCGGGCCAGGACCGCGGCCTGATAGCAGGAGCCGGTGCCGATCTCCAGCATGGTGGCGTCCGGCCGCGGCAACAGCAACTGTGTCATCAGAGCGACGATGAAGGGCTGGGATATGGTCTGTCCGAAACCGACCGGCAGCGGGCGGTTGGCGTAGGCGAGATGCCGGTAGTCATCGCCCACGAACGCACCCCGATCGGTTTGCCGCAGGGCATCGATCACCGCCGGCTCGATTGCGGATATTCCCGTCCAAGCGCTCGAATCCGCGGTTTCAACCTGGATCTCGTGGAGCATCCGCTCAAGACTGGCGTTCATCGGATGCGCTCATCAGTTGCGTCAGATCAATCCTCCTTCGGCAATGTGCCGATACACGAGGCATTTCAACCAGAGCTTGTCTTCGTTGCCGAGGTCGGTAAACGCAATGCCGTATTCCAGCATTCCCGGTCCCCATTCATGGCCGGGTGGGGCCGGCCGCGTATGTTGGATCAATCCATCCAGGGCCAACGGCGCCGACAGTTCGTCCACGTCGGCCTGAAAGGACAGGCGCACGTGATGCCCCTTGGCGCCGACCGGTTTCGGGATGACCACTTGCGCACCGTCGGGGCTCAGATCGATGATCTGGGCGATTTCCAGCTCTCCCTGGTCGTCGGTGAGCTTGGCCGCAATTCGCACTCGCGTGCGGCAGGCGTTGCGCAGCTTCTGCATTTGGATTCGCTCGGGGTATCGCAGATGCAGGTAGTGGGAAGGACTTACGCATACCCTGAGGACTTCGGACTGAAAGATATAGATGTTGTTGCCGGTCAGCATGCGCAACTCCAGCCGTTCGCCGTCCGCCATGGCGATCCGCTGGCCCGCCAGCACCGGCGTGGTCACGAGTATGCTCTGGCCCATGATGTAGCCGATCAGGTGGGCGTAATAGCAGGCCTGGATATCCCGGCCCAGCAGTCGCAGTTGCACCCGTTCGCCGACTTGTGGTTTGATCCCCGCAGGCGGAAACAATTCGACGGGCGGCCGGTCCTTGAACTCGATCCAGGCCGCGGCGGGTTCGTTGCCCGGCAGCGCGTCCACATCGCGCAGCAAGCCATCGACCGCCAGCGCCGCCAGCTGCTGATGATTGACGATGGTCTCTCCTCTGGCGAACAGCGCGTAGCCGTTGCGGTCATAAATCTGCCACAGCAGCGGGGCGCCGATGGGAATTTCGTCGATGGCCAGGGGTTGAAGGTTCATGATGCGCGCGACTCCCTAGATTTGAGCGTAGCAAAGAGCGCCCGGATTGCCAGGCGCGAGCCGCCGGCCGCGATCAATCGAGGCAGCGCGGCTGCAAGTAATTGACGAGATCGTTCAGTGTCACCAGCTTGGCATAGTCCGCTTCCGGAATATCGACCTGGAGTGCCGTGTGCAGGCCGATCAGGAAATTCAGCCAGTCCATCGAATCCAGGTCGACCTGGTTGCGCAAGGGCCGGTCGGCGACCAGCTCGTCCGCCTCGACTTCCGGCGCGATGGATTTCAGCGTGGCGATCACCACCGCCGTGATTTGTTGGGAGTTCACCTTGGCCTCCGCTTAGAGTTGCTCGGGATGCTGGAGCAGTTCATGAATCTCGGCCAGGAACAGCGCGCCGCGATGGCCGTCGCTGACCCGGTGATCGGCCGCCAGGCTGGCGATGACCAGCGGCACGGCGCGTACCTCACCGGCCTCGACCCAGGGGCGTTCCCTTACCTTGCCGAAGCCCACCAGTGCCACCTGAGGCGGATAGATCACCCCGTACACCGCATCTACGCCTTGATCGCCCAGGTTGGTCACGGTCAGGGTCGGGTCGGACATTTCCGAACTGCGCAGGCTTCCGGCGCGCACCCGCTTAACCAGGTCGGTGAGGTCGCCCATCAGTTGTTCCAGGGTCTTGTTGGCCGCATCGTGGATGGCCGGCGCCAGCAAGCCGCCCTGGCGCAAGGCAATGGCGACGCCGAGGTGGGTGGCCGGCGCGGGCAGGAAACCCTGATCCCGCCAGAAGCCGTTCATCTCGGGGAATTTCCGGGTCGCCAGCGCCACCGCCTTGAGTTGCAGCACCGCCATTAGCAGGCGCTGCGTGATCTGGCGCTGGGCGTTCTGCTGCGCCAGCCAGTCACTGGCCTGTCGCAGCGGGATGGTCTCAGAGAGGTAGTAGTGCGGGATCTCGCGTTTCGAGCGGCTCATGGCGGCGGCAATGGCCTTGCGCATTTCTGTGTTCCGGTCGATAGCTGTGGCAGGCGTGGCGGGAGCCGGGCCTGACGGTCTGACAGCGGCCTGCCTGACGTCTTCCAGCGTGACCGAGGCATCCGGGCCGGTTCCGGTCAGCACGGAAATATCCACCCCCAGCGATTCCGCCTCCCGGCGCGCGGCGGGAGAGATGCGCCGCCGCGCCGCCGGCTCGCTTGCCCGGGGCGCCGCGGCAGGGCGCGCTGGCGGAACGCTTTCTCCGGGTTCCAGCAGCGTGGCGAGGATGGTGCCGACCGGTATCCTTTCGCCGGGCTGCACCACCAGTTCATGCACCGTGCCGGCCTGCCAGATTTCGACATCCACTGCCGCCTTGGAAGTATCGACGATGGCGACGACCTGGCCGCGCTTGACTTCGTCGCCGGGTTGCACCAGCCACTCCAGCAGCTTTCCTTCGTCCATGTCGGCGCCCAGCGACGGCAGTTTGAATTCGATCACGGCAGTCCTCCTACTTGCCCATCAGCGCGCGCGCCGCCGCGACGATCTTGGCGGCCTGCGGCAGGGCCGCTTCCTCCAGGTGGCGGGCATAGGGTATCGGCACTTCTTCGCTGCAAACCCGCGCCGGCGGCGCGTCGAGATCGAAGAAGGCCTGCTCGACGATGCGCGCCATGATCTCGGCCGCCAGGCTGCCGCTGCGCCAGCCTTCATCCACCACCACCGCGCGGTGGGTCTTGCGCACCGAGGCGAGGATGCTGGCGCTATCCAGTGGCCGCAGCACCCGCAGATCCACGACTTCGGCGTCGATGCCCATGCCGGCCAGCAGTTCGGCCGCCTCCAGCGTCTTCGGCAGGCAACCGCCGTAGGTGATCAGACTCAGATCAGCGCCTGCGCGCCGGATTCGCGCGGTGGCGATGTCGACCGGTCCACCGTGATTCGATTCCCCTTCGAGGTTATAGAGCTGGGCATGTTCGAAGATGACCACCGGATCCGGATCGGCCAGCGCCGGAGCCAGCATGCCGCGTGCATCTTCGACGGTGGCGGGTGCCAGCACCGTGATGCCGGGAATGTGCGCATACCAGCATTCCAGGCTGTGCGAATGCTGGGCCGCGAGCTGGCGGCCGGCGCCGCTGGCCATGCGGATCACCAGCGGCACGGAGAACTGGCCGCCCGACATGTGGCGCAGGGCCGCGGCGGTATTGACGATCTGGTCGAGCGCCAGCAGGCTGAAATTGACCGTCATCACTTCGACGATTGGGCGCATGCCGCCGAGCGCTGCGCCGATCCCGGCGCCGACGAAACCCAACTCGGAGAGTGGCGCGTCGCGTATCCGTTCCGGGCCGAATTCCTCCAGAAAGCCTTTGGAGACGGCGTAGCTGCCACCGTAGCGGCCGACGTCCTCGCCCATCAGGAACACCCGCGGATCGTCCTGCAAAGCCTCGCGCAGGGCCGCCCGCAACGCCTCCCGGTAACTGGTCCTCATGATCTTGCGCCGCTTGCCGGCGCGGCTGTCAGCACATCCCGCAGCAACTCTTCGACGGGTTCCCAGGTGCCGGCCTCGGCGTAGGCGACGGCAGCATCCACTTCGGCCTGCGCCGCGGCATCGCAGGCGAGAAACTCGTCTTCGGTCAACAGGCCCTGGGACTTGAGGCGCGCCGAATAGCCGTGCAGCGGCCCGCGCTGCTTCCATGACTCGATCTCGGCCTTGTCGCGGTAGAGGTCCGGGTCGAACATCGAGTGGGCGCGGAAGCGATAGGTCTGGAACTCGATGAAGAACGGCCCGCCGTGCTCCCCGATATGTTCCGTCCCAATCCGTGTGGCATGGTGCGCCGCCACCACATCCATGCCGTCAGCCTTGAGGGTCTCGACCCTATAGGAAGCCGCCTTGGCGCACAGATCGGTCTGGGATTCGGAACGGGCCAGCGAGGTGCCCATGGCATACAGGTTGTTCTCGCAGCAGAACAGCACCGGCAAGCGCCACAGCGCCGCCAGGTTCATCGATTCGTGGAACGCGCCCTCGGCCACGGCACCGTCGCCGAAGAAGCAGGCGGTGACGCGTTGCAGATGTTGGAGTTGGTCGGCCAGCGCCAGGCCCACCGCCAGCGGCAGGCCGCCGCCGACGATGGCGTTGCCGCCATAGAAGCGCGTCGCCGCGTCGAACAGGTGCATCGAGCCGCCTCTGCCGCGCGAACAGCCTTCCTGTTTGCCGAACATCTCGGCCATGATGGCGTTCATCGACACCCCGCGCACCAGGGCATGGCCGTGTTCGCGGTAGGTGGCGACAACCGCGTCATCGGGCCGCAAGGCATGCAGGGCGCCGACCGCCACAGCTTCCTCGCCGATATACAGGTGCAGGAAGCCGCGGATCTTGCCGGCGCCGTAGAGCTCGGCGGCTTTTTCCTCCATGCGGCGGATGCGCAGCATGTCATTGAGCATGCGCAGCGCAAGGGTTTTTTCGTAGGGAACGGCGCGGTTGCTCATGCGCCGGCCTCCAGCGTCGACAGGTCGCCTTCCGGCAGGCCGAGTTCGCGGGCCTTGAGCAGCCGCCGCATGATCTTGCCGCTACGGGTGCGCGGCAGCACGGTGAGGAAGGCGATCTCCTTGGGCGCCACCGCCGCGCCGAGGCGCTTGCGGGCGTGGGCCAGGATCTGCATGCGCAAGGCCTCGTCGGGCAGGTAACCGTGTTTCAGCGAGACGAAAGCCTTGACCACTTCGCCGACCATCTCGTCGGGCTTGCCGATGACGCCGGCTTCGGCCACCGCCGGATGTTCCATCAGCACGCTCTCCACCTCGAAGGGACCGATCAGGTGGCCGGCTGACTTGATCACGTCGTCGGCCCGGCCGACGAACCAGTAGTAGCCATCGGCATCGCGCCGGGCCAGGTCGCCGGTCAAGTACCACTGCTTGTCCGCGCCGGCAAAACACTTGTCGTAACGTTCCGGGTTGTTCAGGTAGCCGCGGAACATCGACGGCCAGCCGCGCCGCAGCGCCAGTTCGCCTTCCTGGTCCGGTGCGTCCACTTGATGCAGCGTTCCCGCCTCGTCGCGCCGCACGATGCAGGCGTCTATGCCCGGCAGCGGCCGGCCCATCGAGCCGGGCTTGATGTCGAAGGCCGGGGTGTTGGCGATCATGATGCCGCCGGTCTCGGTCTGCCACCAGTTGTCGTGGATAGGTAGCCCAAGCACCTCCTGGCCCCACCACACGGCTTCCGGGTTGAGCGGTTCGCCGACGCTGGCGATGAAGCGCAATTGCGGAAAGCGGTATTTCTTCGGAATTTCAGTGCCGGCCTTCATCAACATGCGGATCGCCGTCGGCGCCGTGTACCACACCGTCACCGCCTGATCCTGGAGGATCCGGTACCAGCGGTCGGCGTCGAAATCGGCCGTGTCGATGATCGAGGTGACCCCATGCAGCAGCGGCGCGACGATGCCGTAGGAAGTCCCGGTGACCCAGCCCGGGTCGGCGGTGCACCAGAAGATGTCTTGCGGATGCAGGTCGAGGGCGTAGAGCCCGGTCGCATAGTGGGTGGCGACGGCGCCATGCACGTGCATGGCGCCCTTGGGCGTGCCGGTGGTGCCGCTGGTGAAGTGCAGCAGTGACAGGTCGTCGGCCGTGGTCGGCGTGATCTCGGCCAATTCACTGGCTTCGTTCATCAGTCGGCGCAAGTCTTGCGTACCGGGAATGTCCGTGCGTGTATCTTGGCTCCCGTCTTCGCCCACCAGCAAGACGTGTTTGAGGCTGGGTAGTTGGTCGCGAATCTTTTCCACTTTGCGCCGGTAGAGAGAATCGGTGGTCACCAGCACCTGCCCGGCGCCGAGCTGGATGCGGGTGGCGATCGGTTCCGGGCCGAACGCCGAAAACAGCGGCGAGACCACCGTACCGTTGCGCAGCCCGCCGAGCACGGCGATGTAGAGCTCGGGAATCCGTCCGGCCAGGACAAATAGCCGGTCGCCCTTGCCGATATCCAGACGCCGCAGGACATTGGTGAAGCGGCAGGTCAGGCGGAACAGTTCCGCATAGGTGATGTCGCGGCAGCAAATCCGACCGCCGGCGTCGGCGCTGCCGAGAAAGCGGAATGCCAGGCGCTCGCCAATCGCCGTGCGCACGTGACGGTCGACGGCTTCGTAGGCAAGATTGCAGCTTCCGTCGGGCAGGCCCCCCAGGGACCGGCGTGTCTTATCCCAGGAAAAACCTGCTCGCGCCTGCTCGTAGTCGGCGAGGTTCGGCGTGACGCGGAGTCCTGTCTTGCTGATGGTTGCCGACCTTGTCATGGGGACTCATCCGATTTGCAGTTGCGCCTGATGCGCGTGGAGGAACCAGCGATCGAGCACGACGCGACGGGTAAACCAGCGGTTGTCCATCAATTTCCTGGCGAGCAGGGGGCGTAGAAATTCCGGCAGCGTCCGTTGTGGCCCGGAAGCTTTGCCGAATCGCTCGGCCAGGCGGGCCGGATATGCCATCAAAGTCTGGCGGCGATAGTCTTGGCCGGCTTCCAGGATCGTGGCGGCGGCCATCAACCCGGACTCCACCGCCGGGCGAATGCCTTCGCCGCTTTGCGGATAGGCCAACCCGGCAGCATCGCCGACCAGCAACACGCCATCATCGAGTAGCCTGCGCGCGGCGCGCCCGTATTGCAGGTAGGCATGGCCATGGAATCTTTCCGGGGTGTCATGGGGTATCCTCCCGCGGCGTCGGAGAAAATCCAGAAATTGCTGGAGGTGCCCGGTCAGGCCGGCATGGCCTTCGCGGCCGAGGCCGATGTTCAGATACCGACCCTTCTGGAAACACCAGCCGTAACCCTTCAGGTCCCGGCTGAAGTAGAGTTCCGGCATATCCGGGCTGACCTTGCACTCCTCGATCTGTTGCGGGGTCATCTCGAATTCGATTTCCTTGGCGGTCACCGCAGGCTCGGCGGCGCCGGGCCGGGCGCCCAGGTGGCGGGCCACCGGACAGAAATGGCCGCCTGCGCCGATCACCAGCGGAGCCGTCAATGTCTCATTGACGATCCACTGGCTACCGCGTCTTTCCATGGAATCCAGGGCTATGCCCAACTTCAGGCGCGCCCCGGCGCGTTGCAGCAGATAGTCGTCAAACTCGCGGCGGCGTATGCCGTAGCTGACCGTGTTGGCGTAGCGGGTTTCCAGTTCCCCGCCGTCGATCAGGCCGGTGCGAAACGCCTTGATGGGCTGGAAGACATGCTTGGCGGCATAGTCGGCGATATCCAGTTGTAACGTCGCGACCACCTCGGGTGTGATCCAACCGGCGCACACCTTGTCGCGTGGGAAGGCCGCCTTGTCCATGACCACCACATCCATCCCCTGTAAGCCTAGTTGCCGGGCGCAGCTTGAACCTGCTGGTCCACCGCCGACGACGAGTACGTCACAGGATTCCATCGCGGTGATTTTCAGGAAAGGTACTGGTGTTGTCGGGTCCAGGGAATCTGGTTATACCCGGAGCGCGCGAAACTGACCTGGAACAATTGCATCGCCCCGGAGCGGAAGGCGGCGAGGGATCCGGCCAGGTAGAGGCGCCAGGCCCGGACAAATTCCGGGTCGAACATCGCCGAGACGCTGTCGGCGGCGTTCTCGTAGCGTTGCAGCCAGTGCTCCAGGGTCTTGGCATAATGCAGCCGCAGGTTTTCCACGTCGAGAACCGACAGGCCGAAGGGCTCGAAGATCTGCATCATCTCCGACAGGCTGGGCGGGACGGCGCCGGGAAAGATCCGCCGCTCGATCCAGGGATTCATGGAACTGGGGTAGTCGCGGCCGATGGAATGAATCAGGCCGCGGCCGCTGTGCTTGAGGCTGCGCTCTATGAGGGCGCCCAGTTCGGGATAATTTTCCACCCCGACATGTTCCAGCATGCCGACCGACACAAACGCGTCGAACTTGCCTTGTATGTTGCGATAGTCGTCCTCGATGAATTCGACCCGGTTCTTCAGGCCGGCGTCGCTAGCGCGCTGCCTGGAGTAGGCGATCTGCTCCTTGGAGATGTTGTAGGCCTTGACCATCACTCCATAGTGCTTGGCCATGTGCAGCGCCAGCGTGCCCCAACCGCAACCCGCCTCGACCACGGTCTCGCCGGGCAGCAACCGGAGCTTGCGGCAGACGTGGTCCAGTTTGGCGACTTGTGCGTCTTCGAGGCTCATCGTCGGGTCGGGAAAGTAGGCGCAGGTGTAGACCATTTCCCTGTCCAGCCAGAGCCGGTAGAACTGGTTGCCGATATCGTAATGGTGGTGGATATTGCTGCGCGCTTTGGGCAGCGAGTTGCGCCGGGCGTCGCTGAACGGGGCCAGCAGCTTCTTTCCCAGCGTGCCCGGGGTGGCGCGCGGCAGGCAGCGATAGATCGTTTCGATGAACTCGGCCAGATCCCCATCGACGTCGATGCGTCCGGAGGTATACATCTCGCCGAACCAGAACTCCGGATCGGCGATCAGCTTCAGCAAGGCGCCGCGGTCGCGAACGATCATGCGAGCCCCCGATGCATCGCCGCCTTGCCTGGCCTGCCGACCATCCCACAATACGATCTGCACGGACGGATTGCCGAGAGATTCCAGCATGCGTTCCAGCAACAGTCTTTCCGCGCCGAAAACCTGGTTGGCGAAGCCAAACCCCGATTGCATCCCGGGCGGCCTCGGCTTGGCGCCACCGCTGGCCGGGTTGCCGGAACTCCGGATATTTTCTTGCCACATGTCTCCCCCGTCATCACAACGCGAGTTACCGGCACCATTTTGCGATAAGCCTGGAACGAGCGCAACTCAAGACATCCGGCAAGCGAATTATGTCCGCCCGCGAACCGCAGGCGGTGCACAGCCTACGAAATCGTCAATTGCTTCTTTGCGGAACCGGGTTTCTTCGGCAACGTCAGTTCCAGCACCCCATCGGTATACTTGGCCTTGGCCGCGCTCTGGTCGACATCCTGGCCGAGCGTGAAGCTGCGATAAACATTGCCATAGTAACGCTCGCTGCGAATGACTTTCTTGCCTTCCTTCTCTTCTTTTTCCTTCTTCACTTCGGCGCTGATGGAAACCTGGTTGCCGTCGACGGACACATGGATGTCATCCTTCTTCACACCGGGAATCTCCGCCTTGACGAGGTAGGATTTGTCCTCTTCCGAGACGTCGATTTTCATCTGCGGTTCGGCTTCCATGCCGCGAAAGACCGGCCTTAGCGCGAAGCCCTTGAACATGTCGTCGATATCGCCAAACGGATCGAAGCGAGTCAGGCCGCCGAACGGGTCGTAACGGGTGATGTTGTTCATGATGGTGCTCCCTTCTGTTGATTGCACGAAGAATCGAAACTACCTTGTAGCATCAAGCCAGCCATCGGATGACGCCCAGGAATGCGCTGGCCACTACCGACACGCCCGCCACCGACAGAATGACCGATACCAACTCGGGCAGCAGCAAAGGATTGCCTTCATCCGGATTGTGAATGTTGTGAATATTATGAATGTTGTGAATATTCATGATGGACCACCCTATTCCTGGGGAGCCGCCTACGTGAAACGGCTCGGTTGAGGCTGGGAAACCTTTTCCTGAAGGAAATATAGATACTGGCCGCGCAAAGGAAATACCGGGAATTGCCTATTTTCGATACCGGATAGCCGGTATTGCCCTATCATCCGCCCTCGGGGCGACCTACAATCCAATGTAGGAATAATGGATTTTTCGCCTGCGCGGTTTGAGTGTCGCTGTAGGCGACCAACTTTCGAATGTGAGGGCATAGTGACTGCCGCAAGGACATCGCACCCTGGAGGCGTTTGCAGTGCCTGGTCGAAGCACATGAGTCGGGTCGCCAAGGGCTTGCCGCCCCGGCCGAGCGGGTCGCTTCCAGGGCGTTGTGGCGGTTGGGTGCTCCTGCTGCTTACCCTGGCGATGCTGTTGTTGCCGACGCCGAGCAAGGCGCAAACGGCGCCAGCCAAACACTTCGTCATGGCCACGGATGCCGCCGAGGGCTTTGGCTATCGATACTCCGGATTGATCTATGACGAGGCCTTCAAGCGCCTGGGAATCCCGCTTGAAATGACCGTCTACAGTTTGGCGCGGCGTTCGGTCCTCATCGAACAGGGGGCCATCGACGGCGAGGCCTCCCGGGTCTATTCATACGCCGACGCCCATCCGGAACTGATCCGGGTCGAAGAGCCGGTGATGACGTTCACCTTTTCGCTATTTACAGCAAAAGCCGCACTGCGTGCCAAACGGCTGGACGATCTGCCGGCGGATACCCTGGCCGAGTACCGGCGGGGCATCATGCTGTGCGAGAACACCCTGGCGAAATCGATTTCCGCCGAACGGCTTTCCAGCATCATCACCACCGAACAGGGGATCAAGAAACTTCTGGCGGGCCGTAGCGACGTGTTCTGCGATATCGACGTGTATGTCTTCGAAACCCTACAGTCGGCCGAATTCAAGGGAATCGGCACCGTCCGCAAGCTGTTCGATATCATTTCCATGCCCACCTATCCCTACCTCTTCAAGAGGCATGCCGAACTGGCGCCGCGTTTGGCGGCGACGCTAAAGAAGATGAAGGCCGAGGGACTGATGGAGCGCTATCGCATCGAGGCCGAGCGAGGGGCGGCGGCGGGACGCTGATTCAGCATGGACTGGCTGCATCATTTGCTGTTCGGGGACGGCAATCGCATCGGGCGGCGCCTGATCGTCCTGATCATCGGTTTCAGTTCGCTGATTACCCTGATTCTGTCGGTCGTCCAACTGGCTCTCGAATACCGCGACTTGCGCGGCGAGATGGACCGCGAACTCGATGGCGTGGCCATTTCCGTTCCAACCATTGCCGGCAGCCTGTGGGACTTCGATACCGGGCAACTCCGGATTGCGGTTGAATCGCTGTCGCGCTTGCCGAACGTGGTCCGTGTCGCGGTGACCGCAGCCGGCGATGGGAAGCGCTGGGAGGCCGGCACCCTGGCGACCGCCAATGTCGTGGCCAGGCGCTATTCGCTACGACATTCGGTACGCGGCGAAGATCGGGAAATAGGCAGCTTGGAGGTCGTGGCGAGTCTGGATACGATCTACCACCAGGTCGTTGACCGTGCGCTGTCGATAGTCCTCGGTAATGGCCTGAAAACTTTCCTGGTGGCGACTTTCATGGTTACGCTGTTTGGCCGGCTGGTGACCAGACGGCTGCACCGCCTGCAACGGGAAGTCGTGGACATGGGACAGCAGATCCTGCCGTCGCAGGAGCGTCTTGGCCAGGTCGCGATGCCGCACCATCTGGACGAGATCGATTCGGTCGCCTGGCGCCTTGACCAGTTGCGCCGGGAACTGGCCGGCGCGGTCGCCGCCCTGCGCGACAGCGAGGCGGAACTTCATATCGCGGCCACCGCCTTCGAATCGCAGGAAGCGATCATGGTCACCGACGCCAACAGCATCATCCTGCGGGTCAATCGCGCCTTCACCGCGCTCACCGGCTATGCGGCGGAGGAAGTCGTCGGCCAGAATCCGCGCATGCTCCAGTCCGGCCGCCACGATGCGGCGTTTTATCGCGCCATGTGGGAGACCATTGGGCGCAGCGGCGCGTGGCAAGGCGAAGTGTGGGACCGGCACAAGAACGGCCAAGACTACCCAAGATGGCTGACCATCTCCGCGGTGAAGAACGACGATGGCGTCGCCACCCATTATGTCGGGGTGCATTTCGACATCTCCGAGCGCAAGCAGGCGGAGAAGAAGATCAACGAACTGGCCTACTTCGACCAGCTCACCGGACTGCCCAACCGGACGCTCCTGCTGGATCGCCTGAGGCAGACCATGACCGCCAGCTCGCGTAGCGGTGTATACGGCGCGCTGCTGTTCATCGATCTCGATAACTTCAAGACCCTCAACGACACCCTTGGCCATGACGTCGGCGACCTGCTCCTGAAGCGGGTCGCGCAGCGCCTGACCACCTGCGTGCGCGCGGGCGACACGGCGGCGCGGCTCGGCGGGGATGAATTCGTGGTGATGCTGTCGAGCCTGAGCATGAGCGCGCGAGATGCGGCCACCCAGACCGAGGTCGTCGGCGAAAAGATTCTCGCGGCCCTCAACCAGACCTATCAACTCAAGGACGTCGCCTACCATAACACCCCGAGCGTCGGCGCCACCTTGTTCAGCGGGCATCAGGCCGAGATCGAGGATCTGTTGAAGCAGGCCGAACTCGCCATGTACAAGGCCAAGGCGTCCGGCCGCAATGCCTTGCGCTTCTTCGATCCGGACATGGAACTCGACGTCATGCGGCGCGCCGCACTGGAAAAGGATCTGCGCGAAGCGGTCAATTGCGGGCAGTTCCTGCTGCACTACCAGGCCCAGGTGGCCGGTGACCGCCTGACCGGCGCCGAAGTCCTGGTGCGCTGGCAGCACCCGCGAAAAGGCCTGGTGTCGCCCGGTGAATTCATTCCCCTGGCGGAGGAAACCGGGTTGATCCTACAGTTGGGCAACTGGGTCCTGGAAACCTCCTGTGCCCAGTTGGCCGCGTGGGCCAGCAGACCCGGCATGGACCATCTGACGATCGCGGTGAATGTCAGCGCCCGTCAGTTCCGCAACCCCGACTTCGTGGATCAGGTGTCGGCGATACTCGATGACAGCGGCGCCGATCCGCGCAAGCTCAAGCTGGAGCTGACCGAGAGTCTGCTGGTATCCGACGTCGAGGAGATCGTCGGGAAGATGTTTGCGCTGCGGGCCAAAGGCGTGCGCTTCTCTCTTGACGATTTCGGCACTGGCTATTCTTCGCTGGCTTACCTGAAGCGCCTGCCATTGAACCAGCTGAAGATCGACCAGTCCTTTGTTCGCGACGTGCTGACCGATCCCAACGATGCCTCGATCGCCAAGACCATCATTGCACTGGCCCAGAACCTGGGCTTGGGCGTGATCGCGGAAGGCGTTGAAACAGAGGCGCAGAAAGATTTCCTGATGGCCTCGGGCTGTCATGCCTACCAGGGCTATTTTTTCAGCAGGCCGTTGGCATTGCAGGATTTCGAGCAGTATGTGCTGCACTCGGCCGCGAATTGCGGCGGATAGCGGGACCCGGATGGCTGCATCAACGCCGGGCAGATATCAGCCCAGGGCCAACGCCACCACTCCCGCCGCGATGCAGGCCGCGCCCAACAGCCTCAGCCAGCGGTCCGTTTCTCCCAGCAGGCTGCCGCCGGCAAGCGCGGCAAACAGCATCGACACCTCGCGCGCCGGCGCCACGTGGCTCAGGGGCGCCATGCGCACCGCGTACAACACCATCACATAGCTGAGCGGCCCCAGTACGGCAACCACCGTCGCGGCCCGCCACTGCGTGCGCCAGGCCTGCGCGAACCCGGCGCGGTCGCGCAGCACGAAGGGCAGCATGACCGGTATGCGCAGCACGTTGCCGACATAGTCGACGAGGATGGGTGAAATCAGCATGATCTTCACCGCGTAGCCGTCGATGACCGTGTAGGCGGCGATGAAGGCGCCAGTCAATGCACCCCAGCTCAGGCCGCGGATTACTCGCTCGCGTTGCCCCGGTTCGTGCGCCTGGCGCCACAGACCCGGCCCGCCGGCAATCAGAAACACGCCGCTTACCACCGCCAGGGCACCGGCCGCACCCGCCAGCGATATCGATTCGCCGAGTATCAGCACCGCGCCGACGGAACTCAACAGCGGCCCGCTGCCGCGGGCGACCGGGTAGACCACCGTCAGGTCCGATACCGCATAACCGTGCAGCAGCGTGCGGAAATACACCACATGAACGACCGCGCTGACTGCCAGGATCAGCCACTCGGCGCCGCCCCAATTGACCACCTCCTGGACGCCGATCCACACCACCACCGGCGCCCACAGCACGCCGACCAGCAGCGACCCCATCAGCACGAAGCTGTTGCCGCCGCCCGCCGTCTTGGCGACCAGGTTCCAGGTGGCGTGGCAGACAGCGGCAGCCAGCACCAGGGTGAGCGCGAGCGGGGTCACCGCCAGGTTCGTCCAAATGGAGGCATTACGCTACGCCGACTTTCCCGCCGGATGGGTTAGCGACCAATGCGTCTGGATGAGTTGCCACACCCCGGCGGCGCGGCGGAAGACTTCCGTGCAGTTCCAGCGGCTGGCGTTGTCATCGCCGCAATAGGAGACGAAATTGAACGTCAGCACGGCGGCCTCGGCGACCACCTGGACGTGGGGATCGATCAGCTCGAATCGGTCGGCGCTGATTTTGCCGCGTAGCGACTCGTAGTATTCCGTCAACGCGCGCAGGCCGTCGATCCGGCGCTCCAGGAAGGGGTCGAAGTAAACGACGTCGTCGGCGCAGATCTCCAGAAAACCGGACGGGTCGCCGTCGCACCAGCGGCGCAGGGCGCTCTCTTCGAGGCCGATGATATGCGCGGCGATGTCTTGGGTTCGGGAGGACATGGCGGTGAAAGACGAAAGGCGTGTGCTTCGCATCATAGACGTTCCGCACCTAGGGAAACGCTGATCGCGAAGACCTCGATTGCTCCCGCGGTTCGTCGTCGGCAACAGATATGCCCTTGGCGCGGTAGACAGCGTCAGTCCTGATCGGTCAGGAGACGGGCGTTGAGGCAGCGGTCGAGCAGTTGCCGTAGCTCCTGATGATCTCCGGCATAGCGCAAGATCGTTTCGCGCGCGGGAATAAGCGCGCGGATGAGTCCCTCTGGGGCGTCCTTGAATGCGCGTCGCAGGGGCATTGGGCCGTCTTCCATAAGCGCAGCGGCGAGCACCAGCGCCTGCTCGCGATCCTTGGCGGCCTTCTCAGGAAATCCAACTCGGCTTACGCTCGAATACAACTTGTGCCAGAACATGCGGGCAGCCTGCGGAATCCTTACAGGAATACAGTGGCCGCCGGCGAGACAGACGGCGGGCTCCGGCGACTTCAGGAGATAGTCGTAGAAGGGGATGGCCTGTGCTGCCCAGTCGAGTTCCGGAATTCGGATGATCGCGCCCAGAGTGTCGCCGGGGGCCAGAAGGTCAATCCTCAGGCCATCGACGCCAGGCAATTTGACTGACGTCGATGGCTGCGAAGAAGGCATGCCGGGCACTGCAACGAAGGGCATGCCGGTGGCTTGCATCGTCGGAAGAAAGGAGAGCGGGGCGGCGAGTTTGAGGGACTTGCCGCGTGCGAGATCGACATCGCGGGTGCGCGCCGCGACGGCGACAACACCCAGTTCGTTCAACCAAGCCATATACCCCAGCGTACCCACCAGCACCAGCCCGGCATCGAACGCGCCACGGGCATGGAGTTCGACCAGCACCCTGGCGACGGACTTGTCGGCAACCTGAAGGCCGAGCTTACGGAATACGGCCACCTGTTCGGAGACCCATTCTGCAAACTTGATGCGCTCGCGCATGTCCTCAAGCGCAGCGTCGTCGCCATCCTTGCAGACCAGCGTCTCCGCCTGCTTGCCGGGGATAGAATAATAAACTCGATACCAGTAGGAATTTCCGCTGCCGGAGCGCAAGTAGAGCGTGCCTGGGGTACCTGGCAACAACGCATGGGCAGCCAACACTCGCTCCTTGAGTTCGGCATAATGAGTGCGATAGGCGAGTTCCTGTGGGCGAAAACGGATGGTCTTGAGCATACGGATACCCAATAGAAATAGAAATCGCTGGGTAAGTATAGCAGGATTGGAGAAATACCCAACAAAGATAAAAATCATTGGGTACGACGGCAATGGTAGGCCGTGGCCGATTCCTGAGTCAGGCCAGCAGCGTAAGTTGTCCCAGATGCAGCCATTGTCGAGAGCATGTGGCTTGGGTTCTGGCGCTGGTTTTACCTATGCCGAGGTGGAACGCGTGCTTGCCCGCATGGTGGCCGACGCCGATGAGATCAAGGTCAGATATCTTTGGCGTCCGAATCTGCCTGATGAATCGGACAATTTTATCAACGAGATCGCCATTGTCGCTGCGCCATGCACGATCGTGGCTCACAACATAAAGGACTTCGTGGCAGGGGAATTGAAGTTTATCGGTGTGGAAATAAAGACGCCAGTTGAAGTGCTGCGGTCGCTCACGAATTGAGTTAAGGAGAAACGAATGAGCAAGAACGCCTTTGTCGTTCGCCTGCCAGAAGATGAACGAAGCCGAGCCAAGGAAGTGGCGGAAAAACTCGGCCCATCGGAGAACCGGCTGTACGCGGAACTCATTCACGATGGCCTTCTGATCCAGGAACAGATGCTATACATGAGCAAATTGCGGGAAATGGGAGCGAAGGTTTCTCGGGAGGCGGCGTTGGCAGTTTTCGACCGCGTGCCCGACGTGCCGCCCGAACCGCAAGACCGTCCGATTCCAGCGCGGTAACGCGCAAGCCTGGCCGTTTACTGGAGACTCGGCCAGCGTGGCTCGACACTGTCCGGAAATGTTCCGCAATTCGAGTCGCGCAGGCCAAACCCCAAACGGGTGCCGGTAACAAACACATGTAATCCCCGTGGCCACAGGACGGTCACGGATTGGTCACAATGCGCGATGGCATTAATGGCTTTAAACCCAGATCTGGTATGGAATTGGTGCGCCCGGCGGGAATCGAACCCACAACCCCTGGCTTCGGAGGCCAGTACTCTATCCGTTGAGCTACGAGCGCGTTGTACCCCCCTGTAAGGGTGGTATGCCAACCACCGGGGATGGTGGTTGCGAAGGGGCGCAAGCATAGCGCGTTTTACCCCTCGCCGTCCATGGTAAACGTGCCGGGAATGACAGCGGCGCCGGGATTGGCTATGCTTGCGCCCATGCAACTGATACTGATCAGCGGTCTTTCCGGCTCCGGCAAGAGCATCGCCCTCAACGTCCTCGAGGATTCCGGCTACTACTGTGTGGACAACCTGCCTGCGTTGTTGCTGCGGCCACTGGTCGAGCAGCTGAGCAGCGACGGCTACGAGTATGTGGCGGTGGCGGTGGACATGCGCAGCGGCGCCAGCACCGCCGGCCTGCCGGCGCAACTGCGGGAGCTGCGCGGCTGCGGCATCGAGTCGCGCTTCATTTTCATCGATGCGCGCGACGAGGTGCTGATCCAGCGGTTTTCGGAAACCCGCCGCCGCCATCCCCTGGCCAGCCAGGAAACCACGCTGGCTGAGGCCATCGTGCTCGAGCGCCACGGTCTGGAAACTATCGCCGGGCTGGGCCACCATATCGACACCAGCAACCTCCAGCCGAATGCCTTGCGTACCTTCGTCAAGGAGTTCGCCCTGCTCGGCTCACCGGCGCCGGGCGCCTCCCTGACGCTGCTGTTCGAGTCCTTCGGCTACAAGCACGGCTTGGCGCTCGATGCCGACTTGGTCTTCGATGTCCGCTGCCTGCCCAATCCGCACTACGATCCGCAACTGCGCACGCTGACCGGTCGCGACGCCGCGGTGGTGAATTTTCTCGAAGCGCAGTCCGAAGTCGAACGCATGTACCAGGACATTCGCCGCTTCATTGCCGACTGGCTGCCGGCCTATATTCGCGATTCGCGCTCCTACCTGACGGTGGCCATCGGCTGCACCGGCGGCCAGCATCGCTCGGTGTATCTGGCCGAGCGGCTGGCAAGACATTTCGGCGAACTGGCACCGACCCCCGCTCATGTGCTGGTGCGCCATCGAGCGCTGGCCGGGTGAGCCGGGGCTGCTTTCCCCAGCTCACCCGGGCTAGCGACTGAAGAAATCCCGGAGGATCTTTCGCACCGGCGTCGGCAGGCCGGCCGCATCGATATCCCGGCGCCTTAGCCAGGAATGGCCAGCCGCCTCGGCCACGCGGGGCGCCAGTTTCGCCTCGGCAGTGATCGGCAGCAAGGTCAGTCGAAAGTGCGTGAAGTTGTGACGCAGCGGCGGCATGTCAGCGAGGCGGCTGATTTCACAGCTGAGCGCGCGTGCCGCGTACGTCGCCGGATCGACCCCAGTGGCGATTTCCGGCAGACTCAGCAAGCCGCCCCAGATGCCGCTCGGCGGGCGGCGTTCGAGCAGGACTCGATCACCCTGGTACAGCAACAGTAGGCGCACTTCGCGTTGCGGCAGGATCTTGCGCGGTTTCGCTGCGGGCAGCTCCGCGACCCGGCCCTGGCTGCGCGCCACGCAATCGTCGGCGAGCGGGCAAGCCGATTCTTCGGTCAGGCAGGCGGGCCTGGTACGGGTGCAAACCGTTGCGCCAAGATCCATTTGCGCCTGGATGTAAGTCGCCGCATCGCGATCGGGCAACAGCGTTTCCGCCAGAGCCCACAGCGCTTTCCCGGTTGCTGTCGTACCCGGCAAGCCGGCGACCCCGTGGCTGCGGCACAGCACGCGCTTGACGTTGCCGTCGAGGATCGCCCGGCGGGCGCCGAAGCAGAAGACGGCAATGGCATTGGCGGTGGAGCGGCCGATGCCGGGCAGCGCCGCAATCAACTCGGGATCTTGCGGAAAGCGGCCGCCATGTTGTTCCATGACGGCCTGGGCGCAACGGTGCAGGTTGCGGGCCCGGGCATAGTAGCCCAGCCCGCTCCACACGGCCATGACCTCCTCCTGCGGCGCCGCCGCCAGCTCGGGTAGCGTCGGGAAGCGTTCGAGGAAGCGTCGGTAGTAGCCGATGACCGTGGCGACCTGGGTTTGCTGCAACATGATCTCCGACAGCCAGACATGGTAGGGATCCTGTGTCCGTTGCCAGGGCAGGTCGTGGCGGCCGTACCGCCGCTGCCAGGCGATCAGCCGTGCCGAAAATGTGTGGTTCTGCTTCGTTTCCATGCCGGCAGGTAATCCCGATTTAAGTTGACTAAATATATCAACTATTATTTAATGTCGGCGGATTTTGATCAACATGCGCCGGTCGAGTTTATTTCCGTGCAAGCGGCCGGCAGGGTCTTTAGAGGATGGACTATGAATATTCCCGAACGCGATGGCGATGGCTACCTCGCCGACATGAACAGCTGGACTCCCGAAATTGCCCGCGCCATGGCCGATGTCGACGAATTCGAACTGGATGAAGTGAAGTGGCAGCAAATCATCAAGGCCCGCGAGTATTACGAAGAGTTCAACGTGGTACCGCCGATCCGTAAATTCGCCAAGTATGTCGAGATGGATCAAAAGACCATCTTCGAACTCTGGCTGACAGGGCCGATGAAGCCGATCACCAAGTACGGCGGATTGCCCAAGCCGACAGGCTGCGTCTAATACCCGGTAACCAACCCCGGGCACCAGGCGTTCCGGCCCGTGGCCGGCTGCTATCCCGCCTTGACCGGCCGTACCCGGCTCGCCGCCAGCTTGGCGCGCACGCGCGCCTCGTCGGTGGTGGCCGCGTTGGCGACCGCCACGCCCATGCGCCGCTTGACGAAGCTCTCCGGCTTGCCGAACAGGCGCAGATCGGATTGCGGCACCGCCAGTGCTTCGGCGACGCCTTCGAAGGCGATCCCCTTCTCTTGCATGCCGCCGTAGATCACCGCCGAAGCGCCCGGCATGCGCAGCGAGACATCCACCGGCAGGCCGAGGATGGCGCGCGCGTGCAGCTCGAACTCCGACAGGCGTTGCGAACACAGCGTCACCAGCCCGGTGTCGTGCGGCCGCGGGCTGACCTCGGAGAACCACACCTGGTCGCCCTTGATGAACAGCTCGACGCCGAAGATGCCGCGCCCGCCGAGATTGCCGGTGACCGCGGCGGCGATCTCCCGCGATCGTTCCAGGGCGCGCGCCGTCATGGCCATCGGCTGCCAGGATTCGACGTAATCGCCATTGATCTGGACATGGCCGATCGGCTCGCAAAAATAAGTCTCGACGGTTCCCGATGTGCCGATGGCGCGTACCGTCAGCAGGGTGATCTCATACTCGAATTCGATGAAGCCCTCGACGATGACGCGATTCTGCTTCACCCGTCCGCCGGCGCAGGCATAGTCCCAGGCCTTCTCCACGTCCTGCGGCGACTTGATCAGCGACTGTCCTTTTCCGGAAGACGACATCACCGGTTTCACCACGCACGGGTAGCCGATGCCGCTGTCTATGGCGGCCTGCAATTCCGCCAGCGAGTCGGCGAACTTGTAGGGCGAGGTCGGCAGGCCGAGCTCCTCCGCGGCCAGGCAGCGGATGCCTTCGCGGTTCATGGTCAGGCGCGCCGCCCGCGCCGTCGGGATCACTTCGGCGATGCCTTCGCGCTCGATCTCCAGCAGCATCTCGGTGGCGATCGCCTCGATTTCCGGCACCACCAAGTGCGGCCTCTCCTTTTCGATGACGGCGCGCAAGGCCGCGCCGTCGCTCATCGTGACCACATGGCTGCGGTGCGCCACCTGCATGCCGGGCGCGTTGGCGTAGCGGTCCACGGCGATCACCTCGACGCCGAGGCGCTGCAAGGCGATAATCACTTCCTTTCCGAGTTCGCCGCTGCCGAGCAGCATCACGCGGGTGGCCGAGGGGGAAAGCGGGGTGCCGATTTTCATGAATACTCCTTTAGAATGATCGGCCCGATTTTAGTACCTTAAAACCCAAATCCGGGCACCAGTGCCCGATTCTGTATTTGGGGCATAACCGGACGACGCCCGTTTGACTCACTATGAAAGTTGAAAAATTGGTCGTGCCGATTGAATTGGACGCGCGCGACTTCCGCAACGCGCTGGGCAGCTTTGCCACCGGCGTCACGGTGGTTACGGCACGAGGTGCCGACGGCGGATTGGCGGGGGTCACTGTCAATTCATTCGCCTCCGTGTCGCTGGATCCGCCGCTGGTGCTGTGGAGCCTGTCGCTCAACACGTCGACGCTGGCGGTTTTCGAACAGTGCAGCCACTACGCCGTCAATGTGCTGGCGGCCGATCAGCTGGCGTTGTCGATTCGTTTCGCCAAGCCCGGCGACGACGGGCGCGAAAACCGCTTCGCCGACCTGGAGTTGGATTTTGGCCGCGGCGGCGCTCCGTTGCTGCGTGGTTGCTGCGCCCGGTTTGAATGCCGCAACGAGAAGCGCCATGACGGCGGCGATCACCTGATCTTTATCGGCCGGGTGGAAGCCTATGCCTATCGGGACGGTCCGCCGCTGTTGTTCCAGGGCGGCCAATATCGCCGGCTGGCGCTCCCCGACTAGGGTGGCGGGTGTTACAATTTCTGCAACAAATCAAGCGTTAGAGCCGGGAGGGTTGACCTAAATCAAGCCCCAGGCATACTCCCTCCTTGAGAATCGCGGGCAGGTAGACGGCGGCTCCGTGGACCGGGTCATCGGAAACCCGGACATGGGCCGGCATTAGGCGTTCAATCAGCTGATGGAAAACAAATATATGAAGTTACTGCGACAGGTGATGACCGGGTTCCTACTCGTCGGTGTCTTGGGGAGCGCTGCATCGGCCCTGGCAGCCGATGACCTATTTCTCAAGGGCGATGCCAAATGTACCGCTTGCCATGACGAAGGCGACGGCCCCGACCTGCTGCTGATGGGCAAGACGAAGCACGGTACCACTGCGGACAGCCGCACGCCCACCTGCACCAGTTGCCACGGCAGCAGCGGAACCCACCTCAAGGGCGCCGGCAAGGGCGATACCTCGCCGCTGCCGGACATCACCTACGGCCGCAAGGGCAAGACTTCCGCCGACGACCGCAACGGCGCCTGCATGACCTGCCACCAGAAGGATGCCAAGCGCATGCTGTGGATGGGCAGCCAGCACCAGGCCAGGGATATCAGCTGCTCCTCCTGCCACCAGATTCACACCGGCAAAGACCGGGTACGCGACAAGCGCAGCCAGCCGGAAGTTTGCTATACCTGCCACAAGGAGCAGCGTGCCCAGGCCAATCGCCCGTCCCACCACCCGGTGCCGGAAGGCAAGATGGGCTGCTCCGACTGCCACAACGTGCATGGCTCGGCCGGCCCGAAGCTGGTGAGCCGCGACAGCGTGGTCGACACCTGCTACACGTGTCACATGGAGAAGCGCGGGCCATTCGTGCATAACCACGAGCCGGTCAACGACGATTGCACCATCTGCCACAATCCGCACGGCACCACCGCGGAGAGCCTGCTCAAGGTGCGCCCGCCTTTCCTCTGCCAGCAGTGCCATACGCCGCATGTGCCGTCCCAGGCGCTGCTCTATGGGCAGGCGCCGACGCCCAACAGCATCGGCTGGAACGGCGCTTCAGTGACCCAGGCTCGCGGCTGTTTGAATTGCCATACCCAGATCCATGGCAGCAACAACCCAGCTGCGACCAATCCGACACCGCAGTTCCTGTTCCGCTGAGAGCGGGGTGACCGATATGAACCTATCAAACTTCAAATTCGCTCAAAAACTAATTGCCCTGTCTCTGGTCGCTGCCTTCGGGCCGGCGCATGCCAGCGATGAGGTGGACGCCCTCGTCAAGCCCGACAGTTCGATCAGCATCGGCGTTGACGGCGTCTCCGGGACCGACAAGGATCGCTCGTTGTTCGGCCAATACAACGGCCTGCGCGGTGACGGCGGGCACCTGCTGCTTGACTTCGATTACCTCAAGCGCGACGACGCGAGCGGCACCTGGACGATACTTCAGGGTCGCAATCTCGGGCGCGACAACCGCGAACTCGGCGCCAGCTACATCAAGCAGGGTGACTGGAAGCTTACGGCGGAATTCAACGAAGTCACCCGCCATGATCCGCGCAGCGTCAATACCGGGATGCTCAATCCCGGCAGCACCACGCCCGGCGTCACCAGCCTGGCGGCAGTGGGCACGGGCTACGACCTGAACCTCGATCTCCAGCGCAAGAGCATCGCCCTCGGCACCGAAAAATGGTTTACCCCCAACCTACAATTCGAGGCCAGCTTCAAGACCGAAGACAAGGACGGCGCGCGCCTGTCCGGCCGCGGCATTGCCTGCGGCGCCTTTGCCGCCTTGCGCAATGCCTGTGGCGCCGCCGCCGGAACGTTGCTGCCCAGCACCAATACGGCGATGCTGATGCTGCCCGAACCGGTCAGTACCACCGCCAAGCAGTTCGAAGCCAGGCTCAATTATTCCAGCGGAAAGCTCATGCTGAGCGGCGGCTACTACGGCTCGTTCTTCAGCAACGCCAGCGGCTCGCTGAATCCGCTGATCAATGGCAATCTGTGGAATTCCAACGGCTCGGTATTTGCCGCGCCCGATGCCGTGCTGAAAGGCTTCCTCCAGCAGCCCATGGCACTGCCGCCGGACAACCAGGCGCACCAGTTTTCGCTGACCGGCACCTATGCCTTCGCGCCGACCACCCGCGCCAATTTCAAACTGGCCTATACCCATGCCACCCAGGACCGCGACTACACCGCCAGCGGCCTGGCGGGTGCGCCTGCCGGCTTTGCCAACCTGGGCGGCGAAGTGAATAGCACGCTGGCCCAGATCGGCCTGACCGCGAAGCCCCTGGCCAAGCTGTCGCTGCTCGCCAACCTGCGCTATGAGAACAAGCAAGACCAGACCCCGCTGGCCATGTACAACCTCACCGGTCTGGCGACGGTTCCGGCGAACTACTATACCAACACCCAGTTTTCATCGAAGAAACTTGCCGGCAAGGTCGAGGCGAATTACCAGTTGCCGAAAGACTATCGCCTGGTGTTCGGCATCGACTACCAGTCGCTCAAGCGCGACCGGCCCGTCAATACCACCGTCATCGACGGCCTGTCGGCGTTGCGTGAGGATACGCGCGAGCTGGGTTATCGCGCCGAACTGCGCCACATTTTTTCCGACACCTTCAATGGCGGCATCAGCTACGTTTCTTCCAAGCGCGACGGATCGAACTGGCTGAGCGTGATACCGGGCGCCGGATTCCCGGCGGTTTCCGACGCCGCCATCTACAATCGTTACGGCGCCTTCCCGATGACGCTGGAGGATCGGAACCGCGACAAGCTGAAAGCCTCGGCGAACTGGAGTCCGAGCGAAGCCGTGTCGCTACAGTTCATGCTGGAAGACGGCAAGGATACCTACACTGCGCCCACCGAAAAGGGACTGCGCGATACCGGCATGCGCGCCTTTGGTGTAGACGCCGCCTGGATGCTTTCGGAAGCCTGGAAGCTCAACGGCTACTGGAACCGCGGCAAGCAGATGCTGCATCTCGACCACTCCACCGGTTATCTGGCCGAACTGGAAAATCTCAACACCGCCGTGGGCGTCGGCCTGCTCGGCAAATACTCCGCCAAGCTCGAAGTGGGCGCGGACCTGTCCTACCTCAACGACAACAACCGCTATCAACAGAGCATGAGTAACGGCGCCGCGCTGTTCGGGGGAGGCCTGCCGGATGTCAGGTATCGCCTGACCAGCCTGAAACTCTTCGGCAAGTACGCGCTGGAGAAGGATGCCGATGTCCGCGTCGACCTGGTGCATCAGCGCGCCAAGCTCGAAGAGTGGACCTGGGGATACGACGGCGTTCCCTTCGCTTTTTCCGATAACAGCAGCATCGCCTTGCAACCCAACCAGAACGTCACTTATCTCGGCGCGACGTATATCTACAAGTTGAAATAAGATCCTCCGGTAGCGATCTTTACCCCTAGGCTTGGGGTGGTTTTGTTTCGCCACCGAGTTCTCGTACGAAGTGACGTTGAGTTGATTAAGATCAAACCTCGTTCACATATCTCCGACGTGCTTTGATGTGCGTCAAATCCGCCGACATTCGAGTGGACAAGAATTGCAATCAAATGTAACTGGGACAAATCCCTGCCATGCAGCGCTGTATTGCAGTCGGCCTCGGGTCGAATCCGGTTCTGTAGTAACGGTCTTGATGATTCTTGATGATTGAACTTCTTGGGAGATGAGCATGTATGCACTGAGTAGCAAACTGGGGAGGGTGTCACGCTTGGTGGCCACGATTGCTGCCGCCGCGTTACTGTTGCACGGCTGCGGCGGCGGCGACGATGGCGCGACCGGTCCGGCCGGTTCGGCGGGCCCAGCCGGTACGCCCGGCGCGGCAGGTCCGAACGCCACGACGACAGTTAAAGTCGCCAGTCTCAGTGCTGCTGCTTGGGCGGATCTCGCACCCCAGGCAGTCGTGACCAAAGTTACCATCGCCAGTCCGCCCGTGGTCGAGTTCAAGGTGACCGACGCTGCCGGCAATCCGGTCGTGGGCCTTGCAGACAACACTTCCAAGAGTTCCACTGCGACGGTTACCGGTTACACCAATGTTGCCTTTGCTTTGGCCAAGCTGGTGCCGGGCACCAACGGCAGCCCGAGCAAGTGGGTGAACTATGCGGTGTTTAACGCTCCCACAGTGGCCCAGAAGGCCGGCACGGTAGCCGCGAGTGCGTCCTGCGATTCGACCACCAGTCCGACCTGGTGCGCGGGGCGCCCGACCACCGACAACCAGGGAACTCTGGTGGACAACGGCGACGGCAGCTACAAATACACCTTCCTGCGCGACATCACCAAGGCCAAGGATATCGTGGCGACCCTCAAGGACGCGGCCGACGGCAGTTACAAGAATGTCGATGCGGGCGACCTGACCTATGATCCCAACCTGACGCATCGCCTGGTGATTCAGATTTCCGGCGCGGCACGCGGCACCGGCAGCAATACCGCCAATGGTGTTACGGTGACGCCCACGGTCGCCATGAAAAACCCGGCAAACGCAATCTACGACTTCATTCCCGCCACCGGCAAGGCCGCCGCATCGACCGACACGTTGCGCAACATCGTCGACACCGCCAACTGCAACGAATGTCACGGCAAGCTGCAAGCGCTCGGTTTCCATGGCGGCGCTCGTAGCGACGCGAGGTTCTGCGTGGTCTGCCATACCGACCAGCGCAAGTACGGAACTAAAGAAGCGACCACGACCGCGACCGGTTATTCCGGCTCCACCAGCAGGATCAACGGCCTTGCGGTGGGCGACTTCCCCGCGTTCATCCACCGCCTGCATCGCGGCAGCGAATTGGTCAAGACCGGTTACAACTACGCCAATGTGCTGTTCAACGACGTCGTCTATCCCATGCAGCTTGGGAGCGACGGCCAGAAGATGTGTAGCAAGTGCCACGCCAAGACCGCGACGGCTCCTCAAGGTGACAACTGGAATGCGGTGCCGAGCCGCATGGCGTGCGGTTCCTGCCATGACGGTATCGATTTTGCGACAGGCGCCGGTACTACCAACGCCGGCGCGACCACCGGACACGGCGGCGGCGCCAAGGCCGACGACAAGACCTGCTCCACTTGCCATGCGGCGGCGGACATCAAGACTTATCACATGACCGAGAACGTCACGCCGCACAATCCGACGGTCAAGGCCGGGTTGCAGAACTTCACCTACGAAATCGCCTCGGCGAGCGTGAATGCGACGACCAATGCGGTGACGGTGAAGTTCCGCATCAAGGCCGATGGCACGGCGGTGACTCTCGCGGCGCCGACGGCGGCGATGGCCAACCCGCTGGCCGGCTTCACCGGCGGACCGAGCTTCCTGTTGGCCTATGCCATGTCGCAGGACGGCGTGACCACACCGGTTGACTACAACAACCTGGGCCGCACCAATGCCCAGCCGATCAGTGTCTCGCTTGCCAACCTGCTCGACTCCAACAGGACGACCACGACCGGCACGCTGTCGGCCCGCGACGCGGACGGCTACTACACCGCCAACATCGTCGGTACGGCGGTGGTATTCCCGGTGGGCGCAAAACTGCGTAC
>Ga0172379_10002175_pt1 | contig 35783 bp, 43 predicted proteins | sample GrowelOW334metaG_FD_119756 | JGI IMG/M metagenome (GOLD analysis project Ga0172379, IMG submission 119756) | Groundwater microbial communities from an aquifer near a municipal landfill in Southern Ontario, Canada - Groundwater well OW334 metaG | ecosystem: Environmental > Aquatic > Deep... | reverse complement strand
TTAGTGGATTGGCAAAAAATTAATCGTGGTTTTTATGAAGATACTACCGCCAGCCAAGTCGTCAGTATTATTAAAGATTATTATGATCTGACGGCTGAGGTGGCGGATTACAACCCCGAAGTTGTTAAACAAGCTTTGTTGAATAATAGGTTAGTGCTGATTCCGTTTGCCGGGCGGCTTTTAGGGAACCCGTATTTTCATCGTCCCGGACCCTTGTATCACATGTTAGTGGTAAAGGGTTATGAGGGTGATGAGTTTATAACCAATGATCCAGGCACTAAGCGCGGTGAGAGTTTTCGTTATAATAAATCGGTCTTTGATCGGGCGGCGCACGATTGGAACGGTGGGGACGTGGAGCACGGTGCGTCCGTGATGATTATTGTTAGAAGGAAAGAGTAACATTTTTTTAACAGCTTGGGTGTCAGCGCAAAGTATTTTTTCATTTTATTTGAAGTTTGCTATACTCAAGATCATGACTAAATCAGAAATCGAAAGTAAAATTAAGAAGATAATTGCCGAATTGCAACCCTACGTAGCTGGGCATGGCGGGGAGATTATTTTTGCCGGTTGGGAGCCCGAAACTGGCATCGTGAAGGTGTCTTTGCAGGGGGCTTGTGAGGGCTGTGTAATGTCGGGTTTAACTTTGAAGTTTGGTTTGACCCAAGCCATACAAAAAGAGCTGCCTCAGGTTAAAGAGGTAGTGCCGGTATAAATAGAAATTCAGTGACAATTTAAAAAACCTACTCAATTGAGTGGGTTTTTTAAATTAAGGTTGTGGAGCAGGTGGAGTGTTGGCTTGGTCAAGGGTGGGCGTAGCAGCCTGATCGATTGGTTTAACCTCCGGCAGGACGTTAAACGGGTCATGTAAGTTATCGATAGCTTTAGGATCAAATTTTTTCTTGGCTTCCCAAGCGTTAAATACTTGGCGATAAAGCGGCATATCAACTTGAGCCAAAGCAACCTGACTGCGGAGTATAACCACCACTTTGACCTGGGCTATAGTTTGGTAAAAGTAACGGTAGAGAAAAGCAAAAGATAATATTAATAGTGTCAGCAGAATAAGTCCAGTGCCGATTGGTAGAAATTTTAACAACCGGTCGGGTCTGAGGTTTTTAAAATTTAGGTTTAGTGGTTTCATAGTCTGAAAAAGGCGGCGGCCAAAAGTAAAGCGTTTAGATTCGTTTGGCTGTTGGCGGTTTCGTTAGAATTTGATTTCTTGCGATTGGCTCCGCTTAACCGCACGGTGTCAATATTCAGATAGTAATCTAGGGCTTCTAAGCCAGCTAAATAGCTGACAAAAGAGGATAGGCTGCCCTTTAATTCAAGTTGCATAGGCAACTGATTGGTTTGTTTTTTAGGGTCTTGACTGCCGAGTCTAATATTTTGTTCAAGCTTATTGGTGCTGGCGATGTTTTCCAAAGTAGTAATAAAATTTAATTCCTCGCCCCGTTTAATATAAATATGATCAAGCGCCGCGGTGGTTGGTTTCACTTCTTCGTACTCTTTCAGAGTTTGCTTTAAGAGTTGGCCTTTTTGATAGAGTTTTTCCAACTCTAAACGTTGGTAGTATATCTGATCGTTAAGCGATTTTATTTCTCGGATACTAGGCCAGGCCACGAAAATTAGCAAGATGGCAGTCAAGACCAATGTCAGACTGGTGGAAAAAATTATTTTTTCGCGAGGAGTATGAGGTAGAGGCAGGGCCATCTTTTACAGGTTAATGCCGGTTAGCTTAATTTTAGCCGTGAATTGGAAGTCGACATTTTCGCGTTGCAGTAAGTTGGTTAGGGGTGAGGCAAGTTCTTCTAGATATGGAAGCTTGGACAGGTTATCTTTAAGCTTCAAGAAGTCGTCGCGGTATAAGGCGCGGCCGTTAAGGTTGAAAATTTTAGTCTTTTTTTCCAAGTTAAGATAGGTTACCTCGATGTTTTCTGGAATAGCGCGATTCAAATCTATCAGCATGGTAGACCATTTAACGAAATCCGTTTGGACAGCTTGTACATCTTTAAGGCTTTTATTAAGGTCTTTTATTTCACGGTCGGCGGTGCTATTTTTGTCGTTTACTATGGTGGAACTAGTTAACAGACTGGCAAAATTGTCTTGCAGAAGTAATCTGGCGGCCAGGAAAAGAGCGGAGATAATTACGGTGAAGGTAAGTAAGAGGATGGTGATGGTACGTACGTAAAGATAAAGGTATTCGTACCTTAGGTATTCTTTTTGGTTAGGTGAAATCAGATTAAGACTAATCATGGTTGTTGTTAATTCCCACTTTTCTTAAAGCCAAACCGATAGCGGTAGTGTAACCTATTAATTCACTGGGTTTAAGTGGCGTGGGGCTAGGTTCTAAATTTCTCCAAGGATTTCCTCGACTGACTTTGAGGTGTAGTTTGTCGGCCAAGTGTTGATCAATAAATTTAAAGTTGGCGCCGCCGCCGCACAAAATAACTTGATTCAGCTGGTGGCCAGTTGGGAAGTGTTCACGGTAAAAAATTACGGCTTCGCCGATGCGGCGAACAAGTTCATCCATAACTTTATAAAGAATTTGCCCCATGGCGTCGTGGCATTTTTTAGGGTCCAAACCACAAACTATTTTAGCTTTTTCAGCCTGGCTTTCGTTTAAATTTAAGGTAGTAGCGATAGTTTCAGTTATTTTACGCCCCGAGATGGGCAAGGAAACCGTGAATTGTATGGTACCGTGATCAACCACCACTAAGCTTGTTTGAGTGGCGCCAATATCTATAATCATAACTGCTTCATCCGGATTAGGCTCAGCCGGTAGTAAGCTGCGAGCGATAGGTACAGCTTCAATTTCCATGGCGATCGGTACTAGTCGTGCTTGCGATAAGGCAGTGTTATATGAGTCAACAATGGCTCTGGGTACTACACCTAAAAGTATTGGCAAGCGGGCGTTGTTGGAGGCTTGATGACCGACTTGTTGCCAGTCCCAATAGGTTTCATCAATTGGAATTGGTATATGATGCTCAGCTTCCCATTTAACCGCCTGCGGAATTTCATCGGTTGACATCGGTGGAATATCAATAACCTTAATGAAAGTTTTGCCTTCTGGTAGGGAAGCCACCACGTATGAGGTGTTGAATTTTCCAAAATTAGGCTTAATCATCATTTCGGTGATAGCCCTTACCAAAGGTTCAACTTGTTTTATTTCGCCATCAATTATTACGCCAGCGGCTAGGTCAGCTGAGGCTAGGCCAACCAATTCAAGTTTACCGGCCAAAGTAGGTTTAAACTGTACCGCCTTGATAGAGCGGTCACTAATGTCTAAGCCAAGATGTTCTTGGTGCGGTTGAAGAAACATATCTTTTTTAGTATAGCACAGACCAAGCCATTTTATTTATTAACCCGCCTATTAATAGGCTTAATACTGTTCTTCCCAATGATTGACTTCGATGATTGGACTTTCGCTGCCGTTGTACACTGGGTCTAACGGCTGAGAGGCCAGAGTATCGTCATAAGTTATAGTACAGGTACCGCTATCAGAGCCCTCTAATTTAACATGCCAACCTACAATACCACCCGTAACGCTGAAGCTAACACTGCCAGAGGTTTCAATTTCTACTTCTTCACTGGCATAAACTAAGCCGTTAAGGCTGAAGGTGCTGCCGGTAAGAGAAATATTAATATCGTCCTTACTTAGAATTCCAGAACCACTGGCACTAGAACTAATGGTTACGGTTTTCCCGCTGTTTAAACTGAAATGAATATCGTCACTAGAGGCTAATATACCATTGATAGTAAGATTTTTGTTGGTCCAGCTGGCATCTCCGGTGACAAAAGTGATGCCGTTGAGAACAGTGCCAGAAGGTAAATTTTGAAAGGCTGCAGAAGTATATATTTGGTCGGCTCGATTTTTAAGTGAGGTGGGTGAGCTAGAGTCAAAATCAACTTGAGGCATGCCGACAGCGGGCGTGCCTTCAGTTTGAGTGCTATCGTTAAGCACTAGCGACGAGCCGGCGTTCACCACAATGTTATTACTTGAGCTCACTGTGGCGTTATTGACGGTCAGGGTTGATTGACTGGTGACTTTAAAGTTTTGGTTGGCGTGTAGGACGCCACCATTGATAGTGCAATTACGTTCAGTGGTAATATCACCATTTTGTTGGCCGCCAGTTCCGCCGGCATAAAAAGATTGTGACCAGGTGCTGGCTGGGTTGGTAGCTCTAGCTAGACGAGTTCTAATAACTCTTTTAGCTTGTTGGCCGCCGGAACTGTAATTGGCCGTGATTGTTATATCGGCTAAGGCATCGCTTACGCTGGTGGCGGAAATAGTGTAACTGCCGTAGGTATCAAAAACATTGCTTCGGGTTGCTGTTTCGTTGGCCAGGGTTCCGTCCAAAAATTTTGTTCGCCAGTTAGTATCGTTTTTTAATTTATAAACCGCCTCATTGGCTCCAGCCTCGGCTAAATAGTAACTTTTGGTAGCCGCATTTTCACTTTTAGCGATTCTGATTTCACTAGTGGATTGTTCAAGAAAATATCCAGCCAAAAAAAGCAACGTGGCAATAGTAGCGGTGACTACTATCAAAACAAAACCCGGCTGGGTAGGTTTAGTTGGCGTTGCGTGGTACGACATCAGTGGAAAGATTTAGGATTTGATTATTTTTATTAAAGGCTATGGTAATGGTTATGGTATCACTTCCACTAAAGCTAAGCGAGTTAATGTATTCACCAACTAAGCGATCTTCGCTTACTTGTAAGGAAGGCGGATTGCTATTTTCATCGGTTTCATCGTAGCGTACGTGAGTTTCGGGCGCGGCGACAAAGTAATAATACCTAACTTCTCTATAAAGATCAGTACCCGATAAATAGTAGCGAAGGTATTGGATAGGATCGCTATCTAAATTGCCGTGACCATCCTCGAATATAATTTCATTGGCAGGCAGAACCGTAACTGTTTTGTTGGCCTGCCTTAATTCCCTAGATAGCCGATCGAGAATTGCCCGTTCGTTTTGAACCGCCTCGGCTCTATCATCAACCTTGCGTTGTGTTTGTTGGGATAGAATAAAAATTGAATAGGTGGCTAGCAGCAACAAGGTTATAATAAAAACCCCCACCAAACTTTCCATTATAGAAAAACCGCGAGGCATAATTTATTTAGAGCTAAGTAGGCTGGTCAAAGTTAAGGATGAAGAGACCCCTTGACGATTTGGCCAGTAGACAGTCACGGCGATTTTTTTCATGCCTATGTCGGTGATTGAATTAGTTAGATTGGCGTCGACTAGGCTTATTACCGATTCACGTTCTAACACGTAGATAGGATCGCTGCTATCAGCCGCTAGGTGGTGCCGAGCCTCAATTGTTCCAACACTTAAGCTGTCGTAAGGCGTGGTTAGCATGGCCTCCAATTGAGTACGGGCATAGGACGAAGCTAAACTAGATAGCTCCGAGCCTTTATTGGCCTTGATGGAGAAGGGGAAGGTTCCCACAATAGCCATTAGGCCAATGGTCAAAATAGCGGTAGCTACCAAAGCTTCTATCAAGCTGAAGCCCTGGTTGTTTTTAGTAAATTTACTAATACAAGTGAACATAACCAGAAGGCTTAATATCAAGAGAAATAGTTTGGCCGCCGACATTTTGTAGAATGACAATGCCAGCTTGGGCTACCGCACCAGTGGTAGTAAATATTATTTCATTGTCAGTAAAACCGCCGGTCGATTGCCAAGTGATGCCCGTAGATAGGGTATGTGTCTTGATAACAGTATCACCGTCGTCTCGTTTGATAAGCTGATATTGTTGTGGAGCGGTAGCATATATTTTTACTAGATAAGTAACTTGCTCGCCAATAGTTAACTGTTGGGCCAAACGAAGATCATTAAGTAGGTTGCGAGCGTTACCTTTAAGTTCGGTGGATTGCTGTCGTCCACGCAGTGAAGGTATGGCCATCAAGGCCATCAGTACCATGATGCCGATTACGACCAGAGCCTCAATTAGAGAAAAACCAAAAACTTTTTTCATGGTCTAAACGCTTTGAGTTAGCGAGTAGATGGGGAGAATAATAGAAACCGCCAGACCACCGACGCCGCCGCCCAACATAAGCATCAAGATTGGTTCGATTATAGTAGACAAGCTAGACATAGTACGGTCGACGTCTTCTTCATAGAAGTCAGCCAGTTCGTCTAAGATTGAGTCTAGAGTACCGGTCTCTTCACCCACTGTAGTCATTTGGATGATAAGCGGAGAGAACAATTTTGGATAATCTTTTATAATGCCTGAAATAGACACGCCTTTTTTTACGCGCTCAGCGGCGTCCTCGATGGCTTGTCGGTATAGAACGTTACTTAGGGTGGTGGCAGTAATTTGAAAAGCTTGGACAATTGGGATATCGGTTTTTAGCAGAGACGAGAAGGTACGAGAGAATTTAGCCAGGTTGATTTTACGCATAATAGAACTAAAGACTGGCAGCTTAAGCAGCAAAGAATGCCAGGCGTGTTTGCCGTAGGTGGTATGAATAAAGCGAACGAACAGGGTAAAGAATAATACCGTACCTAGTAACAGCCACAGGCTATTGTTGATCATAAAGTCGCTGGTGCCAATGAGTATCCGGGTTGGCAGCGGCAAGGCCACGTTTGATTCCTGGAAGACAGCCGTAATTTTAGGAATAACAAATACCATCATAGCAATGGCGATGCCAATCATAGCCACGACTACAATTACTGGGTAGGTGAGGGCGCCTTTTACTTTAGCCACTAAGGCATGACTCTTTCGTAATTGGTTTGAAACTTGACGCAAAACCTCTTCTAACTTGCCGCTTTTTTCTCCCGCCCGAACCATGTTTACAAAGAGTTCAGAAAAAACTTTTGGATGACCTGCCATGGCATCGGATAGGGGGATACCGCGGTCGACTTTTTGATAAACATCTTCCAACACTTCTTTAAAAGCTTTACTGGAAGTTTGGGCGGCTTGGGTTTTGAGCGCGATGGCGACCGATAAGCCAGCCTTAATCATGACTTGTAGGTTTTGGGCAAAAAATATCTTATCGGCCGATGACACGCGGCCACCCAAGCCGGGAATTTTAAAAGTCATTTTTTTGTGCTCAGTTTGGCCGGCTTGTAAACTTTCGGCGTGGGTTAATACCAAACCCTTGTTTCTTAAATAGTCAGCTAGCTCTCGTTCTGAAGGCAGATCAATTTCGCCCCGCTCCAAAGCACCTTCTTCATTGCGGGCCGAGTAGGAAAATTTCATAGTAGGTTTTAGTTATTAATTGGCTTAGTATACTGTGAACTAATATCTAATCCTTAGTAACACGGAGTATTTCTTCCAGAGTGGTAATGCCACTTTTAGCTTTAATAAAACCATCTTCTAACATGGTAAGCATACCTTGTTTAAGAGCCGTGGCGCGTAGTTCGGCCGCCGTGGCGCGGTTAAGTATTTGTTCGGAGATTTCCTTAGTTATTTCAAAAACTTCATAAATACCTAGTCGACCCTTATAGCCTTCCTGGCCACACTGTTTACAACCCTTACCACGGTAAAAAAGCAGAGTTTCCACACCCTGGTCAGAAGACATTACTATGCCTTGACGTTCCATGGATTTCATTAAAGATTTAAGATCAATTTGCAAACTTAAATCCTCAATATTTTTTTTAGTAAGTTGGTAGGAGGTGATGCAGTTTTGACAGATTTTACGCACCAGACGTTGGGCAATGATAAGGTTAGTGGTGGAGGCTACCAAGAACGGCGCTACGCCCATATCGAGCAAACGAGGTAGGGTACCGACAGCGTCGTTAGTGTGTAAGGTAGACAACACCAAGTGACCGGTCATAGCCGCGTGGATGGCTATTTCGGCTGTTTCTTGGTCGCGAATTTCACCCACCATTATAATGTCCGGGTCTTGCCGCAGTAGAGCCCGCAAGCCAGAGGCAAAAGTAAAGCCGATGCGTGGGCTTACTTGGCTTTGATTTATGCGCTGCATGCGGTATTCTACCGGGTCTTCTACCGTGCAGATGTTCACGTCGGGTGTGTTTAAAACATTAAGTACTGAATAAAGGGTGGTGGTTTTACCGCTACCGGTTGGGCCCGTAACCAGCAACATGCCATGGGGTTTATCGATGTTACGTTTTAATGTTTCCAATGGGCCTTTTTGGAATCCAAGTTGTTCCAGGGTGAGTATCTGGCTTGATTCCTGTAGTAAACGCATGACTATTTTTTCACCATCAAAAACCGGGATAATTGAAACACGGAAGGATACTTCGTATTCACTGGTTTTAACCTTGAAGCGGCCATCTTGCGGCAGTCGATGTTCGTCCAGTTTCAAGTTGGATAGAATTTTAATACGAGCTACCAAACCGGCTTGTACGTTCTTAGGCAGATTCATCACGTCACGCAAGACACCGTCTATACGATAGCGTACCACCACCTCAGTCTCTGAGGGCTCAATATGAATATCAGAAGCGCGTTCAAAAATCGCATACTCCAACAAAGTATCCACGATACGCACTACGGGCAAATCTTCGGCTAATTGTTGTAGCTCGTTACTCTTGGCTTCTTCTTTTTCTTTGCCCTCTTTAGTAAGCTCGGCGAATTCCGCTTTAAGGCTTTTATGATATTGTTTTAAAACTTCACGGATGGAGTTAGGAGTGGTGAGAAAAATTTCCGGCTTGACGTTAAACTTTTTTTCTAAAAATTCAAAAGTCTGCAAATCATCCGGATCGGTGGTGGCCAGTTTAATGGTTTTTTGATCTTGTTCAAAAGCTATAACTTGATGGGCTTGAGCAATAGGTTCGGGGACGGCCATCAAGACGTCTTTACGAATAATTGAGTTTTTAAGATCTACAAACTGAAGGTTAAGTTGTTTGGCCACGGTTTCGTATAAAACTTCTTCTGTGACCAAATGTTTCTTTAGCAGGTACTCTTCCAACGTCAGATGATCTTTAACCAGTTCATCTTTAACTTTATCAAGCTCGGCTTTAGTCAGAATTTTGTTGTCTAAAACTGCTTGGTTTAAGTAATCTTGGTTGAGCATAACCTAATTTGAGATATACCCTTGGTTAGTTAGTTTTGACTGAGTTGTATTATACCAAACTTTTGCCTTAATCGCAATTGTAATTAAAGAGTTTGCCAAGCCAGGGCGGTGCAGACTACAATCACAATAGCTACTATTTATGATTTGGTTATCGTACTTATGGAAACCGGAGTCTTGGTGGGGATTTTTGCGTCGCCGGAGCATTGTCATACCGGCAACTTTGGCCGTAATATTGATAATCCTTATGTGGTTATTGGCCTTTTTAGCCCCAGTTAGCCACTTATATTCATTCACTTTGCGTTATTCAATATATTTTGGCCCTAATTGGGTAGTCAGCCCGGCTTGGCTTATAGCCTTACCAGCCGTGGCCTCCTTACTAGTCATAATTGATTTATTCTTGGCTTATATCGTCGGGCGGGGGACGGTTATATTGGCTCACTTGTGGCTTTGGACAGCAGTGGTTATGGCGGCTGGTTTTATGTGGCTGGAGTGGTTGTTGGTGGGTTTTAACAGTTAATATTTAGATTTATGCTAACCGATCAAGTGATCGAAATATTATTATTGACGACCGTTTCTTTCGTGGTGGCTTTGGCTTGGACCCCGTTATTAACGAATTTTTTATATCGTTACCGTTTGGGTAAACAAATTAGAGATTCGGCGAGCGCCCCCATCATGTCGTCTCTTCATCAAAGCAAGAGCGGCACCCCGACCATGGGAGGAGTTTTAGTTTGGTTGACAGTGTTGGTTCTGGCCTTGCTTTTCTTTTATTTAGATGAATTGGGTTGGGTTAGTTTGAATTTTTTGAGTCGAAGTGAAACTATTTTACCGTTGGGGGCGTTAGTGGCTTCGGCCCTGGTTGGCCTGGTGGATGATTGGTTTAATGTCAGGCGTATAGGTCCGAGTGGCGGTGGTTTGAAGATGAGGCACCGTTTGATAATCTACACCACCATCGCGGCCGTGGGAGCTTGGTGGTTTTATACCAAACTCGGTTGGGACGTATTACACGTTCCGTTGTTGGGTAATTTATCCGTCGGTTGGTGGTACGTGCCGATATTTATTTTCATTATCGTGGCCACCTCTTTTTCAGTGAACGAAATAGACGGACTCGATGGTTTAGCGGGAGGCACTTTATTGGCGGCTTACACGGCTTACGGCGCCATAGCCTTTTTGGAAGGCAAATATGATTTGGCTACTTTTTGCGGGGTGATTGCCGGCGCTTTGTTGGCCTTTTTGTGGTTCAATATCAATCCGGCTAGGTTTTTTATGGGTGATACCGGAGCTATGTCGCTTGGAGTCACCTTGGGGATTGTAGCCATGCTTACCAATAGCGCCCTGCTTTTACCTATTATTGGCTTTTTGTTTGTAATAGAGTCTTTATCCGTCATCATTCAAGTGCTGGCCAAGCGTTTAAGAGGTAGGAAAGTATTCTTATCAGCGCCTTTGCATCATCATTTGGAGGCCATTGGTTGGCCGGAGCCCAAGATCGTCATGCGTTTTTGGGTTATTTCAGCCGTGACCGCCGTAACCGGACTCATTATTTTTTTGATCGATCGTGGTATCTAGTCTCCGAGATTTAAATTTAAAAAATTTAGCGGGCCGCCGTGTGTTGGTTTTGGGATTGGGTTTGCACGGTGGCGGCTTGGCCGTGGTTCAGTGGTTAGCGCGTCATCAAGCTAAAGTTACAGTGACAGATTTAAGATCTGGCTCCGAGCTCAGGCCAACCCTGAGTCAGCTTAAAAAATTACCCATCAAATATGTTTTAGGCAGTCATCCGTTATCCTTACTGCGAGGCTGTGATTTGATAGTTCAAAATCCCGCAGTGCCGGCTCAGTTGCCATTGTTGGTTAGGGCGCGTCGGTTGGGTATTAAAATCGAGAACGAGGCTAGTTTATTTCTTAAGCTTTGCCCCAGCAAGTTGGTGATTGGTGTTACCGGCAGTAAGGGCAAATCAACCACCGCTGCTTTGTTGGGCAGTATGTTGCGGCGCTGGAATAAAAAAACCGTCATAGCCGGCAACATTAGAGACACGGTCATGTTTAACGTGCTTGATAAGGTTACCGAGACTACGCCGGTAGTATTGGAATTGTCCAGTTGGCATTTGGAGTTAGTAGGTCATCATAGACTTAATTTGCCGTTAGCGGTTATAACTAACGTGCACCCGGAACACTTAAATCGTTATTCATCTTTAGCTAGTTACGCTCAGGCTAAAGCGCAGATCTTTAAATACCAATCACCAGATCAGGTGGTGGTTTTAAATTACGACAACAAAACGACTCGTGGTTTCAGCCGTCAGGCTAAGAGTGGAGTTTATTGGTTTTCCACCGAAAAACCTGTGCCGGTTGGAGTTTGGTTGGCCAAGGGAGCGGCTTATTGGCGTGTTGGTGGTAAAAATTTTAAACTTTTTGATCAATCGGAGGTGAAGATGTCCGGAGTCCATAATATGGCCAACGTCTTGGCGGCTACAACCGCGGCGCGTTTGGTAGGGGTGCCAGTGGCTAAAATAATCATGGTTTTGCGGTCTTTTGTCGGCTTCCACGATCGTTTGGAGTTGGTTAAGAAAGTTAAGAACGTCGATTTTTATAACGATACGGCTGCCACCGCTCCAGTCGCGACCAGCGCGGCCCTCCAAACTTTTAAGGGTCGTAGAGTAGTGCTTATAGCCGGCGGTACTGATAAAAATTTAAGTTACGCCGAGCTGGCACGACAAATAAAACGGCAAGTAGCCAGCCTTATACTTTTGCCAGGCACGGCTACGGTTAAAATTCAGCGTCAGCTTAAAACCTGGCCTCATGTTTTATTGGCTAGTAGCATGTCTCAGGCCGTGCGTTTGGCTGCCAGCTGCGCGCCAGCTGGAAGTGTAGTGTTATTGTCTCCTGGCGCGGCCAGTTTTGGCTTATTCAAGCATGAGTTTGATCGAGGGCGGCAGTTTAAGTTGGCGGTTAAAGCTTTAGCCAAAAAGTAGTCATTATGTCTGCTTACGCCAGCAAACAACACCCAGATTATATTTTTTTGGGTTTGGCGGCCTTGTTGGTTCTCTTGGGCTTACTTTTTTTAGCCTCAGCTTCTTCCATAACTTCGTTTCAAAAATTTGGTGGCGACAGCTATTCCATGCTTAGGCACCAGGTAATTTACGGTTTAATGCCCGGTTTGGTGATATTTTTTTTCCTAAGCCGGTTGCCTTATCAATCATTACGCAAGGTGGCGCTGCCATTTTTAGTTGTCTCAATAATTTTGCTTTTATTAGTTTTTGTGCCCGGCTTGGGATTATCTTTAGGCGGAGCCAGGCGCTGGCTTAACTTGGCTGGTTTTACTTTTCAGCCCAGCGAATTAATCAAGCTTAGCTTTTTGATTTATCTAGCTGCTTGGTTGGATAGTCGCGGCGACCGCCTGCATAGTTTTAAAGAAGGCGTCTTGCCCTTTATTATAACCACCGGCACGATTTGCGGTTTGATAATTATGCAGCCTGATTTAGGCACGACTTCAGTTATAGCGGTTAGCGCCTTTTTAACATTTTTGGTGGCCGGGGCCAATCTAGTGCATTTGGCTACTCTGGGAATTGGTGGTTTGGGCTTAGCTTGGTTGATGGTAAAATTTGAACCTTATCGGGCTGAACGTTTAATGGTTTTTCTTCACCCTGAATTAGACCCGCAAGGTATTGGTTATCACATCAGCCAAGCTTTGCTGGCCGTAGGTTCAGGTGGTTTTTGGGGTTTGGGCCTTGGCTATTCCCGGCAAAAATATCAGTATCTACCCGAGGTGGTCGGTGATTCGGTTTTTGCCATCATCGCTGAAGAATTAGGTTTTATTTTTACGGCATTATTTTTGATTTTAATTTTTTCTTTCCTTTGGCGCGGTTTCCGTTTAGCTCAACGCGCGCCGGATGACTTTGGCCGGTATTTAGCCTCGGGTATTTTAATTTGGTTCGGCTTCCAAACCTGTATCAATATCGCTTCCATGCTTAGCATTTTGCCGTTAACTGGTGTGCCGTTGCCGTTCGTATCTTTTGGCGGCTCGGCCCTGATGACTGGCTTGGCCGGACTTGGTATATTGGTTAATATCTCCAAGCAAATTAGAATTACTCCCAAAGTATGAAAATTATTTGCGCCGGTGGCGGCACCTTGGGTTCGGTTAGCCCGTTATTAGCGGTGGTGGCTGAACTTAAAAAACAGTCAGCCACCAAGTTGGAAGTTAAGTGGCTGGGCACGAAATATGGCCCGGAACGGGTTTTGGTCGAGGCTAATAATATACCGTTTCAAGCTATCAGCGCCGGCAAGTTCAGGCGTTATTTCAGTTGGGAAAATATAATTGACGCGATTCGCGTGTTGATTGGTTTGGCTGAATCGCTTTGGCTATTTGGACATTATCGGCCTCAGGCCGTGCTGACAGCCGGTTCTTTTGTGGCTGTACCGGTTGGTTGGGCCGCGGCCATGTATAAAGTACCGGTGTTTGTTCACCAACAAGACGTGGAGCCAGGTCTGGCCAATAAATTATTAGCGCCAGTCGCCAAACTAATTACTGTCACTCTACCAGAGTCGCAGCGGCATTTTCCTAATCGCAGGACAGTGGTTACTGGCAATCCCAGCCGGACCGACTTTTTGTCTAGTATTGATAAGGCCGCGGCTCGTCTTAGTTTGGGGTTAGCCGCTGACAAGCCGGTAGTATTAGTAATTGGTGGCGGGACGGGGGCTTTATTTTTTAACGATTTGGTTAAAAACAGCCTAGACGAACTTTTGGCCATAACTCAGGTAGTGCACATAACTGGTTTAGGTAAGGGGAGTGGAGTGGAATCAAAGCCTGGCTATTTGGCCCTGCCGTTTACAGTCGATTCCTTAACCGCTCTGGTGGCGGCTGATGTAGTAGTTAGCCGCGCTGGCATGGGAGTTATAACCGAGTTGGCCGCCTTAAGTAAACCGGCCTTGATCGTGCCTATACCGGATAGTCATCAAGTTCATAACGCCGATTATTTAAACTTGGCTCAGGCGGCTGTAGTGAAGGCCCAATCAGGCTTGACCGCGACAGTATTGGTTGCTACCTTGAGACAGTTGCTTAGTCAGCCGACAGAATTAGCGCGGCTAGGTAATAATCTACACCGGCTTTTTCCAGCCCAGGCCGCTCAGGCAGTGGCGCGCGAGATAATAGCGAGTTTAAGAAATTAACAAAGAGTCGGCCAGTAAAAATATTATGTCTGTGTTAAGTCAAGCTAATAGAATATATTGTATCGGATTAAGGGGCGTAGGTATGACCGGCCTGGCCCAGCTATTGAAGTCTCAAGGTAAGGAAGTGTGGGGCAGTGATACCGCCGAACAATTTTTTACGGCTAAAGTTTTATCTCGGGCTGGCATAGAATGTGCGGATAATTTTTCCGCCCAGCATTTGGAAGGTCGCATAGATCTGGTAATACGATCCACGGCCTATAACGAAGATCAGGTTGAAGTGAAGGCGGCCCTGAGTCGGGGTTTGCCGATTATGACTTATCCTGAAGCCTTGGGTGAATTAACCAGTCAGCTTAAAAGCCTGGCCGTAGCCGGCAGTCACGGTAAAACCACCACCACGGCTATGTTGGCGCACGTGCTCAAGGTAGCTGGCTTAAACCCTCAGGCTCTGATCGGTTCGGCTGTGCCGCAGTTTGAAGGTAACGCTCTTACCGGCTCAGGTGAGTTATTTGTCTTTGAAGCCGATGAATATCAAAATAAGTTTCGTTATTTTTCCCCCCAGGGCGTTATATTGACTAGTATAGATTGGGATCACCCTGATTTCTTTCCCACCAAGGAGGATTACGCTCAAACTTTTGTTGATTTCTTAAAAAAAATACCGGTTGATGGCTGGCTGGTGGCTTGCGCTGACAGCGCCGAAGTCAAACAGGCGGTAGGTCAGGCTGGTTTAAAGCCAGAACAAATTTCAACTTATGGTTTAACGGCTGGCTACTGGCGTATGGTGCGTATGTGGTTAGATGAAGGTCGCTGGCATTTTTCTTTGCAAGAAGGTGAGGAATTTAGGGGCGAATTTTGGCTCAAGCTTATAGGTTCGCATAATGTGGCCAACGCCTTGGCAGTAATCGCCGCTGCCCGGCGCTTGGGAGTTGATTTGGAAGTTATTCGTCAGGCGCTGGCTTCGTTTGAGGGCACAGCTAGGCGTTTTGAAGTTAAAGGTAAGCTGACCAATAGCCTTACTTTGGTGGATGATTATGGTCACCATCCGGCGGAAATCGCCGCCACGCTTAAGGCGGCCCGATCGTTTTATCCTTATAAGAACATACGTTGCGTTTTTCAGCCCCACACTTTTAGTCGCACGCAGGCTTTGCTAAAGGATTTTGGTTTGGCTTTTAGCGAGGCTGATGAAGTAATAGTGCTCGATACTTATGCTTCGGCCCGTGAGACAGCCGGCGAGGCAGCTGGCGCCACTGCGCAGGAGTTAACTGAGGAGATAAAGCAACATCATCAACAAGTGCAATTCAAATCCACCATTGATGAAGTAGCCGATTATTTAATGGCCACGGCCAATCGCAACCAACTCATCATTACCATGGGCGCGGGAGATGTTTGGCAAGTGGGGGAAAAGCTAATTGCTAAATTCGGTTTAATATCAGGCGGTAAGGAGTTTTAGTAAACAGTCATTAATAATAAAAAAAGAACCGGTGGTCAGTTTGGCCAGCCGGTTTGTGCGTTGTGGGTTTGGTAGTCCCAGACTTAAGTTGGGGGCAGGAACTTTTTCAGCATGACGATGTCCTGCTTTATTCTTGGTTCATTCCATATCCCTAAAGGGATATCGGATCGTATCAGATCCTTCAGATCATCAATTTGTTCTTCGATGATAGTACGCGCGTAGATGAATTTCTTTCGGTCGGTCTGGTTGGGTATTTGTCGCAGGCTATCAGCCCAGCCGGATATATTTCTCACTAGGCTGTCGGCTAGCCACAATTTTTTATCAGACCTTGGTCCACTGATGGCCACTCGCCAGGCTAAGGTATCAAGGTCGGTAGTATTGAGCCGGCGACCATCTCGTTCCCAAATTTTTGTGATGATGACTTTGGCCGAGGCTTTTCTTCCTTCAACCATTTTGGTAGAACAGGTACCCATAATGAATACCAACCCTACGACGAATATCATCAAGGGTAATAAAAGCAGTAGTCGTTTCATTTAAGTGCCCCTTCGATTGGTTTTTAAACAGGAATTGTGTTTATATTTGCTGCCACCTTATATTTATTCCCTTGATTTGTCAATATTTTTGTATAAAAAAAGAGGGCCGACATACGCCAACCCACTAGTGATTGTTATTAAGAATATCGTAAGATATTATTAATAATTTCCGTTTTCCTGTGCCACAGAATTCTGTGGCTTTCCTTTTTCCAAACTTCGTGGTCCGCAAAAAAGCAGGCGAATTCCCAACCCTGAAGCTTTAATTCCTCCTCAAGTATTTTTTGTCCGATTGTTAACATGGTTCTCCTTGGTTGTTTTTGTGTTGGTGGATCTTTTTTAAACCTACGAGTTTCGCTCTTGGGGTTAAAAAAGAGGAGGAGCGGCAGTTACTCCTCCAGAGTATGATATTTGTATTATGGGTTTGCTTATTGCTTCTGCCTATTGTAGCGGCAAACCTTTGTTTACGGCGGTTGTGCGCCTCATTCCCTGGGCGCAGAGCCAGCCTTCAGTTTCGGGCGACTGGTGCCTCTTGGGCGGCTCTCACTGCCGCGCGGTTCTGAATTTGTTTTTCATGGGTCGTCCTTCTTTGATGTTGTGGGCGGGCGAGTCGTCGTTGACCAGCGCCGCTGATCATTGATCGTCGTGTTGCGTGTCGCAACTGCTGAAGCAGGCCCATGTTTAGGGTGGACGTATCATGCCGTCTCCTGGACAGTTGAGCAGTCTTACTTGCCTCGTTACAAGGCTGCGAATAGGGGACTAGATTTTTGCGTACTCGCCAAGTGTCACGCGTAGAACAACGATGCGCGGGCGGGTAGCAGCTAGACGAGGTTCCCCGTAGGTTTATTGTATAATGTGCAGTGCCTGGAGCACCGCGTTCAATGCCCCTTCGGTGAAGAAGGGAATTATTGCATAACAGTTTCAACCAGTCGTCTGAAAAAGATCGGGCCTTGGTGATACCAGCCGAAATAAGCTATCCCGGACAGTAGAACCAACATATAGCTCCAGCCGTATTCTTCACGCCGGAGTTGTTTCCAGGTCTGAGTGAGACCGTAGACTGCGCCTGGATATATCGCAATCAGCATGACGATGTACGTCAACTGTATTGAATTCAGACCATTGATCGGCCAGTGAAGGGTCACCACAAACATGACGTCTATGATGATAAGCAGCATAATCCACAAGGTGTATTTTGCCAGTTTGTCGTTGGCGACATTGATCCATGACGGTATCGTGTACATTTTTACTCCTTGCCTGAATTCAGGCGAATGTTTGAGATGTGATTTATACCTACCAATCTGGAGGAGAACGTGGCGTGTCTTTGGCCGAAGCCGGCACACCGGGGATTTAACGTCCGGTTGAAGTCAGTCGGAACCAACTTCAGCCTGGGTTTAATCCCTTTCTCCCCTCCACGTTGGTAGGGACAAATTTTTGTTAAGGTGCCTCTGCTGAGATCAGGATTTTTTCCTGAGCTCAGGTGAGGGGAGAAGTTATTGCAATTATTGCGGCTTCTCCTGAATTGAGGTTATAAGGTGGGTTTATTTTTACAAAAAAGATGTTTACCTCGATACCAGTAGCTTGTATTTATATCCGCTTAATAACTGCGTGACTGCGGCGGATAGCTACGTGCTTGAAACCGGTACCAAGGTAAACACCTTTATCTTAGCCTTAGCCTGCAAGCACCACAGGGTTCGGCTGGAAAGTGTTGTTTTTAAATAACATACTAATATAGCGCACCTAGGCTAATTTGTCAAGGGTTGTGGAACAATCATTATATATTTTAGGCTAAGATTAGCAAAAATTAAATTAGGACGTAAACAGCCTCAGGCTGCCTTTGTTTGTAGATGATAAATTTTAATATAATTTTGGGGTTGCCTAGTAGTCTTTATTGCTTTAGTCTTGGTAGACGTATGACAGAAGAAATTTTTGCTGAATTAAAAAATAATTTAGGCTCAGGGCTCAAGGCCAATGAGCCGCTTAGTAAGCATACCAATTTTAAGATTGGCGGTCCGGCTAAGTATTTCTTCACGGCCAAGAGCACGGAAGAGTTGGTGCACGCCATCCAAGTGGCCGATGAGTTAAAATTACCCATGCTTATTTTAGGCGGCGGTTCCAACGTGCTGGTAGCCGATGTTGGTTTTGATGGTTTGGTAGTGATAGTTAAGAGCAGCAAGTGTGTTATTAATGGGCAGGTAGTATCGGTGGACGCCGGAGTAAATTTGGGTTTTTTGGTGCAAAAAATTTTGACGGCTGGGCTTACCGGTTTGGAGCCATTGGTAGCAGTACCGGGTACGGTCGGCGGGGCGGTGTTTGGTAACGCTGGTATTCCCCAGGTGCGCCAAGGTTTCATCGGCGATTGGGTAAGAGAAGTGGTGGTTTGCCGCGGTGATACCATAGTTCAAGTGCCGCGCGAACAATGTGCTTTCGGTTATCGCACTTCAGCTTTCAAGCAGTCGGGTAAAGATATCATTCTCAGCGTGGTATTGGAATTGGCTTCGGGTGATAAGGCGCATAGTCAAGAATTGGTGAAGAAATATATTGCCACTCGCAAGAGCCAACCCTACGATAAGCCGTCCTCGGGTTGTATTTTTACCAATGTTGCTATTACCGATGCCGTCGAACTTAGACAGAAATTCGCCGGTGAAGAAAAATTGGAGGAATTTATTAAGCGCGGTCAGCTGCCTTCCAGCTGGTTGATCGATAAAGCTGGACTTAAGGGTAAAACAGTCGGTGACATACAAATATCCGAACAGCATGCCAATTATTTAGTTAACCTTGGCCATGGCCGGGCGGAGGAGGTAGTGATGTTGATTTCCTATATTAAGCAGCAAGTTCGAGACAAGTTTGGCATACAAATGCAAGAAGAAGTCAGGTATATAGGTTTTTAGTAAAATAACTTGAGTAAAAAAAGAGGACGGTTTCCAGGCCGTCCTTTTGTTCATGGTTGTTAGTTTGTATTACCGCCTCATTTCTTCCTTATCAAACAAAGAAGAAATGGATTGGTTAGTAGCGGCGTTCATGGCCGCGGTTGCCAGCAGACCAGCCACGCTTACCGTTTTGAATTTATCCGGCGTAGTCACAAAGGGGATAGTGTCAGTGACTACAAGCTCTTCCAAAGGCGCCCGGTACAGGCGATTATAGGCTTCGCCTGAGCAAACCGGATGTATACAGCTGCCGTATATTTTTTCAGCTTTGTTGTTTTTGAGGGTGTTAATAGCCGCCACGAAAGTGCCGGCGGTATCAATCATATCATCTACAACTAACGCGTTCTTGCCGGCGACTTCACCAATGATGTTTACCACTTCTGACTCGTTGTGCCCGGTGCGGCGTTTATCCATCATAGCCAGCCCGGCGTTCAGTTTTTTGGACCAAAAGCGAGCCATTTTAATGGAACCGACATCGGGCGCCACCACCACCAAATTGGGAATATTTTTTTCTTGCCAATAGGGTAGCAGTACACGCGAGGCGTACAAATGATCAAGCGGAATGTCGAAAAATCCCTGGATCTGACTGCAATGCAGATCCATGGTGATGACGCGATCTGCGCCAGACACAGTGATGAGATTAGCCATCAGTTTGGCTGAAATGGCTACTCGCGGTTCATCTTTGCGATCCTGACGAGCGTAGCCGAAGTAGGGTATGACCACAAATACGGCTCGAGCGGAGGCTCGTTTGGCGGCATCAATAGCGATCAGTAACTCTACCAGGTTGTCGGCCGGGGCTTGGGTAGATTGCACAATAATCACTATTTTACCCCGGATGTTATCGTGGAATTTCACCCAGATTTCCTTATCGCTGAAGTTTTTGATTTCCAGATTCCCCAGCTCCATCCCCAAATGCTTAGCCATAGCTTCAGCTAAGGGTTTATTGGATCGGCCGGAAAAAAGCGCTATACCATCCATACTGTTACTCCTTCCTAGGGTCAGTTGCCCTAAGTTTTTGGTTTATAGGTTGTAAAAAGACACTATTGGTCAGTGTTTGTTTGCCTGCACCTTACTACTACAGAGCAGGGTAGGTCAAATTGTGGGCCGAGAGTTTATCCACAGCTAATTGGCCCTGACAAGGGGTTGCGCCCTTAAGCTCATTTACTTATAGTTAAATCGCTCCTTGTTTTTAGCTTTTAACTCCATGGACATCATCATCAGCGGTAAAAATTTTAGGCTTACGCCCTCGCTCAAGACCTATGTGGAACAAAAGATAGGCCGTCTGGGCCGTTTTTGGCAACGCATCATCCGGACGCGGGTGGAGCTGGACGTGGATCATAATCAGAAGTCGGGTGATATTTATCGGGTGGAGACCAAAGTCGAGGTGCCGGGCCCGGATATACGCTTGGGCGTGAAAGCCAGCGACATGCACGCCGCCATTGACATGATAGTTCCCAAGCTAGAGCGCCTGATTGGAAAAGCGAAAGCCAAAACCCAAGGTCGCTTCGGCCGGTTCAAGAAAAATCAAAATGGCTCTGACTTAATTTAGCGTAGTCGAGCTGTTTTTATTTACTTTTAATTTTTATCTAAGCAATGAAATTTTATCGCAAGTTTTGGAAACTGGGTAATCCGGAAGTTAACACCGATGTTTTTGATATAAATAAGAATGGCGAGTTGGTGGTGAAAGAGGGAAATTATCAATATAATCTTTTGGACCTGACGCGTAAATTTGGCACTTCTTTGGAAGTAGTGTTTCCTTTTGTAGTCGAGCGACGTTTGCAGGCTCTGATAGATACATTTGGCCGGGTGATAAAGTCTTACCGTTATCGGGGTAAATTTTTTTATCACTACCCCATGAAGGTTAATCAAAATAAAGAATTCGTGCTGCCGATTATTTCCGAGGGCGGTAATTTAGAGGTGACGAGCGCCAATGAGCTTTGGTTGGTCAAACGTTTGTGGGAGCAAGGACAGTTTAATAATAAGATACGAGTCATTTGTAACGGTCCCAAAACCAATTATTATTTATCTTTGATTACTGAACTAAGAGATAAAGGTTTGCAAATTACTCCCATCATAGAAGATATGCATGAAGTGTCGGCCATTAACGGTTTTAAGGGCGATATTGGTATTCGTCTTGATCCGGGGGTAAAAATTCACGCCCACTGGGATAAAAAAGTTACCCGTTTCGGCTTAACAGCTAAAGAAATTTTAAGTTTGGGCCGGATTCGCAATCTTAAGTTGCTTCATTACCATATGTCCACCCAAATTGAATATCAGGAGGATATGATAGCGCCGCTTAAGAAGGCTATGGATGTTTATGTTAAGTTGCATCGACAAAATCCTAATTTGGACATGATAAATATTGGTGGCGGTTTTCCGGTGCCGCACGAAAAGAAGCCTTTATTCAGCGTGGAAAGCGTGGTAAAGCGGGTAGTGAGAACAATCCAAAAATCCTCTGACCGGGCTGGTGTGCCGCACCCTGACATTTTGTGCGAGTGGGGGAGTTACGTAGTGTCACCGGCTCAAATCACTATTTATCGGGTGCTTAATGCCAAACACATTGAAAAGGCAGTGGCCAAAAAATGGTACGTGATCGACGGCAGTTTCATGAATGATCTCAAGGACACCTGGGCTATTCACCAAAAATGGCACGTGGTGCCGGTTAATCATTTGGACGCTAAAAAACTTACTCGTACTTGGCTGGCTGGATTGTCTTGCGACTCCGACGACAAATACACAGCCGGTGGTAATTATATTTTACTGCCCCGTTTGGAAGATTTGGAAAACGGTGATCAACAATTTATAGCCATCTTGGATACTGGCGCTTATCAGGACGCCTTAGCTTCGCATCATTGTTTGCTATCTTCACCCACCAAGCTTATTATCCAAAATGGAGTCATCACCGTGGCTCGTAAGCGCGAAACAGCCGAAGAGGTTGGTAAAATGTTCGGCTGGTAATTAATTGTTTATGGAAAAAAAGATCCTACAACTTGGTTTGGTACATGCCTTCGGCGTTTTGGTGTACGTCGGTTTAATCAGTTGGCTTTTACAGCACGGCGAAAAGTTGTTTGGACATATTTCAGGCTGGGTCGGGCCAGCCGCCATGCTCTTGTTATTCGTGCTATCGGCTGCCGTGACCAGTTTATTGGTCTTTGGTCGACCGGTTTACTTGTATTTCAATAATGCTAAAGTCGAGGCGGTAAAACTTTTATTGTCCACCGTAGGTTGGCTTGGTATTATCACTTTGTTGATATTTTTAACTTTGGCTTTGGTATAACTTAGTAGCTTGTCTAAGGTTCTTGCTGAGTTATACAGTGCAGGGTGCCGCCGCCGTATATGAGGTCATCAGCCGGTAAGCTGATGATTTTTCTATTCGGAAAGTAGCGGCCGATTATTTCGTTAGCCTGCCTATCTTCTGCCTGGGAAAATTGAACTGTTAGCACCAGGTCGTTAGCTATATAGAAGTTGGTGTAAGAAGCTGGCGCCAATTGTCCGTCGTCGTAGCTTACTTGCGGCAGGGGTAATTTGACGACAGTTAATTTTTCCCCATTTAAATCAGTTTCAGATTGCAAGATCTCGTAATTTTCATGCACCAGTTGATAGTTAGGGTTGTCGGCGTCGTCGGTCCAGGCCAGTAGAACTGTCCGCTCGTTGACGAATCTTGCCAGCTCATCAATGTGGCCGTCGGTATGATCATTGTGTATGCCCTGCTTGAGCCAAATTACCTTAGTTAGGCCAAGGTAGTTTTTTAATAGCTCCTCAATTTGGCCCTTGGACAAATTTGGATTTCGGTTGGGGTTTAATAGGCATTCTTCAGTAGTTAAGGCCAGGCCTTGGCCATTGACTTCAATAGCCCCGCCTTCCATTATCAGGTCGGCGGCAAATTTAGTTCCGTTCACTTGTCCGCCAAGGTTATTGAATACCAAATCGTCTTTTAGTAGCTCTGGAAATTTGTTGCCGTAGGCGTTGTAACGCCATTTGGACCAAGCCTTTAATTTTGGGTCGCTATGAGTTAAGAAGGTGGGTCCGTAATCCCTTATCCAAACGTCGGCGTAGTCTGCTTGGTAAAAAGAAACCCGGTTTAAGTTTGAACCGTTATCCGTAAGGAGTTTAACAACCTGAGTCTGCGCGGCTTTATCCCTAACTAATATTTTAACCTTTTCGCCGGCCGACAAGCAGTCAATAAGTTGGCAGTAAACTTGTTCCACCTTAGCTACACGCTGTGGGAAGGTGATGGGGTCGTACGGCCAGGCCAGCCAGGTGGCTGTGTGGCGGGCCCATTCAGCCGGCATGGTATAGCCCAGATTTTTTGGCAGGTTGGTCATACTATTTTTTTGTAGGTTTCGGGCCGTCGATGACGCAAGAATCCCCAGCCGTCGCGTACCCTTTTATTATGAGTTAAATCAATTTGGCAAAGCAATATTTGCGCTTTGGTTTTGTCCGCTCTTTTCAAAACAGTGCCAAAGCTATCGGACACGAACGATTGTCCCCAAAAATTCAGCTTGTCTTCTCGGCCGGTTCTGTTTACCGCCGCCACATGGACGCCGTTGGCAATAGCGTGACCGCGCATAACTGTTTCCCAGGCGTCATGCCAGTCGCCGTCCTTTGATTGGTGATTTACTATATAGCCTATGGCCGTGGGGTAAAATATGAGATCAGCCCCCTGAAGAGTAGCTAGTCGAGCGGCTTCGGGGAACCATTGGTCAAAACAAATCAAGACGGCAAAGGAGGCGTATTTTGTGTGATAGACCTTGTAGCCCGTGTCGCCTGGTTTAAAATAATTTTTTTCCCAAAATAGGGGATCTTGCGGAATGTGTATTTTGTGATAAGTCGGCAGTAATTTACCATTTTCATTTATAACGGCGGCCGAGTTGTGGTATTGCCCACGTCGGTCTTTTTCGTAGACCGGCACAATAATAACCACGCCGTATTTTTTAGCCAGCGTGGCGAAAGCAGTGGTAGAAAGACCGGGAATACTTTCAGCGTAGTGATCGGGGTGAACTTTTTTGTACTGCGGAAAGTATAAAGTGCGAAATAATTCAGGCAAGCAGATTATTTTAGCCCCCCGCTTGGCGGCCTGCTCGGTAAGCTTAAGAGCCTGGGCCAGGTTAGCTGCCTGGTCTTTTGAGACCCTGGTTTGAATGAGTGCGACAGTTAATTTTTTCATAAGCAGATTAAGGTTTTAAGGCCACTATATTTTAGCAGAACTTAGCGTCAAAGTCTTTATATCGGCTAGCTAGCCTAATTAAGGCTGTCAGAATATTGGTTTTGGTATATAATAACAGTAGGAGGATATTTTTATGCCAACCCAAGCTCTTCACCCTTTTAGTAAATCCCCGGAGACTTTCATAGCGGTTGATTGGGGTAAGATAATTTACTCTTCTCAGGCTCACGGCCTGGGGCCTTTGTTGGAGTTTATGGCCAAGTATCCCAAGAGCGGTGACTTGGTTATATTTGATAATGCTGTGGGACGAGCGGCCGCCAGTTTATTAACTTTAGTTAAACCCAAGGTGATTTATGGTTTAGTCGGCACGCAATCGGCCGTGGCTATTTTGGCCAAGGCCGGCTTAACCTGTCATTTTACTGAAATCGTGGAGCAACTTAACACCACCACTGAAAGTGATGATTATGAAATGTTGGCTCAGGGGAGAGAACCGGCGGAGCTGTTAGCTGTTTTACGTGGTTCAAAGTCAGTTAAATCTGTTAAGAAGACTGTAGCTAAGAAGGTGGCCACCAAGGTGGTTAAGAAATCCAAGGTAGCTAAAAAGTCGGCTAAATAGAGTGAGAGTTTGTAAATAATCCGTTCCGATGTCCGTCGGAACGGATTTTGTATTGACAATCGGTGGCTGCTAAGGTAAGTTACCGCCAACAAAAACGAATCTAAACAAAGTACAAAACAAAAAAGTGTCATTTCACACAAACAGGAAGGATGGATAAAACCATGTCGGACTCAAATATAAAAAGTTGTAAGGTTTTGTTATTCCACATTTACAACAAGCTTACAGGCTTGGGTTTGTGTGGGTCACAACTCGGGGACGGGTGGACCCCAACCTCAGAACCTTGGCGGGCTGAGTTGACTTTTTTGGGTAGTAAGATATCTCTGTTCGCTGATGACAAAACCTTCACTTGCGCCATCGAATTTTCTCGTGAAGCCCTGACAGGTAGCGAAAGCTTAAGCGATGGCGACAAGGAAAGAATTGATCGCAGCGCAGAGATTATGGTGCGGACCCATTATGATATGGATTGCACCATTGAGGCAGCTGAGTTACCCCAGACGAATCAAGATTTGGTTGCACTGTCGATATTGGCAGCGGTTTCCATTTATTCTCAGACGAGGCTGGCTGAACGCCTTCAACTCGTTCTCAAGAAATAAACCTCCAACGGAAGTCAACAATATCCGTGGGCTGCAAGCAACTGCAGCCTCTTTTTTATTATAAAAAAGACCTCCACATCCGTTGGGGAAAAATGGAGGCTGCTTTTTTGTGGTGGGTGTGAACGTGTCGTCACTTGGTATGTTTTTTCAGCTTGATGCCGATAGATTCGAGGCTGGCAACTTTGGCGATATCGGTTTCGTCCCCCTTGGTCAGTTGGCCGATAACGCTGGGCCCCTTTCTTTCGTCCACCACGAAGACCTTTTGTGTTTGGGCGCTTACCAGGTCGGCTACCGTGGTTTGAGACATATCCTTAGGCACTTCTAGGTGTAGTGTTATTTTTTTCATAGTTTTTTGTTTATTTTGGTTTGTTGAACTTGTATCTTTTGTGCAAATTGTCAAAACTTTAGCAACCTTAGCGGGGCTTGTCAATAAAGGAAAAAATTAGTACAGTTACCTCTGCTTTAGATTATTAACTAGCTTATGTCTTTTCTAGAAAAATTATTTGGTGATCCTAACGCCAGAGTGGTAAAAAAGCTGGAGCCGGTAGTGGCGCGCGTGGCTGAGCTTGAATCTGATATAAAGTCCTTAAGCGACGAAGCTTTACGACAACGGACTGATGATTTTAGGCGTCGCCTGGCCAGCGGCGTGAGTTTGGACGATATTTTACCCGAGGCTTTTGCCTGTGTGCGCGAGGCCGCCCGGCGCAATTTGGGCCAGCGGCATTTTGATGTCCAATTAATAGGCGGCATGGTACTGCACCAGGGGCAAATTGCCGAAATGAGGACTGGTGAGGGCAAAACACTGACGGCCACCTCGGCGGTTTATCTAAACGCTCTCGAGGGCAAGGGCGTGCACGTGGTGACGGTCAACGATTATTTGGCGCGACGTGACTCTATTTGGATGGCTAAGGTTTATCACGCCTTGGGCTTGACCGTGGGTTGTATCAATCACGAGGCAGCTTACTTGTACGATCCGCAAGTGACACACGACGATCCGACTTTTGCTTGTTTGAAAACAGTTACTCGTCAAGAGGCTTATCAAGCCGACATTACTTACGGGACCAATAACGAATTTGGCTTTGATTACTTGCGCGATAACATGGTGTGGCGTACCGAACAGTTGGTACAGCGGCCGCTTAATTTTGCCATTGTGGATGAGGTAGACTCGATTTTGATTGACGAGGCGCGCACGCCGCTTATTATTTCCGCGCCGGCCGAGGAAGCAGTTCAGGTGTATTATGACGTGGCTCGTTTCGTGGAGGGTTTGCAAGAAAATGTCGATTACAACTTGGATGAAAAAATGAAAGCCGCCACTTTTACCGAAGTTGGCGTAGAGAAAGCTGAAAAGTGGTTGGGAGTTAAGAATTTGTATGCCGAAAGTGATTTTGGCATCATCCATCATTTGGAAGAGGCTTTAAAGGCTAAAGCTTTATTCAAATTAGATCGAGATTACGTGGTACGTGATGGCGAGGTGGTGATTGTGGACGAATTTACTGGCCGGATGATGTTCGGCCGGCGTTATTCCGAGGGCTTGCACCAGGCTATCGAAGCTAAGGAGAATGTTAAGATTCAGCGTGAATCAGTTACTTTGGCCACTATCACTTTCCAAAATTATTTCCGTCTGTACAAAAAGTTAGCCGGTATGACCGGTACGGCTTCTACCGAAGCAGAAGAGTTTCATAAGATATATGAGTTGGAAGTAGTGACCATTCCAACCAATAAACCCATGGTCCGTCAGGACAATCAGGACAGCATTTACAAGAATGAGGAGGCTAAGTTTCAGGCCGTGGTAAAAGAAATTAAGCAGCGTCATGAAGCAGGTCAGCCGATGCTGGTGGGCACCATCTCCATTGAAAAGAACGAGGTCTTGTCAGAGCTTTTAAGTCGCGAGGGCGTGCCGCATGAAGTTTTGAACGCTAAAAACCATGCCCGTGAAGCCAGTATCATCGCTCAAGCCGGGCGTCGGGGAGCCGTAACTATCGCTACTAATATGGCCGGCCGAGGCGTGGACATTATTTTAGGCGGCAATCCGCCAGACGAAACTGAAGCTCAGTTTGTGAAATCAGTTGGCGGTTTGCATGTTATGGGTACCGAGCGGCACGAGTCGCGGCGCATAGATAACCAGCTGCGTGGTCGCGCCGGACGACAGGGCGATCCAGGCTCCAGTCAATTTTATGTTTCACTAGATGACGACTTGATGCGCATTTTTGGCGGCGATAAAGTGAGAGGTTTGATGGAGAAGTTAGGTTTGCCCGATGACGTGCCGATTGAAAATGGCATGGTCTCAAAATCCATTGAGTCAGCCCAGAAAAAGGTGGAAGGCAATAACTTTGATATTCGTAAGCATTTGGTGGAGTACGATGACGTATTAAACAAGCAGCGTGAATCTATTTATAATCGTCGACGTGATATTTTGCAGGCGGCTGACAAAGACCAAGCTAGTCTTAAGGTTCAGGTTTTAGAAATGGTGGAACAGGAGATAGCCGAGGTAGTGGCGTTCCATACCGCTTTGGGCGATGAATCAAAATGGAATTTGGAAGAAATTTATGAAGTTGTTCATTCCATGTTCCCAGTGCCGCCTGGTTTGCGTAAAAAGCTGGATGATTTGGAGACTTCGGCTGGGGATGCTTCCTCCGACGCCAAAGCACGCGACAAGATAATTCGTTACTTAACAGGTTTAGCCCGTGAGGCTTATGAGAAACTAGAAAAAGAGATTTCCAGCACAGCCCAAAAAGCAAGGCTGACTGAGTTTGAACATATCATGCGCGACGTGGAAAAGACTTTGTTGTTGCGCAGTATTGATACTTTGTGGATTCAGCATCTAACGGCTATGGATCACTTGCGGGGCGGTATAGGTTTGCAAGGTTATGGCCAGCGTGACCCGTTGGTGGAGTATAAGCGTGAAGGCTACCGTATGTTCAAGGAATTGTTGGCCCAGATTCAGGATCAGGTGGTTTACAATATTTATAAGAGTGCCATCGTGAAACAGCTGGCCAACGAGCAGGAGGCGCCGCGCCGGCAGATGCAGGAACAAGGTCCGGCTAAAACCATGGCCGAGGGTAAAAGCGTGTTCGCCGGAGCCTTAACAGGGGACAGTGCGGCCGCCGCTAGCAAGCCGCGCGATGCCGAGGGCCACAAAGTCGGCCGTAACGATCCTTGTCCTTGTGGCAGTGGGAAAAAATATAAGAAGTGTCACGGCGTTTAAAAATTTGTACTGGAATTTTTATTTGCGATAGATCAATAGTCGCACATTCGCACGAATGTGCGACTATCAAAAAGCGTAGGGGGTGGGGAGAATAATAAATTATGAGAAAAAGCCACAAATTATATTGTTTTTCACCGCCGGTGATGATGGCCACTCTGCTGATAGAGTTTGGCTTGGCAGTTTATACTTTTTTTAAATATCGCCAGGGTTTGTTCGGTCGAGTGGCCGCCACCATGTTGGCGGCCCTGGCTTTATTTCAGTTGGCCGAGTATCAAGTGTGTGATAGCCAGGACGCGGTGCTGTGGTCGCGCTTTGGCTTATCGGTCATCACCTTGTTACCAGTGCTGGGATTATATTTAATCTCACTTATTAGCCAACGCCAGCATTTTTTAAGATTGGGCTATGTGGTGGTGACAATGTTCTTACTGTACTTTTTGTTCGTGCCTAAAGAAACCATTAGCTCGTTGTGCGGTGGTAACTACATCATCTTTAGTGGACCGCAAGCACTTTACCAATTTTATGCCGCTTATTATTTCGGTTTTTTGATTTTTGGTATTTGGGAATCCATTGAAGCCTTGAATAAGGTTAGTCACCGCGCTTTGCAGGCGGTTCTCAAATGGTTTGTGGTTGGCTATTTGTCTTTTATGCTGCCCATGGGACTGGCTTACGCCATCTATCCACCAGCCCGCTACGCCGTGGCTTCTATTATGTGTGGCTTCGCCGTCACTTTTGCCATTATTTTAGCCTTTCAAATCGTACCCAAATATTATAAGTATTCGGCTAAGACTTAGTTTATGCCTTACATTTTTGTGATCATCATCGGATTAATTCAGGCTATATTAGCCTTTGCCCATTTGGTGGTTTACAAAGGCGTAGTGGCTATTTGGGGAGTGTATAGGTTTTTCCCGCTGGCCTTTTTAAGAGTGGTGTTTGTTTGTTTGGCGGTTAGTTTTGTAATCTCATCAATAATAGCTTTTCGTTATTACAATTTAGCCACTAGTTGGTTTTATACCGCTACCGCTGTTTGGTTGGGATTTTTACTTTACCTTTTTTTAGCGGCGGTTTTATATTGGCTGGCGGTTATAGTTTTAAATTCAGTCGCCACTCCGACCGCCCTAGCTTGGCTGGGCAAGTTTTTGGTGTTAGCGGCTATAATGGCCGGCGTGTATGGGCTGATACATAACAACCAGCTGGCTGTTACCAATATTAAAGTATCCCTGCCCAGTCTGCCGGCCGAGTGGAGTGGCAAAAAAGCAGTTTGGGTGAGTGATATTCATTTAGGGCAAGTGTATAGTGTGGCTTTTTTGGATAAAATCGCCAGGCAGATAAAAATTATCAAGCCGGATATTATTTTAGTGGGTGGCGACGTGTACGACGGCGCGGCCTTTCCAGTTGATTCAACGATCGCGTCCTTAGCCAAGTTGCGCGCTCCTTGGGGTACTTATTTTATTACTGGTAATCACGAAGAGTTTGGAGATAACGCCAAATATCTGTCGGTCATTAAAGCCGCTGGCTTTAGGATTTTGAACAACGAGCTGATAAATGTTAGGGGACTGCAGTTATTGGGCGTGGATTATAATGCCACTGCTAAGCGTGATGATTTTGGCAAGATCTTATCTGCTTGGCCGCTAGATAAAACCAAGCCAAGTTTGCTGATGAAACACGCGCCGACTGATTTAGACTTGGCGGCTCAACACGGCATAAGTTTGCAAATTTCAGGGCACACGCACCGGGCCCAGCTTTGGCCCTTGAGTTATATTACCAAGTTGGTTTATAAAGGTTTTGATTACGGTTTGCACCGCTGGGGGCAAATGGCGGTTTATACTTCCAGTGGCGTGGGCACCTGGGGCCCGCCGCTGCGCGTCGGCAGCCCGTCGGAAATCGTACTTATTGAGTTTGAATAACGGTTTTATGACCACTTATATACTTCATGGTGGTGTACCCAAAGGACAAACTCAATTTTTAATTGAGATGTCATTTTGGGAAGAAATAATGAAGCGTGTTTCAAAGCCAACGCGGATATTATGTGTGTATTCGGCTATAGATCCTGATCGCTGGGAGGCAGAGTTTAAGAGTGAGCAGGAACTAATGGCTGTTCGTATGCAACCGGATACGTATAAACTTGAGTTAGGTTCTCTTTATCCTAGTCAACTAGCGGAACAAATTAAACGGGCTGACGCCATATATATCCGCGGTGGTAATAATGAGTTAGCCATCAGTTCACTTACAAAGATGTCCAATCTGGAAAAATTATTCGAAGGCAAGGTAGTAGCTGGTTCATCGGCAGGTGCTCATGTATTATCGCGATATTTTCGTTCCCGCCAAAAAGAAATACAACAGGGTTTGGGATTGATACAGTGCAAAACTATAATGCATTATTCGGACGAACTGAAAGTTCAGGCTGAAGGATTACGAGGTTACGGCGAAGACGTCCCTTTATATACCCTCAGGGAGGGTGAGTACGTCGTTATTGAGGTATAATGAATATTATGAAACCTAAAATTCCTATCGTTGACGAGCAAGATAATATTATAGACTACAAGGATCGTGAAGCTATCTTACCAGGTGATATTTATCGCGTGTCCTCGCTTTGGATTATAAATAGTCACGGTGAAGTTTTGTTAGCTCGACGTGCTTACAATAAATCCCACGATCCAGGAAAATGGGGTCCAGCTGTTGCTGGCACCATCGAAAAAGATGAAACTTACGAAAGTAATATTAAAAAGGAAGCGGAGGAGGAACTGGGGCTGATTGGTGTTAATTTTGAAAAAGTTCAAAAACATTTTACTAAGGGTCAAAAATGGAGTCATTTTACGCAACTGTTTCAACTGGTTATTGATAAGCCAGTTGAAGAGTTTAAAATACAAGAGCAGGAGGTGGCTGAAGTGCGTTGGTTTTCCAAACAAGCCTTGGCCAAAGAACTTGAGGAACATCCAGATGAGTTTTTGGCTTCTACAAAATCTAAGTGCGATGAATTTGTAGCTTTAAAGTGATTTATGCCCGCTGATAAAATAAGCCTAGATAACGCCAAGAAAGACAAGCTGTTTTATTTTGTGGCCAATGTGGTGGTTTATCGCGCCAGCGACAAAAAATGTTTACTTTTAAAGCGTAGTGAAACCGAGAAAGTTCATCCGGGTAAATGGTGCACGCCGGGCGGCAAGTTGGAGTGGAAAGATTTGGACATTGAACACCCTACGCGCCTGAACGGTGAGGTGCTTGATTTTGAAAACGCGGTGGAGGATTTATTGACCCGCGAAGTGCGCGAAGAAGCGGGCATAGAGATTGAGCCGCAAATAAAATACATCAATAGTGTGGCTTTTGTGCGGCCGGATGGCATTCCAGTGGTTTTGGTTAAATTTGCGGCTCGGTATAAATCGGGCGAAGTGCGGCCGGAGGCCGAGGCTTTTTCCGGCTATGCTTGGGTTGATGTGGCGGAGGTTAAGGGTTACGATTGTATTGACGGTATAGCCCAGGAGGTAGAGGAAACAATTAAGATTTTTAGCTGATTATCATGGGGCAGGAATCGCCGGAAAATATTAGTGATTACTCGGCCGAGCGCGGCTGGTTTGCCGACATGGAGCGAGCCCTAGAACACGATACGCCGGAGCTGGTCCTTAAAACGGTGGCTGATATATATACTAAATACGGCGATAAGCTTAGAGACGATGAGCGTAGTCTTTTGGAGCGTGCCCAAAAATGGGCCCATAACTCAATTGAACTTAGGAACGAAAGAAATAAGGCCGTCGCGCCTTAAATTTTATAAATAACCAAATCTTTTTATGTCTAATAAAAATTTTACCCCTGAGGAAGCTAAACAAATCGGCGATCGTTTAGGAATAGATTGGAATAAGACGAAGTTAGAGGAGTTTAGAGTGGGGCTTCACATAGAACTGGAGCATGGTTTGGTTGATCCGGCTACTAACGTTACTAATGACGACGAAATTGTGACCGGCAAGATAGCCTTGGCTCATCTTAATGAGTTCTCTGATTACTACACCAGGCTGGAGGCAATGGAACACGCCGCCGAGGAGTATTGGAATAAGCACGACTAATGAATAACGAAGAGTTTGAGCTTTTAGTCAGTCGAGCTTTAGCGGCTACGCCGCCGAAGTTTTTAGACAAATTAAATAATGTGGCTGTGGTAATAGCCGACGAGCCAACGCCCGCTCAACGACGTTCGCTTAAATTAAGGAGCGGGGAAACGCTGTATGGTTTATACGAGGGAGTGCCGCAAACCAGGCGCGGCTTGGGATATTCCGGAGTTGTGCCGGATAAGATAACTATTTTTCGTCGGCCCATAGAGTCACAGGCTCGCACTGTGGCCGAGGTAGAGGAGTTGGTCAGACAAACTGTTTGGCATGAATTAGCACACCACTTCGGCATGGATGAATCAAGCGTGCGCCGGGCCGAAACCAGACGACGTTTACAAAAGTAGATTAAGTTATTTGCTTTATGGAGCTGGTAATCGGTAAAAAATCAAGGGAAAAGTTAACGCATTTTAAATGCGGGGCTTGCGGTAAGTGGTGGACGATCGGCGACGCTCCTAGTGGGCCCAAACAGTGGTTTTGCCCTTGGTGCGGCGTGGCCCAGCAGAGTCGTTTAGTTAAGAGCCGCTTGTCCGTTGGCTAATTATATTTTTGGGTGTATTCTACAAATATATGCCACTTCAGCCGGTCACAGGTAATTCGAGTCATTCAGCCGGTCACGGCTCAGCCAAAGAACGGTTGACCACCGCTGGAGTATTCTTATCCTTGATGTTGGGTGTTACTTTGGTCGGCTTGGGACAGCGCGGGCTTTATGACCTTAATCGTTTGTATAATCCACACTACCAAATTTGTAATCAAGCCCGCTACCTATTAACCGCGGGTGATAGTTGTCCGGTGGAGAGTTATGCTTTTAAGACCGTGCTGTTACACAGCTATTTGAGCTTGCCGTTGTTCTTGATCTTTTTGGGGTTAATGCTTTATCTTCGGCCGCACCGGCTGAACACTTGGCAAAAAGCCATGTTCCGCGTATCTAACGGTGTTTCCATATTTTTTGGCGTGGAATTTTTGCTAGAACTGGTAATTTATTTATTCCAATATCATCGTATTCTGGGTTGGTATTTTTCTTTGACCACTTTGGCCGTGCTATTAACAATTTTGGTTATTTATATTGAACGTCGGTCGGCTAGAAAGAAAGCTGGCGCCGGTCACCACTAGTATTATATGAAACATGAAATATTGGGCAGACACGTGGAGGGTGATGAGCATGGCGTGTATTATTTAGATGAGATAGACGATAAAGCCGAAGAGCTTTTTCACAAAGCCAAGTACGAGCACCGCGCTGAGTTTAAGGATCATGATGGCCGGCATTATGTTTTGACACGAGAAAGCGCTGGCCACTATTTGGTAGCGCATTCTGATAATTCTTCCGGTTGGACTTAATAAAAAATCAGGGACTAAATTTTAGTTTTTATAACCAATGAAATCCAAGGCTGTCAAAAAAAGGGTAGCTGTTTTTGATATCGATGGTACGATTTTCCGTTCGTCGTTGCAGCGCGAGCTTATAATGTCGTTGGTTAAGTACGGAGTTTTTCCGCCGATTGTGCGCAAGGAGTTGGAGCATGATTATTTTGCTTGGGTTAACCGGCAGGGTAATTACGAGGATTATATTATGCGGGTAGTTCGTTCTTACGAACGCCGCATAGGGGCCGTGGCGGTAGATGACGTGCGTCATGTGGCTCGTTTGGTTATAGAACAACAGAAAAGCCGGGTTTATACTTTCACGCGTGACCTGATAAAAAACCTTAAGAAACAAGGGTACTATTTGTTGGCTATTTCCGGCTCGCCGATTGAGATTGTTAAAGAATTTAATCGTTTTTATCACTTTGATGCCGTAGTAGGCATGGTGTTTGAAGTCAAAGCTGGCCGGTATACCGGTCAGGTATTGGAGATACCGATTCACGATAAGAAAGGCGTGTTGGAGCAGTACGTAACCCAGCACAAGCTCAGCTTGCGTGGTTCGGTGGGCGTGGGTGACACAGAGAGTGATGTTGGTTTTTTGGAATTAGTAACCCGACCCGTTTGTTTTAATCCTAACAGCAATTTATATCGTATCGCCCGTCGGCGCGGTTGGCAGGTGGTAGTGGAACGTAAAGACGTCATTTATCGTTTTTAGTTATGGCCCAAAATTCAATTTCAGTTTTAGCCTATGACGTGGCCACAAGTTTTGATTTAACCAGCCTTCGTCCGGTGGTTGAAGGTTGGGGTAAGGTAGTAGAACGCGATCCGTTGATAATAGAGTTGGCCGCTACCAAGTATATGGTAATTTTTGAGTATGGTTCGGTGGTGTTTTTCAACTTTTCTTCAACTGAAATAAGTTCCTGGCTGGCGCAATTGAAGTCTTTTGCTCACCGGGCAAATCGTCGCGAATTTGTGGATGAGTTCACGCTCTATATTGGTGATAAAAAGAAAAAAATAGCCACCACCGAAGAATTGACCGTGAAGCAATTTATGTTGGATGTGGTTAAGCTGGTGGCTATAGTTTTGTCTCGTTCGGTTGGTTTGGAATATTATGAGGATTTAATGAATCGTCGTTTAGCTAAGCTGGAGCAGTCGGTGGATGCGTTGTCACGCGAGGGTCGTTTCATATTCAAACGCCACGAACTCGTTAAAGAAGTTGGTTTAGCTTTGGCCATCCAACACGAACTGGCCTACAATCTTGAATTGCTTGAGGCGCCAGATGTGGTTTGGGAAAGGGGAGTTGAGATGCAAACCTTATATGATAATTTGTCAGCCCAATTTTCTATTGCCACTCGGGCGCAGGTAGTAGATCGTAAGCTTAATATCATCGCCCGTTCCAGTGAATTTATCATTGAGCGTCTGCAGGAGCGCACGGCCAATTTACTAGAGTGGGCTATTATTTTCCTATTTGTGGTTGATTTGGTTTTTATTTACCTGGAATTGGTGAAGTAAACTATGGAGACGGAAATAGAAGCCAAGTGGCTGGAGATAGAGGCCGCCGACTTGCGTTCTAAATTAAATAATCTGGGAGCCAAGTTAGTACAGCCGGAAAGGCTAATGCGACGCAAGCCGTTTGATTTTCCTGATAATCGTTTGGAAACCATCGGTGGTTGGGTGCGGGTGCGTGATGAGGGCGATCGTATTACCTTAAGCTATAAACAGCTTAA
>Ga0172379_10002174_pt1 | contig 35814 bp, 27 predicted proteins | sample GrowelOW334metaG_FD_119756 | JGI IMG/M metagenome (GOLD analysis project Ga0172379, IMG submission 119756) | Groundwater microbial communities from an aquifer near a municipal landfill in Southern Ontario, Canada - Groundwater well OW334 metaG | ecosystem: Environmental > Aquatic > Deep... | reverse complement strand
TTCTTGCAAACCTAATTTCGGGACTAATTGCATATCACTTCCTACCTAAAAAACCATCCCTTAATATTGATATTGTTGATAATAAAAGACTTAAATTGGTTGCTTAGGTCGAACTCACGTTAATTAATACCGTTGCAGCAGGTTTTATTGACGTTTGACGTTTCCATGTCCTACGGACGATGGAAAGTCGGTGGGAAAGCGGAGCGCCTGCTCCGCTATAAAATACTTTTGTGGCAACACAAATATTTTTCTCGCAGCAGCCTGTCACTCTTTAGCGGAGCGCTGCAAGTTCCATTGTGTGGCGTTTCCAAGTCCAATGGACGTTGGAAATTAGAAGATTTGTTTGACGTTTCCATGTCCTCCGGACGATGGAAAGTCGGTGGGAAAGCGGAGCGCCTGCTTCGCTATAAAATACTTTTGTGGCAACACAACTGTTTTTTCTCGCAGGTTTCATTTTTGACGTTTCCATGTCCTCCGGACGATGGAAAGTCGGTAGTTACTCCTTTTTAACTTTCCATCGTGGCGAAGCCTCATGGAAACGTTAAATAATAAAGAAGCCTCATGGAAACGTTAAAAAGTCAAGCAAACCAAAGCTATTCTATTATAAATTTTCGAATCTTTTTATCGTTATCTACCATATTATTAGCGTGTTGACGTATATAGTTTTCATCTCCGTCAAAAAAATAAATTACATCCTCTCTTTTCAGTTTTGTAGGCTTTTCAGAGGTAATGGTTAGGTACGACGACCAAGGATATTCAATGGCATGTTCAACAAAACCATGCTTTACCGGATTGTTATGAATATACACAATCAGATTGGTGAAGTAACTTTGGTTTTCAACTAATTTACGTTCAAAATTTTTCTCGAACAATGAACCCGATCGCTGGTGCCGGAAGTTGAACCAACGTGAGTATGAATTGAATAGGTGCTTGAACTGCTGGGTTGGTATAGGTTTTTTGCAGAATTTTGAATCCGGTATTTCCGGAAAATGGGTTTTCCATTTTAGATAAATATCCTCTGAATTAGCAAATTCCGAATTCAAATAACCAATTTCGGCTTCCTCCTTTATCCGTGCCAATATATGAAAATGGTTTTTCAACAAACACCAAGCGTAAATATCGGCAATTGGGTTAATATATACATCAAGGTTATTGAGAAAATGCAAGTAATCGTCCGAATCTAGAAAAATATTTTCATAGTTATTGCCACGATTATAGATATGGTAGTACTTCCCGTATTCTAAAGGTGTATTCATTTTAAATGTTTAATTTCATTTTCATTCAACTTTTTTGACGTTTCCATGTCTGCAAAAGCAGACGATGGAAAGTCGTGTTGAGGTATAAAATTACCAATTTTTTAACTTTCCTTCGTGGTGTAGTCTCATTTTTTTAACTTTCCATAGTGGCGAAACCTCATGGAAAAGTTAAAAGTGGCAGACTAATTAATACTCTCGCAGCAGGTTTTTGACGTTTCCATGTCCTACGGACGATGGAAAGTCAGTGCGGACGTTAGAAAGTCTGTGGAGATGGTGAAGATCCTTTTTTAACTTTCCATCCCCGAGAAAATCGGGGCAGGCTGTGGCGAAGCCTCATGGAAACGTTAAAAGAGACGGAAGGTTGCTAATTAATACCGTTGCAGCAGGTTTTATTGACGTTTCCATGTCCTTCGGACGATGGAAAGTAGATAGTTACTCTTTTTTAACTTTTCATTGTGGAACAATATCATAAATTGCTGGACTTCGACCCTTCGGAAAGCTCAGGGGAGTCCAGCATAAGTAAAAAATTTTCAATCCTTCACACAGCGAACTGATAAACCCGCAGTTTTGCTTAATTCTAAAGGGTAAACATCATTAGTACGATAGCTAATACTATTGCACAATGGTTTAGGTAAACCAAATGCAGTACTTGTCCACCAATAACCATCATAAATAAGACCCATGAATGAACCATCTATATGACGAAACCCACCTGGAAGGGCTGTGAAACCATATTCGTTTGTTGCTCCATAATTAGGTGCAAACCAATGTGCAAGACCTAGTTCTTTAAGCTTGCCACCGGCAATTCTTGTACCACCTACATACTTTATAAGTTCTTCCCATTCACCGTTGGTTGCAACATGCCAACCATGTGGCGCCAGTTTATCCGTATCCACTGAATAAAAATTGTATAAAGCACCGTAAGTGGCCTTGTTCGCAATATCGTTTTTGTACCAACTGTGGCCAGGTGAAATAATCCCCGCCCATTCAATACTATCACTAATATGGGGAATATCCGTGCCATCATTGTATTTAGTAGTTTTAAGGTTTTCGACCATCCAGATTTGGTAACCTATTTTTACAGTTGTATAAATATTTCCGTCGGCGTCGGTTACTGACCCTTCTTCAATAACTTCACTATTTTTCTCACAGGCGCAGAATAATAGTAAACCAACCAATACTCCAATCCAGTTAAAAATATTGCTGCGTTTCATAAGCATTGCTGTAATTTGGTAAATTATTTGGTATTTTTTTCGTTTAAAGAAGAACTCTCATAATTCTGTTTGTCTATGTCAAAAGTAAGAAATCTTTTTATATTGTACATAATACATTGTTGAAAAAGGTTCCAAGTGTCATGTTAATATAATAATGCCGGATGCCCCTCAATCGCAGCTAGTTCTCCCTTGGGGGAGAATCCGCTGCGGCGGAAGAGGGGGAAAATGCAATATTTATCCGCCTGTATATAAACATAACAACACCACACTATTAGATTATTTCTATTTTCGGATTTAACTACGCTTTTCCGACTTCTAAATTCTAATTTCTAAAATCTAACCTCTATAGTTCAAACCAGCTCTTTACCTCTGGGTTAACTCCTTTCACCTGACCCTTATGCTGAAATTCGTTGGTTTTGTTGTTATAAATATAATCGGCACTCCAGGTTTCTCTGTTGGCCACAATTTGGTGCAGGGCATCCACAAAATCATGTACTTCTTGATTGGTCATGGTGGGGTGTAGCGACCACCGGACCCAACCCGGTTTTTCGGAAAGGTCGCCGGCATTGATTTTATCTGTAATGGCTTTTGAACGCTCATACGTAACTTCCAGCAAATAGTGGCCATAGGTTCCGGCACAGGCGCAACCGCCGCGCACCTGAATTCCAAAACGGTCGTTCAACAGTTTTACCAGCAAATTGAAATGAATGGTATCGATATAAAACGATATCATGGCCAAGCGCTTTAATTGGTTATCGGCCAAAATATGAACCCCTTTTACTCGTTTCAACAATGGAAAGGCCAATTCAAGCAATTCATGTTCCCTTTTCAGTATATTTTCGACACCCATTTTTTCCTTCAACTTAAAGGCCAACGCTGCCTTAATGGTTTGCAGGAAAGCTGGAGTTCCTCCATCCTCGCGGGCTTCAATATCATCTTCATATTTGTACTTGTTCCAGGGATTGGTCCAGTCAACCGTTCCGCCACCTGGTTGATCGGGAACTTCGTTATGGTAAATTTTGGAGTCGAAAATCAGAATTCCGGCCGATCCGGGACCGCCCAATAATTTGTGCGGACTGAAAAAAATAGCATCCAGTTTTTCCATTTCATCGCCCGGATGCATATCAATGGCGCAATATGGGGCTGATGCCGCAAAATCGATGAAAGCAAACCCTCCATATTCATGCATCAACCGGGCCATTTGATGGTAAGGCGTATGCACACCGGTAACATTGGAACAGGCAGTAAAAGTACCAATCTTAAAATTCCGGTCTTTATAAAGCTCCAATTGGTTTTTCAATTCATTTAAATCAATTTCTACATTCTTTCCCGGAGGAATAATAACCACATCGGCAATGGTTTCGAGCCACGATGTGTGGTTGGAATGGTGTTCCATGTGGGTTATAATAACCACCGGCCGTTCCATTTCTTTAATACAATTAGAATGCCTTAACGAGCCACAACCTTTCAATCCCAATATCCTAATGAACTTGTTCACTACCGAAGTCATTCCCGAACCAGCAGCAATTAGCACATCATCGCAACCAGCATTCACATGTTTTTTGATTATTTGCTGTGCATAATGATAGGCTTGGGTCATCCGGGTACCTGTTTCACTGGCTTCGGTATGGGTATTGGCAACAAAGGGTCCAAAAATATTGGAAATTTGTTCTTCAATGGGACGGTACAACCTGCCGCTGGCAATCCAGTCGGCATACACAATCTTCTTTTCCCCGTAAGGAGAAGTAAATGTGGCATCGTTGCCTATAATGTTTTTCCGAAACTCCTGAAAGTACGATTCCAATTGGCTCATATATATAATCAGTTTATTTTTTTATGAATGCAAACTTAATAAATTAGCCTTCATTCCTATTCCTAGTTGAGATGTTATATAATTCATGCTTGGTGTATGTTGCTAATGCGGCCAATATCATAGTTGAAACCAGATTATTTCAAGTTTATAACTTAATGAGTCTTCATTTTGCAGATAATAATTACTTTTGGGAAAAAAATATCAGTGTATGGCAACTATGAAAAACATTTCTTTAATCCTTATCCTATTCAGTTCAGTGCAACTGATGTCTCAAACAACGAATCCTACTAAAGCATCCTTTCAACCCGGTGAAAAGCTAAGTTATAAAGTTTCCTATTTCATGTCATCGGTTAGAACCGATTTGGCTGGGCTTGAAATGAATACCATCAATGTTCCCGGAAAAGAAAAACCCATTTACCGATTAGAATTCAATGCTAGTACCTTCAGCGACATGGACAACTTTGCGAAAATAAGGCATACCTACCAAACTTGGGTTGATGCAGCTACGGTAAAACCACTTATTATGAAACAGGATTCGGATATTAAGGGACGCACCACCAAATCGAAATACAGTTTTAAATATAAAACAAAAACGGCTGAAATTGAAGTTATTAGCAGCGATGCCCCAACCATAAATAAGAAAGTTGTCATTGCTGACAATACCTTGGATATTGTCTCTCTTCTATACTATCTTAGGAATCTCGACTATGAAACCTATAAGATAGGAAAAACCATTCCGCTATCGGTGCTTTTTTTAGAAAGAGTACTGAATATTAAAGTAAAATATTTGGGTAAAGAGACCATTGATGTGGAGAAACAAGGTAAAAAAGTTTGCTATAAATTAGCCTTGGAACTGGATAACGATTTTGTGGTTAAAAAAAATTCAAACTTTTTGTGGCTAACAGCCGATAACAATAGGGCCCCTGCACTCATTTCAGCCAATTTTAAAGAGGGCGAAGTTCTGGTAAAGCTTACCGGAACAGCTGGATTAAAAAATTAGCATTAATTTCATTTAACGTTTAAATACAAACTATATGAACTCAAATTCTGGATTAGTAAAGACCATCATTATTTTAGCTCTAATTAATGGAATAGTAGGCTTTGGAATGGCCATCTCTCCGTTTAAAATGTTGGCATTAATACCTTCCTTGGTCGCCATTTTGCTGTCATTGGTGGCCTATTTTATTGCTAAAGCAAAACAAGGTAAACTCTTGATGGTTTATGTGTCGTTATTAATAGCTGTAATTGCATCAGGTACGGCAGTTATTAGGGAATATGCCATTAAAGACAAGGTAGTAGTGGATCAAAAATTTGAAGAGAAAAAAGAGCAGTCGGTTCAGGAAGTAGAAGATACCGATGAACTGGACGAACTTCAGGATGACTTGGAGTAATTAATAATTGACAATTTTCAATTAACAAATATCAAAAACTATTAAGATGAATACACAAACCCTTGTATTACTTATTCTCATTGGGCTGTTGGCCGGTTCGTTGGGTGGATTGCTAGGTATTGGCGGTGGAATTATTATGATTCCAGCCATGGTGTACATCCTTGGAATGAGCCAACATGAAGCCGTAGGAACCAGTTTGGCTGTGATGCTTCCGCCCATTGGTATGTTTGCTGCCTATAACTTCCACAAAGCAGGATATATCAATCTGAAATACGCTCTTATTATGGCAACCGCTTTTATGATAGGTAGTTTTTTCAGTTCAAAAATTGCGGTTACATTACCGGCCAATATTATTCAAAAGGTTTTTAGTGTTTTTTTGATATTGGTGGCTGTTAAAATGTTTTTTACGAAGTAAATCGTAAATATAATGGACATAAACGATTAACTATTCTTGATGATTAAAACCAACTTCCGCATCAGAAAATATGGTGCGGAAGTTGGTTTGTCTCAATGCTATTGCTTCATTATTAAGATGTTTTTTACAATTTGCGGTCGATTATTGCCTTTAAAATCTACAGTTTCCAACGTTAATAAATAAATTCCGCGTTCAACAGGAATACCTAAACCATTTTTTCCATCCCAAACTAAGTGGTGCAATCCTTCTGTTTTTTCAGTATCCTCCAATATAGCTATTTCCTTTCCGGATATATCGTAAACGGCCAACTGTACATTTGAATAAAAAGGAATGTAATACTCCAATGTAATGGTATTAATGAATGGATTTGGATATGACCGCATCTTTTCTAATTTTGACTCCTCCTTTTCAATGCTGTTGATATTACTGTTTCCGGTTATATCAATAGAATACAATGGAAAATTTGATGCATTGGAGTGAACTTTCAATACGGCTTCCCAGGTTCTAACATCGTCTGGGGTAAAACTTAAAGTATATTCTTGCGATAATCCCACAGGAATGGTCATTGGTGCCGGCATAACAGCCAGTACCCCATCCACGGTATTGTTATTAAAACTGAATTGTTCAATGAACAGGGTATCGTTACCCACATTTGTCAAAGTAAAAGTGGTGTCTTTGGTGTTATATTGAGGCACATATCCAAAATTAATGGACGATATATTAGATTCAATATCGGCTATACCCTTCACAAAAGCTGTTAAATCAACCGTATCGTATATTAAGGGTGAATTACTGGTAATTATTATTTTACCTGATATTGCACCAATTTCACTAGCTTTTAATAATACTCCTACAGCAGAGAATTGATTTGGGGCTAGCTCTTTCAAATATCCATCATTTACTTCAAATTGGTTGTTGGTAGATTCAATGTTGGATATTTTAATGGTATCAGTACCAACATTTTTCGTTATTATATTTTGTTCCGAAGGAGGAATGTTCATATTCACAATACCAAAATCAACCGTAATTGGATCAACATTCATTACACCTATTCCATAAACATAACCGCTAAGTATTATAGTTTCGGTGGTTTCGGTGATTTCAAAATTATTGATACGAATTTGAATTACAATATTACTGAAAAAAACACCAAGTTGGCCTGGAGGCAAATTATAGGTATAAGCATAATCAATGTATTCTCCGGGTGGAATTAGCCGTAATTCATTATCATAATTTATACTTTTAATCCTTAAGGTATCGTTACCCGTATTTGAAAGTTTTATTATTGTATCAATAGGTTGGTTGACCAATATTTGGCCCAGATCAATGGTTTTATCACAGGATAATATTCCTTCGCCATAGCCAAATGCAGAAATATGCACGGTATCTTTTTGATTATTTACCTCACTGGTAATATAAATATCCGCTGATATGTCGCCAATAGTTTGTGGAAAAAACAAAAACTTGGCGTTTGCAGCATTCAGATAACCGGGAAGAAGCATGAGTTCTGTATCAATAGGTACTACAAATGCGTCACTGGATGCAATGGCTATTTTCAACGAATCGTCGCCCAAGTTTTTAATCGGGAAACTATATTCCAGTGTATCGCCAACCTTAACGTTTCCAAAATATACAATGCTTTGTTCAAGGGATAAAATTCCCTTAAAATAACCATATCCGCTAATCACAATTGTATCAGTTACCGGAGTACTATTGCTATGTATTATTTTATTATAGGATAAATTGCCTCTTTGTGAAGCATTTATCGTTAATGTATCGTTGATGGATTGTCCTGGAGGGATATTAATTTCATAATTGACTCCATTGATGGCATCTATTTTCAAAGTATCGTTACCCACATTTTCCCATGTAATAATAGAATCCTTCGACTTACCAACCAAAACCCAACCAAAATCAATGAATTTCGATGCTAACGACAACTTTCCTTCGCCATACCCAAAACCCTGAATATGAATGGTATCATGCCCGGTAATTGCATTACTATTAATTATGATATCACCTGAATTAACACCTATTTTATTTGGCGCGAACAGGAATTTGGCATTCTTTTGGGCAACTCCGTCGGGGATAATAAATACAGAATCCTTTGGTATGAAACTTGAATCAGTCGAAATGATGCTGTAAATCTTCAAAGTATCATCCCCACTATTTAAAATGCTAAAACTATATTCAATCGAATCGCCCAATTTTCCCCGTTCAACCTCAATATTACTATTTGCCGAGTTATAAATAGCTTGAATGGTATGCGTGCCAGTGGCCGAAATCACCTCCATTGTGCTTTCATTCAAAGAACTATCAACAGCTGACACACCCACAAAGTATGTTGTTCCTGCAACTAGCCCATGAAAAACTTTTATGGTATCGTTGATCCCATTTGAAACGGAATCCTTTCGGGTAAGGCTTCCGGCTGACATCCCAAAATAAACCCGGTACCGCAACACATCGTTACTGCTGTTTTTTTTGAACCGCACGGCAAAATTGTTTCGCGAAGTGCTAATTATAGAATCACCAATTGGCTCATCAGGGGTTTCGGTGTCAACAATAGTGCATGAAACTAAGTTTGAAAAGGTGCTTTGGTTATTATAACTATCAACTGCGGCAACATTGAACCAATATTCTTTACGGTTATTTAAGTTTTGAATAGTAATTGTAGTGTCAGTGACACCTAAAAGAGTAGAATCAATCAAGTTCATTGAATATCCGTATAACCCACCATATATGCGATAACGCAAAAAGTTACCTTCACTATTTTTGTTCCATTTTATGGTAACTGAATGGTTTTTTGCGTTGGTTACCAAAAGATTTTGGGGGGCTTCAGGAATTATCAACGATTTAATAATGGCTTTGTAAACCCCTTCTGCCCCAACACCCGTATAAATGTTTGCACCATCTACAAAAAGTGTCTGAATCCGACCTTTCGCCAAACCAGTAGATGCTTTAATCCAATTCGCACCTTTGTTTTTTGAATAATATACTTCTGCATTCATTCCTAAAAAAAGAATTGTGTCGCTTACAGCAGTTGCTGTAACTTCAGAACAACAGTTTTGGCCGTACAACCCAGTATTAATGGCACTCCAATGGGATCCATTATCCGATGATCGATAAATACCATTATTGGTTCCAGCATAAATATCTGTCCCAATTACCGTCAAATTTGAAATTTCCGTATAAGCTAGACCTGTATTTTCCTGTGTCCAACTTGCTCCGTCATCTGCCGATCGATAAACTCCCTGATATGTTGCAGCAAATAGGAAGTTATCTTTCATTACAACGGAATGCACAGGAATAGTTTCCATACCCGTATTTATTGCCACCCAATTATCACCATTATCAGTAGAAACAAAAACTCCCATAGAATTTCCAGCATAAAGGTTTGACCCATAACTTGAAACTGACATAGCCCAATAATTTGGAAAACCGGTATTGGCTGGAGTCCAATTTACTCCCCTATTGGTAGATTTAAATAACCCCTTCTGATACATTCCTGCATAAAAAGTGGTATCAATAATGGATAAAAACAATAACCTAGTTGATCCTGAAACACTTACAAGATCAGAATTGATGGAAGTCCAATGGGCTCCTTCATCAGGCGAATAATAAAAGCCTGAAGTGGTTGCAACATATAAACTATCGCGGCATTTTGAAATATAACTCACACTTGTTTTTATAAACAACCCGTTATTGGCTGCGCTCCAACTTACACCATTATTGGTCGATAAATAAACTCCACCTGCGGTACCAGCAAACAAATTTGAACCAATGCCAGCTATGCTATTGATAGGTTCAAAATCACTGACTCTTTTTGGGAATACATTCCAGGTTGCCCCATTGTTGGAGGATACATAGTTATCCCCTTCTGTAAATGCATAAATAGTTGTGTCTATCAGTGTCAAAGAATGAACAGTCATTCCAGCACCCGATATACCGTTATTTAATTCAACCCAGTTGGCCCCATAATTTTCCGATTTAAAAACCCCACCATTCCAGGTGCCCGCAAAAAGAGTTGTGCCTTTTACAATCAGCGAATAAATTTGGAGATTGGTTAATCCTGTATTGGTTGCGGTCCAGCTAGTACCATTATTTGAAGATACGAACACTCCACCCCATTTTGTCCCGGCAAATATTTTTGTATCAATTACCGCAAGTGTTTCAACCAAGGTGTCAGTCAACCCATTGTTTACGGGCAACCAGTTTATGCCGTTATCTGTAGATAAATATACACCACCTTGTAGGGTTCCTGCAAAAATTGCGGAATCTTTTACAGCGCAGGATGCCACCTGATAACTACCTAAAATTTTTGTCCATATATAAGGCGACCAAGTTGTACCGTTATCGTTTGAAATATAAAGTCCACTGCCAGTGGTAAATGCCAGAAGGTTAGAATCTTTGGCATAAAAATAATCAATGTAGGTCCCTGAGATGCCAACGTTTAGCTTACTCCAACTGGAAGCATTGTTTTCAGAAATTAAAACTTCACCAAAATTTTTTGCATAAAGATTAGTGCCACTTACAGTAAGACTATGAGCGGTTCCCCCTGCAGGACCCCCTGTTTGATTCCATTGCGCTCTTACCGGATACAAGATAGCTGTTACATTTGCCAGTATTAGGAATACCAGCTTTCGATTGATTTTCATATTCTTAAATTTTAGCGGTTTCACAAACTATTTGGGCAAGCTTTTTTTTCGAAAGCATTTCTACGAATTCAATTTTAAAATCATCCCAAAATTCCTTTGCACAACAATCGCATGAATGCGTGCAGAAATTTGAATTATCCACACAATCCACAATAATTATTGGTTCAAAAGCGGTATAAATATCAAGCATGGAAATATCTTGGGCCGAGCGGGCCAATCGGTAACCGCTCCTTTTACCATTAACATTGGTAATCAATCCTTTTAATATTAATGATGCAATAATAGGGTCCAAGTATTTATTGGAAATGTTTTGGCTTTTGGCTATATTTTTAAGCAAGATTCCTTCAGAATTGTTTGCTGAAGCAATTTCAATCATGGCACGCAGACCATACCGTACCTTCGTGTTTATTTTCATATACAGTTAATAATTGTTGCAATAAAAATATATTTTTTTTTTATTTAATGCAATAAATCCTATAATTTTTATAGGATTGTATGGTATTTATTTTCCTTAAATGAATGTAAAAATATCAATATGGCATTCAATGTCGTTTAGTTAAGAAATATTCACCCCTATAATCCCCTCAAGGGGATACGTACTCTGTGGCAGCAGAGCTAGTCCTCCTTTGAGGGAGGTGCCCAAAGGGCGGAGGGTGAAAACGTTAACTAAACGACATTGATATGGCATTATTAACTGATCTGAGGCCTTTTTGATACTTTCCACCTTTTGTGCGACCATAGCCAGTCCTGGGGTTTGGCAATAATTACTTGTTCCAGGGTTTGCATATATTTTTGGGTAATTTCGCCGGGCTGGGTTTCTTTGGGGTTTTCAACTAGTTTTTTGATTTCCATTTCATAAAAACCGCGCTTAATGCGTTTCAAATCGAAAAACACCACCGGCAAGTTATTGAAACGGGCATAACTCTCCGGTCCATGAAGACACGGGGTATCGCGGCCAAGGAACTCAAGCCAGATGGCTTTGCCTATCTGATCGCCCGGAAACTGGTCGGCAGCCATAATGTAAAGAACAGGTTTTTCCTTTTTGCTCTGAAAAAAGGCCAAAGTATCGTAAATGGAAACCAGTTTCATACCCGATTTTTCGCGCAGTTTTTTGGTAAACCTTTCTACAAATTTATTGGAAAGGGGCTTGTATAAAGCCGCTGCCTGATGGTTGATTTGTGCATCAACCGCTTGAATACCCCATTCCCAGTTTCCGTAATGCGATGCCAGTGCAATCACATCCTGCCCTTTTTGGTAATATTCATCCAATAGTTCCGGGTTAACAATTCGGTACCTGTTTTTGTATTGCGTTTGGCTCATGGTAAAACCTTTCAGCCCTTCCACAAAAATATCGGCTAGGTTGTATTTATAAAAGTCTTTGCAAATCCGTTCAATCTCTGGTTCTGTTTTATCAGGAAAGCACTTGGTTAGGTTATCCAATACCACCTTTTTGCGGTATCCTAACAAATGATAAATCAGTACATAAACCTTCCAACTCCCAATATAGAGCAGTCTGAAAGGTACAAACCGGAAGATATTGATACCGATGTAAAAAAAGTAAAAGGTGATACGGTGCATGGTTCATTTTTTTTGATGCATCCAAAAATAGGAGAAAAAATTGGGATTAGGTAATGTATGATACCAGATCTACGCTAGATAATTTGATTGTTGATATGGGTGCTTTCTAAGTATAAAGTATCGGGGCAAAAATCGGCTTCATTCAGCCATTGGATAGTACCATCGATAACTTTTACTGTGTTGAACATTTTTGGTAGTTTTAATTCACAAAATATACCTTTTTCAAGATAAGGCGATACATCAAAAATCCGGGTTTCATGGTTACTAAAACCCAACTCTAAACAATAGTTGTTTAATGGTTTTACTGAAATAACTCTAGGATTCATCATATATCTTATTTTAACCCTTCAATCTTAAAAACTTGCTCACCACTCGAGGCCAACTCCCAGTTTGCTATAAGTTCTTCTTGGTGAATCTCAATCCATGCCTGCACCAATTTCATCTTATTCGCAGGGAATGTCCCTTCTAAAACTACTCCTTCGGGTATCGACAATACAACTTCGTCCGATTGATATTTTGCATGAAAATGGGGCCTATTGTGTTGCTTATTATCAAAATAATACAAATAAATGATAATACCGTAAAACATTGATATGGCAGGCATAATATTATATTTTGATTTACTGGTCAAAGGTATGAAAATATTGTTATTTGGTCACATATACACAACCACATCTTTATTGTATTAACCTGTTTTTGTTGAGATATTAAAAAGTCAAAAGGCTATATTCTATAATCTGTTGCCAGTTATTAACAGTTCATTACATTTGCAGCATAAACTAAAAAGAATCATGTTAAAAGAAACCGCACTTACCCAAATGTTAGGCATTGAATATCCGATAATTATGGCTCCCATGTTCCTGGTTTCGAACCCGAAAATGATTATTGAAGGGTTGAAGTGTGGTATTACAGGCGCTATCCCGGCGCTCAATTATAAAACCGATAACGAGCTGCGAAATGCCATTAACGAAATTAAAATTGCTTCCAATAAACCATTCGGCATCAACCTCATTGTAAATAAATCGAATCCCCGTTACAAGCAGCAATTACAAGCTATTATCGATCTGAAGGTTGCTTATGTCATTACCTCACTGGGCGATCCCAAAGAGGTAATCAAACAGTGCCACCGGCATGGCATTAAGGTGTTTTGTGATGTGGTGGATTTAAAAATTGCCCAAAAAGTGGAAAAACTGGGAGCCGATGCCTTGATTGCCGTTAATAATATGGCGGGTGGCCACGCTGGCCCACTTCCTGCCGGTGAATTAATTCCTTTGCTAAAAAAACACTGCAACCTGCCGGTAATATCAGCAGGCGGGGTGGTTACCCATCAGCAGGCTATGGATATATTAAATTTGGGAGCCGATGGCCTTTCTATTGGCACACCTTTTATAGCCACCGATGAATGTAAGGTATCTGATGAATATAAAAATGCCATTGTTGCCCATGGGGCAAAAGATGTGATAACAACCAACAAAATGTCGGGTTCGCCGTTAAAGGTAATCAATACAGCCTATGTTCAGTCCATTGGCACTAAAGCCAATTGGTTGGAACGCATGCTGAACAAGAACCGCCGGTTAAAAAAATATGCCAAAATGCTGATACTGAAACGGGGCATGAAAACCATGGAAAAAGCGGCTTTCAGCGCAACTTACAAGAGTGTTTGGGTAGCCGGCCCCGGTATTGAATACATTCATGAAATAAAACCGGTTAGCCAGGTTATTCAATTATTGTTAAGCAAATAAGTTTACCAAGTATTTTTATATATACACAACCATTGAATATCCAATATAGTTCAATCGCGAATTCCGCAATTGACCATTAAAGTTCAAGCCTCGATACAAAACAAAGAAACTCCCAAACGTTGGGTTCCCTTCATTCCCGTTAGGACAATAATCATATCCTAAATAATTGTTAAAACTCCAAAAACGCAACTCTTTTTTATCAATCAAGTAATCGTAACGTATTCTGTTTCTTGCTTCAAAACTCCAAACAAACTGTAATCGCGAACTACTGTAAAAAGCAGTGGTGTTCCTGTATTGCAATTGCAGGTAATATTCAACCCAACGTTCGGTCGGAAAAATTTCTTTCCCTTGCGTTTCTATATCGGACCATGAATAGTACCCCTTTTGGGGATTAATTAGCCCCATCATTCCTGCCCTAACGGTAAAAAGGGTTCCTTTAATTATATCCGGATCGTTGAGTGTAACTGCAAGTTCATAATATTCATAAGAAACATTGATCCTATAAAACTGATCAAATTCCAGCCCGGCAATTGTAATTTCATCGCCCAAGTGCGTACTTTCATGGGCAAAAGGAGTCAATTTAATGGCTACATTATTCAAATATTTATTCCGTAATGGTTTTAGATACGCAAATGAAAAACCAAACCGGTAATCATTGTTTACAATAGGAGCTGTTTTAGGTTCAAATGTTGCCCATAATACATGCAGGCAAACCGGCACAAATATTGAAAAAGATGACTTCTGGTTTACACGACTATAAATTGGGAACTCAGCTCCTAAATGGACTTCAGTCAAAATTTTACCCAAATCCTTATTGTCCTTTTTGAAGCCCGAGGCTGCAATAACAGAGACTTTGCTCAAAGTGCTGCTTAATTCCGAAACCATGGGTTTAAAATAAGTCCTTTTTTGGAACAGTTGGCTTTTAATGGAATCTTGCGAAAACAAAATATTGGATTTTATTAAAAGAAGAATTGCTGCAATCAAGAATATGGTTGGTTTCATTAGAAAAAAATATAAAATAGATACTCCAAAATAATTCGGTTCTTTTGGAGGTCAAACTTAATAAAATTATGGGCCTTAACTTAAATTGGAATAATTTATAACTTTGGAAAAAAATACAAAGGAATTGGCTAATTAAAATTATGATACTTACCAACGAACAAAAAGAGCAGCTTATTACCGAATTCTCCTTTGCGGCATCGCGCAGCAGCGGCCCCGGCGGACAAAACGTGAATAAAGTGAATACCAAAGTGGAATTGCGTTTTATTCTGGCCCAATCAAAAGTTCTGACAGATGAGCAAATCCAAATTTTAACAGCAAAACTGGAATCGCAGCTTACCACCGAAGGTGAAATATTGGTAGTTTCGCAGGCAACCCGCTCACAACTCAAAAATAAGGAAGATGCCATCGCAAAATTCATCCATCTGCTCCAAAAAGCCTTGAAACCGCGCCGCAAAAGAGTCCCTACCAAACCTTCCGGCACATCGGTTTTAAAAAGGCTCGACACCAAAAAGCAACTCTCACAAAAGAAAAACCTTCGCAAAAAACCCGAATAGATTTTATTAGAGATTAGAATTTAGATATTAGAAATTAGAAGACGAAAAAGCCCTGAAAGGGCGCAAGAACAAAGCCCGTGGCAGTGCCCCGGGTTAATAGACAAACACCGTAAGCGGTGCATCCAACTAAGTTGAAATGGAATGGCAACATAACATGCACCGCAATATCGAACAATTAGAAATTAGAAATTTGATATTAGATTCATTAAACTATTTGAACCAGTAACCAGCAACCAGCAACAATATACCAACTATGGCTCGATTTTTAAAGAACAGAATCCAAAATAAGGGAAAAAGCCCTGGAACACTTACTTTCATTGGAAAACAAAAAACGGAGAAAAGCCGAATCAGGGTTTTTAAATTCAATAAAGATTCTACTTTAGAAAAAGAGTTTAAAACAATTGATGAGGCTATTAAAAAGATTGAACCCGGTTTTGTTACCTGGATTAACATCGATGGGTTGCATAATACTGAAAATATTGCTGTTATAGGTATTCAACTGAAAATATCCCCTTTGGTGTTAGAAGATATTTTGAATACTGACCACCGACCAAGTTTATGGGTAAACCAGAATAATATTTGCACTATTGTGAAAGCCATCAGTCATCACAAGACTGATAAAAAGGTAAATGAAGAACAAATTTCATTTATTCTTGGCGAAAACTATTTAATAACTTTTCAAGAGCAAGAATCTGATCACTTTGAATCAGTAAGAGAAAGAATCCGGCAATCCGTTGGTAAAACACGTTTATCAGGACCCGACTATTTATATTATACACTGTTTGATTCACTGGTTGACAGTTATATTGTTACCATAGAATCAATGGGAGCTAGCATAGAGCAAATTGATAATAAATTGGAGATTACTGAAAATGAAACCTTATCAGATATATATCAATATAAGACTGAAATTGCCTATTTACGGAAATTAATACGACCTGTAAAAGAGATTACTATCCGACTCCAAAAATCCGATTCAGAGTTGTTCGCATTAAACACGCGTAATTATATCGACGATTTGGACGAATTGACTACTCAGGCCGTTGAATCCATTGATTTTTATCACATGATGCTTAATGACCAGCTTAATATTTTTCAGATTAAAATTAGCCAAAAGCAGAACGAGGTTATGAAAGTTCTTACGGTATTCACCTCTATTTTTATCCCTTTAACCTTTATTACAGGTATTTATGGAACCAATTTTGAGTATTTGCCTGAATTGCATTACAAATACAGTTATTTTGGTTTATGGGGTATCTTTTTTCTTGTGGCAGGAACTATGTTATTCATTTACAAAAAAAACAAATGGTTTTAATGGAATCCTAGGTTTGTCGTTTTCTTAGTATCCCATTTATATGTCATTAAGTATATCCTTTTTATTCCCTTTTTTTATTTACTTTGATAAACACTAATTTGAAAAACATGAACACTGACAAAATGGATGGTACCACCTATATTTTAGATACCTTGATTGAAAAATCAGTGGTAAAACAAGAAACTTACCTTATAACCTTGGAGCATTTTTTTACCATAAAAAAAATAATAAAATATATTATTGAGAACTATGGGAAACAATTAAAAAATGTATCACAGAAAATAGCCCTCGATTTTACCGATAACGGCATATTTGAAGCAAAAATGCAGGTGGCCGGCGATATAATGATTTTTAATATGCATTCAAACATATTTACTTTCGACGATAAACATTGGATTTGGAAGCACGACTATGTGAAAGGCAATAAATTAAATGGCTATTGCGGGGTAATTAATATCTATAATTTTATTGCCGACTCTTTCAAATACAATCGAATGGGTGATTATGGATTTCTGATAGCCCGAATTTTTATTAACCGCGAAGGGTATTATTTTATCGAAGGAAACCCAAGTTATGGTTCCTCAAACGAGGACTTTGGTAAAACTAAAATTGATATTTCACGAATGCGAGATATCATTCAATCCATTATTCAATTTTCATTAGAAGTTGATTTAGTTGTTCCACCCTTAGAAACCATTCAATTAGCAACCGTTGAACAAATGTTGGATAAGATGAATATGTCGAAAATTGAAACCGGTAAACCACTTGGATTTAAATCGTAATGCGATAAATAAACTAAAAACAAAAGATATGTACTTAATTAAATTAGGAGTTACCCTTATGATTGCACTGCTTATTGCTTCCTGTCAATCTTCTGAAAAATACCAATCATCGGTACCCGATATCCAACAGAGGGTGAATGAATACGCGGAATATACCTTAACTACCGACATTTCAAAACTCACCGATAACGAAAAGCAAATGCTGCCTTATCTATTTGAATGTGCTGATATTATGGATGAATTGTTTTGGAAAGATGCAATAGGTGATAAGCAAGCTTTTTTAAGTAAAATTACCGATCCTGCATTGAAACTTTATGCCGAAATCAATTACGGTCCCTGGGATAGAATGCGAAATGATTCGGCCTTTATTAAAGGTTTTGGCGCAAAACCTGCAGGTGCACAATACTATCCAGCAGATATTACATCGGAAGAGTTTGAAAAATGGGAAGCTACTGACGAAGTTAAAAAAAATTGGTACAGCCTTATCCAACGCAGCAAGGATGGAAAACTTATTAATGTTCCTTATCATGTAGCCTATTCGAGTGAAATTGAAAAAGCAGCCGAATTATTAAAAAAAGCGGCTGAACTGGCAGAGGATGAAGGATTGAAAAACTATCTGAATTTGCGTGCTGAGGCGCTACTTACCGATGATTACTTAGCTTCCGAGTTAGCATGGATGGATATGAAAACCAATACCATTGACTTTGTGGTGGGCCCAATTGAAAGTTATGAAGACGGATTTTTAGGAATTCGGGCGGCACATTCCGGACAAATACTGGTAAAAGACTGGGTATGGAGCAAAAAAGTTGAACATTTCAATAATTTGTTGCCAGAGCTTCAGCGAAGACTTCCGGTTCCGGTTGAATATAAGAAAGAAGTTCCATCGGCTAATTCCGATAATAATGTTTACGATGTGATTTATTATGCTGGAGACTGCAATGCAGCAGGCAAAAATATTGCTATAAACCTTCCCAATGATCCACGGGTGCATGAGCAAAAAGGCAGCCGGAAGTTGCAATTGAGAAATGCCATGCAGGCAAAGTTTGATCAAATTTTATTACCCATCAGTAAGGTTTTAGTAGCTCCCGATCAACAGAAATATGTAAAATTTGATGCTTTTTTTGAGAACGTAATGTTTCACGAAGTGGCACATGGGTTGGGTGTTAAATCAACCATCAATGGTAAAGGCTTTGTAAAAGATAATCTTAAGGATTTGTATTCATCGCTGGAAGAAGGAAAAGCTGACATTTTGGGACTTTTCTTTGTTACTCAGCTCTATGAAATGGGAGAATATGAAAGTAAAGATTTAATGGATAATTACGTTACCTTTATGGCTGGGATATTCCGCTCCGTAAGGTTTGGCGCCTCAAGTGCACATGGTAAGGCAAACATGGTTCGGTTCAATTATTTTATGCAGAATGGCGCCATATCCCGAGACAGCTTATCTGGAACTTATCGGGTAAATTTTGATAAGATGACTGAGGCCATGAATTCTTCTGCTGCTGAAATAATTACCATTCAAGGAAATGGCGATTATGATAAAGCAAAATTAATGATTGATGAATTGGGTATCATAAAACCAGAACTCCAATCGGATTTAGATCGCATCGCTCAATCAAAAATACCAATTGATATTGTTTTTAAACAAGGATTGCAAGTATTGGGATTGTAAATAAAACTAATTAAAATGCAGGTTCAGACCGTTTCATTCGAATGTCCTTTTTGTTGTGTAACCTTAAAAATGAATGCCCACCTTTCACTAAGTGAAGAAGATGCCACGCATTATAGCGATGGATACATTGAATATGAAGACAGCATAAGGCTTTCACGAATAGTGCAATGTCCAGCCTGTAACGAGGTTTTCTTTTACGATTCCTTAGAGACGCAGCCGTTGTGCAACCCCGATGAAATTTGTTTGGATATTGTGGAACCAGCCGTTGAACGATATTTTGAGTTACTAAAAAATACCGGCCTTACCTCAGAGCAAGAACTCTACCTTCGAAAAGAAATTTGGTATTATGGAACCCATCACCCAGTTGGTAGCGACGAAATACTGAACAATCCCGATTTTAAAAACCTCTGGCTCGATAATTTAGAGCTTTTGGAGCAAATACTATCGGAAACCGATAACGAACAATTGTTGCTGAAAGCAGAAGCTAACCGCCATTTGGGAAGGTTCAGCCGTTGCTTGGAATTACTGGAAAAATACACAGGTGAAAGAGACAACAAATACCTAAAAACCATACGGAAAAAAATACGCAAAGGCAATACCGAGGTGTTCGAAGTATGATGTTTTAAATTAAAATATATATTTGCATTTTAATTACAAATTGAAACAAAATGAATACAAAAATAGCAGTTATTGGTTGCGGAAACCTTGGTTTGAGTATAGTGGAAGGGTTTATCAGGGCTAAAGTGGGAGCCCATGTCACAACTACCCGCCGTAACACCGAAACCATTGAATATCTGTCCGAAAAGGGTGTAAAAGTCACTTCCGATAATGCCTATGCCATAAAAAACAGTAAAATCATTTTATTGGCATTAAAACCTTACCGTATACTCTCGGTTATTGATGAACTTAAGGAACATTTTACCAGTGAACATATCATTGTTTCATTGGCTACCGGTGTTTCCTTGGAAGAATTAAAAGAGCATGTAGGTAACAATGTCCAAGTATTCCGTGCAATGCCGAATGTGGCAGCCAGCGTTGGGCAGTCGGCTACCTGCATCAGCAAGAATGGCGCTGATAAAGATAAAGAGGCATTGAAAGAACTGGAAAAAGTATTCAAACTGATTGGCGAAACCATATTGATTAATGAAGAATTGATGGAATCGGCGGTTGTTTTAGGTGCCTGCGGAACGGCTTTCGCATTGCGGTTTATCCGTGCCATGTCACAAGCAGGCGTTCAAATTGGATTTAGCTCAAAAACAGCCACACAAATTGCCAATCAAACGGTAAAAGGAGCTGCTGAAATACTATTAGCAACAGGCAACCACCCCGAAGCCGAGATTGATAAAGTGGCTACTCCAAAAGGCATTACTATAACCGGGTTGAACGAGATGGAACATCAAGGGTTCAGTGCGGCTTTAATCCGCGGTATGTTAACCGCCTATAAAAAGATTGAGGATAGCAAATAAGATCATGTGACCATTTGCTCATGAGCTAATGAGCCAATCTTCCCGCTCTGTTGCCTTGTCACCCTGCCACCTTGTCACCTTTTTACCCTGCTACCTTTCTACCCTACAAACTCAATGGTAAATTCTGTTTCGGTCCAATGCCTTCTGGTACTTTTCTGCATTTCGGTTATGTTGTTCCAAGGTTGAAGAAAATGCGTGATACCCCGAAAAATCGTCTTTTGCACAAAAATAAAGATAGTTGTGTTTGAAATTTTTCAAAACAGCATCAATTGACGTTATGGTGGGAATGCATATAGGACCTGGAGGTAACCCGTCATTGGTGTAGGTATTGTAAGGACTTTCAAATTCTAAGTGCTTAGTGCGAAGTCGTTTTATTTCAAAATCATTCAATGCAAACTTAACGGTTGGGCAAGCTTGTAAGCGCATCCCTTTTTTAAGCCGGTTTAAATAGACAGCAGCTAATTGTGGTTTTTCGTCGTTCTTATTGGTTTCTTCCTGCACTATGGATGCTATAGTAATTATTTCAAAAGGGGTTCTGCCTATGGCTTTGGCTTTATTAAATCGGTCGGCATTCCAAAAATGCTGATATTCTTTATACATCCTATCCACAAACTCTTCAGCGCTGGTATTCCAATACAATTCATACGTATTTGGAATAAAAATGCAAACCGCTGTTTCCTTTGTTAATCCATACTTACTTAAAAATTGGTTGTTATTCAGAAGTTTAAGCAGTTTTGTAGAATCGGCTTCAATTTGCCGTCCAATTACCCCCGCCAATTTATCTTTTGTCCGGATATTATTGAATACCAGTTTCACCGGTTCCTGCTTTCCGCTACGTAACATATTAATGAGTATTTCATTGCTCATCCCTTTTTTAATCCGGTACCGTCCGGGTTTAACGTTGGTTACATACTTCTTTTTTGCAGCCACCCATTCAAAGGACTGCCTATCGAGGATGATATTGTTTTTGTATAAAATATTGGTTACTGCTTTGTAATCGGAACCGGTAGGAATGTATAAAAACTCATGGTCTTTACCCTGCAAACTAACGTTGGGTTGTTTTATTTCTTGATATAGCTGAAACCCTTTGTATCCAACAATGCAAACAAATAAAATCAAAACTGCCAATAAAAGCTTATTCATCATACTCATATCTTTCTTTGTCTTTGCTACCATCGATTATCCTGTATTTTTGCTACAATCCGTAAGCTAGTTTTAAAGTGCAAATATATAAATTTTGCTTAAAGCAGCTACTCTCCAGTAACTCGGCGCATAAATAAGGAAACTCGGCGCGCCTGCTCCGAGGTTTTTTTTCTGAAAATTAAATGTATTTGTGAGAATAAAGCGAAGCGGGTGCTTCACTTTCCAGAGCTCTGAACTTGCAGCACGGTAAAGGGAACTCGGAGCGCCTGCTCCGAGAATTTGTATCGGGAATTAACTGTATTTGTGACAAAAAAGTGAAGCAGTTGGTTCCATTTTGAAAAGCGAAGCAGGCGCTTCGCTATCCCAACTAAAAAAAGAACAACTGAACACTAAAGAGTAATATTACAATAGCCAAAAACCACCGGATTACACCGGAACCCTTTTTTATAGCCATTTTTGAAGCTAAAATTCCTCCCACTATATTTCCTAAAGCGGCAATTAGTCCATAACTGTAATTCACCTGGTGGTAATAAATAAAAATAGCCAAAGCAAAAGGGCTATAAATAAATACCAGAAATACCTTAAGACCATTGGCTTTTACCAAATCGTATCCGGCGTTCATAACCAATATTACCAGTAAAAATATACCAACACCAATGTGAATGAACCCACCATAAACTCCTACCATAAAAAAAATAAGGTTTTGGCTCCAAGTAACTTTACGGGCTGTTTTGTGAATCTGCTCCACCAGCCATTTCTCGGGATTATAAAAGATGAAAAACAACATAGTCAACATAAAAACGCCTAGAATTTTCTCGAACGATTCAGGTTTTAAATGGGTGGCAAATTGAGCGCCAGTCAATGTTCCTAATACAATGGGAATACTAAGCCAAAGGCCTTTCCGGGTATCCAGTTTTCCGTTGCGCCAAAAAGTTACCGACGACGAAAAAGTCTGTAAAATTACGCCAAACCGATTGGTGCCATTGGCAACATTGGCCGGAAGACCCAAAAACATAAAAAAGGCATAAGTAATTACGGTACCGGCACCCGCCAAGGTATTAATTACTCCGGTGGCAAATCCGGCAAGAATAAGCAATATAATAACTGGCCACGAAAGGTCAACAAGTCCAGTTGCTGGATTGATGGCAAAATAAGAAGTCAACGTTTCCCACATATTAGTTGTAAAAAGTCATCGGATGACTATATCCGACCAAGAAAAAAGTCATCCGATGACTAGTTTAAAAAAAAATCCTGCCAAGTAATCGAATTCGGCAGGATTCCAAAATTAGGATTATTTTTTTAGTTTTTAGGGATATTTTTTAATACATCCAATAAATGTTTCCAAAATTTATCTACCGATGGAATGTTTAGTTTTTCATCGGGAGAGTGAACCCCACGCATGGTTGGCCCAAACGAAACCATGTCCATATCAGGATACTTTTCAAGGAACAATCCACATTCAAGTCCTGCATGTATGGCCCTTACAACGGGTTTGTGTTTAAACAATTTAAAATAACTATCCTCAGCAATCTTTACTATTTCTGAATTTTTATTGGGTGTCCAACCTGGATATCCATCAGTATGTTGAACCTGTGCTTCAGCCAGATGGAATACACTGGCCACCATATTAGCTATATTCCTTTTGGCAGAATCAATGTTGCTTCGTTGGCTGGTAACTATTTCTATTAAATTGCCTTCGTGGAATTTAACTGATGCTAAATTTGTTGAAGTCTCTACTAATCCAGGCATATCATGACTCATTGCTATCACACCATTCGGACAAGCATACATGGCATCAAGCAATGACCATTGATCGCGCATTTTCATCACATACCTGGGCATTTCAACCTTATTCAGGTCAAATACCAGTTTAGTTTCTACCCCTTTTTCTTTGAATATCATTTTGCAGTAATCCGAAAAATCCTTCTCAAATGGTACTACATACTTTTGTTTAATGGTAACTATGGCATAAGCTTCTCTTGGAATTGCATTCCGTAAATTGCCGCCTTCAAATTTGTTAATCCTTATACTGTATGCCCTTGAAGCTTCCCACAAAAAGCGGTTCAGTATTTTATTTGCATTGCCGTGACCTTTGTGAATATCGTCGCCTGAATGGCCTCCACGCAAACCTTTGATGCGAATCTTGAATGCAACTGATTTACTAGGAACTGGTCGGATACTATAATTTAAAGTAGCTAAGGTGTCTATTCCACCAGCACAGCCAATAAACAATTCCCCTTCATCTTCGGAATCAAGATTAATTAACGTACGGCCTTTTAAAAATCCTTTTTCAAGGGCAAATGCTCCTGTTAATCCGGTTTCTTCATCAACAGTAAATAAGCACTCCAAAGCCGGGTGTTCAATAGTTGATGAAGCTAAAATTGCCATCTGTGTGGCCATTCCAATTCCGTCATCGGCTCCAAGGGTTGTGCCCTCAGCTTTTACCCATTCTCCATCAACTTTTGGATTTATCGGATCTTTATAAAAATCGTGTTGATTATCGCTATTCTTTTCGCACACCATGTCCATGTGACTTTGCAAGATAACCGATTTTCGATTTTCCATTCCTTTGGTTGCTGGTTTAAGTATTAATACGTTTCCAGCTTCATCCGATTTTGTTTCCAGTTTATGTTTTTTTCCGAAATCCATCAGGTAAGCAATAATTTTTTCTTCCTTTTTAGATGGTCGAGGTACCTGACAAATTTCGTTGAAATAGTGCCAGACTTCTTTAGGTTCTAATCCTTGAAATACACTCATAGTTTTATCGATTTAAATGAATTAGTTTCAGATTCAGACACAATATAAGAAATATATTTTTTGAAGAATACCAGTAGTAAGATATATTTTTAAACAATCCATCAATTAGTAGATAATAAGCACTTTTAATTTTTCTATCTTTAATTTAGCAATATTCTGAATGAAATTCAGGGTTGCTTGAAGTTAGTTTTTACATAGTTAATTTAATTGCAAAATAATAACAATCAATGCATCGGGCAGCCTTCTTTTTTCATAACTTTGGTAAACCTAAAAGATTTAGCCATGACGTTTCTCAAATTTGATAAAGCCAAACTGATTAATCTTGAGTACTCTCTAAAACGTGAATTAATTAGAACCAATCGCGCCGGTTCGTATGCTTGTTCAACAATTATTGATTGCAATACCCGAAAATACCATGGATTACTTATTTGTCCTCTTCCTGAATTAGATGGCGGAAGGCATGTTTTGCTATCATCACTTCATGAAACCTTGATTCATCATGAAAAAGAGTTTAATTTAGGGATGCACAAGTACGCTGGCGATCATTATGAACCCAAAGGACATAAATATATCACGGATTTTTCAACCAATCCAATACCAAAGCTAATTTATCAGGTTGGGGGTTTAATTTTATCAAAAGAAAAACTATTAGCTGAAAATGAATCACAGATGTTAATAAAATACACCTTAGAGGAAGCTTCATCTGCTATCACTTTGCGTTTTAGACCCTTTTTGGCCTTTCGTAACATTCATGCACTTAGTAAAGCAAATATGGATGTAAATACAAAATATCAAGAGGTTAAAAATGGAATTGCATCCCGGTTATATAATGGTTATCCGGACTTGTATATGCAGTTTTCGAAAAACGTTGAATTTATTCCGGCTCCTGATTGGTATTACAATATAGAATATCTTGAAGACCAAAAACGGGGATACGATTATAAAGAAGATTTGTTTGTACCCGGATATTTTGAATTATCCATAAAAAAAGGAGAATCCATACTGTTCAGTGCAGGTATTTCTGAAATTTCTCCATCCGGTTTAAAACAAAAATACGCTAAAGAATTATCTAAAAGAATTCCCCGTATTGATTTTGATAATTGCTTACTAAATACGGTAATGCAGTTTTTTATTCATGATAATGAAAATGTTTTTATAATTGCCGGGTATCCGTGGCTGCCTATTAGGACAATAGATATGCTTATTTCTTTGCCGGGGCTTTCCATTGCATTGAATGATAGCCAATTGTTTAAAAAAGTATTGAATTCAGTATTTTCTAAAATGGAGGGTCATTTATTACCCGATTTGATTAATGAAAAACTTCCAAAAAGATATCCGGCTGATATTCCCCTTTGGATTACCTGGTGTTTGCAACAAATGGAATTGAACTTCCCGAAAGAGAATGTTTGGAAATTATTCGGTAAACATGTTAAAACAATAATTGATGGCTATTTGAATGAACAAAATCTTTTTCAAATAACGGAAAATGGTCTCATTTACGTGGATAGGCTAGTTCCAAATAATTCTTGGATGAATGGCGAAAGCAATTTTCAACCCGTGCTGCAACGAAAAGGATATAAAGTAGAAACCAATGCCTTGTGGTACAATACTATCGCTTATGCATTAAGCCATAGCAATGAAATTGCTCATAAAAATTGGGTTAAAAAATTGGAAGAATTAAAGCAAAAAATGGATGTTGCTTTTAGTGAAATTTTTTGGGATGAACAAAGTGGTTATCTTGCTGATTATGTTACCGATAACGAAATTAATAGGCAAATAAGACCCAATCAAATTTTTGCAGCGTCCTTACCTTTTTCGCCCCTATCAAAAGTTCAAATAAAATCGTTACTTGATGTTGTAAAACTTCAATTACTAACACCTTATGGAATACGTTCCTTATCACCCGAGGACCCCGATTATGAAGCCAAATACAAAGGAAACCACGAAGAGCGTGAAAAAGCTGCTTTTAACGGCAGCGTTTGGCCTTGGCTATTTACCCATTATTATGATGCCAGTATGAAGGTAAATCCAAAAAGCATAATAACAACGGGTCAGCGATTGATTCAAATTTTTGAGTCCGAAGTACAATTAGATGGCATCTGTTCCATTTCAGAGTTATATCACGCCGATCCTCCTCAAAAAGCAAAAGGAGCTATTTCCTTTGCTATGAATACCGGAGAGCTTATTCGGCTGAAGTCGCAACTTGAAAAGGAGATATAAACAACTAGTTATGTGGATGGTTAAATTAGAACCTAAAAACACACTGTTTTTGAATAAAAATATCAAATGTCAAATATCAAATGTCAAATGTCAAATACCAAATGTTAAATGTCAAATAATCAAAGGTATAAATAGCATTTTTAAAATATAAAATAATGAAAGTACTTATGTTCGGTTGGGAGTTTCCTCCTCACATATCAGGTGGATTAGGAACTGCTTGTTATGGACTCACCAAAGGACTTACCAAGATTGATAATCTGGAGGTACTTTTTGTTGTTCCCAAAAGCTATGGCGACGAGGATAAGCATTCTATTGAATTAATAGGTGCCGACCATATTCCAATGAAAATTACTGAGATAAAACATGAATTTCATTTCAATAAACAATTCCAATATATTGAAGTGGGTTCGCATTTAATGCCTTATTCCAGTACTGAAGAATATTATGCACTGACAAGAAAACAAAAACTTGGTAAAAAAGTGTTTGTTGAAACCAATGAAGACGGATACATTCATTTCAGCGGTAAATATGGAGCGAACCTTTATACTGAAATTTATAACTATAGTATGGTGGCTACTCAAATAGCCAAATTATACGATTTTGATATTATTCATGCACATGATTGGTTAACTTATCCGGCGGGCATGGCAGCCAAGCTAGTTTCAGGTAAACCTCTGGTAGTGCACGTTCACGCCACTGATTTCGATAGGAGTGGAGGTAGTGTAAATCCCAAGGTATATCGTATTGAAAAAGAGGGATTGGATGCAGCAGATGCTATAATTACGGTAAGCAATTTAACTCGAAACATAGTTATAAACAATTACAAAATAGAACCTGAAAAAGTGGTTACTGTTTATAATGCAGTAGAACCAGCGGAAATAGGATTGAACCAACAAAATAAAAAGGCGGTTAAAGAAAAAGTGGTTACCTTTTTAGGACGCATAACCATGCAAAAAGGTCCTGAATATTTTATTGAAGCCGCAAATATAGTACTGCAAAACATGGATAACGTTAGGTTTGTAATGGCTGGCAGTGGCGATATGATGAATAAAATGATTGAACGAGCCGCTAGTTTAGGTATAACCGACAAATTCCATTTTACTGGTTTTCTATCGGGTGACGATGTATTTAAAATGTATTCCCATAGCGACCTGTATATAATGCCTTCCGTATCGGAACCCTTTGGAATTTCTCCTCTGGAGGCCATGCAATCCGGAGTTCCAGTTATTATCTCAAAACAATCAGGTGTAGGTGAAATTCTTAAGCACGCTATAAAAATCGATTTTTGGGATATTGATAAAATGGCTAACGCTATTTATGGAATTCTAAATTACCCAGCCTTGGGTAAAACAATTTCAATAAATGGACTTAATGAGGCCAATAACCTTAAATGGGATAATTCGGCTATGTTGGTTCATGACATTTATCAAAAAACATTAATGAAAATATAAAGCCATTAGCTATGAAATTTATATGCTTTTATTTCCAAGTACATCAGCCATTTAGATTCCGCAATTATTCTTTCTTTGATATTGGTAACGACCATTATTATTACGATGATTATTTGAATGAATCAATTCTTCAAAAAGTTGCGCAAAAGTGCTATTTGCCAGCAAATGAATTAATGCTTAAACTTTGCAATACATACGGCAATAAATTTAGGATATCATACAGTATTTCAGGTTCCGCAATTAATCAGTTTGAATTGTATGCACCCGAAGTGATTGAAAGCTTTCAGAAACTGGCAAAAACTGGTTGCGTGGAATTTCTATCAGAAACCTATCCTCATTCATTAGCATCGCAACGCGATTTTGGTATTTTTAAAAATCAAATAGAAAAACATGCACTGAAAATTGAAGAACTATTTGGTCAGAAACCTAAAGTTTTTCGGAATACTGAATTAATTTATTCCGATAAAATTGGTGCTGAAATTTATAAAATGGGGTTTAAAGGAATGCTTACTGAGGGTGCAAAACATATTTTAGGTTGGAAATCGCCCAATTATTTATATTATAACGCCATACAACCCAAACTGAAATTATTGCTTAAAAACTACAAATTGAGTGATGACATTGCTTTTCGGTTCTCTAATAAAACCTGGGATCAATACCCAATAACACCTGAAAAATACTGTAAATGGCTCAATGCATTGGACACAAAGGAAGAGCTGGTCAATTTGTTTATTGATTATGAAACTTTTGGAGAACATCAATGGACAGAAACGGGGATATTTAGTTTTATGGAACATTTACCGGAAGCCATTTTTCAAAATACAAAATTTGCTTTTGAAACCCCTTCAAATATTATTAAAAAACTTCAACCCGTTGCCGTAGCTAATGTTCCATATCCTATTTCTTGGGCTGACGAGGAACGGGATTTAACTGCTTGGTTAGGAAATGATCTTCAAACTGAAGCCTTTGAAAAACTATATCAATTGGCCCCAAAAATTGAACAAATAACCAATGCCGAACTATTGCAGGATTGGGAATACTTGCAAACCAGTGATCACTTTTATTATATGAGTACAAAGTGGTTTTCCGATGGAGAAGTGCATGCTTATTTCAATCCCTATAAAACTCCTTATGAGGCGTTCATAAATTATATGAATATTTTGAGCGATTTTTCAATTCGAGTTAATACTATTATTCCCGACACATCGGATGATAAAGAGTTAAATAAGTTAAACATTTTGTTACGGGATAAAAACGAAGAAATTCAAAAACTAAAAGAGAATATTAAGCGACTTAAAAGGAAATCGGCTTAAAAAATTAGGATAAGCTTGTTTTGCAAAATGTTAATAAGTTTTTTTAGTCAACACAAACGTTTTAAATAGGATGCATAGGCTTATTAACCGATGGTTAAAATTTAAATCTTAACCATAACTTGGCTAAAACAAAGCTTATCCCGAGAATTATTTTTTAATTTGCATCAATAAACTCTATTTAATGGAAAAGAAACCGATATTCCTATTTGAAACAAGTTGGGAAGTTTGTAATAAAGTTGGAGGCATTCATACGGTTATAACTTCAAAATTACCATCATACCAAAAGCAATTTGGCGATAATATTATATTTATTGGTCCCGATATTTTAAAAGACCATGAAATTCATCCTGAATTTATTGAAGATAAGAATCTTTATAGTGAATGGAGAAAATCAGCTTTTAGTAATGATATAAGGATGAGAATTGGTTATTGGAACGTTCCATTAAAGCCAAAAGCCATTTTAGTTGATTACACGCTTTTAATACCTAAAAAAGACGAAATATTTACTCAATTTTGGGAGCTTTACAAGTTAGATTCGCTCAGTGGAGGCTGGGATTATATTGAATCGGCATTGTTTGGATATTCTGTGGGAATGGTAATTGAAAGTTTTACCAATTATTATTTGCACAAAGAACAAGTTGTAGCTCAGTTTCATGAATGGATGACTGGATCTGGTGTGCTTTACCTGAATTCAAAGGCACCGCACATAGCTACAATTTTTACCACGCATGCAACAGTATTAGGAAGATCGATTGCTGGTAATGGGCTGCCCTTATATGAATCAATTGGTACTTTTGATCCCGATCAAAAAGCCCATGAACTTGGTGTGTCAGCCAAACATTCACTGGAAAAAAATGCAGCAAATTATTCTGATGTATTTACCACAGTAAGCAAAGTTACGGCTAATGAATGTGAATTTCTTTTGAATAATTTTCCCGATTTTATCACTCCCAATGGTTTTGCTTTGGAACATCTGGAATTGATTACTGAGGAGAAAATTAATGCTTCGCGCCGTTTGTTGTGTAAAGTTACCCGGGCTTTAACTGGAGGCGAATGCAACGAAAATACCTTATTTATGGCAACCAGTGGAAGGTATGAATTTAAAAATAAGGGAATTGATATATTTCTGGATGCCTTAGGTAAGCTTGCTAATAATCCGAATCTTGAAAATAAAATTGTGGCATTTATTCTTGTTCCAACCCAAGAATATGGCCCACGGAAAGAATTGGTTGATAATTTAGCCAATAATACTATCAACCCAATTGAGAATCCATTAACAACGCATAATCTAAATCCAAATTCTTACGATCCGATTATTGACCGATGTTATAAATTAGGATTAATAAATAAACCCGAGCAAAAAGTAAAAGTGATTTTTGTACCCGTTTATTTGAACGGAAAAGACGGTATTTTCAATATACAATATTATGATCTTTTGAGTGGATTCCATTTAACGGCATTCCCTTCCTATTATGAACCATGGGGTTATACACCCATGGAAAGTCTTGCCGTTGGGGTACCCACTATAACAACAAGTTTATCAGGTTTTGGTCAATGGATGCGAGGTAAATCAGAACACATTGAATATGGGTTAGAGGTAATTGATAGAAATGAATCAAATTATAATGAAGTTGTTTTACAATTAGAACAAACCGTATTAAAAATTAGCAAATTATCGCCTGCTGAAAGAAAAAAAGTAAGTGAAAAAGCACAGCAACTCACTTCAGATACTATTTGGCAAAATTTCAGCAAAAATTATTACGATGCCTATGATAAAGCAATAAGCATTGCAGCATTGCGCGAGAAACATGAATATTTATTAAAAATTAGACCTGAAAACATGGAATACAAACAAATAAGCAACGATCCGATCTGGAAAAAAATGATAATTCATTCCGACTTACCCCATGAGCTTAAATCGCTTGATGAGCTCTCCATGAATCTATGGTGGTGTTGGAACTATCCAGCAATCGAACTATTTGAAAGCATATCACCCGAACTTTGGATAAAATGTGAAAAAAATCCGGTATCGCTATTAAAAACAGTGGCTGTTGACCGTTTTATTGAACTTACAAAAGACGAGGTATTTTTGGAAAGGTTGTATCAGGTTTATACTGATTTTAAAAACTATATGAATGAACCTAAACCGAAGGATCTTCCTACGATAGCCTATTTTAGTATGGAATATGGCCTAACGGATAATCTTAAAATTTATTCGGGTGGTTTGGGCATATTAGCAGGTGATTATCTAAAAGAAGCCAGCGACTGCAACGTTCCAATTTTTGGGATCGGATTTTTATACAAATACGGGTATTTTACCCAAAATTTAACCGCTTCAGGTGAACAAATGGCCTCTGTGGTTACCCAAAAATTTTCCGATTTACCCATTGAACCTGTTTACGACGACCTAAAGCAATTAATATTAATTTCGTTAAACCTACCTGGGCGTATCGTTAAAGCCCGTATTTGGAAAGTAATGGTTGGTAGGGTTCCGCTTTATTTACTTGATACCGATTATATTGATAATTCACCGGAAGACCAGACAATTACACATCAATTATATGGGGGCGATTGGGAAAACAGACTGAAGCAAGAAATGCTTTTAGGTTTGGGTGGTATTCGGGCAATAAAGGAAATGAATCTCAAACCCGATATCTTTCATTGCAACGAAGGGCATGCTGCTTTAATTAATATTGAGCGATTAACACAGTATGTTCAACACGACAATTTAACAATAGAAGAAGCATTGGAAATGGTAAGATCTTCTTCGTTATTTACAACCCATACGCCTGTACCTGCTGGTCACGATGCGTTTGATGAAGACTTAATCCGTACTTATTTGCGTCACATTCCCGAGCGTTTGAAAACAGATTGGAACACATTTCTTAATTTAGGTAGAGGAGCAGAAAATCAATCGGGCGAAAAATTCTCAATGAGTGTGCTTGCAACCAAAACATCGCAAGAAATGAATGGTGTAAGCCGCTTGCATGGTGATGTTTCTAAAGATATGTTCCAATATATGTGGAAAGGATATGCCGCCAGTGAATTACATATTGATTACGTAACCAACGGAGTTCATTACCCTACATGGGCTGCAACCGCTTGGCAAAAATTGTATAAAAATGAATTCGGAGCTGAATTTTTGAAAGATCAGTCGAACCAAACCTATTGGGAAAAAATATTCGATGTTAGCGATGACAAAATATGGGAAATAAGGAATCATTTAAGAAAACGACTTATCGACTATGTAAAAGAACGTTACCAGGAAAGTTTTGTGCGCCGCCACGAAAACCCAAAACTTATCGTGGAAATTTTAAATACTATTAACGAAAAAACACTTACCATTGGGTTTGCACGTCGGTTTGCCACTTACAAAAGGGCTCACCTAATATTTAGCGACATTGACCGCTTAGCGCGTATCTTAAATAACCCGGAACGTCCGGTACAATTTCTATTTGCGGGAAAAGCCCATCCAAACGACAAAGCAGGGCAAGATTTAATCAAACACATAATTGAAGTTTCGAGGCGTCCTGAGTTTATTGGAAAAATCCTCTTTTTGGAAAACTACGATATGGGTCTTGCAAAAAGATTGGTCCGTGGGGTCGATGTATGGTTAAATAACCCAACAAGGCCATTAGAAGCAAGTGGTACCAGCGGTCAAAAAGCTGAAATGAACGGGGTTCTGAATTTTAGCGTACTTGATGGTTGGTGGGTTGAAGGTTATAAGGATAAGGCAGGATGGGCACTTCCTGAAAAACAAACCTATTCAAATCAGGAATTCCAAAATGAATTGGATGCTGCAACTATTTATAGTTTGCTTGAAAATGAGATTGTTCCATTGTATTACGACCGGAATAAAAAAGATGTTCCGGTAGAATGGGTGCAATATATTAAACGGTCAATTGCCTATATAGCCCCTCATTTTACCACCAAACGAATGATTGATGATTACATTAATAAATTCTATAAAAAATTATATACCCGTTCTACACTGCTAAAAAATGATGGCTTTAAACTAGCAATTGAACTTACCAGTTGGAAAGCCAATGTAAGGGAAAATTGGGAAAAGGTAGAAGTTGTTTCTGTTGATTTTCCAAATACCATGAAGGCTACGTTCAAAATGGGAGAGAATTATCATGGCGAGGTTGTTTTAGATCTTAAAGGTCTTTCCGAAAAAGATTTAGGAGTTGAACTGGTATTTTCCTTGTTAAACGGGCAAAAAATTATTGATAATAAAGAATTGAAGTTGGTAAAGAAGGTGGATTCACTTGCTTTTTATCATATAAACTTTGAATTAAAAAAGCCTGGAACTTATGATTATGGCATCCGACTCTTTCCTAAAAACAGCTTATTGCCACATCGACAAGATTTTGCTTATCTGCGTTGGATATAATGCATTGATGAAATTTTAATCGACATTTATGAAATCGGACTGTAATCTAGTTGCAGTCCGATTTTTTTTTTGAATGCGGTTGAGAAAATATAGGTGTTTCCAGTAAGTATTTTTAACAAAATCTGCTCTCAAATAGGAATTTTATCAAATACTTGGTTTTCAAAATTATTACATTTGCCCAAAATTTAATTGAGTTGTTTTAACAATAAAATACTTGTAATGAAAAGAACAGCATTTACGTCATTTCACGAAGCCCTTGGAGCACGCATGGCTCCATTTGCAGGCTACAATATGCCCATTGAATATTCTGGAATTAAAGATGAGCACAATACGGTACGCCAAAAGTTAGGAGTTTTCGATGTTTCGCACATGGGCGAATTTTGGGTTAAAGGTCCCAAAGCTTTTGGTCTTATTCAAAAACTAACATCAAATGATGTTGCGGAGCTTTATGATGGAAAAGTGCAATATAGTTGCTTCCCAAATGGTAAGGGTGGAATTGTTGATGATTTGCTGGTTTACCGTTTCAATGCAGAGACCTACTTGCTGGTGGTAAATGCAGGAAATATGGAAAAAGACTGTGACTGGTGTGTTAAACATGCCCAAGAGATGGGAATGGTTATAGGAAAAGAACTCTACAATGCTTCTAACGAAATTTGTCAGTTGGCCATTCAAGGCCCATTGGCACTGAAAGCCATGCAAAAATTAACCAAAGCAAACGTAATGGATATGGAGTATTATACCTTCCAGAAATGTGACTTTGCAGGCATTAAAAATGCGATTTTTGCTACCACCGGATATACCGGATCAGGTGGTTGTGAAGTATATGTGAATAATAGCGATGGGGAAAAACTTTGGAACGCAATTTTTGAAGCGGGTGCTGAGTATGGAATAAAGCCAATTGGTTTGGGAGCCCGCGATACCTTACGTTTGGAAGCCGGATTCTGTTTGTATGGAAACGACATAAGTGATGAAACATCAGCTATTGAAGCTGGTTTGGGTTGGATTACAAAATTTGTGGATGGTAATAATTTTATCAATCGCGATATTTGGGAAAAACAAAAAAATGAAGGGGTTGACAAACGTTTAAAAGGATTTGTCATGGTTGATAAAGGCATTCCACGTCATAATTATAAAGTGGTAGATGCGCAAGGTATTGAAATAGGAGAGGTTACTTCGGGAACAATGTCTCCCTTAACCAATAAGGCAATAGGCATGGCATACTTGAAAAAAGGTTTCTGGAAAGAGGGAACTGAGATTTTCATTGAAATTCGTGACAAACACCTGAAGGCAGTGGTATCTAAAGCCCCATTTTTTGAAAAATAACTAAATAAAAAACCTCAGAGAAACTGGGGTTTTTTTTTCGGATTTTCAGGATGATTTATATCTCAGATTGGCTTGGTTGAGCCTGTTAAGCCTCTGTTTAGGTTTTTAGCTTCTCCGTTATTTTCATCGGTAATTATTCCATAGAGGTCAGTAGATAAACACATAACACGAAAGCAATGGGATTCAATTTTTAACCTTCTTGTACCCCTCTGCCTATCGGCATTTACTCACTTCGCTCGTGAGGTACTGTGTTAAATTCCAAATTTTTCAAGAACTTTTTTTTATTTTTGTTTTAGCCAAAGGAAGACTTCATGCGATTCGTTGTACTGATGTCTATCTTGTGTAGTGGAAACTTCGGT
>Ga0172379_10002173_pt1 | contig 35823 bp, 28 predicted proteins | sample GrowelOW334metaG_FD_119756 | JGI IMG/M metagenome (GOLD analysis project Ga0172379, IMG submission 119756) | Groundwater microbial communities from an aquifer near a municipal landfill in Southern Ontario, Canada - Groundwater well OW334 metaG | ecosystem: Environmental > Aquatic > Deep... | reverse complement strand
GGCCTTGACTAAGGGCCGCGCGAGCAGGTATAAATCTTCCGTTCATGGCGAGGTAGCTCAGTTGGCAGAGCAAGCGGCTCATATCCGCTGGGTCGTGGGTTCAATCCCCTCCCTCGCTATCGTTAAGGCGGCCTCGACGAGGCCGCCTTTTTTTTCTATACTCCTCCCATGGAATCTTTGAGACTCAAGCCCAAGCCCGAATGGATCAAGGTCAGACTGCCCGCTGGCAACGAGTGGAAAAAAGTCGACGATATTCTGACAAAACATGGCCTCCATACGGTTTGCGACGAGGCTCATTGCCCGAACAAGGGCGAATGCTGGGGCTGCGGTACCGCCACCTTCATGGTACTCGGGGATATTTGCACACGAGGCTGCAAATTCTGCGCCGTTGAGGCGGGAAAATGCGGAAGAACGCTTCGCGAGGACGAGCCGGAGGCGCTCGCGCAGGCAGTGCGCGAGATGGGTCTCTCCTACGCGGTCATAACGAGCGTCGACAGGGACGATCTCCCCGACAAGGGCTCCGTTCATTTCGCGCGCTGCATAGAGGTTATCAAGCGAGCCTCATCTGAAACAAAAATCGAGGTCCTCATTCCCGATTATGTGGATGAGGAATTGCGCGCCATCGTGGCGGCAGGACCCGACGTCGTCGCGCACAACGTCGAGACCGTTCGAAGGCTCCAGCATATCCGCGACTCGAGGGCGAGCTTTGACAAGAGCCTGATGACGCTCCGCCAGGCGAGGGATATGGGCGTTTCCGCCACGAAATCGAGCATCCTCCTCGGACTCGGCGAAACGAGGGACGAGCTGAAAACGGCGTATGGCGAATTGCGCGGGGCTGGTGTTGACATCCTTGTCATGGGGCAATATCTGCAGCCATCGCCGCGCGAAATCCCGGTCGAAGAATACGTGCACCCAGACATCTTCGCCCTGTATGCCCAGGACGCGAGAGCGGCGGGTTTCTCGACGGTCATCGCAGCGCCCTTCGCCCGAACCAGTTATCATGCTTTCGACGCGTGGAAGAAGGCCCAATGAGAATTGAGGCCATTGGCAAACCCCAGGGCTCCAAGCTGCTCAGGATTTCCGCTGAACTCTCAGAGCCGCTCGGCGAAACAAGCTCGATCGAATCGATTTCAATTCGCGGGGATTTTTTCGCTGTCCCCGAAGAGTTGTTCGAAGCGGCGGAATCGCGTCTCATCGGGACGAAGCTGATCAATCTGGCGACGGTTTTCGATGGCTTGATGGCGGAAATGCACATACAAGTCGTCGGCATCTCAGGCTTTGGGCTTTTCTCCACCCTAAAAAGGACTATCGATGAAATATCCATGCAGGATACTGCGAACAGGCTTTAATACAGCCTACTTCAACATGGGCCTCGACGAGGCCGTTCTGGAGTCGGTCGCATCGGGTTCATCGCTTCCAACGCTCAGGTTCTACGGCTGGAAGCCGCGGGCTATTTCCCTTGGCTATTTTCAGGGGATACGGGATGAAATCGACATCGATGCATGCCGCGAGCATGGGGTGGATATCGTGCGGCGCATCACCGGCGGCGGCGCCGTATTCCATGATGCCGAGTTGACCTACAGCATCGTGATCCCGGAAGGCCATCCATTGGCTCCCCCTTCCATCCTCGATTCCTATGGCATTCTCTGCGCGGGCATCATCGATGGCCTCAAGGAGCTGGGGATCATCTCGGAATTTTCTCCCATCAACGATATCCTCAGCGGCGGCAGGAAAATTTCGGGCAATGCCCAGACCAGAAAAAAAGGCTGCCTGCTGCAGCACGGCACGGTGCTCATCAACGTGGATGTGGATACGATGTTCACTCTCCTGAAGGTTCCCAAGGAAAAAGCGCTCGGCAAAATGATAGCCGACGCGAAAGCGAGGGTGACGTCCTTGTCGGATATACTGCACTCGGAAATTGCCTTCGAGGATGTGGTTTTTGCCGTGCAGAAAGGATTCGCTCGCGCGCTCGATCTGGATTCGCTTGAGGACTCCCCGACCAAGGAGGAATTGGCCAAAGCCAAGGAACTTGCCGAAATAAAGTTCTCCTCGACAGAATGGATTTTCAAACGCTGAGCCAATAGAATGCGCGAAGTGAGATGCGCGATGTGCGGGTTGGCGACCCAGCCTTTTCCCGTGTCGACGAAAAAATCGGCATACATGTATCATCGCTGCGACCGCTGCGGCTTCATAAGCCTCGCCAGCCGACACTTCCTCTCCCCAGCCGATGAAAAAGCCCGGTACCTGCTGCACAAAAACGACGAATCCAACGCTGGCTACCTAGATTTCTTGCGCCTCTTTTTGCGGTCAGCCCTCATCCCCTATAAAAAGCCGGGAAGTCTCGTGCTCGATTTCGGTTCGGGTCCTTCTCCCCAGCTCGCGAAGATGGCCGCAGCCATTGGATATCGCTGCGATCTCTATGATCCGATTTTCGCGAAAACGCGATCGTGGCGGCAACGCGACTACGACGCGATTCTGCTTCACGAAGTAATCGAGCACCTGCGGCGCCCTTCCAATGTCCTCTCGCTCCTTACGGCGCGCATCAAAACAGGCGGCGTACTCGCGATCAGGACTCGGTTTCTTCCCGGCATCACCGGCGATTTTTCCTCGTGGTGGTACAGGATGGACCCTACGCATGTGAGCTTCTTTACACCGGCCAGCCTCACCAATTTTTTTTCGCCCAAAGGCTTCTCCCTCATCTCGCTTCAGGAGCCAGACATAATCATCTTCAGAAACGAAGGAAATCCATCGCAACCTCAGTCCGCCGATTGACTCGGATATTTTTTCTGCTACACTCTTTCCGGCATAGTAGTGCCACGCACTGCATGTTTGGAGTACTTCCTCCCCCGGGAGCGACATGGCGATATCGATCCTGCAGAATATTTCCCTCATCATCTCTATTGCCGTAATCTATCATTTCGTATCGCGCCAGCTGCACGGCAGGCCGCTCATCGTTTCGGCGCTCAATGGAATACTATTCGGTTCGGCGGCCATGCTCGCGATGCTCAATCCCTTCCATTTCGCCACAGGTATCATCTACGATGGACGGACTATCATAATCGCCGTGGCCGGCTTGTTCGGCGGCCCTCTCGTCGTCGGCGTGGCGGTGGCGATCGCTGTCGCGTTCCGCGTCTTCCATATAGGGGGCACTGGCTATTTGGCGGGCATCCTATCCATTTTTTTTGCCGCCGTGATCGGTCTCGCGTTCTTCTATTGGAGAAAGCGTAGCAAGAAACCGCTCGATAACTGGAGACTCCTGGCGATCGGCTATCTCGTTCATATCTTCATGCTTGCCGCCCAATTCGCCCTGCCTGACCAGCGCTGGAAAACCGTCCTCCCCGCCATAATCCTTCCCGTCCTGCTTCTCTACCCCCTGGCCTTTTTCTTTATATGCAGACTCTTCATCGATAACGAGGAAAGGACGAAAAATCTGGCGATGCTCAAGGAATCGGAAGCCCGATACAAGCTCCTTTTCAAGGCTCACAGTTCGATCATGCTTCTCATTGACCCCGATTCGGGACAAATCATCGACGCAAACCCATCGGCTGAAGCATTCTATGGCTGGACAAGATCACAGCTGCTTTCAATGAATATCTCGGAGATAAACATCCAGCCCGTTGATCAAATTAAGGAAAGGATGAAGCAAGTCCAGAACCAGAATAAAAACATCTTCATCCTGAAGCACCGAAGAGCTTTCGGGGATATCAGGGATGTGGAAGTCTTCTCAAGTCCCGTAGAGTACTCGGGGGAAAAGGTACTTTATTCCATCGTCCATGATGCCACCGCCAGAATACAGGCGGAGAACGAAGTGAAGGAACTCAATCAGACTCTCGAACAGCGGGTGGCCAAGCGAACCCAAGAACTCGAGGATATGAACAAAGAACTTGAAGCCTTCGCCTATTCGGTTTCCCACGATCTTCGCGCCCCGCTTAGGGCAATAGAGGGTTTTTCATCATTGCTCAGCGAAGAGGCGGGCAAAACGCTCTCAGAGTCATCGGAGCATTATCTCGGCCGCATACGGTACAATGCCAAGAAAATGAGCCAGCTTATCGACGATCTCTTGCGGCTTTCGAGAATTAGCAGGCAAAACCTGGAATATTCGAAGGTAGATATCTCCCGGCTAGCCAGAGAAATAGCCGCGGAAATGGCGACCCGATATCCTGACCGGCATATCTCGATTTTCGTCCAGGAAAACATGATCGCATCAGCCGACAAGGCGCTTCTGGAAGTCCTGCTCCTCAATCTTATTGGCAATGCGTGCAAATTCACGGCGTCCATCCCCGATGCCGAGATTCGCTTCGAATGCACGGACAGGGACGGCCCAGGGATCTTTTCTATCGCCGACAATGGCATCGGCTTCGATATGGAATACGCCGACAAGCTGTTTTCGCCTTTCCAGCGGCTCCACAACGAAAAGGAATACGACGGTTCAGGTATTGGTCTCAGTATCGCGCGAAGAATCGTCGCGCGGCATGGTGGCAGAATCTGGGCTGAATCCGCGCCCAAAAAAGGCGCGACATTCTATTTCACTCTGGGAGGTTGATGATGTCCTCAGGCCTTTCCGAAAGCACAGTGATTCTCCTCGTCGAGGATAATCCCGATGATGAAGAATTGACGCTCCTGGCATTTAGGAACAATCAGATCGCCAATCCCATCATCGTTGTTCGCGATGGCGCCGAAGCATTGGATTTTCTTTTCAGGACAGGGAAATACGAAGGCAGGGAATTGAGAACCAATCCTCGCCTCGTTCTGCTCGACCTCAAACTTCCAAAAATTGGGGGCCTGGAAGTTCTCAAGAAATTGAGAAGCTCGCCAGCGACCCAGTTTCTTCCTGTCGTAGTGCTGACTACATCCAATCAGGATGAAGACATCGTGAATAGCTATCGATTTGGCGCCAATAGTTTTATCCGGAAACCTGTGGAATTTGGCAAATTCAACGAAGCGATACGGCAACTGGGACTTTATTGGCTGCTCCTCAACGAAGTTCCGCTGGCCCAATGACGTTTGTTCAGAAAGGAACATCGATGCCTGCACTATATGAATACAAGGAATCCTTCCGCATTTTGAGCATCGAGGACAATCCCGATGACGCATTCCTTATTCTCCACACCTTGAAAGCCAATTTCCCCAAGGTTGAATGCACTCAAGTATCCGGCAAGGCGGAACTCCTGGAACTCATTTCCGGCGACTATCATCCCGAAATTATTCTCTCCGATTGGTCCCTTCCTCAATTCAATGGACTGGCAGCCCTCGAAACGGTACGCGCAAAGGGAATAGATGTTCCCTTCATCATCGTATCAGGGAAGATCGGCGAGGAGACCGCCATCGCCGCCATCAGACAAGGCGTCTACGACTATGTCCTGAAAGACAATCTCGGCCGTCTGCCCACCGCGATTCACCACGCCTTGGAGTATTACGAAAACGAGAAAAAGGCCAAGATTCACAACGCTCTTATAACCTTGCAGGCGACGGCGCTCAGGGTGGCTCCCGCGGCGATAGCCGTTTTCGATCCTTCAGGCAGCGTTGAATGGATAAACCCCGCCTTCGAGGAACTCACCGGCTACTCGAGCAACGACTTGCTGGGACTTGATATTCGTTCCGCCTGCGCGGCGGCGAGAAATCTGCGGCTCGAACTAATGGACCGCGGCCCCGAAATGAACATGGAAAGGATGTTCACTGGAATCGACAGGAAGAAGGACGGGAGTCTTTATTTTGAAGAAAGCCGATTTTGCCCCGTCATCGATCAGGAAGGAAAGCTTACCCATATCGTGGCTATACGAAAAGACGTCACTTCGACCGAGCAGCAGAAAAAGGAACTGGAGCTTGATCTGCTGCTTGCAATGGTACTCGCCCAGGCTAAAAGCCCGGAAGGCCTTTGCCTGAGCGCGCTTTCCTTCCTGAAGGAACAGTTCCCCGGAAGCCGCCAGAACATATGCCTTTTTACCGATGGAAGATCAAACGATGAAAAATGGTTTGGGGAGAAATCGGATAGCTTGATGCCATCGGGACATGGTAAGCCGGTGAACCGCGAAAATCCAAGCCAGCCCAGCGTTGAGCATCGCAGTTATCAGCACATTATGAAAATGGATGAGGAAAAAATCGCCCAGCTTCAGATCGTCTACCCAATGACTTCCGCCTTCGACCAGGAAAAGCTGTTCGACGCATTGGCCGGTCAGATAGATGTGGCTCTGCAAAGAATGATCGCCCAGCAAAGATTTTCGGCGCAAATACGGAATGTCTCATTCCTCAAGCTGATAAGCCGGACCATCAACGTCGAAATGGATTTCGAAACGGTGGGTGGCCCACTTCTGCGCAAGATCCAAGAAATCCTCGATTGCGACGCGATAGCGCTTTTCCTCAATGACAAAGAAACTGACGAATTGCGATGTCGCGCCCAAAGCGGCTTTAGAACAGGTATAGTGAATCACGTCAGCATCCCTCTTGGACAACCGTATGTAGGCATCGCGGCGCAAGAACAACGCATCGTATCGATATCGGATTTCAGCGATCTTGATTCCAAGAGCTCGCTTTTGGCGCTCGTCAAGGCCGAGAATTTCGTATCGCAATCCTGTGCCCCGATCATCATAGCGGGCAAGGTCATTGGCGTCCTGGAAGTATTCCAGCGCAAAGCCATTTCGCTGAATTCAGAATGGTTCATTCTGTTCGATGCCATCGCCACCCAGACAGGACTCGCTCTCGACTACAATTCGATAAATGCCGACCTTCAGCAGGCGTATCTGGACCTGGAACTTTCATACGAGGCCACGATTGAGGGCTGGTCGGCGGCAATGGATTACAGGGACCAGGAAACGGAAGGTCACTCGAAGCGCGTCACTTCGCTGACACTGTCCCTTTCCGCCCGACTCGGCGTTTCGGAAGATGAGATAACCGCCATACGCAGAGGCGCCCTCCTTCACGATATCGGCAAGATCGGGATTCCCGACAGCATCCTCAAAAAGCCAGGGCCGCTTGATGAAAAGGAATGGGAACTCATGAAAAAGCACCCGCTCATCGCGTACGAGCTGCTTTCAAAAATTCCCTATTTAAAGCAAAGCCTGGATATACCGCTCTATCACCATGAAAAATGGGATGGAAGCGGATATCCCTATGGCTTGAAGGGCGAGAAGATCCCCTTCTCGGCACGGCTTTTCTCGATTATCGATGTGTTCGACGCACTGACGAGCGACAGACCTTACCGACAGGCCTGGAACAAGACTGAAACGCTTCGCTATATCCAGGAACAGGCGGGAGCGCAATTCGATCCAGCCATAGTAAAAATATTCATTCCGATGATTGAAGGATGATAGAGATATCATGAATTTTCTTTCCGCAATGTGGAATCGCGTCAAAGATCAACCTAAAGTTCATATATATCTCGGGAGCTCCGCAGTAGGCATAATTTCCGGTTTAGTCATCGTAGCTTACCGCGCGATCATAACGTTTTTCGAAGCGTCCAGAGAAGATTACCTTAAGAGCATCACCGGTTCTATGTTTGGGTTCGTGATCTGGTTTTCCATAGCGATAGCGGCAGGGATAGTTACGGCGATGTTGACCAGGCGAAAGCCTCTCATTAAGGGTTCTGGAATTCCCCAGGTAAAAGCTTTCCTGCTGAGAAGAATCACCTTCGATTGGAAGCGGGAATTGCCTTTTAAGTTCATTGGAGGCTCACTTGCGCTTGGAGCCGGACTATCGTTGGGGAGGGAAGGCCCTTCGATCCAGCTGGGTTCGCTGGTGGGAAACGCTATGGACGATTTGACGGGGAAACACGATTATACCCGCTATTTCGTGACCGCAGGGGCGGCGGCGGGAATTTCCGCGGCGTTCAACGCCCCCCTTGCGGGCGTCCTTTTCTGTCTAGAAGAGCTTCACAGGAACTTTTCGCCAATCATGTTGACGAGTACGCTTATCGGATCCTTCTTCGCCAATGCCGTGATGTGGATATTTTTCGGGAATTCCGCTGTTTTCGGTATCCATCTCACGCAGTTGCTTCCGCTGGAACTCTACTTCAGCGCGGTATTGCCGATAGGTGTAGTCTGCGGCCTGCTCGGGAGCGTCTTCAACCATGGTCTTCTTGAATTCCAAAAGACTTTCAAACGCTTACTGCCCAATGAAACCCATCGCATTCTCTCCGCGTTCGCAGTGGCGGCGATCATCAGCCTTATCTTTTCGCCGATAACTGGAGGAGGCAACAAACTGATCGAGACAATCGTACAGCCGGGAAACGCTCTGGGAATAATCGCCTTGCTGCTCGCGGGGAAGTTCGTCTTTACCTTATTCTCCTACGCCTCAGGAGCGCCGGGAGGCATCTTCCTCCCCATGCTGGCTATCGGAGCCCTCATCGGGGCGCTCGCTCAGATGCTCCTTCCGGTTTTCGGAATTGAAGGGAACTATCTCGCCAATTACATCCTGCTCGGGATGGCTGCCTTTTTCGTGGCAGTAGTGCGCGCGCCTATCACGGGAGCGGTTCTTATCACTGAAATGGCGGGGAGCCTCGGGCATTTCCCCGCTTTTATCCTGGTATCGGTCATCGCCACGCTCATGGCGGGACTTGTAGGATCGAAGCCAATATACGATTCACTTCTTGAGCAGATAAAGCCGGCTTCCGAGCATAAAAAAGACAGCTTTCCTATCACCCTGCACTTCCCTCTCACGGAAGGCTGCCAAGTGAACTCTTGCGCCGATGTCATTGCTGCCCTCCCTGAAGGTTGCATCCTCTCGGCGATTGTTCGTGGCGATGAAAAGCTTTTCCCGGAGCCCAGCGAAGAAGTCTATCCCGGGGACGAACTGCAGGTTCTCGTAAGAAAAGATCAAGCCCCGGCATTGAAGGAACGTATTCTCGAGATAGGAAGGGCATCGCCGGGAAGTATCGAAGCATGAGCTTTCGTCGCCGTCCTCAGGTAAAACGACGAACCGCTAGGTTCGTCGCCGTCAAATGAATAAGGCTACCCAAAAGGGTAGCCTTATTCATTTGACGCTCCCCCGCGGTGGTTCGAACACCGGACCCAGTGGTTAACAGCCACTTGCTCTGCCAGCTGAGCTACAGGGGAATGCTTGGAAACATTCCAAAAGCGGTTGAAATTTAGCGTCTTCCTGAAGGTTTGTCAATAGGAATATGCTTTAGCCCGCGTCTCGGCTTCCACATCTAGCGGCGGACGGCTTGAAATTTCATTCAAGAGCCGGAGTACGCTTCAATAAAGGCAAATGCCCTTTCTTCCCATAACTTTGGATTGGTCATTACGCTTTTTGCGTGTCTGGCTCCCGGGACCAAAAGCAACTCCGTGTCGCTCTTTCCTGCCATGATCCGCGCATTGTACATGGCAATCGACATTGCGCAGGGAACATAACTGTCTTCGATGCCATGGACAAAAAGGACAGGAATATCGGAAGAGCAGGCCGCATTTTTCGGGGAGGCTTCTTCAAGCCTGAAGCCGCGGATGACCTTTGCGAGGAAGGATACGCATATTTCCGCGGGCTTTCTCAGCCATGGCGGTATCCTTAGTCTCCCGAGCCGGTAATCGAGCTCTTCTGCGATGCCGGAAAACGAGCAATCTGCGATGACGAAATTCGGCGGATCTTGGAGGCGCGAGGCTTCCATACCGATGCATTGCAGCGACGTCGCCGCGCCGAGGGACTCTCCTACCAAGCCTATGCGCTGGGAATCGGGAAAAAGCTTCCGCAACTCGCTGAGCGCCGCCGCGACATCTTCCTTTTCGTAATAACCGTATGATGGGCTGAATCTTTTTGGGGCCCGCGTTTCGCCGTGCCCCGCCAAATCGATGGCGGCGACATTCCAGCCTTTATCGACGAAGGCTCGCATGTATTTGAACATGCCATATCGAGTCCAGGTGATCCCATGGACAAAAAGGGCCGAAGGTGCCGTTTTTCTGGAGGAAGCGAGCATGCTGCCCGCGATTTTGTATCCATGGGGAGAATCGGCCTCGAAACCGCGCCATGGCAAGCCCATGAATGCCGCGTCGAATTCCCCTCTTTCGAGGCCGCTGCTTATCGTGAATTCAGCGGTCCTGAAATGGGGGAAAAAAAGCGCGCGATAGGAAAAAGCGCTCAAAAAAATGATCAAGGTGAAGAATAGCAAGCACAAGATAATTATGAGCGTCATTGCAGCATCCTACCTCTTGGGAACGCCAGGGTGGCTCGAGCCGCCTACTTTTTCTTTCCCTTCCTCTTGTTTTCCTCGGATGTGAGTTCGGCCTTTTTGCGCGCAAGAGCGGCAAAAAGGCCTTTTGGCTCTTCATCCTTCTTTGGTTCGGGACTTTCGGCGAGCGTTGTTTTTTTCCGAGCCACCTCGGGAAGCTTTTTCGCTATCGGCGCGGCCCTTCTCTTGGCCGTAGCCGCGACTGCTACCGAACCGTCGTTCTCATCTCCCGACGCTGCGCTTGAGTCCTCCAGCTCGAGATGAAGCTCGGGTTCCACCGGCCCGATCGGCTTCGTCCGCTTCGCCGCCGAGTTAGCGTCGAGCACTTCCCTCGTGGCGAGACGCACGCCCGCCGATTTCATCCCCTTGGCGGCGAAACCTTTGGTCTTGAAAGTCTCTTCGTTCTTCTTGGTCCGCGGCTTTTTCGCGTAGCTGAGCGTGAACTCGAATTCCCTCTCGGTCGAGAAGAGCAACAGCTGCGCTCCCTCGGGAATGAGGGAGTAGTCCTTCCCGATGATCCAGGTTTCGATGGAACTTCGCTTGATATAGGGGAACCCCGTATCGGCGGCCCGGTATATGATGGTGAGGAGGGTCGAGCTTATTTCGTCCTTGTTGGCGAGGGTCACCCAGAGGAGTCCCTGGTCCACGAAAAGCTTCTCCGGCGCCGGAACGACAGAATACATGCCGCTACGCCTGACCACGAGGATGCGGTCGAAGGCCGAGACCTCAAGGACCTTGTCGCCCGATGAAACCGCCGTGCCTATATATCCCGACTGCTCGTCGTAGCGGAGCGCGATATCCCTGCGCGCGGCTTCCTTCGCGTCTACCTTTGAGAAGCTTTCTATCTTGGTGCGGCGCGGCCAAGCCGCTTCCAGCTTCTTGACCATGCTTTTGAGGAAATCGATCGCGTAAGCGACGAGTTCCTTTAGGTGCTTATTCACTTCGGCCAGTCGCCCTTCCAGCCGCCTCATGTCTTCCCTGGCCTTCTCGATATCGTAGAGCGAAATGCGCCGAATAGGGATCTTCAAGAGCCGCTCGATGTCGTCCCTGGTGACTTCGCGGCCGATTTCCTTCGAAAACGGTTTCAGGCCATCGAAGACAGCCTGATAGACCGTCTCCTGGGTTTTCTGCGATTCGATTTTCTTGTAAATTCTTTCCTCGATGAAGATGCGTTCCAGTGTTCTGGCGTGGATCTCGTCCAGGAGTTCGCCCCTCTCTATCTCCAGTTCCCGGCGCAGAATCTGGACGAGTTTGTCCGCGTGGTGGCGGATGATCGCCGAAGTGGTCGTGATGACCGGCTTCTGGTTTTCGATCACGAGACAGTTGCAGGAAATGCTCTGTTCGCACTCGGTGAACGCGTAGAGGGCGTCGATCACTTCCTGCGTATAGACCCCGCGCTGGAGCTTTATCTCAATCTCGACCTTGGAGGTGGTGAAGTCGGAAATCGAGGCGATCTTGAGCTGACCCGAGCGGGCAGCGGCCTCGATGCTCGCGATGAGGCTTTCCGTTGTCGAGGAAAAGGGGATTTCGGTGATGGCGATCTTTTTTGGATCCGACGTGTCCAGCTTAGCCCGAACCCTCACCTTGCCATTCCCATCGCGATAGTCAGCCAGCTCCATGATGCCGCCCGTGGGAAAGTCGGGAAAAACCTCGAATTTTTTCCCCAGTAGGCAGGCGATTTCTGCTTTGATAACTTCGATGGGATTATGGGGAAGGATCTTCGTGCTCATCCCGACCGCGATTCCCTCCGCCCCCATAAGAAGGACGACAGGCAGCTTGGCTGGGAAGTGCTGGGGCTCCTTGTTCCTGCCATCGTATGAGTCAATATAGGTGGTCGTTTTGGGATTGAAGAAGACATCCTTCGCGAAGGCGGAAGCTCTGCATTCGATATAGCGGGGAGCCGAGGCTTCATCCCCGGTGAAAATGTTGCCGAAATTCCCCTGCTTGTCGATGAAGAGTTCCTTGTTCGCCAGCACGACGAGGGCCGAACCGATGGATTGGTCGCCGTGGGGGTGGTACTTCATGCAGTGCCCCATGACGTTCGCGACCTTGTGGAACTTGCCGTCGTCCATCTCGAACAACGAGTGCAGAATGCGCCGCTGGACGGGCTTCAGGCCATCCTCGAGATCGGGAATGGCCCTGTCCTTGATGACGTAGGATGCGTAATAGAGAAAATTGTCGTTGAAAAGCTTTTTCACGTAGGCCATTGCTGTTTCCCTATAGATCCGCGATGAGATTCTGCATGATGTATTCCCTGCGTTCGGGGGTATTCTTGCCCATATAGAATTCGAGCAGCTCAGGCACCGAGGACAGTGTCTGGATGTCGACTTTTACGATCCTCAAGTCCTTGCCGATGAATTGGCCGAATTCCTTGGGACTGATCTCCCCAAGGCCTTTGAACCGCGTCACCTCGGAACTGGAACCAAGCGCTTTTATCGCCTCGTCTCGCTCCCTGGCGCTGTAACAGTACTTCGTATCTTTTTTCGTCCGCACGCGGAACAGCGGAGTCTCGAGGATATACACCCTTCCCTGGGTCACCAGCTCCTCGAAGTAGGTGAGGAAAAAGGTCAAAAGGAGGTTGCGGATGTGGAAACCGTCGTAGTCGGCGTCCGTGGCTATGATGATTTTCGAATAGCGCAGGTTCTCGAGTTCGTTCTCGATGCCGAGCGCCATCATGAGATTGTACAATTCCTCATTCTTGTAGATCGCGGTCTGCCGTTTCCCATACATGTTTTCCGGCTTGCCTCTGAGCGAGAAGATAGCCTGGGTGTATACATCGCGCGAACTGACCATCGAGCCGGCCGCGGACAGACCTTCGGTTATGAACACCATCGACTCGTCGCCCTTACCCCCATCGCCAAGATGATGCTTGCAGTCCTTCAGGCTGGGAATCTTCAGCTCGATCTTCTTGGCCGCTTCCTTCGCTTCCTTCTTGACGACATTCAACTCGGTGCGGAGCTTTTCGCTCGAGATGATCTTGTCCTGAAGCCTCTTCGCGGCCTGGGGGTTCCTCCTCAGAAACTCATCGACGCCGCGCTTCACTTCCTGGAGGATCCATGGGCGGATCTCCGCGTTGCCCAGCTTGTTCTTCGTCTGGCTTTCGAAAAGGGGATTCTTCAGCTTTACCGCCACCGCGGCGGCCACTCCTTCGCGAATGTCCTCGCCCTTCCAAGAGGATTGGTAGAATTCGTTGATCGCCTTGAGGAAGCCCTCGCGGAAAGCGGTCAGGTGGGTGCCGCCATCGGAAGTGTATTGGCCGTTCACGAAGGAAAAATGCTCTTCACCGTAGTTGTTTGTGTGGGTGAATGAAAACTCGATGCGGTCGCCCTTGTACCATCCTATATCGTAGAGCGCGCTGTCTCCGACTTCTGATGAAAGAAGATCGAAGAGCCCTTTCTCGGCCTTGAATTCCTTTCCGTTGAGTACGATCGTAAGCCCGGCGTTCAGGCACGCGTAGTTCCACATGCGCTTTTCCAGGAATTCCATGTTGAAGGAGAATTCGGGGAATATTTCAGGATCGGGGGAAAATTCCACGAGGAGGCCGTTCTTCTCCCTGCCGGCGCTGTCTTCGCGGGATGATTTGAGCACCCCGCGCTCGAATTTCGACTCGAAGAGCTTGCCATCGCGATATGATACGACGCGAAAACTCCTGGAAAGCGCGTTCACCGCCTTGGTGCCGACGCCATTGAGGCCAACCGAAAACTGGAAGACGTCGTCATTGTACTTGGCGCCGGTGTTGATGATCGAGACGCACTCGATAACCTTTCCCAGGGGTATGCCGCGGCCATAATCCCTGATCCTCACGGTATCCCCCGCGATTGTCACAAGGATCTTTTCTCCCGCTCCCATGATGAATTCGTCCACCGAGTTGTCGATGACCTCTTTCACAAGGACATAGATGCCGTCATCCGGATTGGAACCATCGCCCAAGCGGCCTATATACATGCCCGTTCTCAGCCTGATGTGCTCGAGAGAAGACAGAGTCTTTATTTTCGATTCGTCATATATCGGAGTGTTTTGATGTTTGGAGATTGCCACGGAACAATCCTAGCACAGCGCGCGAATCGGGTACAGCCATGAGAAAGCAGGAAAAAGGGATGATCGCGGTTCCCGGCAAACTCAGCCTAACTGACCAGGCTCAGAGCGGGGCACCCGGGCGGAAAAGCGTGCCTTCTTCCACGAAATGGATCCTTTCTTTCCATGCGGATTCGATGGCCTCCGCGTGGAGGGCCTCGCCCATGACGATGGCCGACGTGCCTTTCACCACGACATCGAAAAGTGAACACTCGATCCATCCAGCGACACCTGAGGGAACTTTGACATCGATGCGATGGCCGGCGAAACTCACGATGCCAAATTTTTCATATTTGTCGACTTCGGAGCCCGAGACCGATCCGCAGCGCATGACGAGTTCTTTTTGGGCTGCCGCGGGCAAGGCTATCGCGAACTCGCGGGACTTTTCCAAATCTTTGAACGTTTTGTGGCCGGTATCGAGCACGCAGAGGAAGCGCGAAACCGGTTCGTAATCCAAGGGGCAGCACCAGGCGACGGGCGCCAGGTCATAGATTCCCTTTCGATCCTTTGTGCAAACAAGAACAAGTCCGCCCGCGTTCTGAAGCGTATAGGCATTTTTAAGTTCCACTTCGGCATATTTCATCGTGGGTCCTCCCCCAAACATGTGATCATTGTATCCACCCGCGAACTATTTTAGCGCACATTCTGGAAAGCCGCAGGTGGAATTTGCCCCAGTTCCGGAAATTATTTTGGATGTATTGTCTTATATAGCAATTTTAATATATTATGAATCCATGCTATTTTTCGATTACAAATTCTACAGAGGCCCTTGGCGCTATGTATCCATCCTTCTGGTCTTGGGCTTAGCCATCGGCGGTTTTTTCCTGCCCGAAATTGGCCTTTTGGTCATAGTCCTCATGCTGATCGCGATAGCGACGAACGCGCGTAGCAGCCGAAGCTTTTGCTCCGGCGTCTGCCCTAACGGCCGGGCATTATCAGCAAGCCTTGGAAAGATCTCCGCTGGAAAAAAGCTACCTCGCCTCCTCTCTTCCAAGGAATTCAGGCGCGCGCTCTGCGGCCTTCTCATGTTCGCCGTCGTCAGCTTTCTTATCCAATCCAATGGATCCCTTGCGCAGATCGGGCGAGTTTTCTGGTCGGTATATATCGCCGCAATCGGCATCAGCGTTGTGACAGGCTTGCTGTTCAAGCCGCGCGCCTGGTGCGCATTCTGTCCGATGGGAACTCTCCAGGATACGCTGAAAAGCTTTAAATAATCCTCAAAAGAAAACAGAGGGTCAGGACGCCGCTTGGCCAGCGTTCTGGACAAGCCTGCCCTCGCCCGGGATAATGCCTCCATGGAATTACTTTCTCCAGCTGGCAGCATCGAAAAGCTGGCATACGCATATCGATATGGCGCCGATGCCGCTTACATCGGCCTGCCGCTCTTCAGCCTGAGAGCCCAGGCCGAAAACATCGATGATGGCGATGACCTGGCGCCCGAGAAAATACGCGCGATCAAGAATGCCTATAATGGGGCAAGCGCTGGAAGCGCGATTGTGGCGCGGCTTTCGCCGGTATCGCTTTCGCATCCACTGATACCGCCCCAGCCGAAAAAACTCTACTGCGCGGCCAATATATTCTTCCACAATGACGATCTGGCGGCCCTCGAAGCCGCCCTGCCGAGGATCGCCGAATACCCCTTCGATGGCTTCCTCGTGAGCGATCTCGGGGCCTACGAACTGCTGAGAAGCAGATTCCCCGACAGGGAATATCACCTGAGCACCCAGGCGAACTGCACAAACTGGCGGATGGCGCGAATCTATCGCGATATGGGCTTCAGCCGCATCGTACCGGCAAGGGAACTTTCGCTGAACGAGATAAAAGCCATAAAGGACAAGGTGCCCGAGCTGGAAGTGGAAGCCTTCGCCCATGGAGCCATGTGCATGGCCTATTCAGGCAGATGCTTCATCTCATCGTGGATGGCCGGCAGATCGGCCAACATGGGCGATTGCACCCATTCCTGTCGCTGGCACTATAAACTCTACCTCGAAGAGGAGAAGCGCCCTGGCCAGATGATTCCTGTCGAATCGAATTCGACGACGCACGGCGGCTACAGCCTCTTCATGTCATCGCGCGATCTCTGCATGATCGACTACCTGCGGGAGCTCGAAAATGCCGGCGTTGACAGCATCAAGCTGGAAGGTCGGATGAAAAGTTTGTACTACGTCGCTCTCGTTACCCGAGCCTATCGCTATGGCCTGGACCACCTCGGCGAACCGAACCCCTTCCGCGAAGATCTCTTCGCCATAAGTCACCGCGAATACGATACGGGGTTTTTCTTTGGCCGCGAAGGCATGAATCTTTCCGCCGTCACGTCCTACCGCCAGACCCACCGCTTTGCCGGGAGCCTGGAAACGATGCCGCCCCTTTTAAGCGAGGCGGGCACTCCCCTGGATACGGCGGCTCTCTTTGCCCGCTTCGATGAGCCGGGATGGACGGTACCAGCCTACGCCGATATGAAGAATACGATTTCAGTCGCCGAGGCTATCGAAGTCATTCCGCCCGAGGCGAAAGCCTCGCGCCTCGAGCCGGGCGAGTATCGCTTTTTCGATGCGGAAGGCGTTGTCGGTGAGAAAATAAGGCATGGGAAAGCCTGGTTCCTTCAGCTGAGAAAAGAAAAAGCCGCGGGCAGAGAACCGGGACCGGGATGGCTCCTCAGGGTCGAAGGCAGCGACAGCTAGCTCTCAGAATTTATTTTTCAGAATTTCGCCTTGAGTATGCCACATACAAGCTCGAACAACCGCTGACAGTCCGATGGCTTCGTGGCATAGCCCGTTCCCGACGTCTCCTGTCGCAGGACGATGCTACCGTAGTCGTCATCTCCTCCCGCCTCTATCTCGTAGCCATCGGCGGACATGACTTTGAGCTTTCGGTAGCTTTCTCCCTTGCCTTTCGTGAGGAAAACCCCGTAGAGATAGGGCACTTCGCCGTTCGGTCCCTTGTTGATGGCTATCTGGAACTGGACGCCCACAAAGTCATCGGGCTTCCGTTTCGGTTCGACCATCAGACGGATGTCCTCGGGCACATCGCGCCCGCCATCGTCCTTGTCGAAGCGGAGATAGGGCGTGAGGACAATGTATTCAGGAGCCTTCTCGGCGAAAATCGCCTGGAAGCAGGGCATCTTGAAGGAAAGGATCTTGGGTACGAAAGCCTTTACCTTGCCGAAATACATCGCCGGCAACGAGAAAAGAAGCCCGTCGGCGAGGATCAGGGCAATATCGGGCTTGACCGCGATGAAGATTCCGGCGAGGACGGCGACCATGACGGAAATCGCGGCCATCAACATCGCACCACCCACCGATTTGCCGAAGACAGCCTTCGATTCGCGCAGGTTGTCGGCCAGCTTGTCGATTTCAGCCATCGAAACGGCGCGCCATTCCTCCAGCCCCTGATCGGCGGGCTTGTTCGTGATCGGCTTTAGACGCAAAGGGAAATATCCCGCGACAATGAAGGCAAAACCGGGAATAAGCCCCCAAGGGAAGAGGACTTGCAGGACAGCTCCCGCGGAAAACAGCCCCGCGGCAAACGCCAGCCTCGAAGAGAGTCCCAATTTCATGGATGAAAATTCATAGTCCATCGCTTTACCTCACTTGGTCCCTTGCGAGGGTTGCCTCGCGCTCGAGCTCGCCGTAGCCGGCATAAGCCCAGTACAGCGGGCATGCCGCCTGGCAGGCGGTGAAGGATCCGCAGCTAACGCAGGATTCAGGCGCATAGCGCTTGTTCTTGAAATACGCGGCGCGATCCGAAAACCAGAGTTCGGAAAAATCCTTGCGCAGGATGTTGCCGAGGGATTCGGGGTAGGAAGAACAGGGCAGGATATTGCCCTCGGGATCCACGCTCAAGAGGCCGTCGGCGGCGGCGCAACTTTTGTTTCCCAAGCCCCTGGCCACGGGATTGTAGATGCAGAGCGGCGTCGGGGAATACCAGTAGAAGGTGAGTCCCGCCGAGAGCGCCCGCTTTCTGACTTCATCGACGAAGGCGCCCGTCTCCGAATAGGAAACAAAGAGCTCGGGCGCGCGATCGGCGTTCGCCGCCGGAATGTACAGGTTCATCGAAAATCGGTCTACGCCAATACTCTTCAGGAAAGCTGGCATCGAAAGCAGGCTTTCCCGGTTTGGCTTCGTGAGCGTCGAATTGGTCTGGACCCGGATTCCAGCGTCCTGGAGCGCCCGAATGCCCGCCAAGGTCCGCGCGTGGGAACCCGGGGCGCCGCACAATCTGTCGTGGATAGCCGGGTCGGGGCTCTCCAGGCTCACCTGGGCGGTACGCAGGCCCGCTTCGTAGAGGGATCTGGCGCGTTCGGGACTGGCGAGGGTGCCGTTCGTGATGAGATTGACGCGCAGATGCCTCCCCACCGCGTAGGCGATGAGCGTCTCCAGGTCGTTCCTCAAGAGAGGCTCCCCGCCGGTGAAGGAAAAGAAGGGAATTTTCGCTTTTTCCCTGAAGATGTCGATGATGCGCTCCATGGAACTGGTGTCATTCTCCCCATCGATTCCCTCGGAGGGAAAGGCCCGCCCGCCGTCCGCCCGATCGAGGCGCGGCGGCATGCCTTGGGCGCCCGATCCGCAGGAACCGCCGCCGCAGCCGGCGTAGCAGAAAAGGCATCGGTTGTTGCATCGATAGGTGACGGCGATTTCTCCGAGTATGGGAAGTCGGGTAAAGTCGAAGCCGTAGGCGATTTTTTCCGTCGCGACATCCTTGCCGTCGCAGAGATCCCGTATATCGGCGAGGAAAGAGGCAATGTCGCGCAACTTCGCGGCATCCATCCCGGGCACCTTGTCGAAGCTGACGCCCGAATCGAGCATCGCGAGAATCCTCACGCCCGTTTCGTTCGTTTTGTACACCATGTTCGGCGGAAGTATCACGGCATTGTCCTCTTCGCGGACATAGACGTAATCCTTCATCGATGCCCAGAAATCCCTCGCCCACGAGAGATCGGGAATATTCTTTTGTTCGCCGCGGCTTTTGATGCCGGCTTTGCCGAAGCGGATCAATGCCCGCCTCCCGAAACGCAGGCTGAGTGGCAGGCCGAGTGGCACGCCGAATGACATGCGGAGTGGCATGCCGAATGACAGGCGTCATGGCAGGCATTGTGGCAGGCCGAATAGCAGGAGCCCGCCTGCCCATTTTGCCCAGGCGCGAAACAACCCGAGAAACAAGCCGATGAGCGCATGAAATCACTGTAGCCCGTGGAAAGCGCCTGCGGGAGGCCAAGCGCGGAAAAACGCGCTGGATTGGCGTAGATAAAGCAGTAGCCATGCCAGTAGTACCAATACTGATTGCGGGCGCGCCACGCGGCGCGGCGTTGTTCTTCATCCTCGATTCCCTGGCCGGTCTTCCGCTCGGCTTCCATCGTCTCGGCCTCGGCCAGTATTTTCCTGTAATGAGCCTTCGTCGCTTCCAGATCGCAGTCCCAGAGCTTTTCCTGAAGCCCGCGAATCGTGGCCTCGAAGAAATCCATCATCAATCCTGAGAGGATTCTGCCTTCCGGGTCGAAACAGGCCAGGAAGCTCTCTTCGATCGCGTCGCTAGCCTTGCTTTTGCTCAAAATCGATATCTTCAGGGGATTTTCCTCGATGACGTCGATGATCCCCTGGGCGCGCAGGCCTTCGAGCATGAGCGCCACGACTCTGGCGAGCGGCAACTCAAAAAGGAGAGCTACTTCGGCTGGATGCAATCCTTGCGCCACTTTCCCCGCGACTTGATAGGTCCCAGTGAAGAGTTTGGGCGGAACCCAGGAATCCCCCGCCCAGGCGATTCCTTTCACGAGAGCGACGCGCTTGCCGTAACGGCGAAGATTCAGCACGTAGAGGTAGAGCGCCCCGGCGATAAGAAGAGCGAATACTGGCAAGGCAACCAAGGGATTCGCGGAAAGGGAAAAGTCGCGGCTTGGCGCGACATTCTGTGCCGCTCCGCCGGTCCCGCCAGTCCCGCCTGATTCCTGCGCCAATGGCGCGCCACCCTGGCCGGGCGCCGCCATGCTCTGCCCGGCCGCGCTTCCCTGCGCCGCGGCGCCCAAGGTTGCCGTCATGGGCAGGTAAGCGGCGGGGAAATACAGCCGCAGCCGCTGGGTTCCCATTACCGGGACCTTTTCCTGGTAGAACCGGATAGTGAGATAATACAAGCCGTCGGAGCCCTTCGAGCCATAGTAGTCGATCTTGTTTTCGGCATTGACCGATTTCTCGGTCTTGAGCGGCACGGCGCTTCGTTCGGTGTCGGTCAGCGTTTCGCCGCCAACTTTCGTCGGGAGAACGAGCCGCAGGGTCCGCGAAGCGAGAGCCAGGTCCCACTGGACGGGCGCCCAGTCGAAATACAAAAGATCGCCGAACTCGGGGTTTTTCGTGGTGCCGATAAGTCCCGCCGCTGCGAAATCTCCCGCATAGTGGAGGAAATAGTAGGCGCTGCCCGAAAATCCCTTGCCGCCTGAGAGCACTATGTCGAATTTGCCTGATCCGAGCGCCTTGATCGACAGTGGCTGGCGCGTTCCGCCAGGAAGGTCAGCATAACAGCCTTCGAGATTCCACACCGGATCGAAGGCCTCGCCCTGGAAATAGAATCCGTGCATGAGGCCGCCCGAAGCTTCCCATTTGAGGCTGTAGTAAATGTCGGCTTTGCCGTCGGTGCGCAGCACCACGGTGATATCGGCCGAATCCAGCGATGTCGACAAAGCCGCGACGCCGCCCGAAACGGCGATAAAGGCGATCGCGACGAAAGCCGCGAAGCGCAGTCGCTTCATTCGATTTCCTCCCTGACTGCCATCCGGCCGGCGGCCGGCAGCCCTCCGTCAATCTGTATGCGTCGTTCACGCAGGATGGCTGCTTTTTCCATCAACGCCGCTACGACCCTGTCCTCCGCGTCCGCAAAAGGATCCACGTCTTTCAGGCCGAAGCGCTTTTCCGTGGCCGTTTCATCCTTTTCCTTCAGGAAAATATCGACGATATCGAGAGCTTCGTTCAGCGCCGCGTCCGCAAGCGGGTCTTCCGCGGCTTCGCGTTTGCACGCTTCCAGATACTCGCCAGAGGCCAACACGACAAGATGCACAGCCTCAGCGGCCTTCCCTTCGCCTATCCGCATCCGCCCAAGTCTCTCGCGCACGGCTTCCGCCCGCGATAGCTTCATTGCCCTATCCCGCGCGATGGCTGCATTCATCGCGGCGACCGCCGATCGAGGCCCCAAACCTGAAAGGAGGGCGACGATTCCCGTCAGCGCGACGATGGCCGATCCCGCGACCAGCGCTATTCCGGCAGGAAGCCCAGCTACTCCAGCGGTCACGGCGGCCGCAAGCCCCGCGAAGCCGCTGCCGATGCCAAGCGGCGATCGGACGTACCATTTCAGATAATCCTTTGGGAGCATGACTAACTCTACTATTCCCTTTGCGCTCGCGCAAGGCGCCGCGTAAATGAGCTTGTCCCGCGAGCTACGTCGCGACGTCCTATCGTAAGGAAAAGCCAAAAACTTGACATTGCGACTTTCTTCCTTTACGGTAATACAAGCACAGAAACGGAGGCCATAATGAAACGTCTTTCCAAAGCTTCGGCAATGCCCGCGCGCATCGTTCTTTTCACCCTCGCTCTCGCGCTCACGTCTTGCGCGGTGACAAAGCCCGTCGTCTACAAACTGGACGGTATACCCGAGGCGAAAGCCAGAACCGAATTGATACTTCCGCTCTTGACTACGTTGCGCGATTTTGGAAACAACATGGCCGCCCTCATGCTAACCGACTATCGTTTCAAGGAAATCCAGGAAACCGGTAACGGCGCTTACCTTTACCGATTCGACGGCACAAACCAAAAATTGCCCCGCTACGCATACCTCGTGTTCCGCCTTGAAGGAAAACCCGCCATCACGACCAATCTCGGCGAAAAGAACTACATTCTCCTCGACGGCGGTTCCATTGGTCTCGTGCCCACCGATTCCCCGGCTACGGTCGCCAGCGGCAAATTCGCGTTGCAGTTCACGAAGAGCGATTTCCGCGAGGCCTTCAATCCTTGGGTAATCGGGGAAAAGGGCAGCTACCCGGAGCAACTCCTCCTTTGGTTCAAAAATCCGACCACCAAGGACGAGGATATGAGGCGTCTTGCCTCATTGCTGACGAGCGCGTTTCCGAGGATACGATACTAGGTTTGGTTGGCTGAGCGCGCGGAGCGGCTCACTTTGTCTTGCGTTTCGCCGACATGCGCGCGAGCCAGTCGGGGAATTCCTTCTCGACGAACTCGAATATGTCGTGCGCTTCCTCTATCCGCGACTTGAGCGTCGGATCGGCGTTCTTCTTCAAGGCTAGCCCTCTGTCGGCGATTTCGTGCAGAGCCGCCATGATTTCCATTCTGGATCTCATGAAAGTGAGCCAGCCGCCTGATTTGAATCGGAAGTAATCCCTCCGTGGCACCGGAGCGTGAGCCGGCTCCAGGAGGCCTTCCGCCACCAGATGTCGCGCGGCGACCGACACGGCGCTTTTCGAAGCCCCGAGCGTGTCGCAAAGATCGTTGAGCGACAGGCTGATTTCATCGGCGATCAGGATCGTGCCCAGAACACGCCCTGTCATGCGTGGCATACCCATCTGCTCGAAGAAAAGCCCCAGGTCTTCGATAAAATGCATTTCTTCGATGTTGTGGATCACGATGGTCCTCCGGATGTCTCGAGTATAGGTGGCGGGACCTTTACTGTCAACGAAACGCGTCCCAGCGCAAGCGGAGTCATAGCATTATAATTCTTAACATTCGGTATTTACAAAAAGTTTATATCGTTCTATAGTACCCTTTTGCGAAAAACGAAACCTGAGCCTCGGCTGAGGAAGAGGAGACATGGTATGAACGACGATTTCCAGCCCGAATCCCTGCAAGGTCTCACCGATCAGGAAGTGATGGAACGGCTGGCCCGGGATGGATACAACGAACTGCCCTCATCCAAGAAGCGGACGATCTTCCGCATACTTTGGGACGTCGTGCGGGAACCCATGTTTCTCCTCCTCATCGCCTGCGGCGCTCTCTACCTCATCCTCGGCGATCGCGACGAAGCTCTCATGCTGATGGGCTTTGTCTTCGTCGTCATCGGCATCACCCTCTACCAGGAAAACAAGACCGAAAAGGCTCTCGATGCCCTGCGCGATCTTTCGAGCCCCCGCGCCCTCGTCATCCGCAACGGACAACAGATCAGGATCGCGGGGCGGGACGTCGTGGCCGACGACATCATCCTCCTTTCCGAAGGCGACCGAGTGCCCGCCGACTCCGTCGTCCTCAGATCGACGAACCTCTCCGCCGACGAATCCCTCCTCACAGGGGAATCGGTTCCGGTCCGCAAGAGCTCCTGGGATGGAACCGAAGCCATAAACAGGCCAGGAGGTGACGATCAGCCTTTCGTGTATTCTGGCTCCATGATCGTCCAAGGCCAAGGTATCGCGCGCGTACTCGGAACGGGCATGAAAACCGAAATCGGCAAAATCGGCCGCGCTTTGCAAACCCTTGAAAACGGCGAGGGCCATGAAGGCGATCTGCAGCATCAGACAGCCCGAATCGTTAAGACCTTTTCCGCCGTTGGAGTCAGCCTCTGCGTCCTCGTCATCGTCATTTTCGGACTCACCAGAGGTGACTGGCTCCGCGGCATTCTCGCGGGAATTTCTTTGGCCATGGCCACCCTTCCGGAGGAATTCCCCGTCGTCATGACGATATTCCTCGCGCTGGGAGCGTGGCGGATATCACGGCGCAACGTGCTCGCGCGCAAAACCCACGCGATCGAGACGCTCGGCGCGGCCACCGTCCTGTGCACCGACAAGACGGGTACGCTTACCCTCAATAAAATGACCGTTTCCCGCCTTAATGCCGGTGGGCGAATCTGCGAAGTCTCGGGAAAAGCCGCGAGCCTGCCCGAGGCCTTTCATGAAATCGTCGAGTATTCGATCCTGGCAAGCCCGGCTGACCCTTTCGAACCCATGGAAAAAGCCATGAAAGAACTGGGCGCGCGCACCCTCCACAACACCGAGCACCTCCATGAGGACTGGTCACTCGTGCGCGAATACCCTTTGTCGGGGAAGTTGCTCGCCATGAGCAGGGTCTGGGAATCCAAGGATGGCCAGCGGTATATCATCGCCGCCAAGGGAGCGCCCGAGGCGATAGCCGACCTCTGCCATTTGGCAAGCGACGAGCGGACGTTGCTCGACACCGATATCGACGAGATGGCTGACGACGGCCTTAGGGTCATCGGCGTAGCCTGCGCCTCCTTCTCGAAAACCGACTTGCCGGAAATTCAGCATGATTTCGACTTCCGCTTTCTGGGCCTCCTCGGCCTTTTGGACCCCGTGCGTCCAATGGTGCCCGAGGCCGTGGCCGAGTGCAAAACCGCCGGGATCCGCGTTATCATGATAACAGGCGACTATCCCGGCACCGCCAGAAATATCGCTGGAACGATAGGTCTCAAAAATCCGGAAAAAGTGATCACTGGCCCCGAGCTGGACAAGATGAGCGACGCCGAACTCGCCATGCGCATCGGCGAGGTGAGCATTTTCGCCCGCGCTGTGCCAGAGCAGAAACTCAGGATCGTCCAGGCGCTGAAGGCGAACGGGGAGGTCGTGGCCATGACGGGCGACGGCGTCAACGATTCACCAGCCCTCAAGGCAGCCGACATCGGCATAGCCATGGGCGGCAGAGGCACCGACGTGGCCCGCGAATCGGCCGGCCTCGTCCTCCTCGACGACGATTTTTCCTCAATCGTGGCGGCCGTGCGTTTAGGAAGGCGAATCTACGACAACCTTCAGAAGGCTATGACCTTCATCTTCTCCGTCCACCTGCCGATCGCCGGGATGTCCCTCCTGCCCGTCCTTTTCGGCTGGCCGCTGGCCCTTTTGCCTGTCCATATCATGTTCCTCGAACTCATCATCGACCCAGCATGCTCCATCGTTTTCGAAATGGAGGAAGAGGAAAAGGACATAATGAAGCGCAAACCCCGCAGCGCAAAGGACAAGCTTTTCGGGCCGCGCATGATATTCACGGGGCTCTGCCAGGGGCTCCTCGTTTTCGCCATCGTGGCGGGCATTTACGCGTGGGCGCTCGGACGGGGGTTCGGCGAAGGCGAGGCGCGCGCCATGTCCTTTGTCACTCTGGTTTTCGGCAATCTCGGCATGATCTTCGCCAACCGCTCGTGGAACCAAAGTATCTTCAAGAGCCTAAAAGTGCCGAACAAGGCGCTCTGGTGGGTCTCATTCGCGGCGATAGCCTTCCTCGGAATCGCCGTCTTCGTGCCGGGCGTCAGCGCGAAGATTTTCAGCTTCTCACCCTTGCATCCATGGGAAGTGGTTTTCTGTATGGCGACGAGCCTCGTGGCCATCCTGGCGAACGAATTATCGAAGTTGCCTGTTTTCACGAGGCTTTTCGAGAAAAAATGAGCGCGCGCGACAGATCCGGCGTCGCTAGCGGGATCCCGCGACAAGGTGCGGCGTGCGCCACCTCATGAGGACAACCTTCAGGGCGTCGTTGACAAGAAGACAGGAAACAACCGCATAAGCGAATATGGAGAGCGTTATATTCCATGGCAAAGGCATGAGCCCGGGCAGATTCAGCCGGGTAAGGACGGTGCCAATGATGATTTCGGCAGCGACCGCCGCCGCGAGCGTGGCGCTGGGTTTGGAAGACCAGAACCACCGCCGTTCCCTTGCCGACACGATGGAGAAAGCGGCGAAGTAGAGCAAGGTCAGGAAGCTGAAGGTAAAGAGCGCGTTGTCGTTGGTTGAAAGGCCGAAGCGCGTCCAGCCGAAATAGAGGAACGACAAGGTCTCGATCACCATCGCCAAGCCCAAGACTACCGAAACCGATATGAGGCCGCCGATATTCCAGGTTTCCGGTTTTTTCGAAGGCCGTACATGATCGGTGGCGAGCGAGATCTTGGCGAAATCGGTCATGAAAACGAGAAGCAGCATGGCGAAGGCCGAGACGACAAATTTCCCGGTCACCATGAAGGCGACGGCAACAAAAGTCGACTTCAGGATCGTCCTGCTGATTTTGTTGACAATCCAGGTGAGTACTCGCTGATAGATGATCCTCCCTTGTTCGACAAGGGTGACGATATTCGTCAGGCCCGGTTCGGTGAGGACGACGCTCGCGGCTCCCTTGGCCACATCGGTGGCGCTGCTGACGGCGATACCCACCTCGGCCTGCCGCAGCGCGGGCGCGTCGTTCACCCCATCGCCTGTCATCCCCGTCACATGCCCTGCCGCCTGCAGATGTTTCACGACAGTGTATTTGTCTTCCGGATAGACTTCAGCGAAGCCATCGACTCCTTCCAGCAAATCCTTCGCCGCCCCGCCCTTATGGGCATCGGCTTGTGCGCTCGCCGCTTTCAGATCCGCCACGCGCTTGATGATCGGCAAGCCTACGCCCTGGGCGATTTCGCTCGCCACCGCGAGGGCGTCACCCGTGAGCATCTTTACGGAAACCCCTAGATCCCTGAGCTTGCCGATGAGCTGCTTGGCGTCAGGCCTGGGCGGGTCGTAGAGGTTCACAAGGCCAATGAGCTCAGGATTTCCGGTCTCCGCCCCGCGAGCCACCGCTAGGCTTCTGTAGCCCTTTGAAGCCGATTCGGCGAGCCGGGCTTCCAGCTCGGCAATCGCCGGCTCCGCCAGCCCGCAGGCTAGCGCGATCGTCTTGACCGCGCCCTTCATCACCTTAAGCCTCTTGCCGCCTTGCTCGACCACCGCTTCCGTCCTGCGGCTCTGTGTATCGAAGGGCTCGAAGGATATCGGCGTTACCACGGGGACGCCCTCGAACACATGATGGTCCGAGGCCGCCGCGAGGAAGGCCAGATCGATCGGATCCTGATTGGACTCCTGGGAGGCGAGAGCCCCCGCGAAGAGGACATCGGCCTCCGTCGCCGCGCCGAGCGGTATCACGCCGGTGACGGCCAGGCTGTTCATCGTGATTGTGCCTGTCTTGTCGGCGCAAAGCACATCCATTGTCGCCGCATCCTCTGCCGCGCTCAGACGCGTGACAAGGACACCTTCCTTGGCTAGTTCCTTCGATCCCACGGCCATGCTGACCGTGAACATCACGGGCAGTGCCACGGGGACGGCGCTCATCAGGAGAACGAGGAGGAGGGGCACCACATCGAGAAGCGGGATGCCGCGGATGATGGACATGATGATGACGATACCAAGCAGCGTTCCAACAATGATGAAAAGCCAGCGCACCACCTTCGCGACCACCGCTTCTATATGAAGTTTCGGCCGAGCCTCCTGGACCAGTTCGGTCGTGCGCCCGAAAAAGGTTTTTGCTCCCGTCAGCATCACCACGCCATTACCCTCGCCTCGCCGAACGATGGATCCTGACGAAAGCACATCGCCGGGCGCCTTGCTCACATCCATGGATTCCCCGGTGAGCGCCGACTGATCCACCTTCAGCGCGTCCGACAGGAGTTTGACGTCGGCGGGGATAATATCCCCCATGCGGACGCGGACGATATCGCCCGGAACCAACTCACGGGCCGGAATGAGTTGCCACGCGGCTCCGCGCAAAACCCTGGCGCTTACCTGCAGACGCTTCCTCAGCGTCTCAACGACGCCGGCCGCCCTCTGTTCCTGCATGAAACTCAAAATCGCGTTGATAACAAGGAGAGCTCCCACAACCGCGAGATCGGAGTATTTGCCCAGGACGGCGGATAAAATCATGATGAGCTCGAGCATCCAGGCCGATATGCCCCAGAACTTCCGGAGGAAGGCCCAAACCGGGTGTTCCTTCTTCTCGGCCACCTCGTTGAAGCCATTCTCCTTCCGGCGGGTTTCCACCTCGGCGGCGTCGAGCCCTTTTTCGAGATCGACCTTTAAGGTTGCAAGCGTTTCGGGGATTGAAAGTGAAGCGATATCGGGAGCCTTAATCTCCGCAGATGTGGTTTTTGGGTTCATCAAGCACTCCTATTCAGAGCCAATGATTCCCGCTGGCGCGGCAAACATCTACAAAGGTAGTATCAAATCTTCCGGGAGGAAATACAATCCTGACGCTTCACCGAGAATAATGTCCTAAGTGAACAAGATTAAAGCTTTGCTTAACAATAAGTTATTGTATTTTGCAATAATAAGCTTGCTTAATGATGGTTAATATGACATAATAGACATTAAGAGGAATGTCTATGAGAACATCGCTTGAAATTCCCATGAACGAAGTGCGGCGCCGGATGGCTATGGACAATCCCTGGTGGCAAGCGGGCAGAGGCATAGACGAAGAAGAACGAGCCTGGCCGCGGCGATCCCTTTTCAAGCCTTTCTCCCGGCTCGCGATGGACAGATTGGTGCGTCGCGCCGTAGTCCTCATTGGGCCGCGACGAGTCGGAAAAACAGTGATGCTCAGGCAGCTTGTTCAGCGGTTGTTGGATGACGGCGTACGCGGCATCGACATCCTCTATATTTCCCTGGACACGCCGCTTTATGCGGGACGCTCGCTGGAAAGCCTTGCGCGCTTGTTCATCGATATCCATCAACATCGCGAAGGATCAAATCTTTGGGTTTTTTTCGACGAAATCCAATATTTCAAAGATTGGGGAACGCACCTCAAATCGCTCGTTGACTCCTATCCGGATATCCGCTTCGCGGCAAGCGGTTCTGCCGCCGCCGCACTTAAGATGAAGAGCCTCGAATCAGGAGCTGGCCGATTCACTGAATTCATCCTCCCTCCCCTCACCTTCGCCGAATTTCTCTCTTTCACCGGAAAAGAAGAAGCTTTGCTACGTAGAGTACCTGAATCGAACTACAGTCAGATTCCTTTCGCGTGCGGCGACATCGAGGCGTTGAACAGAGAGTACGTGGATTATATCAATTTCGGCGGATTTCCCGAAGCGGTTATGAATCCGGCGGTCCGAGCCAATCCTTCACGCTTCCTTCGTCAGGATATCGTAGACAAAGTGCTTCTCAAGGATTTGCCCAGCTTGTATGGCATAGCCGACACCCAAGGCCTAAACCGTTTTTTTAACGTACTTGCTTTTAACACAGGGAATGAGGTCGCGCTCGAGACGCTCGCCAACCATTCGGACATAAGCAAGCCAAGGCTGGCTGAATACCTGGAATACCTGGAAGCCGCATATCTCATCAAACTGGTTCATAGGATCGATGATAATGCCGAGCGGTTGAAACGCAGGCGCAGTTTCAAGGTATACCTCACCAATCCGTCGATGCGCGCCGCCTTGTTCGGAACTTCAACCGCCGAAGACAACGCGATGGGACGTCTTGCCGAGACATCCATTTGGAGCCAATGGCTGCACCAGAGCGAAGTATTGAATTCACTCCATTATGCGCGCTGGAAAGAAGGACGTCGCGATTGTGAAGTGGATATAGTCGCCCTCGACCAGGGCAGCCAGAAGCCACGCGCCGCGGTGGAAATCAAATGGTCGGATCGAATCATCGATCATCCTGAGGAGCTTCATGCCATCGCTTTGCTTGCCTCCCGATATCCATTCGATAAACCACCGGTGGTTACGACGAGAAGCATCTCGAAAATGACTTCCTTGAACGGCGTAGCCATCGAATTCATCCCGACGGCCCTTTATTGCTATTCCATTGCCAAGGAAACCGAGGATGACTGAGCCTTGGCATTCCGTGAATAGTGAAAGTGAAAATTAAGGATTCAGGCGGCGAATTCATTTTCGTCGCAACTACTATTGTGAACCCTTGACGCCAGTGTAGTTGGCGTTTATCATGATAAACGCCAACTACACTGGCGTTTATCATAACTATGTGGAGAGGGGTATGAGCAGTAGCTACCGGCAAAGGATCCTTGACCTCAGGACGATGCTCGACCAGAAATCGGTCTTTCTCTTTGGCCCGCGCCAGACGGGAAAATCCTCGTACGTGCGAGAACAGCTTGGATCGCTGCCTGCCCTAACCTACAACCTCCTCGATGGCGGGCTTCGACTTAGACTATTGGCCAACCCCACACTTTTGCGCCAGGAGATAGAGGCATGGAACCTGCGCGATTGCGTAGTGTTCATCGACGAAATCCAAAAATGCCCTACCCTCCTCGATGAAGCTCATTTGTTGATCGAAGAACGCGGTATACGATTCCTTCTTACGGGATCGAGCGCGCGAAAGCTGAAGATGGCGGGCACCAATCTGCTGGGAGGGCGCGCGAGAACAAGACATTTGCACCCCTTCGCCTATCCAGAAGTGGCGAATGACGAAAATCTTCTTAGGCAGATTATGGAGCGGGGTCTCCTGCCTCCTCATTATCTTTCCAGAGCACCTGATGAAGATCTTCGTGCCTATGTGGACACGTATCTCTCGGAAGAGATCGCGGCCGAGGGGCAGGCTCGGAATCTGCCTGCCTTCGCGCGATTCCTGCAAACAGCAGCCACCGTCAACGCAAAAATGATAAACTACACGAACGTCGCGAACGATGCGCAAGTACCACGCCAAACTGTTCGTCTCTGGTTCCAAATTCTCATCGACACAATGTTGGGCTATGAACTGCCGGCCTACTCCTCGACAGTAAAGAGAAAAGCTGTGGAGACGGCGAAATTCTACTTATTCGATATAGGAGTAGCGAGGATTCTTCGCAGATTGCCTCCTGCTGTGCCCGAAAGCCTCGATTTCGGTGAATTTTTCGAACAGTACATATTCATGGAACTCAAGGCATGGATCGATTACAGGAAACCAGGCGCGCGCCTTGCGTATTGGCGGTCACTTTCGGGATATGAAGTTGACTTTGTAATCGATGATGATGTCGCGATTGAAGTTAAAGCGGCCTCGATAGCTCATGATAAGCACCTTTTGGGACTCAAAGCGCTGCGGGAGGAAGGAAGGATCAAACGCTTTATCCTTGTGTGCAGGGAGGATAGGCCTAGAAAGGTGGATGGAGTCGACATTTTCCCGTGGCGTGAATTTCTCGGACTACTTTGGTCGGATTTAATCATTAAGAAGGATTAACCTTGCCGATTTGAGATGACCCATCCGCCCTCTTCTCGGCGGCTCAGTCCCCAACAACGCAGCGGTTCCTGCCCGAATTCTTGGCTTCGTACAGGCGGGCATCGGCTCGCTTAACAAGGGTTTCGAGGGAATCGCCCTTGGCGGCCTTGGCGGCGCCTACGGAAACAGTAATGGACAAGGTCCTCCCATCTTCCAGTTCCACCCAGCTTTGTTCCACCATCATCCTGACCCGCTCGGCGATGGAGCCTAGCGCATCAGACACATTCGGACATACAAGGATGAACTCCTCGCCGCCCCAGCGAACGGCAGCGTCGAGAGGCCGCACCGCCGAACTTAGGGTTGAGGCGACCATGGCGAGCACCCTGTCGCCAACAACATGGCCATACTCGTCATTCACCAACTTGAAATGATCGATATCTGCCATGAAGAGCCCAAAGGATTCAGCCCCCTCCTCCATGGCCCTGAAACGGGCTTCGACCATGATATCCAGGAATCTCCTATTGCCGAGCCCCGTGAGTGGATCGGCAAGTACCTCATGCCGCAACCGTTCGAGTTCCGAAAGCAAGACGGACCGATCGCGCCGATCGGAGAATATCTCGATAGCCCCGATAATAGTATCCGTTTCATCGGTGAGGGGTGCCGCCCATACGGTGATAGGAACGCGATGTCCGTTGCTGTGATGCATGTAGACATCGGCTTCCCTCACCAATCCATCGGAAACAGTGGCGGCTAAAGGGCAGCCGTGCAGGCAGATCTGCACGCCATCGGGTGTTACATGTCGCAGGAGATTGTCAGAACAGGAGGTTCCGAGAGCTCTTTCCTTCGAATATCCAGTCATTTTTTCCGTGGCGCTGTTCCAGAAAGTGATCTTTCGAAGACGATCGACGAAATAGACACCGCTGTCCAATCTCGACATTAAATCCCTGAGGTTCGCGTTATCGCGCACGACACAACTCCGATGAACCAGCCGCGATCGCCGGTTCCGCTTTGGCTGTTATCAGGTTCCCCTGCAGCTTTTCAAATAGGCCAAAGCTTTCGCCTGACCTTCCAGTTCCCTTTCCCCCGACCATTCGGCGTCGTTCCAGCCTTCTATGTCGATTGTGCCTGTATACCCGCGCCGCCCGAGGAAGTCAAGGATGCGCCGCCAGTCGGTATCGCCATTGCCGGGGAAGTGGGAGGAGTGCCACCGAGTCGAGCCGTAGAGTCCTCGGGCGGCCAATAGGGGCCTGTCGATCCGCGAATCCTTGCCATGGAGGTGAAGGATTTTCGGGAGCCAGACCTCAAGCTGAGCGTAGGGATCGGCCAGGGCTTCCACCTGATGGCAGGGCTCCCATTCCAGGCCGATCGCCGGGGACGATATCGCGTCGAACATGAGTTCCCACGCGTCGGGGTTTATGGCGATGTTCCAGGAGCCTGTTTTCCACGTGTCGCCCAGCCTGCAATTCTCGAAAGCGATCCTAAGCCCCGAAGCCTCCGCTCTCTCGGCTAAGGGGGCGAAGCATCGTTTCCACGCAGGCAGGGAATCTTTCACCGACATCCCCGGCACTCGGCCGGCAAAGCAGCTCACCAATCCGCAGCCGAAGAGCGGCGCGGCATCCAGGAGAACTTTCAGGCATTCCCTTGTCGCGACGCCTCTTTCGTCATCCCTGAGCGGATTGCCGTAAACGGAGAGAGCGCTGATAAACGTGCCCGTCCCCTCGGTGGCTTTTCCCACCTCTTCGGCGAACTTGAGCGGATCCGCGCCGCCCAAACCTTCCCAGAAAAAGAGGGAAAAGCATTCGAACCCCGAAGACGCCAGCGCCCGAATGGCCACCGCTGGATCACCATCGCCCTTGATGAGAGTGCCTATCGGTATTTTCTTCATTTCGGCAAGCCTCCGGGAATGAGGGAATCGAGAACGCGCATCACCTTGAGTCCTTGCTCGAAGGTCGGATAGTCGGGGGCTGCGTCGACGGCAGCGTCGGCGTCGACCTGGGCTCGCCGAGATCCCGCGATATGCGCCTCGGTCAGTTGCATAAAGCGCTCATAGGTGGAAGAAATCGCCGGTCCATCGCGCGTGATCGATGGCGCGCTAGCTCCGTTTCTATCCCCCGATCCTATCAAGCCCACCGGTCGGATTTCGATCGACGCGCGAGATTTTTTAAGATCAAGAAGGGCAAGGCCCTTCGAACCACGGATTCGTATCGTGAAATCGTCTGCCGCCCCTCCCTCGATCCAGCTTGTCCTGAGCAAGAGAGGAATGTCACCAGGGAGAGAGGCTCTCGCCGTGAATTCCACAAGCGGCGGCGCCGCGACTTCATCGATGAATTCCGTCGCCAGCGTTTCGCCTGGCAGCAAGCCGGCATCCATCGCCTCGCTGAGGCTCAATCCTTCTCCGGGCTTTTCCGCCGAAATGCTTCCAAAGAGGAAAAGCAGGGCATCCACGAGATGGCTTCCCAAATCCCCCGCCGTTCCCGATGTGCTCTCAGCCGGGAGCAGCCTCCATTTCCAGCGCGGCGCGTTTCTCCAATCGCCCCAGCGGGAGCTCGCTACCCAGTCCTGTAGATAGGAAGCTTCGACGGATTCTATCGTCCCGAGTTCGCAAGAATCGAGGACGGCTTTTAGGACATGAAGGGCTGGGGCATTCCGCTTTGAAAAGTTGATCATCGCCGGCACCGATGTCTCGGCCGCCAGTTTCGCGAGCAGCTCGCACTCCGCGAGGCTGCGCGCCAGCGGTTTTTCGCAAAAAACCGGAAGGCCTCTCTCAAGTATGGCTTCGCAGATGCGGGCATGCTGGCTGTCGATCACCGAGCAGGTGGCGGCGTCGAAGCCTCCATGATCCAGTAGCGTTCGGATGGCATCGCAATGATAGGGAATATTGAAACGTCGCGCGAAAGCCAGCGCGTGGTCGGCCTTCCTGTCGGCGCACGCCGTGATCACGCATTTTTCGTTCTCGGTGAATTTTTTGGCCTGATAGTCGGCCATTCCGCCGGTGCCGACGATCGCGAGACGCATCATGGGCGCGGCCTGAAAATCGAGGTCGATTCTCTTACGATGAAGCCCGTATCCAGCCATTCCTGGATGGGTTCAACGCGTTCACCCTTGAGAATGCTTAAAAGCAGTCTCGTCGCTTTTTTGGCGAGATTGGTGACCGGGTGGTCGACGGTGGACAGTGGTGGCGAGACATCCTGCACGGGAGGCAAATTGTCGTAGCCGATGACGCTGAGTTCCTCGGGAATTCGGATTCCATGTTCGGCCGCATAGTTGAGAACGCCGAAGGCGGAACGATCCGAACTTGTCATGATGATGCTTGGGCGATTGGCTTGGGAAAGGAGGCGGGCCGCGCCCCTGTAGCCCGATGTTTTTGAAAAGTCCCCCTCCACTACCGAAGATGCCGTTCCGTATTCTTCGCAAAGCTTTTTGAATACATTCAGGCGATCGATCGCGTTCTTGTACCGCATATCGCCCGTGATATAGCCAAAGTCTTTGTGGCCCAAGTTAAAGCCATGCGAAAAAGCCATGCGCATGCCCGGCTCAGGCAAGGCGTCGACGCTGTTCAACCCTTCCTGGTAGTTGTTGATGAGCACGAAGGGCACGCCCTGTTGGCGCAAGCCCCTGAAGGGCCCGAAATCGTCCCTGGTAACGGCGAAGAGAAGTCCGTCGACCGTCTTTGACTTTATCAGCGCCATATAGTCTTCGTTGCAGCTGCTCTGCTTGTCGAGGATGACCGTGGTGGCGTAATCGTTCGCGTCAGTCTCCAAAACGACGCCATCGAGGAGAGCGGGAAAGTAGGAGCGGGAAAAGGGAGGAAAGGACCCATAGGAAGGAACGACGAAGCCTATCGTATTCGTGCGGTTGCGCGCAAAAAGGGCGGCTTGCCGGGAAGGTATGTAGCCCAGTTTCTTGGCCGCTTCGCGGACGCGGCTCTTGATGGGCTCGGTGATGAGATTCGAGTCGTTGAGCGCCCGCGATACCGTGGATTCGGCGACTCCCGCCAGATGGGCGACATCGGCGCGCGAGGGTTTCTGGGCCATTGGCATTTCCTGCTTCGGGACTAAGGCTTTTCCGGCCGGAAAACGCGCTCATTCTAGCGATTCGCCGCGCCCTAGTCCATTACCGGGATGCGCCGGGGGCCGCGGCCTTCCGGCCGCGGCCCCCGCTCTTCACTTTTAAATATTTTTTTAGAAAATAGACTCGGGCTGATAATAGGCCTTGGCGTTCTGCTTCGTGATCAGCTCGGCGGCCAGGACGATCTTCGAGGGGATCTTTCCCTGATAGAAGCCGGGCAGGGGCTGGTTGCGGGCGCCGTAGATCGCGAGGGAAATGCCGGAAGCGATCATCGATGGCGGATAGGTGACATCGGCCTGGACGAGCGGATCGCCATCCATGACTTTCTTGATCATGACTTTGGATCCCGCGCCGCCGAGGAAGAACTTGATGTCTTTGCGACCGGATTCCTTGTACGCCTGGAGAACGCCGACGAGAACGTCGTCATCCTGTGCCCAGACGGCGTCGATCTTCTTGTACTTCTGCAGGTAGTTGGTCATGATCTCGAGGCCCTTCTGGGTATCCCAGTTGGCGGGCTGGGAATCGAGGATCTTGATCCCAGGGAATTTCTTGGCGATGACGTCGTTGAAGTTGTCCACGCGCTCGGAATTGATCACGCAGGGGATACCTTCCAGAACGACGATGTCGCCCTTGCCGCCCAGCGCCTTGCCCAGCCATT
>Ga0172379_10002172_pt1 | contig 35825 bp, 44 predicted proteins | sample GrowelOW334metaG_FD_119756 | JGI IMG/M metagenome (GOLD analysis project Ga0172379, IMG submission 119756) | Groundwater microbial communities from an aquifer near a municipal landfill in Southern Ontario, Canada - Groundwater well OW334 metaG | ecosystem: Environmental > Aquatic > Deep... | reverse complement strand
TTTTCGATACTTCACCAGCCGAACGGCTTCCATGCGGACCTTCGGAAGATGCGGGTTCTTTGTGTATGCCATGTTCGCAATATTAAATGATGGGTGTTGCGAAGGTATTGAAACATTGCGAGGACTTGCATGATTTCACAAGGCGTGGTAAGGTGAGCGGACATGCTTACCACAAAGAAAAAGACGGCAGTTATTAAGAATATCGCCCGCCACGACACTGACACCGGCTCGCCGGATGTGCAGGTCGCGCTCCTTTCCAAGCAGATTGATGAGCTCGCCAAGCATTTGAAGAAGAATCCGAAGGATTTTCATTCTCGCCGCGGCCTTCTCCAGATGGTTGCTGATCGCCGTTCACACCTGCGCTACCTCGAGACCAATAACAAGCGCAGCTACAACGCAGTCATTAAGAAGCTCGGTTTGAAGAAATAAAAGTTTTCTTAAGTGGTATCATGGGTAGGGGACAGGAGTCCCGTTTTATTATTTTGCAGTTTAATTTTATTACATACGTAATTTATTTATATGGCAGTTATCAAACATCCAGCCCAGCGTGTGGGAGTATTTATCGACACGCAAAATCTCTATCACAGTGCAAAACATCTCTATAAGGCCCGTGTAAACTTCGGCAAGATTCTTGAAGAGGCCGTCGGCGGCCGTATTCTGGTGCGTGCAATCGCCTACGTCATCTCGACGGAGAGTGGCGAAGAGAATAATTTCTTCGAAGCGCTTACCAAAATGGGCATCGAAACAAAAGTGAAAGAGTTACAGATTTTTGCCGATGGGGCAAAGAAGGCCGACTGGGATGTCGGGCTCGCGATTGACGCGGTCAAGCTCGCACCGAAGCTCGATACAGTTATTCTCGTCACTGGTGACGGCGACTTTGTTCCACTCATTCAATACCTTGATATGAATGAGGGATGCCAGGTTGAAGTTATCGCGTTTGGCAAATCTTCTTCAAGCAAGCTCAAAGAGGCAGCGCATGCCTTCACTGATATGTGCGACGATCCAAAAAAATTCACCATCGCCTCGCGCTCCTAAGAAGCACCATTGGCGCGGATAACGTACTTCTAGTGACAGAGAGTGCGTTACTATAGAGTGAATGGAATCAGGCGCGCCAGCACCGAAAAAATATATTCGCACGCTCGCGGGCGACATGGAGATCTTGAAAAAAGGTGGCACTCCAGATCTTTCACTACTCACAGAACCACTTGCACCACCAAAAATGGTGGTGCCTACTGCCGCGCCACCAACTCCAATTGAGATCCCAATTCCTCTTCCGCCAACTGAAGAGCCGACCCCTTCGGTGAATCTCGGGCCCATACCAGAGTTCCAGGTAAATAAACCTGCTATTCAACCAGTTACTCCATTCTCTATTCCAGAGATTGAAACACCGCTTGTTCCGCCACTGCCACTGCCACAACCACCAATACCTCAAATTCCAGTCCCAGCTCCCGTACCAGAGCCGACACCTTCTCAACTTTGGCAAGAAGCAATGCCACTCGAAACGTATGCAAGTGATTTTTCTGATCGCATAAAAAATATGAACGCTTCTACCTCGACCGTGCTCGCGGCTGAACAAGACGCAGCACCTCATGTACCTCAACCGACGATACAAAAATCCTCGCACAGCACGCTCTACAGTATTGCCGGTGTGCTACTCCTGATTGCAGGTATCGGAGGTGTCTATGTTGCCTATACGCGCAATCTAGAAGTAACTCCTCCTGCTATCAGTACACCGGTCGCTTCAGCTCCTATATTTGTCGATGAACAAGAACAAGTTGCTGGCACTGGCATTGCTCTCCTGCAAGCCATTGAACAGTCAATGGACAAACAGCTTGCCTCTGGTTCTATTCGTTTTCTCTATCTCGCTGATGCAACGACTACTGGGAGTAGTATTTTTTCTGCCCTGCAACTTCCTGCACCAAATGTCTTGTTGCGTAACGTGAGTTCTGTAGATGGTATGGCGGGCATTATAAATGTTGCCGGTAAACAGAACCCATTCTTCATACTTTCTGTCGCCTCGTATAGTGATACATTTTCTGGAATGCTTTCGTGGGAATCGGTAATGCCGCGCGATCTCGCACAACTCTTCAGACCGTATCCTGCGCCAACCCCAATCACAATGGCGACGTCAACAGCAACAGTTGCTTCGACAACTGCGCAAAAAATAGCAACAACCACAACATCTGCACCAGTATTTAAATCTGGTTTCCGTGATGAAGTGGTCAATAATCATGATACGCGCGTGTATCGCGATACGAGCGGACGAAGCGTCCTCCTCTATGGTTATTGGAATCAGAAAACGCTGGTCATTGCGCGCGATCCGGCGGCGTTTATTGAGATACTCGACCGACTTGCCTCTGCTCGAGCTCAATAATCTGCTAGTATGCCTGCATGAAAACAGAACACTTTAGAAAAAAACTTGAGGAGGAGAAGGCGAAGCTCGAATCAGAGATGGGGCACATTGGACGAAGGAATCCAGCAGTCCCTGGTGATTGGGAGCCTGTCCCATCTGAAATTGGTACTGAATCAGATCTCGCTGATCAGGCAGATATCGTGGTAAATCATGAGAACATCTCAGCCATACTCGGCGATCTCGAAGCACGTTACGACGTTATTCTTTCTGCGCTTTCAAGAATTGATAATAAAACTTATGGGAAGTGCGAAATTTGCGGTGAAGTTATAACAGAGGCGCGTCTCGAGGCTGAGCCTGCAGCCACGACCTGCACGAAGCATTTGTCCTAGCAATGCCAACTGCGCCGCCAAAACAAAAAGTTCCGCTCCCCAAGCATGGCTATGCAAAGACACTCGCGGCACAGCCGGTCGGATCGGGCGCAGAGATGGTGGTTGTCGAAGCTGATCTCACTCGTGGACTACATAACTTCTCAGTCGTCGGTCTTGCCGATAAGGCGGTTGAGGAGGCGCGTGATCGGGTGAGCGCCGCGATACGCCACTCGGGATACAAGCCGCCAAAACAACAAAACAAAAGAATCGTTCTCTCGCTCTCGCCGGCAGATTTAAAAAAAGAAGGTTCGCATTATGACCTCGCCCTGGCACTTGCGTATCTCATTGCTGCGGGCGACCTCAATCCTTTTAACGAGGAAATGCTTTTCATCGGAGAGCTTGCTTTAGATGGAGAGGTGCGTGCTGTGCGAGGTGTTCTCCCACAAGTTCTCGCCGCCAAGCGGCATGGTATAAAAACGATTTTTGTTCCTGATGGGAACGCGCGTGAGGCGTTGCTCGCGGAGGGCGTCGCGGTCTATGCACCAAAGTCGCTCGCAGAATTACTGCAACATTTGAAGGGAGAGAAACCGTTACCACGTCTCGTGCGCGACCGGAGAGTGCCGGTGCCTCCGCCAGCGCTTGATCTCGCAGATGTAAAAGGGCAGGAGAGCGCGAAGCGCGCGCTCGAGATCGCCGCTGCCGGCCGACACAACATCGTATTCTACGGACCACCAGGGACAGGGAAGACGATGCTCGCTCGCGCGCTCTCGGGCATCCTTCCACCTCTGACCGATGACGACATGCTTGAAGTGACGGCAATTCACTCGACCGCAGGTCTTTTGAGTGATGGCGAAGCGGTCTATTGGCCGCCATTTCGCGCGCCGCACCACTCAATCTCGCATGTCGCGATTGTGGGCGGCGGAACGTTCCCCAAGGCGGGCGAAGTGACACTCGCGCATAAAGGGGTTCTTTTCTTAGATGAATTTCCCGAGTTTGATTCGCGCACACTTGAGGCGCTGCGCCAACCGCTTGAAGACCGCATTGTTACTGTCTCGCGCGCGCGGGCGACTGTCACCTTTCCGGCTGATTGCATGATTGTTGCCGCGATGAATCCTGCAAACACTCTGTCTGACGATTCGCGCGTTGCGATACGCGCGGCACAGAAGCAGGCACGTCGCATCTCACGGCCAATTGTTGACCGCTTGGATCTCTGGATAGAAGTGCCGCTCGTGCCACACGACACGCTCTCAAAACTTTCAACTGGCGAAGCATCAGCAATAGTGCGCGAGCGCGTAATCTCTGCTCGCCATCGCGCCGAGAAACGAACAGGGAAGAAGGGCGCTACCAATGCCGCGCTTACCGGCCGCCAACTTGATGAAAAAAGCGGCTTCAGTGTCGCCGCAAAAGAGGCACTCACTAGCGCCGCCGCACGTCTTAATCTCTCACCGCGTAGTTACCATCGCACCATGCGTGTCGCGCGCACCATCGCCGACCTTGCCGGCGCCGAGGCGGTCACACCCGCCTTCGTGCACGAGGCACTCCAGTATCGCCCCCGCGGCTTGTTTGGATTTGAATAAAATGAAAAAAACCTGGTTGCTCCTTGTCCTAGGCCTCATAATCGCAATAGTGTTCCTTCTGCGTATCACCACTTTTTATTCAATTTATTCCACAAAACCGTTTGCCAGTACAACGCCACCCACTTCTGTGCGTATTCTTTTTACCGGTGATGTCATGCTTGACCGGAATGTGGCACTTCATGCAAAAACTGCTGGAGATGCGTCACTTATCGCACAAGTTGAACGCATGTTTCTTGGGGTAGATGCGATAGTGGCGAATCTGGAAGGCACTATAACCACAAATCCTTCAGTGGCTATCCAGGATAATTCGCGTCTGCAATTCACTTTTGATCCGCATTTTGCGGGATTCTTAAAAAACATCGGCGTTACTGCAGTTAGTCTCTCAAACAACCACACATTTGACTTCGGCCTGAGCGGATACGAAGCAACAAAGAATTTCCTCGCGAATGAGGGCATACTTTCATTCGGCTCTCCGCATAACGACGATAATATTTCTACAAAAATTGAACTGCGTGGTAAGAATTTGTGTCTGGTGGGATATGAAGGATTTGTTGCACCTGACCTAACACCTTTTGTCACAGAAATCACTCGCATCCGACCATCGTGCGACCTCATCATCGCCACAATGCACGCCGGAGAAGAATATTTTCTGGGATACACGAATCCACAACAAAAAGCTGCGCGCGCTTTTATTGATGCAGGCGCGGATGTAGTTATCGGCACACATCCGCATGTCGTTGAGCCGCTTGAAATATATAAAGGGAAGGCGATATTTTACTCGCTTGGGAACTTTATTTTTGATCAAAACTTTTCATTCGTAACGACGCATGGACTTGCGGTTAACATGGAATGGAACGATAACGAAACGCGCTACACCCTCATACCGATAACGATACAATACGAAGAAGTTTCGTTTTCAAGCACAGAAGACACTACACAGACGCTCTATGCGCTTATCGATGGCAATCTCTCAAAAGATATCGAATCGGCGATATTGAACAAGTACTCATTTGTTCTTAAATAAATTATTGAGGAGAGCAGACACCGCCGACACGACAATTACGGAAAGGGTTTGAGGCGCCACGAACTTCAAAGTGTAAATGGGGGCCGGTCGATTGGCCGGTCGAGCCGACGTAACCGATAATCTGGCCGCTTGAGACTGATTGACCAGACGAGACAATTACGGACTTCATATGCCCATAGAGTGTTTGCGAACCATTGCCGTGGGTGATGACGACATAATTGCCATAGCCGCCGTTCCACGCACCGTTACTGCGCGCGATGATGACGGTACCGCCAGCGGTCGCATGGATTGGTGTGCCGCGTGCCGCGCCGATATCAACACCATTCCAACCATGGATACCCTGCGTGATGATAGCGCCTGGTACGGGATTGCTGTAGTAGCCATTTTGTATACTCCCGCTCCCTCCTACATATGGATTACTGGCGATTTTGCTCGTAGAAATCTTCACAGCACTTGATGTCACTGGCGCGATTTCACCACCAGGGATGATGATGGTCGAGCCAATTGCTAGTGGTTTTGCAGGATCAAGACCGTTGAATTGTGCGATCTCAGTTGCATCAGCGCCATATTTCTTCGCAAGAGATTTGAGCGTATCGCCTTTCACGATTGTGCGCTCAACACCAGAGATTGGGAGGATGATGAGCATATCACCAGTATGAACATCTCTCACGCTGGAGAGATTGTTTGCCCAAATAATGGTATTCACCGAGACACCGAACATGCCCGCAATCTCTGAAAGGGTATCACCCGAACGTACCACATACACTGAAATACGATCAGGAGGTGCTGATTTCGAGACATCAGCGATCGTGCCCGAAGGGCCAGCATAGGCGAGCAGGGCAGTGCCGCCGCTTGTCTGGAAACCGTCACCAAGACCCTTATTCGGATTCGGGTCTAAGTTTGTTGCGGCCTTCAAATAATAATGAGAGGTTGATGCACCAGAAATGTTTATTGCCGACGCAGCGTCAGCCGATTGAGAAAACGGCCAGAACGCGCTTACGCGGCTAGGCAGGAGTATCACAGCAAACGCGGCAAGCGCAATTCCTGTGGCTAGTATGGAAATCTGTAAGTAAGATTTAATATGGAAACAAGGGTACATCGGTGAGCCTGAACATACAAAAGTGGCTTACATACAAGATATAAGCCACTTCTTGAATACGGTCTATCAGTCGATATTTGGAGTATAGCCGAGTGAAGTCTAGAGTCAACCACTCTTTCGGATGCCGGTGGATAGCGGTTTGTGGGGTATATTTGGATAGTGAAATACCTCGAAGGATTGAATGATGCGCAAAAGCAGGCAGTGCTCGCTACCGATGGCCCCATCTCGGTTCTTGCCGGTGCAGGGAGCGGCAAGACGCGCGTACTCACAACGCGAATCTACCATTTGATCCGCAGCGGGGTGCCAGCAAATCAGATTCTCGCCGTCACCTTCACCAACAAGGCTGCGCGTGAGATGCGCGCGCGTGTCCGCGCGATGGTGGGAGATGGACCAGTGCCCCTCATCGCCACCTTTCACGGTCTCGGACGCGAATTGCTCGAGAGTTATGGCAAGGTTATCGGTATTCCTAGATTTTTTAGCGTCTATGATCGCTACGATTCGGAGAAGGCGGTCGCGCTGGCACTTAAGGCACTCGATGTGGAGACAAAAGAGCTCTCGCCACGCGCGGTGCTTGGTCGCATCTCGCGACAGAAGGGCGAAGGGGTGCGCGCACAAGAATTTTATGAAAAAAATTCGCGTAGCAGTTTCGGCTCGCGAATTACGGCTGAAGTGTGGCTTCGGTATGAAAAAGCACTAGTGGCAGAAAAGGCACTCGATTTTGACGATCTCATTGCGCTCCCGCTCCAGATGATTGAAGAGCATGCCGATGTCCGCGCACTCGCACAAGATCGCTGGCGCTACATTCACATCGACGAATATCAAGATACCAATAGTTTGCAGGAGCAGTTGGCAGGAATTCTTGCAGAAAAACACAAAAATCTTTTTGTAGTTGGTGATGGCGATCAGGCAATTTACGGATGGAGAGGGGCAAAAATGGAGAACATTTTGAATTTTGATAAAAGATATCCAGAAGCGCAGACGATTATTCTCGCTCAGAATTATCGCTCGACAAAAAATCTTGTGGATGCCGCGAATGCGGTGATAGAAAAAAACAAAAATAGAAAGGAGAAGTATTCAACGACCGAACAAGGAGCTGGCGAGCCGATCGTAGTGCACATGGCGCGCAGTGCTGAAGATGAGGCGAGTTGGATTGCGCTCAAAATACGCGAGCTGATGAATAGCGGTGTACAGCCTGAAGAGATCGCGATCCTCTTCCGTACCAACTTCCAATCTCGCGCACTTGAAGAGGGATTGCTCCGTGCGGGCGTGCCCTACAAACTTCTCGGGACACATTTCTTCGCACGCAAAGAGGTCAAAGACGCATTGGCGTGGATGCGGCTCGCGATGGATCCTTCGAGGGAGGTTGATAAGGTGCGCGCGGCGGCTTCGCCGCCGCGCGGTATTGGTAAAGTGACGCTTGGTAAATTACTAGAAGGGAATCGTGCCGCGCTCCGCGCGGGAGAACTCGAAAAAGTCGCGCTCTTCGAGCATGTCATTGCCGAGCTTGCACATGCCGCTGATACACTCGTGCCCTCTTCATTCGTGAAGTTGGTTATTGAAAAAAGCGGCATGCGCCGTGCGCTCGTCGAAGAGGGAAGTGAAGAAGATAGAGAACGTTTTGAGAATGTTGAGGAGCTTGCTTCAGTCGCTGCGCGACATGACACCGTGCCGGGGAAAGAAGGAATTGCCGCCTTTCTCGCCGAGGCGGCGTTGGCGAGTGATCAAGATGAGATGGACCGCCCCCAAAGTGACTCCTCGCCTCGAGGTGTCTCTTTGGGGGCGGTGACCCTGATGACTGTCCACGCGGCAAAAGGGCTTGAATTTGGTACTGTTTTTGTGAGTGGCATGGAAGAAGGTCTTTTCCCCCACAGCGATATAGGTGGCGACAGGAATCGTGATGAAGAAGAGGAGCGACGGCTCTTCTATGTCGCGATGACACGCGCAAAGGAACGGCTCTTCCTCACTCTCGCGCGCGTTCGCAAGATCTATGGGAGTGATACGTATGCCGAGCCATCATCATTTCTCGCCGATATTGACAGCTCGCTGATGCTTTATGATGAATCAAACTACAATGACATCTTCTAAATCAAACCCCTCAATTTTGTTCAGGGCAAGAAAAAGTTTGGGGCAGAATTTCTTGATGCACGCGCGTATTGCGGAGCGGATTGCTGATGCAGCAAAACTTCTGTCGAACTCTGTCGTTCTCGAGATTGGTCCTGGAACAGGGATGCTCACCCGCGCGCTGTTGCAGCGCGCGGGGAAAGTTATTGCTGTTGAAGCCGATCAAGAACTCTATGAGAAACTGCAAGTTGATTTTGCCAGCGAAATTGCTTCTGGTCAGCTCGAACTCATCTTGGACGACATTCGCAACGTGTACCTTAATTTACGCTATAGCGTAAAAGATGGTACATCTAAAAAGTATGAAGTGGTGGCGAATATCCCGTATTATCTGACTGGAGAAATTTTTAGAATGTTCCTTACCGCCGAGCATCAGCCAAGCTCGATGACGCTCTTGGTACAGAAGGAAGTTGCAGAAAGAATTGAGAGAAGTAAGAAAGAAAGCATTTTGTCACTTTCAGTCAAAGCATACGGCACACCGAAATACGAATTCACTGTTCCACGTGGCGCTTTTAAACCAGCACCAAATGTTGATTCTGCTGTGCTCACTATTCGTGATATTTCACGAAAAAACTTTTCGACGAGCGAGCAAGAGAAACAATTTTTTGCACTCATTCACGCCGGCTTCGCGCACAAGCGCAAATTTGTACGCAAAAATCTTTTGGAAGTTGGACTTCCAAGTGGCACTATCCCCGAAAAAGCCCGTGCTGAGGATCTCCCTCTCGCGGTGTGGCTCACGCTCGCCCGTATTTAAATAGAGCTTCCTATACCGCGTACAGAATCAATCATTCCGTCAGGATTAGCGCCACTTACTGTCTTACAGTAATAACCGTTTTGTTCCAAGCATACTCCCGCACCAGGAATATATCCTCCTAGAACATACTGACTTAATGGTGCCCAGATATTATAATTTGCCCAAAGTCGTGAGAACCATATGCTATAGAAAAGTTTGAGTGGCTGATGAGTGCTCACATCGTCAATAGTAAGCACGACACCGAAATAATAGACACAGGGGCAGTAGGTCACTCGGGTAACCCTACCACCAAAAGAACCCAAACTAGCGGCATGAGTAACAGGTACGATTGAAAATGAAAAGGAAAGGAAAAGTGATACCACAAACACAGATACCACCAGACATATTTTAATGAAGCTCTGGCTATGGAGAAAGTATTTTTTCATTCTGTAACTCGGTACTTTTGATTATATCAGAATAGTCAGTCGTATCGGATGTACGTATGACAACGATGAACAACGGCTGATACATACGATTGTCAGAAACAGAAGTGCGTATCCATACCAGAAGAATTCCGGCTTCATCAGGAACTTTGACCTGCAGAGTGCCTTCATTACTCACTGGGGGATCTTTATATTCTGTGTTGCCAACAAATATCGAAAAGGGCGTTTTAAAACCAGAGCCCTTTATTTCAAGAATATCGCCAGGATAAAATACAGTACCAGAAATAGAAGTAATTATTGGTAGTTTTTCTTGCACATTGGTACTGGCTGGTTGATTCTGGGTAGCTGTGCTGAGCGTGCTTGTTTCTAGTGCTGAAAGTGCATTGAGTTTATTTCTTGTATACGACCCGACATATCCACTACCTTTTGTGAGCCCTGCAGGTGTCAAAACATCACTCGCGTACTTTTCTTGGAATCTCACAACTGCGGCTTTTGTGAGCGAGCCAAAATAGCTCGTCTCATTGCCAGGGGAGCCAACACCGACACTCGCGATGCGTGTATCAGGATCGCGATTTAGTATCTGTTGAAGCGCAATGACTTGCGTTCCTGAAGACCCAAAGAAAAGATTCGCTGTTATGATTGAAACAAGCAAGGCGTTCATGGATAAATGATAGCACAATGCACTTTTATACAGCCGCGACCATTGGTTTTCTGCCATGACTGGTATACTGGAGAGTAATAATATGGGAAGGATTCTCGAAAATTGGCGGGTGCCAGCTGCAGGACTTTTTGCGGTGGTGTTGATAATCGGTGCCTACATCTTCGCGCGCGGTATTGGATCGCCTCCTGCTGCAGAAGCATCAGCCGAAACGGCACTTCTTAAAGCGATCGCCGCAAAGGATTCTGATAACGACGGCCTCCCCGATTGGGAGGAGGTGCTCTACGGCACTGATCCTCATAACCCCGACTCCAACCACCTCGGCATGACCGATGGCGATGCGGTTGCGAAAGGTCTCATTGTGCCGAAGGCAATCGCCAATATGCCAACTGCAACCTCAACCTTGGCGGCGGACAGCAGCACACGCACCGAGGCCTTCGCGAAAGACTTCTTCACCCTCTATCTCGCCGCGAAGCAGTCAAATGGCGGTGTGGATCTTAGTACTGATCAGACAAATGCGCTTGCCGATCAAGCAATAAATCAACTTCTGCTAACTTCTACACAAGCGTCCAGCGCTAAGTCCATGTCAGATCTCAAGGTTTCTGGGACAGGTCCTGATGCCTTGCGTGCCTTCGCCATCGTTGCAGAAGCAGTCTTCAAAAAGAATATGGATACCACCATAACGAACGAGATGCAGGCTCTCCAAGACGCAGTTCAGAATAACGATACAGACGCACTCTCTCAACTCACCTCGGCGGCGCAGATTTATCGCAACTACGCTGCTGGCCTCGCAGCGCTGACGGTGCCACAAGAGCTTGCCGCAGATAATCTCATGCTCATCAACGCGATGTTGCTCAGGAGCGAGGTCGATGACAATTTTGCGAGCGTGAACACTGATCCTTTGGCGGCAATGCTCGCGATTCAGCAATTCGGACAAACAGAAAGTGATTTCTGGAACGCATTCTCAAACATTGGCGCCACGTACGCTTCTGCTGGCGTCACACTCCCCACAGGCACGCCGGGGGCATCGTTTGTAAATGTCATCGCTAATGCGCGACAGGTGACTCCATGAATAATAAAATTTTTATCAACGTGTTCATGGTACTACTCACCGTCACTTTTGTGGTACCAGCGGCACTTTTTATTGCACCACGTGAAGCGTCGGCGGCACAATCTGCTGGTGGCTGTGTCGTCGGTCTCGCTGCAGGTCTTGCTGGTGTCACGGCGAATAAAGTTATCGCTGTTCCTACTGCAGACGCGGCCGGCGGAGCGGGCAGCTGGACCACTGCAGGTTCTACGGTAGGTAGTTGCATATATAACCTGATAGTCGTGCCCGTTTTACGACAGATGATACGGACGATGCTACAAGACATGACCAAGGCGACTATTAATTGGATTAACAACACACCGGGCACCGGTCAGCCGTCCTTTGTACAGAATCTCGCTTTACACATGCAGCAAATCGGAGATGCAGCTGCAAAATCTTTTGTAAAACAGATTGCCCAGACGGCGATAGGAGCAGGATTAAAGAATCCCTACTTCGGTCCGGCAATCTCATTAGCCCTCATGAATAATTATCAGCGACAGACAACTCTCGCTGGTTTCTTTGCAACATATGCTTGTACGCTCGCTCGAAACTCTCTGTATCCAGATAAATTCTTGAAGGGGAACTGGTCGCAGGGCGGGGCAGGAGCATGGTTCGCGCTCACAACCCAGCCAAACAACAATCCTTTTATGGTGTATCAGGCGGCACAAAGTGTCATGTTGAGCCAAGTCACTCAAGCACAGACTAATACTCGCCAAGATTTATCACAGTCAGGAGGATTCTTGTCGTATTGTCCGGGCAACACCACCTCTTCTACTGCAGCCGATACAATCGCGAACTGGTGTAGCAATTGCAAGGGGGCTGGAGGCACGTGTGATCTGAAAACGAATGAATGCATTGACCCAACTGGCGGTAAAAGTGCGGCTACCCAGTGGGGCACCGCTCCAGCAGCCGGCGTCGCCCCACAAGCTCCATGTACTAATCCAGACGGCACACCAGCAAAAGCAACAACACCAGGTTCGACCATTTCATCATATCTGCAGGCAAATGTTAACTCAGGCATCGGCCAGCTGGTCAGCGCTCAAGATCTCGATGCCGCAATCGGCCAGGTCGTGTTCGCGCTCTCAAACAGAGTACTTGGTGCTACCGGCCTCTTCGGATCGTCACAACCTTCTGGTAGTAGCAACACAACTCAAGCTGCTCAGACGCAGCAAAATAATTCTGCAGCATCTGCTACGGCCTCTGCAACATCGGCACTCACAAACGTCGCAACGTATACCAAAGCATTTCAAGATATAGAGAAATCCGCACAGATAGCCTCCGCATCTTTGACGGCTTATATACAGGCCGAACCTAGCTTCGTGGCACAAATGGCCAGTACGACAATCTGTTCCCAACAACAAAGTGTTGTGCAGACAGTGACTGCCAATGCTCAGGCGGCGTTTGCACAAGCACAGGAGATGTTGACACCGGCAGGAACAATCGGCTCGGTGTTCACCTCGGTGAATACGGCATTCGAGAGTGCATCGACGACCAAGGCGATCGCACTTAAAGTTCAAGAAGAAGCCGCAGTGGTTCCTATTGAAGATCCGATGCAATTCAGTATTGATGTTGCATCACTCGCGCAAATGCCTCCTGGAGCAATTGATGTCATGAATGCGCAATCAGACGCGACAGCGACCGGTGCTGCTACCGCACTGAATTGGGACGGAACAAAACCTGCCTATGGTGCGGCACCGGCAATGACACTCACGGTCTCAGGTGGCACCACGGTCGATCGAATGAATCTCATCAGTGCAAATGCAAAGGGACTCATCGCATCGTTCCAAACGGAGCTCAATACGGCGCAATCCGTATGCAGTAATTCTTATGGAGGTTGATGCATGATATGCGTAATTTCTTTACCACAGCGTTTGTCATCCTCGCGCTTCTTGTAGGCACGGCGGGCGCAGCGCCCGCCGTGCACGCTGCAATCGGAAGTGCCTGTAGTGAAGAAAACGACTCGGCCTGCGACCCGGCGACTTCATATTGCGAACTTATTCAGAACAGTCCCCAACTCAACACCTGCGTCCCCAACTCCCAGAAAGCTGCCGATGCAGCGAAGGCACAAGCAAATCTCACAGCAACTGTAGGTGGTACACAAACAGCTGCAGACATCGCTGCCACTAAAACACCGACTGATCCAAATCTCGGGAAAGATGCTGGCTCTCAATATAGCAGCGTCATGATCTGGATCATGAGCCTCTTTGCGTGGCTCGTAGGTGTTGCGGCGATTACACTCGACAATGCGGTGTACTACACCGTGGTTACAATGGGGGACTATGTGTCTAAACTCTCTGCCATCGGCGTTGCGTGGCGCATTTTGCGCGACCTCGCGAACATTTTGCTTATCTTTGGTTTCATCGGATCTGGTATCGCGATAATTCTAAATGTTGATCAATACGGATTTGGAACAAAATTGCTTCCGAAATTACTGATTGCCGCGGTTCTCATTAATTTCTCGCTTTTCGTTTCAGAGGCGATGATTGATGGCACCAATCTCGTAGCAACTCAGTTTTATACACAGATCAATGGAGGTAAACCGTCTGGGGCGAAGAACTTTGATAAAGTTTCTGTGCAAAATGACGGCATTTCAAATAAAATTATGAGTCAGGTTGGATTGCAGACAATCTATGGCAACGGGGCTGTAAAAACAGAAATATTCCAAGCGGGGAATACCTGGGTCATTGGTTTTATGGCGATCCTTCTTTTCATTGTTACAGCATTTGTAATGTTCTCACTCGCATTCATACTCATTGCACGTTTCGTCGCACTCATCTTCCTCATACTTGTTTCCCCAGTCGCTTTTATGGGGTGGGCGGTGCCTTGGCTAGAGTACCGGATGAGTCAGTGGTGGAAGCATTTCACTGAACAAATTATCACTGCACCTGTATTACTTCTCTTGCTCTATGTTGCGCTCGCGGTTATTACTGATGCACATTTCCTTACCGGCTTCTGTATTCCTGCTGCAGGCTCGACCAATCTTAACTGCACTCCTGATTGGACAGGATTTGCAAACGGTAACTTTACCGGTTTCGCGAGCATGATGCTCTCTTTCCTCGTCGCAATGGGGCTCCTTATGATTGTGGTGATTAAAGCAAAAAGTATGTCCGCCGTTGGCGCTGACTTGGCGACGAAGGGCGCTGGTAAGCTCACTTTTGGTGCAACTGCGTGGGCTGGTCGCGCTACTGTCGGCACAGCTATCGGCAGGGGTCTTCTGGGCAACAGATTAATTAAGAGAGGTGCCGTCAGTGACAATAGGTTCATAAAATACGGTTCAAGAGCATTGTCCTTCACTGGCAAGCGTCTACAAAATAGAACATTTGATGTTCGGAACATGCCAGGCGCCCAATCTGGGCTTGGATCATTAGGTATTAATGCTGGTGCTCCCTCTCAATTAACGGCGAAACAATTACAAGAAAAGCAATATGGGTTGAAACCCACAAAAGAATGGTTTAGAGAGTCATCAAAAGAGCACGAAAAGGCGGCAGCAGATCTCAAACGTAAAGATATTCTCGCTACTGGAGCACCAGGCGCGCTGCAGTCAGAACTTAAGAAGATGTCTGACGATGAACTTGCCGAACTGAAAGGCATCCGTCAGGGTCAAGATCGGCTTATTCAAGCTCTTAGACCGACCGCATATGACAGTCTGATGAAGAACAAAAATCTTCTTGATAGCGAAAAATCTCAGATCAAAACGAAGTGGGAGGCTCAATTTGCTACACATGCGACAAGTGCAGCTGCACTTGGGCGCATGACTGAAGACGAGCGCGTTGCACTCGGAGGAAAAATTCTTGAGAAACGAGAAGTGTACGAAAATCTCACAGCAGACGATTTTGACAATATTCGAAGTGCAAAACTGCAACCAGGAGAGAAGACAACAATCGCTACATATGTGCGAGGAGTAATTGCCGCTGGTGTACCACCGGCTCTTGCTGCGGACTTGGCTGCGGCTGCGGTAAATCCGAAGTTCAAAGCTTACTATAGTATTCCTTAATGTATGCGCTCCTATTCAAATGATGAATTAATAAAGTTGATGGATGCGTCGCCATTGCCTGTGCAGAAAGCAATTGAAGCAAAGACAACCGCAGCGACTATTTCTGGGCTTGGAACTCGTCTCGGTCTTCACATCGATGTGATAGGGAAAATAGCCGCACTAAATGTGCTAATGCTCCTCGGACTTATCGGTCCTGAAGATTTTTTGAAAGAATTGATTGCGGCTGGAGTCTCAGACAAAGATGCGCGAGAGATCATGACAGAGATTAACCAAAAGATTTTTGTTCCTTTGCGCGAACAGATGAAAAGTGGGGCAGGGAATACCTCACAACAGCGTCCACAAACAGCAACACCGCCCGCACCACGACCAGTGCAAGTGCAAGCGCCGGTGCCGAGTTATGCATATGCGCAACCGAAACAGTCCTCGCCTCAACCTATTCCTCCAAAGCCTGCTCAACCAATCGTTCAGGCACCTCCACCAGTACAACCTCGTCCGATACAACAGCAGATTGCACCAGCGCCTAGTGTCCCGCAAATACAGCCAGCGAGAGCAGTAAATATCGGCAGACTACTTGAAGATCACGAAGAACCCCATATTGATTTGAATAAAAACTCAGTACCACCGAATCTCCCGGGTACAATGACATCGCCCGCCATGCCCAAGGTTCGACCTTCGCCGCGCCCCGCAGCGGCTCTGAGCGGAGGAGGGCCAGCGATTCCAAAAATCGAATTCATAAAACCAGCTGCTACAGTTCGGCCATACTCGACTGACCCATACCGTGAGCCTCTCGACGAAAAATAGTTGCATTTCATCGTGTCCTTATATATAGTGCTCATATCCCGCGTTCGCGGGCTTTCTACTACCAAGTGAGCCGAGTGGCAAAGCATGTCCTCATGCATTTGTCTGAGGCAAGCGAAGGGAGGAAGTTTTACTTAAAAAAATGCCCACCATCAACCAGCTCTCTAAGAGAGGTCGCAAGGATCGCACGTCGAAGACGAGCGTGCTTGCGCTGGCCCGTGGCTTTAATGCACTCAAGAATCGCCCGACCTACTATCCATCGCCCTTCAAGCGCGGCGTTTGCACCAAGGTGACCACGGAGACCCCACGTAAGCCGAACTCAGCTATTCGTAAGATCGCCCGCGTGAAGCTCACCAACGGCATGGAGGTGACCGCCTATATTCCGGGCATCGGACACAATCTCCAAGAGCACTCTGTCGTGATGCTTCGTGGCGGCCGTGTGAAGGATATTGGTGTGCAGTACACCATCGTCCGCGGCAAGCTCGATGCCAGTGGTGTTGATAAGCGCCGTCGCGGTCGCTCGCGCTATGGTGCTAAAAGACCGAAATAATTATGCGCCGACCACTTAAGCACAAGAGAACATGGAGACCTGATCTGAAATACGGTTCGGAGACGCTCTCTCGTTTTATCAATGCCATCATGTGGAACGGTAAGAAAGATACAGCGCGCACTATTGTCTATGATGCTCTCGCGGTTATTGAAAAGGACGGTGCGAATCCTCTTGAAACTTTTGAGTCAGCACTCCGCAACGTGTCGCCACTGATGGAGGTGCGTTCACGTCGCGTCGGCGGGGCGAACTATCAGGTGCCGCGCGAAGTGCCTCAGGCGCGCCGCCTCGCGCTCTCGTTCCGTTGGCTCATCAACGCCGCCCGTGCCAAGAAGGGCAAGCCGATGGCAGACAAACTTGCCACCGAACTCCAGCTCGCTGCTAAGAATGAGGGCGATGCGATTAAGAAGAAGGACGAGATGCATCGCATGGCTGAAGCCAACAAGGCCTTTGCTCACTTCGCGTGGTAGTCCACTGAGAATGTTCTAAGGTTAAACCTCCGAACCTCCTGGCATCGGAGGTTTGTGTTTTAATATGGGCATGCTTGTCGAAATACTTTCACGTTTGTTGAATTATTTTCTTCACCCAGATCATGTATGGATGTTTGGCAATGAAGTCCATCGTGCTATGGATGAATTTTCGGGAGACACTGGCCCAATTAGCGAAGATGCTTACGAATATTTTCTAGATTGGTTTCTTTTCAACTTTCATTATCAGGGAAGCGAAACGCCGCTTAGTTATACCCATAGAACAAACCCACTTAATTTTTCCCTCGAGGACCTCGAGGGTCTCAAGTCAATTTTGGAACACAATCGTTTTGGATATTTCGAAGTGAAAGCAACAAATCATGGCCGCATGATGTTGATGGCCATTGATGACAGTAAACAGTATGAGATAGCTGATACTGCGGGTGTTTTGGATGTTGCCGCAGGAGATGTTTTTATATGCAGGATTGCTCCAATAAAAGGTGAGTGGAGAGTTCTTAATTCCTCTGTATTAGCGTTGCAACCAACCGTCCGAGATTGGGAGATCATACGTTCACGCCACATTCGAGATTCGCGTGAGGTATACAATGAAGTCATCCACGGAAACGTTGAACCAGCAGATCTTTCTGTTTCAGAAATTGAAGAAAATTTGACTCTTATAAGCGAATGGTTACACGAAGGTTCCTCGAAAGAAGACGATGACTGTCCGGTGTGTCGAGTAATGCGTAAGGCTAAAGAAGAACATCGCCAACCTTCGCATGAAGAGCTCACGAATGCGTTTCAAGCAAACACCGCTTCAAATAAAAAGCGGCACATGTTCTAAGGTTAAACCTCCGTATCTGCGGGGTTCTCTTGGTGGTAGGAAATCGCATACGAGAGCATTTCATCCAGGGTTGGTTTTTTCTCATAAAACTCACCCATCTCTGTGACGATCTTGTTTTCTTGTCTTTTTGATCCGAGGAAATCCGAAAGACTTGAAAAGCGGTAGGCAAGGAGAGGCTCTCTTATTTGGGAAAGATCTATCATTCCTTTTTTCCAGTCGTCTGCGAACAACTCTGCAGGGTTCAACAGAACGTACGAAATAGCCTGTTTCAGATATTGATCGTTGGATATGTGCCGTGATTTATATGTACCCGCAAAAAGTGCACCAGTGCGTTTATTTTTAAGATTGAAATACATGGTATAACCGGTGAATACTTTTTGCATAAAACGGGCAATGCCCCCATCCGCCACTTGTTTTAAGATTAGATGCGGATGGTTCGGCATAAGAGCGTACGCACCAATCTCTACAAGCGGTTCTGTGCGGTCGATAGATGTATTTTCAAGGAACATAGATAAGCTGCCTGTTCGTTGATCAGAAATTCGAATTGAATTTGTGCCGTTACTGACATATAGCAGGGTGAGGAACCTTTCATAATCAGCAACATCTTCAAACACAGTTCTTTTATCCGTTCCGCGGTTGTAGCAGTGATACCACTCGCCAGTAACACAGATATTGTTCGCCATGGGTTAAATCATAGCATGATGTTCTAAGGTTAAACCTCAGAACACTCAAGATTTAGATTTCGGATGCCAATAGCAGTTCGGGCACTCCCAATATTCAAAATGTGCATGGGGTTTTGGATCATAATTACACACATCTATGGTCCACGTCGGTGTAATTTTTGATTGGTGAGTTCCGCTTCTGTGCATTTTCGCCAACTCGGATTTAGAATACACAGGTACTTCCCCAAAGTAATGTCCGCCCCTATACCTGCGGTCTTTATAAAAGACGACGTGCATGGATTTCCCGCATATCGAGCAGGATATATCTCGTCGTTTTGTAATCGTGTTTGTTACCACATGTTTAAGTATACGATATCGCACGGGCAAATGTTCTGAGGTTTAACCTTAGAACATGGTACCTCGACTCGACTTTTCTTATAGAGAGTGGTAAAAAGAATCGAGATAAATCGGGTCTTTTGGTATATAACGCCAGTACAATAAAGAGAGAGGGAGGTAATGCTATGTCTAGAAATGCTTGGAAGGATAGCGGTGGCTCTTATGTCAGCGAATTTCGAAAGGAGTTAGATGAAGTCGCCAAATTGTTGGGAGCAAAAACTCGTTTCAATTTAGAACAAAGGTGCGCGGAGTTGTATGTGCCAGCTTGTCGGTGGTGTAAACGGGCAGAAGAGGTACTCGTTCAGGTTAATGTAACAGGAGAGTGTTCTGTTGCGGGAGGAGCAAAAGTTACTTCGCCACAGCCTCTTCTGGACTCTACAAAAAAGTTACTTAAGAAAGCTCTATCACGAGTGAATGTTCGTTTCGAAGTGCAGCCCTAAGGTTGCGACGAGTTCCGAGAGGCGGATGGAAACACCGCCTCTTTTCTTTTCACCTCATTTGGGTTATTCTCTCCTTAGCGCTACGGCGTCCGCCAGCCGGCGGATTATTTTTTTAAAAACTTTATGAACAGAGATTACCCACTAGAGAAAGTTCGAAATTTCGGCATCATCGCTCACATCGACGCGGGGAAAACTACCTGCAGTGAGCGCATCCTTTTCTATACTGGCAGTCAGCACAAGATCGGTGAAGTGCATGAGGGCGAGACTACCACCGACTGGATGGAGCAGGAGCGCGAGCGTGGCATCACCATCACCTCCGCCGCTATCACCTGCTTCTGGACCAAGACAGGCGAGAAAGATAAAAAAGATACTGCGAAGAAAAATCGTTTCAATATTATCGACACCCCCGGACACATCGACTTCACCGCCGAGGTGCAGCGCTCGATGCGCGTGCTTGATGGCGCTATTGTTGTCTTCGACGGCGTGTCAGGCGTCGAGCCGCAGTCTGAGACCAACTGGCGTTATGCCGATGATGCCGCAGTGCCACGTCTCTGTTTCATCAACAAGCTTGACCGCACGGGTGCGTCCTTTGAGCGTTCTTACGCAAGCATCCTCGATCGACTCTCACCCAAGGCGATTCGCATGCAAATCCCGATTGGCGAAGAGGGAGCACACGAGGGTTCTGTCGATCTCCTCACCATGAAGGCATACACCTTTGTGGGGAACATGGGCGAAGAAGTGGTTGAGGGTGAAATACCCGCGAATCTCTTGGAAGATGCGAAGAAATATCGCGCCGAGCTTATTGAGCGCATTGTGGAGCAAGATGATGCAGCAATGGGCGCCTACTTGGACGGCAAAGAGCCGAGTCTTGAAGAATTGAAGGCGATCTTGCGTAAGGCAGTCATTAACAATGAGATATTCCCGGTATTCACCGGCTCTGCGTTGAAGAATAAGGGTGTCCAGTTGGTGCTTGATGCGGTCGTCGATCTTCTCCCATCTCCAGTAGATCTGAAGCCTGTCACCGGTATCAACCCAAAGACCGGCGAGCCGGTTGAGCGCCATGCGTCAGACGATGAGCCGTTTTGTGCGCTCGCCTTCAAGCTCCAGACCGACCCATTCGTTGGTGCTCTGACCTTCTTCCGTGTGTATTCAGGCACACTCACTGCTGGTTCGTATGTCTATAACTCGACCACTGGTGGTAAGGAGCGCGTTGGTCGCATTGTGCGCCTCCAGGCTGACAAGCGTGAAGAAGTGGCGCAGGTATTCACTGGTGAGATTGCTGCGGCTGTTGGTCTCAAAGATACCAAAACATCGCACACACTCTGCGATGAAGCGAATCCGATCATTCTTGAACAGATTAAATTCCCTGAGCCGGTGGTGTCGCTCCGCATTGAGCCGAAGACAAAGGCAGATCAAGAGAAGATGGGCATCGCGCTCCGTAAGCTCTCAGATGAAGATCCGACCTTCCGCATCAAGACCGACGAAGAGACTGGGGAGACGATTATCTCTGGTATGGGCGAGTTGCACTTGGAAATTCTCGTGGAGCGCATGAAGCGCGAATTTAACGTTGTCGCTGATGTGGGTAAGCCGCAGGTGGCATATCGTGAGACAATTCTCGGCTCCGCCGAAGCAGAAGGGAAGTACATCAAGCAGACCGGCGGTCGCGGCCAGTATGGTCATGTGAAGATCAAGATGAAGAAGATGGAACCAGTGGATCCGGATAAGAAAGTTTCAAAAAATATCACGCGCGAAGATCACTTCGAGTTCATCAACAACATCAAGGGCGGTGTTATTCCACAAGAGTTCATTGCTCCCGTGGAGAAGGGTATACGCGAGGCGATGTCGAGAGGATTCCTCGCAGGCTTCCCGATGGTGGACATCTCTGTCGACCTCTACGATGGGTCATTCCACGATGTGGACTCTTCAGAAATCGCTTTCAAAATTGCTGCATCTATGGCTTTCCAAGAGGCCGCTTCGAAAGCGAAGGCAGTTATTCTTGAACCGATTATGAAAGTTGACGTCATTGTTCCAGAACAATTCATGGGCGATATCACCGGCAATCTCTCAGGCAAGCGCGGTCAGATAGAGGGTATGGAAGAGCGAGGTCAGAACAAAATCGTGCATGCTAAAGTGCCGCTCTCTGAAATGTTCGGCTACACCACTACCCTCCGTTCCATGACCGAAGGCCGCGGCAGTATGACGATGGAATTTGACCACTACGACACGGTGCCGAACAACATTGCGACGGATATCATCGCCTCGCGTAAGTAAGTTTGATAAAGCTGACCTAATGCGCTATGCTACGGTCAGATTGAGGAGGTTTTTGTCAGAAGTTCAACTACAAAGAGGAGGGAAGTCATGAATAATAAATTGGTTCTTTTGTTCTTTGGTACAAACAAACGGTATTTCTGTAGCATCACGGTACTAGCGACCCTGTTCCTCTTTGTTCTAGTTAATTATTTCGGTATGGGGTTGTGGCGGGTAGGATTTCTACTGTTTCTTGCCCTCGCAGTGTTCTGTGTAACCGAATTGATGCGTGGGTCACCTGAAGAATAAGTGGTGGCCAAACCACTTCATCCAATAAAGCCTGCCTCGCGGTAGGCTTTAGTGTTTCCCCACAATCATTTGCATTTCCTTATAGGTTTGCGTATAGTGTTCATAACGCATCTTGGCGTCGCTCTTTGGCTTGTCTGCTTCTGTGAGTCGGCAAGCCTTAGATTGTTCCGACTCACGTCGGATTTATTCGTGATTTATTAAATAAATTATCCGATATATGGCAGAATTTAATCGCAGCAAGCCGCACATGAACGTCGGCACCATTGGCCACGTTGACCACGGCAAGACGACCCTCACCGCAAGCATCCTGCACATCCTCTCAATGTTGACAGGATCGGGCTACAGCGCGCGTGTTGAGGGCGTTGATAAGATCGACAGTGCACCAGAAGAGAAGGCACGCGGTATCACCATTGCGCTCCACCACTCGGAGTACGAGACACCGAATCGTCACTACGCGCACATCGACGCGCCAGGACACGCTGACTACATCAAGAACATGATTACGGGTGCGGCCCAGATGGACGGTGCAGTTCTCGTAGTCGCCGCGACTGACGGCGTTATGCCGCAAACGCGCGAGCACATTTTGCTTGCAAAGCAGGTGGGTCTCAAGAAACTCATCGTTTTCTTGAACAAAGTAGATATGGTCGCCGAGGCAGATCTTATTGATCTCGTCGAAGAGGAGATTCGCGAGCTTCTCACAAAGCAGGGCTACGATGGCGCAAATACGCCGATTATCCGCGGTTCTGGCCTCAAAGCACTTGATGCTAAGGACGTCAGTGATGAGTGGGCGGTTAAGGTTAAGGAGCTCGTTGACACGATGGACACATACTTCGATCAACCAGAGCGTGAAGTTACCAAACCGTTCCTCATGCCGATTGAAGACATCTTCTCGATTGAAGGCAGGGGCACTGTGGTCACTGGCCGCATTGAGCGCGGTGTCATCAAAGTTGGTGAAGAGGTTGAAATCGTTGGCATCAAGCCGACCATGAAGACGACCGTCACTGGTATTGAAATGTTCAACAAGCAGCTCCAAGAAGGTCAGGCAGGCGACAATGCTGGTATCCTCCTTCGCGGTACCAAGAAAGAAGACGTGCATCGTGGACAAGTTCTCTCGAAGACTGGAGCGGTTACTCCGCACACGGACTTTGACGCTGAGGTCTACATCTTGGGCAAGGATGAAGGTGGCCGTCACACGCCGTTCTTTTCTGGCTACAAGCCACAGTTCTATATCCGCACGACAGACGTGACGGGTGAAGTGACCCTCGCAGAGGGTAAGGAGATGGTCATGCCTGGTGACACAGTCACTTTCAAAGTGAAGCTTGTTGCGCCAGTCGCTCTTGAAGAGCAACAGCACTTCGCTATTCGCGAAGGCGGCAAGACCGTTGGTGCCGGTGTCGTAACTAAAATAACTGCGTAAGCAGTAAGCAGGAGCACCAAGCAGTCTGAAATTCCTGCCTCCAGCTACTGCCTCCTGCTAACTATTCAATTATGCCTACAGCGACAGCCACAAAACCAAAAGTAAAACGCGCAGCCCCCAAAGTCGCGGCGCCGAAGGCGCCGCGGGCGAGAGTTGTGACGAAAAAAGTCGCAGCACCTGCTCTGGTGGAGCACAAACTCCGCATTCGCGTCCGCGCCTATGAACACAAGATTCTCGATCTCTCGGTAAAGCAGATCATGGACACCGCTGCTCGTTTCGATGCGATCGTCGTTGGTCCAGTTCCACTCCCGACCGAAATCAAGCGTTGGACGGTCAATCGCTCAACATTCGTGCACAAGGATGCGCGCGAACAGTTTGAAATGCGCATTCATAAGCGCCTTATCGACATCATGAATCCCTCACAAAAGGTGGTTGAGGCCCTCACGAACCTCAATCTCCCCTCGGGAGTCACGATTGATGTGAAGATGGTTTAACCGATCGCCAAGATAGAAAACATGCAACCGCCCCTCTGGGGCGGTTGCATGTTTTTGTCGCCTAGTGTAGAGTGCTTATAACGCTAAGAACAGTGCCCGCGGCTGGTCCTATGGCAGAACGCGCGATGCGTCTGTCATCGCGCGTTTTGCTTTAAAAAATGAAATTCATTCTAGCCAAAAAAGAAAGCATGACCCGTATCTTCGGGGAGGATGGCCGCGCCCGCGCGGGGACTATTCTCGTTGCCAACCCAATCACCGTGACTGCCGTGAAGACCAAGGAGGGGAAGGATGGCTACTCAGCAGTCCAGGTCGGCATGGGCGTCCGTAAGGTGAAGAATATCTCTAAGTCGGTCTTGGGCCACACCAAGGGTAAGGGCTATGAAGCAATTCGCGAGTTCCCGGTCGCTTTTGGCGGTTCTGATGCGATCAATAATGCGGCTGAGGTTGGCGGTACTATCGATGCTTCTACATTTGCTGTCGGTGACATGGTCAGTGTTTCGGGTTTGACGAAGGGCAAAGGCTTCCAAGGCGGGGTGAAGCGTCACGGATTCCACGGCGGCCCACGTTCGCACGGACAGAAACACTCTGAGCGCGAGCCAGGGTCTATCGGCGGATCGGGCGGTCGTGCCGGCGGCCGTGTCGCCAAGGGCATCCGCATGGCCGGACGTATGGGTCAAGATCGCGTTCGCGTTGAGAATTTGAAGATTCTCGCTGTGGATGTGAAAGCGGGCAAGATCATTGTCTCGGGCGCAGTGCCGGGGGCACGCGGTACTCTCCTTGAGATCGTTTCAGTACCTACTAAGAAGCACGGCGCAATCGATAAATAATTTCAATAGTATGTCTACGGCAAACAAAATCGCGAAGAAAACTAAAGAGGCACCAACAGAGATGTCTATTTTTTCTATGGAAGGCAAGAAGGTTGGGAGCATCGCACTTCCTGCGAGCGTTTTTAATGTGGCATGGAAGAATGACCTCGTGCATCAGGTGACAACCGCGATGCAGGCCAACCTCCGTCAGAATCGCGCGAACACAAAAGATCGCTCTGAAGTCTCGGGTGGTGGCAAGAAACCGTGGAAGCAGAAAGGCACCGGTCAAGCGCGTACAGGATCAAATCGCTCACCGATCTGGCGCCACGGCGGCGTGACATTCGGTCCGCTCTCAGAGCGCGACTATAGTGAAAAGATTAATCGCAAGATGCGCGTTGGCGCGCTCCTCGCAGTTCTCTCACGTAAAGCGAAAGATGGAGAGATTATTCTCGTTAACTCTTTTGCCTTTGCCACACCAAAAACAGCAACAGCGAAATCTGCTCTCGTTGCGCTTGCGGCAGGTAGCGATGCCAAGTTCCTCGCGACCAAGAAGAAGAACGCCGCGTTGCTCGCGCTTGCGGCCTATGACACCAATACAGTGAAGAGCTTCAGCAATATCGGTAGCGTGCTCACCGAAGAGGCTCGCAACCTGAACCCACTCTCTATCATGACGCACAAGTATCTCGTCATTGAGAAGCCTGAGGAGGTTTTTGCGGCGCTAGTTGCTCGCGTGGCATCTTTCGCCAAAGGCGAATCCGCCTCCGGCGGAAAATAATTAAATACGTATGGCACTATTTGGCAACAAAAAGGTAGAAAAGAAGACAAAAAAAGCGAAAACAGCAAAAACTGCTCGAGTGCATCATGCACGCACGACGAAGCTCGCTGATGGCATGGCCAATGAGATTCTTCGTGCACCATGGTTCTCAGAGAAGGCACTCATCGTGACCGACAAGGGCATCTATACATTCATGGTGCCCAAGCGTGCAACCAAGGCTGAGATTGCTGCAGCAGTAAAAGAAATTTACAAGGTTGAACCTCGCAAAATCTGCATTGTGAATCTACCAGGCAAGAAGAAGGCGATGCGCACGAAGCGTGGCGTCGGCACGCGTCCTGCACGCCGCAAGGCTTCGGTGTATCTAAATGCCGGAGACACCATACAGTTTTAATAATTTTTAATTCCCAATTTTCAATTTACAAATATGAAAACCTACAAGCCAACCACCAAGAGTCGTCGTTTCATGACCACACTGCCATACCGAGAGCTTCTCTCGGGTGATGCGCCGCACAAGCCTTTGATGAAGGCGAACAGAAGCAAGGGTGGCCGTAACGGCTTCGGGCGTATCACGACGCGTCATCAGGGCGGCGGACACAAGAAGTGCTATCGCGATGTTGATTTCTCCTACAACAAGAAGGATATCCCTGCGAAGATTGAAACTGTTGAATACGATCCGTTCCGTTCGGCCTTCATCGGCCTCGCACTCTATCGAGACGGCGAGCGCCGCTATGTCATCTTGCCAAAGGAGATGAAGGTCGGCTCGACTTTTGTCGTCGGAGAGAACGCACCGCTCACCATGGGCAATCGCATGCCGCTCGGGAAGATCCCTGTTGGTACATTTGTTTATAATATTGAACTTTCTCCTGCAGCAGGCGCTATTCTTGCACGTGGTGCAGGAGTATTTGCAGAAGTTGTCGCACATGACTCCGGCTACGCGCAGGTGAAGCTCCCGTCAACCGAGATTCGAAAGATCTCCGATCTCTGCTGGGCATCCATAGGAGCAGTTGGAAATGAAGAATACAACCTCGTCGTCATCGGTAAAGCAGGTCGCTCCCGATGGCTCGGTATTCGTCCTACCGTTCGTGGCACCGCGATGAACCCTGTTGACCATCCGCATGGCGGCGGCGAGGGCAAGCAGGGTAGAGGCCTCAAACGTGCTAAGACCATGTGGGGCAAGCCGTCCGGCAAGGGTCAGAAGACCCGCACCCCGAAGAAGTATTCAAACGTCTTCATCGTCTCTCGCCGCAAAGTCGGCAAAAAGAGGAAAGGGTAACACCGAAAACTAAAATCCCGTGCCTTGGCACGGGATTTTAGTTTGCGTGCTACCATAGGCCGTGTCGGGTTACGTATGAATAACAAAAAAGCACTAACTCTGGTGGTGGCGACAATCGCGGTGGTGTTACTCGCCGGGGTTGCATGGGTCTCTTATCCAAGCATCGTTACTCTTTTCCAGAATCAGATTCTAAAATCAAACGTGGCTGCAGTGATTGGTTCAGGGACAGGGACGGCCACACTAACATGGAATGCCAACACCGAATCGGATCTTGCGAATTATAGAATCTACTATGGTACTTCGCCGCGAACTGGTACTGACCCCAAGGTGTGTGGCACGTGCGGATACATCACGGGTATTACTGTAGGCAACGTTACGACCTATGCATTCACCGGCCTGACCAATGGCCAAACATATTATTTTTCCACCAGTGCGGTTGATACATCTGGAAACGAAAGCGCTTTCTCCAGTGAAGTACATAAAGCAATAGCTCAAATTACTTCTGCCCCTGTTACTTCTGCTCCCGCTTCAAACCCTTCTTCTAACACAACACAATCGTCATCAGGATCGAGTGCACCACAACCGACTGCTACGATAACAACGCAACCATCGCCAACCCCAGCATCTGTTATTGGTATATCGCTTCCACAACCGACCAATCTCACCGCGACAGCAAATAGTTCCTATCAGGTGACGCTCTCATGGAGCCCATCAGCCTCCGTCGTTGGATATTATATCTATCAGGATGGATATCAGATCGGAAACACCACATTGACCTCGTATACAGCAACTGTCTCCCCAGGAAGCACACATACCTATACAATCGCATCGTATGACACAAAAGGCCGCGTTTCTCCACAATCTTCTTCGGTAAAAGTGGCGTTCACAGCCCCATCTTCTCCAGCCACTTCCACTCCCATCACATCCGCTTCTACTAAAAAAACTTCGTTTTCCTTTACGCGTAATCTCTCGCTCTACCAGACAAATAATGACGTCAAAGTGCTCCAGCAATTCCTCAATACCCACGGCTTCAGTATCGCTGCTGGCGGTGTCGGCTCTCCCGGCAATGAGACTACCTACTTCGGCTTCAAAACCTATACGGCACTCATAAAATTCCAGAAGAGTGTCGGGCTCCCTCCGACGGGGTGGTTTGGGCCTATGACCCGTGCGAAGGTCTTCGCTCTCTAAGCACGTCTTATTTTGCATTTGTCAAGGTTCTGAAATCGCCTAGGATTTATGAGGGTGTCTGGGAACGGTACAGTTGACTCTACAGACGCCTTCCTGTATCTTCTAACTATCCCGCTGCGCGGGCTTTTCATTGCTTTTACATGTCACGCTCACTCAAAAAAGGACCTTTCATAGACTTCAAACTCTTGAAGAAGGTTCAGAATGCAAAACCGTCAACGGCGGGAGTGATTAAGACGTGGGCACGCCGCAGCCAGATCAGCCCAGACATGATCGGCTTCACCTTTGGTGTCCATAACGGCAAGCAACATCTCGAGGTGCTCGTCTCTGAAGAGATGGTGGGGCATCGCCTCGGCGAATTCTCGCCAACCAAGAAGTTCATCCGTCATGGCGGCAAGATGCAGAAGGAGATGGAGGCCAAGAAGGCCGAGTCTGAGATTGCTTCTGCAAAAGCGGCAAAAGAATCTACTGCCGCTGCGAAACCCGCCGCTAAAAAATAAGTATGGCGAATGCAACACTCAAGAGTCATAATCAATCACCGCGCAAGACGCGCTTGGTGACTGAGCTCGTTAAGGGCAAGAAGATTGCCGCCGCACTCGCCGCACTCCAGTTCCTCCCCAAGCGCGCTGCAGAGCCGGTGGCGAAGCTCATCAAGAGCGCGGTTGCGAGTGCAAAGGAGCAGGGCAAAAAACCCGATGAACTTATAGTGAAAAACATTATTGTCGAGAATGCCGGTATGACGAAACGCTTTATGCCGCGTGCATTCGGACGTGCTTCAGCTATTCGCCGTCGCAAGAGCAGGGTAATCGTGACGCTCGCATAAACTTATGACTCACACAGTACATCCTTACGCACACCGTCTCGGCATCATCCGAGATTGGAAGAGTCGTTGGTTCGCTGCCGATAAGAAGAGTTACTGCGAGAACATCAAGGTCGATGAGACGATTCGTCGCTTCCTCACAAAGCGTCTTCGCGGTACCTATACGAGTGGCATCGAGATCGAGCGCTCGGCGAGTACGCTTCGCGTTATTCTCTCGACTGCGCGCCCAGGACTCGTCATCGGACGTTCAGGAGAGAACGCGACCAAGTTGCGTAAGGAGGTATCAGATGCTATCCGCGCTGTTGCGCCAAAGGATACGCGTACCTTGAAGCTCGACATTGTCGAAATGCGTCAGCCAGAGACCGACGCTGCGGTCGTCGCCTACATGGTTGCTGAAGGACTCGAGAAGCGCATGCCGTTTCGCCGGGTAATGAAGCAAACGGTTGAGAAGGTTATTGCGGCGCGCGAGGTCGAGGGCGTTCGCATCACTCTCTCTGGTCGCTTGGGCGGAGCAGAGATGAGCCGCAAGGAGGAGGCGAAGAAAGGTCGTATTCCACTCCAAACCTTCCGTGCCGACATTGACTTTGCTTATGAGGAAGCGCACTTGCCGTATGGTGTTATCGGCATCAAGGTGTGGATCTTCCGCGGGAATGTCTATCAAGACAAGAAGACCCCAGTGCGCATTCCTGAGGGAGTGTCACGCGGCTAATATTTTTTGTATGTTGTTTCCTAAAAAAGTTAAGCATCGCAAGTGGCAGACGCAGCGCAAGAGCTTGAAGCGTCTTTCGCGTCCTGACACACGCGGTATCACTGTGGTCTTCGGCTCAATTGCACTCAAGGCGCTCTCGAGTGCGCGCGTAACGAGCAATCAGATTGAGGCGGCGCGCAAGGTGCTCACACGCGCAACAGCGAAGACCGGCAAGCTCTGGATTCGCATCTTTCCCGACCGCCCCGTGACGCAGAAGCCAGCGGAAGTGGGCATGGGAAGTGGAAAGGGCGAACCAAAGCACTACGTTTTTGAGGTGCGTCCGGGCCGTGTTCTATTCGAGTATGACGGTGTCCCAGAAGCAATCGCACGTGAGCACCTGCGCAAGGCTGGCATGAAGCTTCCGGTCAAGACAGCGATCGTTCTATCCCATTAAGTTTGCTTTTCTTCCATTTGTATGACAAAAAAAGAATCTATGACAACCAAGACTGACCAGGAGCTCACGGGGCTTCTTGCCGATACGCGTGCCGCCCTGCGCACCGAGCGTTTCTCAGCTGCTGGCTCACGTGCTAAAGAGAGTAATGCTCCGAAGAAACTTCGCACGACTATCGCGCGTATTCTGACCGAGCAACATGGTCGTAATCTGAAGGCCGTATAAATCCTATGAAAAAAGAAACCTCAAACCCACAATCATTCTCTGGCGTCGTCGTGAAGACGGCCATGAAAGATACGGCCACGGTTCGTGTCGATCGTTTCGAGAAGAATGCGAAGTTGAAGAAATATTTTGTGCTCTCTAAAAAGTACCTTGTGCATGATGTCGGCAATACAGCACAGGTCGGTGACAAGGTAACTATCGTAGCTACACGTCCGATTTCAAAGTTGAAGCGTTTCAAGATTTCAAAAATCGAGAAATCAGACCGAGGAGACACCAGCCGAGGTGACTCCTCGCCGCGAGGTGTCTCCTCGGCTGACTCGGAAAAATAATATGTTACAACCACAATCCATCGTCATGATTGCAGATAACTCAGGCGGCAAAGTTGCACGAGTTTTCAAGGTGCTCGGCGGATCGCATCGTCGCTATGCACGCATTGGCGATACGGTTGTTATTTCGGTGCAGACTGCTGAACCGCGCAAAGCGGTGAAGAAGAAGGACATCTTCCGTGCGGTGGTCGTGCGCCAAGTTAAACCGTTTCAACGAAAAGATGGTTCCAGCATCCGCTTTGATGAGAATGCGATCGTACTGATAGAGAAGCAGGGCAAGGAGATGGGCCCGAAGGGGAATCGTATCTTCGGCCCCGTGCCACGCGAACTATCAGAGAAGGGCTGGCACTCTATTGTGTCTCTGGCACAAGAAGTCGTCTAATTATATTTGTATGCATGTAAAAAAAGGAGATGAAGTATTGGTGATATCGGGTAAGGACAAGGGCAAGTCCGGAGCTATCGTGCGTGCACTCCCGAGTGAGAATAAGGTCGTGATTGATGGCGTTGCGCTCTATAAGCGCCATTTGAAGGGTGCGGCAGGGAAGGTGGGTCGCATTGTTGAACGCCCGCGCGCGATCGATGCCTCAAACGTGAAGCGGGTACAGTCGGGCGTTACCAAGAAGAAAGAGTCTCTCTTGAGCGTAAAATAATTATGGCTACTCCAATTTCAATCACCAAACAAAGACAGCAGTCCGCCTACCTCGCGCTCGCGAAGGAGTTTGGCTACACCAGCCCGATGCAGGGTGCGCGCATCACCAAGGCGATTGTCTCCTCGGGTGTCGGCAAGAAGCGCGATAAAAAGCAGCTTGAGCTCATCGCCGATCGTCTTGCAAAGATTACCGGTCAGAAAGCTGCACCGCGCTCTGCCAAGACCTCCATCGCCGCCTTCAAGGTGCGTGAGGGTGACACGGTTGGCCTCCAAGTGACGCTGCGCGGCGCGCGTATGTATGACTTTATCGACAAGCTCATCCACATCGCGCTCCCGCGCACACGCGACTTCCGTGGTCTCTCGGCCAAGGCGATCGATGACATGGGCAACATCACAATTGGGCTCAAGGATCACACCATTTTTCCAGAAACATCTGATGAAGATTTGAAAGATGTTTTCGGTCTCGCGGTGACCGTCGTGACTACCGCCAAATCGAAGCCCGAGGCAGAAGCATTCTTCCGACATCTCGGCATGCCGCTCATCGTTGATTCAGCCGCGCCAAAGAAATAAGTTTACAGATTTAAAAATAAAAAAGTGAAAACCCGCTCGTAGAGCGGGTTTTGGTTTAGGCACCTTATGTGCAGTTATTGTGGGAAAGGAACAATTTCAATCTTCCCAGATTTTTTGAAAAGAAAATGATTCACATGCAGGGGAAGATTTTTCATGAACAGGCTTGCCTCGGCAACCCCCTTCTTCATAAGGGCCGCGTGAATGGTCACCCAAACAACAGCAAACCCATCTGGGCGGTTGCATCCAGCCAACACGACGCCCAGCATGGCTTCTCGAAGCGACTCTGGCCACTCAGGAATCTTAGGAACTTTGTTCACCGTTATTTCTGTTTTTACCACTATTCCCTTTCTTGCCATCTCTTCTTACCCCCTTTCTGTTTTATATTTTTACAACCAACATTTGCTTCTATCCAGACGGTACCAGATTCAGGGGCAATAGCAACGAGGGCTAACCCCTACTTATGACCCAATAATACTGCTATAGCAGAAAATAGGGATACCTGCCCGTAGGAGGGGAGGGCTTTTGTTGGGCAAGTTTTGGTTGCTTCCGAGGGTCGTTTGACGGCGTAGTGCCTATTTGCTACAGTAGCAGGAGCTCTTCGGAGCCATTATTTTTTCATGGCTAAAAAGTCCCAACTCGCACGACTAGTCAAAAAGACGAAACTCGTTAAGAAGTACGCGGTCAAGCGTGCTGCTTTGAAGTTGGCTGGCGACTCTGAAGGTCTCCAGAAGCTCCCGAGAAACTCCTCACCAGTGCGCCTCAAGAACCGTTGTGCGATCACGGGCCGCTCGCGCGGCTATATGCGCGCCTTCGGCCTCTCTCGCATCCAGTTCCGCGAGCTCGCTCGCGACGGCAAGATCCCTGGTGTTAAGAAAGCCTCTTGGTAATTGTATGGTAACTGACCGCGTTGGAGATTTCATAATTCGTTTACAGAATGCCGCCATGGTCGGCAAGCGTGAAGTCGTCGCTCCATATTCAGCACACCTGCTCGCTATTGCGAAGAAGCTCAAGGAGCTCGGGTTTATCGCCACGATTGCTATTGACGGCGATGCAAATACAAAAGGAAGAATGCTCGTTATAACGCTCTCCTACAACGAGCGTGGCGAGGCGAAGCTCCGTGGGGTGAAGCGCATCTCTAAGCCAGGTCGCCGACTTTATACTCCTTCTACTGCTGCACACTCGGTGAAGGGTGGCACGGGAGCGCGCATACTCTCCTCCTCAGTTGGCATCATCTCTGATGCGGAGGCACGCAAGAATCGCACGGGTGGCGAAGAGCTTTTTGAGATTTGGTAATTGTAATTATTTTTGTATGTCACGCCTTGCAAAGAAGCCAATAGCCGTAGGAAAGACCGCTGTTTCGGTCGCTGGTGGCACGCTGACGGTGAAGGGCACCAAGGGCACGCTCACCAAGCGCGTGCACCCAGCGGTTGATATTAATGTCGGTGCGGATGGTGTCATGATCACACCGAAGGATCACTCCAAGCTCGCGAAGGCGCTCACGGGCACCTTTGCCTCGCATGTGAAGAATATGGTGCAGGGCGTCGAGACGCCCTATATGATAAAACTGATTCTCGAGGGCGTCGGCTATCGCGTTGAGCTCAAGGGCAAAGATTTGGTATTGACCGTCGGCTTCTCGCACACCGTCCCGCTCGCGATCCCCGAGGATGTGACGGTTGTGCTCGAGAAGAACATCATGAAAATCGAGAGCATCAACAAGGAGTCAGCTGGGCAGTTTGCAGCAAATATTCGCCGGGTGAAGCCGCCAGAACCATATCTCGGAAAAGGCATTCGCTATGATGGCGAGATTATCCGCCGCAAGCAGGGTAAGAAGGCCGTGTAATCTACCATGAACAAAAAACCAACCACCACGAGTGAACTCCGCAAGCGCCGCCACGTGCGAGTGAGGGCCATGATTAAGGGCACGGCAGAGCGCCCGCGTCTAGCGGTCTTCCGCAGCAATCGCTTCGTCTCCGCACAACTCATCAATGATGAAGTAGGGAACACAGTTGCCGCTGCGCACGGTCGCGACTTCAAGGGATCGCAATCGTTGCAGGCGAAGGCGGTTGGTTCTGCGATCGCGAAGGCGGCAAAGGCGGCGGGCATCACCACTATCGTCTTCGATCGCGCTGGGTATCGCTATGCAGGGCAGATAAAAGCACTTGCCGATGCGGCACGTGAGGGCGGACTCACTTTTTAATAATTATGACTACACCAGTGGAAACAGAAATCATAGAGGAGGTGATTGTGCCAGGAAAAGCAGCAGTCACTGAAGAGGTTGTAGCTCCGGCTGAGATTGCTGGTGTTGCCGCACCGCGCGGTGGTGGTCGCGGCGCAATTCGTGGTCGCGCGCCACGTTCTGGTGGTGCCCGTGGCAGAGCTCCACGCGAACGCGGAGAGTTCGATCAGGTGACGATTGATGTGCGTCGCGTGGCGCGCGTTATGGCAGGTGGTCGCCGTTTCAATTTCTCCCTCGTGATTGTCATCGGTGATAAGAAGGGTCGTGTTGGCGTCGGCTTGGGAAAGGCCGTCGACACGGCACTTGCCATCGACAAGGCAACACGCGATGCCAAGAAACATCTCATAACCGTTCTCCGCACCAAGTCGGGTTCTATCCCGCACTCTGTGCAAGCAAGGTACGCCTCCTCCACCGTAGAAATCATTCCTTCAGAGGGTCGTGGCTTGGTTGCTGGTTCGGCAGTGCGCACGGTTCTCGACTTGGCAGGAGTGAGCGACGTAGTGACGAAGATTCACACTCGTTCGAAGAATAAGCTCACGATCGCGCGGGCAACCGTTGTGGCGCTGAAGAAGCTTCGTTCAAAATAGCTTTTCTACTATTATGCAACTCAACACAATCGCCCCTCGCACCAAGAACAAGAAGCCCGAACCAGTTGGTCGCGGTGGCAAGCGTGGCAAGACCAGCGGTCACGGACATAAGGGGCAGAGTGCTCGCGCCGGGCACAAGATTCGTCCAGAATCGCGCGACATGATCAAGAAACTCCCGAAGCTTCGCGGGCATGGCAAGAATCGTTCACGCACGGTCCGAACAAACCGAAATGATCTTACCGCAGTTAATCTCACAGAGCTTGAGGCGATGTATACTTCAGGCGAGACCGTTTCGCCATCGACGCTTCTCGCGAAAGGGCTCGTGCGTCGTGCGAAAGGTCGCGCTCCAGTCGTGAAGATTCTCGGTAAGGGCCCGCTCACGAAGGCATTTATCGTTAACGGGTGTACTGTTTCAGTCGTTGCGCGTGCGGCACTTCTCGCAGCCGGCGGTACCTGCAATGCTTAATTCTTTTATTCGGAAGATTAAACTCGCTTTCGGCGACTCTGAAATCCGTCGTCGCATACTTTTTCTTCTCGGTGCACTCGCACTCTTCCGCCTTCTCGCTTCGATACCGATACCTGGTGTTGATCGTGTTGCACTCGCATCATTCTTTGCGAGTAATCAATTTTTCGGTCTTTTGAATATCTTTTCTGGTGGCGGGCTCTCACAACTCTCCATTGTGATGCTTGGCGTTGGTCCCTACATTACCGCTTCAATCATCATGCAGCTTGGGACGATCATCTTCCCACAAATAAAGCAGGCTTACTTTGAGGAAGGAGAGGCCGGTCGTGCTCGTTTCATCGAATGGAGCCGTCTTCTCACTATTCCGATTGCTATCCTTCAAGCGATTGGATTCTTGCTTCTTCTCCAGAGCCAGGGTGTCTTGATGCGTCTCGGCACAGTCGCGTTTATCACTGACATCGCGATTGTTGCTGCCGGATCGATGCTCCTCATGTGGCTCGGCGAGCTCGTCACCGAATTCGGTATCGGCAATGGCGTGTCACTCATCATTCTCGCAGGGATTCTCGCAAGCGTGCCCTCAAGTATCTCAAATGCCATTTTTGCTTCTACTGCCGCAAATATTCCGGCATACCTCGCCTTTCTCGCCCTCGCAATCGCAATGATTTATGCAGTCGTTGTCGTCTCTGATGCTGAACGTTCTAT
>Ga0172379_10002171_pt1 | contig 35845 bp, 35 predicted proteins | sample GrowelOW334metaG_FD_119756 | JGI IMG/M metagenome (GOLD analysis project Ga0172379, IMG submission 119756) | Groundwater microbial communities from an aquifer near a municipal landfill in Southern Ontario, Canada - Groundwater well OW334 metaG | ecosystem: Environmental > Aquatic > Deep... | reverse complement strand
TTAAAACAACTTAGCAAACGAAGATCGTTTTCCCTTCAGGCTGACGGAGAAAGCATGCTTCCACTTCTTCATCCGATGGATCTGGTTAATTATCAAAAAATCAGTTTTTCAAAAATAAAAACCAATGATTTGATCCTGATTTTTAAAAAAAATATTGCCTTTACCCATCGGGTTATCTATAAAGCTAAGAAATATTTAGTAACAAAAGGTGATAACAATCTTGAGTCTGATGGAAAAATCTATCTCCGAAATATAGTTGGAAAAGTCACGTCCGTAAAAAGAAAAAATAAAATTATTGATCCGGAAATGATATACCTAATCCAGTCGAGCTTATATTTTAAAGAGATCATAAAGATCGTCAATGCTTTTAACAGGGAAAAAATTGATTATGTTTTTCTTAAAGGCCTTCCGGTTCATTTATATTATGAAAAAACCCACCCCCGCCGAATCTATCAAGACGCTGATATTATGATAAGGCGTCCGGATTTTGAAAAAATACAGCGGGTTATGTTTAAATTTGGTTATAAATTAGCCGACAGCTCCCTATCTTCATTTCAAAAAAAACTTCAGGATAAAACTTCGGAAATTTCATTCTATAAATTGATCAACGGCTTTCCAGTTGTCTTTGATATCCATCAGGAAGCTATTTTTTTAATGAATCAACTGGGTTCTCTTGAGGCTTTGTATCTGCAAAAATATATTGATCAAATAACGGATAAATTTTTTAGAGAAAAAATAAAAGTTACATTAAACGGCTCCAGCTTTTTTCTCCTATCTCCTGTTAATTCGATCATCTTTCTCGCCTTTCATCTTTTTCGGCATAATTTTATTGGACCTTACCGCTTCGAATTGTTGAATAAAGTTATCAGAAAGTCGCACTTTAGGTCTGCATTAATTGATATGCTCAATAAATACCGTCTTAACAACTTTATTTTACCGGTTTTTTATTTATTAAATAAGTATTACAAAACTCATTACAATGCTGTTTTTTTAAAAAAAATAAAGAAATATGAAAATATTAATATATTTGATGATCAAGATCGGTTATCAATGGGCATTAACCGCTTTTTTGTTCTTTTTTCACTTTCTCCCCAGCCCTTTTATAAAAAAATTTTGATCTTTACCTATCCGAAGGTTATAAACGCTGTAGTATTCAGCATATCGCAAAAATTTAATAACCTATTGAAAAATGTTTTTAGTTCTCCTACACTGAATCTATGAATAGTTCAAGTAAAATTTTAAAAATAATTTTTTTTGTTTTGTTAGCGGTTGCCGTAGGAGAAGTTTTCTATTTATTTTCAGGTAAACCAAATAATAAACTAAAACCTAGTGGATTAACACCTACCCCTTGTCTTAACTGCCAGAACGTTGCCTCGGACAAATTAGCCTTTGATCCTACTGCTATTCAATATTTAGGGACTATCACTAAAGACGATTGGAGCTATACTCTGCTCCAGGAAATAACCGGCTCTGTTGTCAATTTTAAAATTAGTGGAGATCAAATAACGTTTGACTTAATTGATGATAAAAACGTATTAATTGAAAAATTCAATAGCTCTGTCACGAAGTCAAAATTTCCAAGAAAAATATTCTTTCAAAAAGGGGAAGATAAAACACTGGCTGATGATCAGGCATTGTTGGCTTTAAAAAACGGCGATAAAATTAAGGTTACCCGTTATTATGATCTAAGTCAATTCGTTAAAGACGGCTTTAAATTTAATGAATTGATCATTTTTAAATGATATGAGATCTAAATATCACAAACCAAAAGTTATTATTAAAAAAATAAAATTTAACCTGTTTTACAGAAATTCCCGTAATCAATTTAATAATACAGAAGGAATTCTCTTAGCTGGTTGTACTTGTGTTAATGGAACAAGATCGCCAGGAAGTTGTGGATGTTGGTTATAGTTATTTTTACTTAATTACTTCCTCTTTTAATAATTTTAATATAAGATTTTTAACGTCGTTTTCCCCCTTTTTAATTGTTAAATTATATTTTTCAACCATTAAGGTAATAATTTTATTTACCATTATTCTTTTTTTGAGTTTTTCAAAAATATAGCAGGCTGTTTCATTTAATTCTATTATTGTAGATTTGTCAGGGTCAAAAATGGTAATTTTTTTACCTTTTTTTTCATAAATCAACCCTTTTTTTATTTTATATTTCATTTTTTTGAATAAAATCTAATAGCTTCCTTTTATTTTTAGCAAAATAAAAATAATAAAAATTATTAAAACTATGGGTGAACCTATATATTAATTTTGTTTTCTTGCTCATAAATTCGTCTTCCTCCGTCCAAAACTGCTTAATAATTTTTTCAAAAATAAGACCTCTTTCCTTAATAATTTCTTCTTTGAAAAAATTTTGCTTTTTTAAAAAATAAACTTTTCCTAAAGGTAATTTTTGATTATTTTTCTTAACCCACCATTCTTTTTCGATAAAAGGTGTCTGATATAGATAATATTCACAATTTTCTTTTCTGATAATTACCGTGTCGTCAGCTAGGGCCGGATAATACGGTTTTAATAGTTTCATTGTCGTTGATTTGCCTGCACCGTTATCACCTGTAAACAAAAATGCCCGTCCATGGATATTGGAAGCTGATCCGTGAAGTATAAAACCGTTGTTGGTTAGCAACCGGCTTATTATTTGCCTTAAAATCACTTGAAATTGAAAAATACTGACTTGATAGAAGGTATTTATTTCCTTACTGTTTTTTTCTTCATAAAAACTCATAAACTGTTTTTTTTCTTTTTTTTTATATATAACCTCCAAATAACTTCTCTCTACAAAATTAAGTGTAAAATCTACTTTTACCGGTTCTATTGTTATGAACCCCTTCCAGAATTTATTAATCTCTTTTTCTTTTAATTTAAGGGCGAATTCCCACTCTGTTGATTTAAAGTTTATTTTGATATTAAATCCGGCAATATTTAGAAACAGCGGATTTTTTTGATTAGGCATAGTTTATAGTATAATTCGATTATGAAAAAGCTTCTTCATTTTATCAAAAAAAATTGTTTTTTATTTATTTTCACAGTTTTTATTATTTTTGTTGCTTTATTTTCTTTTAATAAATTATTTATTTCAAAACAAACTTATATTTTCGCCAAAGTAAAAATCGGTCAGGGTTTGTGGTGGGCAACAACCGCAGAACCGCCTTTATGGCTGGTCAATTCATTAAGCAAGCCTTATGAGGATCCTGAAGCTAAAGTTTTAAAAATAAACTATTATCCTGTCCCTATATCCGGAATTAATTCTCAGCTGTTAAGTCAGGATAACGATCAATATAATACTTATTTGACTCTTAAACTTAAGGTCACGACAAGTAAAAATGGCAGTTCGTATTATTTTAACCGATCAATGGTTGCTATTGGTTCCCCTATTGACCTTGATATATCGAACGTCCAGGTTTCCGGAACTGTGGTTTCTTTTTCGAAACAGCCTATTAAAGATGAATATATTGAAAAATACATTTATATTACTAAAGAAAATCCCTTTGCTTGGGAATATGAGGCAATAAAAATTGATGATTATTATTTTGATGGGGAGAATAAAGTTTTTGAAGTTGTTGGTAAAGAAATTGTCGATAATGGTAATGCTTTGACTGTTAAAGCTAAAATGCGGTTAAAAAAAGTTGACAACTTACTGATTTTCGGCGAGGATAGAACAATTACGGTGGGGAAAAACATCAGTATATTTACCAACAATTTTAATTTCAGTAACTACACCATTTCCCGAATTGATTGAGTCGTAAACGATTCGATAAGTATTCTTAAAATAAAAAAGTTCGTATAAAATGTCAGATAGGTCCTTGGATTGAACATCGCGTAAAGAATAAGCGCCCAAAAAGAGATGATTAAGGCCTTGGAAATATCTTCATTACTTTTTATTATTTTTAGATCTTTTTTAGCAAATATTCCGAGAATAAATAAAAAAGACAGCAAGCCTACTAATCCGGTTTCAACAAATACCTGAACTAATAGATTATGAGGATAAAGCAAGGTTGCATCAAAAAACTGTTTATTCATCCCGATCATCTGATATCTTCTATTTTTCATAAAGGACGGTAAATGATCGTAATAATTACCCAATCCCACACCGGTTAAAGGGAATTTTTTACCTATCGATATGGCTTCATTGATCAATATCCCCCGGGAAGTCAGGCTTCCAATATCTTCCTCTTTATCTTGAAGTAATAATCTATCTATCACTGAATATCCTTTTGTCTGGTAAATATAGAAAAATCCACTGATAAAGATTAACGCAGTAACCAATAAAAAAATAATATTTTGCTTTATCTTCATTTTCAAGATGTCTTCTCTAAATATTATTAACGTGATTAATAACGAGAAACAGGCAACTACAAACCGATCCCGATAGTTGGACCAAAAAGCCAATAAAACGATTCCTAAAGAAGCAGTCCAATAAATAAATTTTTTAACCAAAACTTTTTCCTTTATAAATAAATATAAAGTCACCGGTAAAAAAATTTCTCCGTAAGATTCAAAGTACAACCTTCCCCTGTTGATATTAAAGGTAAATATATCGAGGACCGACTGATGAATAAAGCCGTAAAGAAAATTGATTACTTGAGGAAAAAAGAACATTGACAGCTCCAGAAAGACATTGATCACCACGGTTAAATTAATTAATTTGATGACTGTTTCAGTTTTCTTCCTGCCGTCTAATAACAAATAAGAAACTAAGGTAAAAATTATCACCGCGATGAGTCTTTCATAAAAATATAAGAAAGTATTAAAGTTTAGAACATTAATAACTGATAAAGATTGATAAATAAAAAATATTATAAGTAAAATAGTTATTCCTTTAAGATTGATCTTTTTCTTATCAAAAAAAATCAACTTTGTTAGAAGAATCAAATTCAATATTCTAAAAAGAACGTGGCTTGAAAGGTTAAATGGTAATAATAGAGGAGGAAGTCTTATTAAAAAAAATGATAAGTAGAATAAAATTATTGGCATTTTAGATTATTATCAAAACAAAAATCTTTAAGGATTGTTTCAACATCGCTTTTTTTTGGAATTAAAACTTTCTTTTTAAATTGGATAATGAATTCCTCGGTTTTTAACTTCCCTGTTTTTTTTCCTAAAATATCTATGTTTAAAGCAAAAATTTTATCTAATAATGACAAACTTAATAATGGACTATTATAAAGGGCTTTTTCATAATAATAAACAGCCGATTTTTTATCATTTAAATCAATACTCAACATTCCTTTTTTATAATTTGAGATATAGTCATTTTCAAAATAATTATCATACTGACGCAAATTCATTATTCCTTTTCCATATTCCCCTTTACTAATATTCTGTTTTATTAACGCTTCATATCCTTTGCTGTTTAACGGATATATCTTTAATGACAAATCGGCTAATCCGATATTAGTAAAAATTTTTCCTATCATAATTAGCTGACCGATAAAAAATATAGCCGTAATTAACAAGAAAAAAACCTTGTTATCTAACCAATAATTACTTTTGTTATTGTTGGTAGATATTCCCATTAAAATCATCCAAAAAAGAAAAACAGATATATATTTATAGCTAAAATCAAATAAAAAGACCAGACTCAAAGATAAGAAAAGATAATAATATAAATCTTTTTTCATTTTGATAAAAGCGAAGGTTAAAAAAAATAAAAAGCTAATTACGGCAAATGCTCCATTTTCAGCTAAAATGTCCAAAAACAGATTGTGTGCGGTAGTTGTTGCCTCTTCATCATTGAATTGTTTTTTTATGGTTGAAAAATAAAGATTATTGGGACCAACTCCAAATAACGGCCTTTCCAAAATTGTCAACCATGTATAGTAATAGTGTTGCTGTCTCTTACCGGTTAAGCTTTTTCCTTTTGGGAGCAATAACCTTTTTTCTAAAAAATTTCTGACCGGATCCGGAAATATTTTGTTAACTTCCTTTGTCGTATTAAAAAATATGATTACTCCGACTAAAATTATATTTAACAAAATAATCTTTTTATTAAAATTGAATAAACTATTTTTAATAAAAAGAAATAAAATACTTATGACAATGACCGACAAATAGGCTGTTCTTGAATATGAAAGAATAAAAAACGGCAAAATAAGAAATAAGGCGTATTTTAATTTATTTTTGTAATTAAATAATATTTCATACAAACAAATAATTATTCCCAAAACCAGGAAGTTTCCTAATTCATTATGAAAAAAACCTTCATAAAAAAAACTCCAATTACTAAATAGTTTCAAAACAAAAATTTTATTTATTAAAAATAAAAAACACGAGAATATTGAAATTGATATTAAAAACCACTTAAAAGACTTCATCAGCTCCCTTTGGTAATTAAAAACAAAAATAAAAAAAGGGTAACCAACTATATATGTTAGCAGACCTTGAAGCGCCATTTCTCTATCTATGGCAAAAAAAGCAGAAACAGTAGAAAAGGAGATAAATAAAAAATAAAAAAAAGTTTCTTTAATCGGAAGATATATTTTCTTCTTCTCCATTTTAACTAACAAAAAGATAAAAAAAGGAGACGATAAAGCCAAATAAAAGCCAAACTGTGAAGTGTTGTAATTAGCAAAAATATCACTTAAAAATATTCCTGTAATTGAAATAAAGAATAAAATCAACGAAAAAGGCATAAAGAAATTATATATTACCTAATCATTGAAGTTATTAGAGATTCGAGGCGTTTAAACTCAATCTTTTTTTTGGCCTCTCTCATCACCATCCCAACTAAGAAATTTATTACGTTGGTCTTGCCTGATTTATAGTCTGCGACAGCTTTTTGGTTTATTGATAGGATTTTTTTGATTATCACCAACAACTGTTCATCGGTAATGTCGTCTACTGCGACTGACTTTTTAAAATCATTCAAAATTTGGTAAAGACTGTTTTTATCAAAGGCGGTCTTTATTTTTCTATTAACAAGTTGGTTAACTAGCCTAACAACATCAAGTTTTTGTTTTTTTGCTTCAAAAAATAGATTGTCCAACCATTTTGACTCCTCAGCGGTTTCGAAAAGCAGTTCCGTAAATTTTCTATCTACTTTATAATCTTTTTCCCAACGGGCAAAAACCGAATCAATTAACTCCGGTTCTGTTGATTTTATTTCGTCCATCCATCTATCATCAAGTCTGATTGGTGGAAGGTCGGGATCTGGAAAATAACGATAATCAGCCGCTTCTTCCTTCGATCTTTGAGTATAGGTAATTCCTTTTTCGGAATTAAATCCTCTGGTTTCCTGCACCGGCGTTTTTCCGGAATCTAATATTTCCTTCTGTCTTTTGATCTCATATTCTATCCCCCGTTCCAAAAACCGAAATGAATTAATGTTTTTTAACTCAACTTTATAATTAGGCAACTTTGTTTCTCCTTTTTTTTGTAATGATATATTTGCCTCCAACCTCATTTCTCCTTTTTCCATATCACAGTTGCCGATATCAAGGTAGCGGACAATTTGTTTTATTTTTTTGGCATATTCTTTCGCCTGAATGGAAGAATGCATGTCCGGCCCTGTTACAATTTCTATTAAAGGAACCCCGCTTCGGTTAAAATCTACCAAACTTACTTTTTTACCATTTATGGTTTCATGGATCAATTTTCCGGCATCCTCTTCTAAATGAACCCTTCCCACTTTCACTTTACCGAAGGATGTGTTAACAAACCCCTCAAAACAAAAGGGCAGATCATATTGGCTGATCTGGTAGCCCTTTGGCAGATCTGGATAAAAATAATGTTTTCTATCGAATTTTGAGTTTTTGTTTATTTTGCAGTTTAACGCTAATCCAAATTTAACCGTCCATTCTATAGCTTTTTTATTAGCAATAGGAAGCGCTCCGGGAAGACCCAAACAAACAGGACAGGTATGGATATTTGGTGCTTTGGCGCTGGAATCATTTTTACAACCGCAAAATAAACCTGTTTTCGTCTTTAGTTGAACGTGAATTTCCATCCCGATGATTGGTAAATAATCTGTCATATCTTTTTTAACCAAGAATTCCACGTAGTTGCTTCTTCATAAGCACTGGCAACTTGTAAAATTTTTTCTTCATTAAAATAATCTCCCATTATATTTAATCCGAGGTAAAGATTGGTTTTTGAATTATACCCACAGGGTACTGAAATACCACAATTACCAGCTAAAGAGCTTGGCTCAACCAACATATCCTGCAATTCTCCAAACATCGCATCGCCGGAGGTTGCTCCAAGCGGCAAAGCGTAACTCGGTGAAGTTGGCGAAATCAAAACGTCATAACGAGAAAATAGCTCCTTAAAATTTGTTATATAAAGACTGCGGACTTTTTGAGCATATTCATATACTAATTCCTCCTGACTAACTGAACTTGATAAACCAAATACTCCAAGCATTATCCTATTTTTTGCCTCATGACCAAAAAAACTCCTATCTTTTCCATATCTGACCCCATCATATCGAGATAAATTACTCGATACTTCAGCTCTTTGCACTATCGTATAAACACTGATCGCGTGTTCATGATTTAATATTTTCCCTTTTTCCAAATGATGTGATGTCAATACCATGTCAACTTTTGCCCCTAAAGATTCAAGTATCTTTCCCGCTTTTTCAATAGATATTGCCGCTTCTGTTCCTTTTATTTTTGGATTATCGATATAACATATTCCAATTCTCATTCCTTTCACGCCTTTTTTTAAATTTTTTGTGTAATCGGGAACGGATAATGGAGAAGTAGTGGCGTCGTTTTCATCACGACCGGCGATTATATTTAAGAGCACGGCTGAATCTTCAACGGTCTTAGTTAACGGACCCGGGGAATCAAGAGATGATCCCATGGCAACCACCCCATAGCGGCTGGTCCGGCCATAGGTGGGCTTTAACCCAACCACACCGCACCAAGCCGCCGGCTGACGAATTGAACCGGCTGTTTCACTACCAATAGCCGTAATTGTCATATTATCTGCAACTGCGGCCGCGCTTCCTCCGGACGAACCACCTGGTAAATAATCAGGGTTTCTTGGGTTTTTTGTCGGACCAAAATCAGAAGTTTCCGTTGAAGACCCGTGTGCCCAAGCATCCATATTTGTTTTACCGATAACAATTCCTCCTGCCGATTTTAATCTTTTTGTAACTGTCGATTCATAGGGAGGCATAAAACCATCAAGGATCTTTGCTGAAGCAGTTGTCGGCAATCCGACTGTCAAAAAATTGTCTTTGACGGCAATTGGTAATCCTCTCAACGGCTTATTTTTTTGTTCTTCGGCTTTTTTTTCAGCGGTTTTGTCTAGTGAAAGATAAATGTTAAGTTTTTTGCTATCTTCTTCCATTTTCTCGTTAATATCTCGATATATGTCTTTTAAAGCGACTTCTTTTTTATCTATCAGATCGATGGCTTTTTTTAAAGTTAGTTCATTGAGCTTCATATTAATCTTCCGCTAAAATTTGGTCAACCACAAAATATCCGTTATGTTTATTTTTTGTGTTACTTAAAGCCTGTTCTTGAGTCAGCATTTTTTTATCATCAACTATGTCTTCCCGTAAAACATTTTCTAACCCCGTCACCTGATGAGTTGGTTCAACTCCTTTGACATCAACCTTAAAAAGGTTGTCAATTACTTCCAGAGTTTTATTAAATCCTTTTGCGAGCTCTTTTTCTTCAGCATCAGAGATCGGTATTCTTGCCAGTCTGGACATGTGTTTTACTAAATCGTTAGAAATTTTTACCATGGGTATATTTTACACCAAAGCTTAAGAAGATTTATAGCCGATTTTTCGTAAGAATTCTTTTCTTGATTTTTTTTCCTTTTCATTCTCGACACCAACCGGAGAGCTACCATCAATTACCCCAATTATCCCCCGGCCTTGTTTTGTTTCGGCAACTATAATTTCGATTGAATTGGCGGTTGCACAATAAATGTTTACAACTTCACTGATGTTTTTAATTCTGTTTAAAACGTTAATCGGAAAAGCGTTTTTTAAAAAAATAAACAGTGAATGACCGGCCCCAACTTTTTTTGCATTTTCAACGGCAAGTTTGATCATTTTGTCGTCTGTTCCGGCTTTGCGGATTAATTTTTCTCCTGAGGCTTCACAAAAAGCCAATCCAAATTGGATCCCTGGTACTGTTTCGACTAATGTTTCATAACAATCCTCGACTGTTTTAATAAAATGTGACTGAGCTAAAATAAAATTAATTTCCGAAGGTTTTTCGATTTTTATTATCTTTATTTCCATTCGCATATTATAGATCATATCTGTGATAAAATAAATCAACGAAACGGGGTATAGCTTAGATGGCTAAAGCGTCAGGCTGGGGGTCTGAAGACCGTGGGTTCAAGTCCCGCTACCCCGACTTTATTTTTATGAACAGGCTTCCATTCTTTCAAAAAGGCGATTCAAAAGGATTGCATTTTATTTCGTCTGATAATAAATTAGTTGAAAACACTTTTTTTGCTTATATTATATTCATTTTTCTTTTTATTATTATTTTATTTTTGAGACTTTTTCAATTAACAATCGTCAAAGGCAACTATTATCGGACTCTCTCTGAGCAGAACCGGCTTAGAGAAATTGTCATCGAAGCCCCCCGAGGAGAGATTGTTGATCGCAAAGGATTTGTGATTGCCCAAAGTTTAAATCCCAATGTCAATCAAAAAATTGAACCGGGATTATTAAATAATAATCAAAAAATAATTTCAAAAAGGATCTATTACAGTCCGGAGTCTATTTCCCCCTTGATTGGCTATCGACAAATTGCCGATATTAATGACCTAAAAAATGATACCTGTCAAATCAAGCTTCAATTAGGCAGTCGAACCGGAAAAAAAGGAGTGGAGAAATTGTTTGACTGCCAACTCCGTGGGCAACAGGGTAAAAAATTGGTTGAAATTGATGCTCAAGGACATTACTTAAAAACTGTTGATGTTATTCCTCCCATTCCAGGAAGCAACGTTCAATTAGCTCTTGACTTTGATCTGCAAAAAAAAGCTTACGAATTAGTAAAAAACGTCAAAGCTGCCATAGTTGTCACCAACCCAAAAACCGGAGAAATATTAGCCAGTGTTTCATCTCCTTCTTTTAATTCTCAAGATTTTGAAGATAATTCGAATACCGCTATACAGAATTATTTAACCAATAAGGATAATCCCTTATTTAATCGTGTTACTGAAGCCACTTACCCTCCGGGATCAATCTTTAAACTGATTGTTGCTACGGCTGGTCTAGAAGAAAAAGCCATTGATGATAAAACAGAAATTGATGATCGCGGAAGCATTAAGGCCGGAACAGCTACTTTTGGCAATTGGTACTACTTACAATACGGAAAGGTCGAAGGAATGGTCGATGTTATTAAAGCAATCAGAAGATCTAATGATATTTTCTTTTATATTACCGGAGAAAGGGCCGGAGTGGAAAAAATAAAAAAATGGTCGGATATTTTTGGACTGGGAAAACATACGGAAATTGGATTAGATGAATCCGAAGGGCTTATTCCCTCAACTTTTTGGAAAAAAGAAGTGTTGAAAGAAAACTGGTATTTAGGCGATACTTATAATCTATCGATTGGCCAAGGGTACGTGGGAACGACCCCTTTACAGATGGCATTGGTCTCTGACGTATTTGCTAATGGCGGATATTTGTGTAAACCTAAATTACTAAAAATCCAAAATACAAACGACAAAATACAAAATTGTAAAAAATTACCTATTTCCCAAAAAACCATTGATCTAATCCGTGAAGGAATGAGGCAGGCCTGTTCAACCGGAGGCACCGGCTGGCCGTTATTCGATTTTGCTGTTGGCAAAAATAAAATTCAAGTCGCATGCAAAACCGGTACAGCTGAGTCACATGCGAAATCTGGCATGCCTCATGCTTGGATTACTGCATTTGCTCCTTATGAAAACCCTGAAATTTCAGTAACGGTATTAATTGAAGAAGGAGGACAGGGATCTGATGTCGCCGGACCAATAGCAAGGGGTATTTTAAAAGCTTACTTTGAAAGAAGCCAGTAATCAAAATTTTTCAAAAATAATATTCTCTAAAGGAATATTTTTGGCTATTAAAAATAATTTCAAAGACTCAACAACATTTCTTCCTCCACAAATATAAAATTCACTATTATCAAATTGTCCCTCTACCGCTTTATTAATGTGTCCGAGATCGAAATATTTTCTATCGACTTCCGGAATCATATTGAGACTTTCTTCGCGGGATAAACAGATTTTGATATTAAATTTTTTAAATTCTTCAAACAAATAAACATCTTTATAATTTTTTAGTCCCCAAAATATTAATAAGTTTGAATTTTGAAATTTGAATTTTGAGTTTATAATTGATCTAACTGGAGCAATCCCTGTTCCCGTCACTAAAAATATTTTTGTCCGATTATTATCCCTTAAACTAAATAGGCCGGCTGGCCCCTGGAAAATAACCTCGGTTTTTTCTTTAAGCGAGTATAAATAATTTGAGGCAAGTCCTCCAGGGATCAATCCGACGATTAATTCAAAACTATTCTTGTAGTTGTCAGAAGAAGCAATAGAATAAAGTCGGGAAACAGGACCTTTATTCGATGGAACTTTTAGTATCACATACTGACCGGGTTTAAAGACTAATCCTTTTGGATCTATTAGGTCAAAGTGAAAAAGGTAAGTATTGGAATTAAGTTGAACTTTTTTGGAAAGAACAGTTTTGTAAGTTAATAACATAGATTAAAGTCTTGCTCTCTGGTTAATCTCTGCCTCGACCAGTTCTTTCGGCCGGCCATATTTTAATCTGGATAGCTGAATAACTGCTTGAGCAATTTTTTCGTTGGCCCCGGCTTTAAATATTTTAATATCTTTAGTCATATCGACAGAAAAAGGCGGCACTGGTTCATTATCAACGATTGTTTTCATATAAGCATGAAATCTTTCGATATTGATCAGGTCCGTTTCGCCAAACACAGGCTGATATTCTCTCTGCATATAAGAAGCATCCGTCACTCCAACTCGAAATGAGATCAACGTCCCGACGTTTCCAAAAATGGCATTTTTAACTTCATCATCCATCTGTCCAATAAATTGGTTGGCAACGGTCAGGTTAAGATGATATTTCCGGGCCTCTGATAAAATTGTGGCAAAATCCGGAGTGGCAAAATTTTGGAACTCATCAACATAAAGAAAGAAGTCCCTACGCTTATCTTCCGGTATTTCCTGTCTGCTCATAGCTGCAATTAAAATTTTTGGGATTAAAACTAATCCTAAAAAGCTGGAATTTTCTTCTCCTAATTTTCCCTTTGATAGATTAATCAGTAAAATTTTTCCTTCGTCCATTACCCGGCGGAAATCAAAAGCAGAGTCAGACTGGCCGATGATATTTCTCATTGTTTTATTAGTAATGAAGCGGCCAAATTTAGAAACTATATAGTCCAAAACTTCTGATTTATGAAAGTCTGACGTTTGGGCAATTTGATCGGTCCAATAACGTCTGACAATAGGATCTTGGACTTTTGGCAACAATTCCTGAACATATTTTGGATCGGTTAATACGCGGACTATTTCGACAAACGTTGACCCTTTCTCACTCATCACCGTTAACATAGCATTTCTGACAGCATGCTCAAAACGGGGGCCGATAATACCTGTTCTTTGCGGATCATAAAGTTTGTACATTAGATTTATTATTGAAGTCGTTATAAAATGTTTTTGATCTTCTGTTTTTGCTTCCAATAAGTTTAGTCCCATTGGGCGTTCGACATCGGAAGGATCAAAATATATTACGTCTTCGGCTCTTTCCGGAGGAATATATTTAATAATGTCATCAATTAAGTCTCCGTGCGGATCAATTACACAAACACCGTGACCGGCTTTAATATCCTGGATAGCCATATCATGGAGTAAGACAGATTTTCCAACTCCTGTTTTTCCAATAATATAAACATGCCGCCGCCGGTCTTCTACCCCAATTGTCACCGGTCGTTTTACTCCCCGGTAATAACCATCTCCAATTAATGTTCCTCCTGTTTGAAGTACTTCTATTGGAACGGGGGCAGTCTTTGCCTTTAACCATTGAATATGAGGTGTTTCGACGGTTTTATTGGGAAAATGAAAAAGAGTTGCCAATTCATCAGTAGATAAGATTGAAACAGATTTCTTAAAAGGCCAAATTGAAAAATCGATTATTGGGAAAAATTTATAAATAAAATTAATCATAAATCCACCCTTAAACAGATCTTTTGTCCCCGTAAAATTATTCAGATCAGAATTAAATTGAGTAAAGGCATTTTTAATATTTTTTAGGTGAGTATCGGCCATATCTTTAGTTGAAGCAGTCACAACAAAACGAATAGTCGCATCAAAACCTGACCTAGAACACTTATCTTCAATTTTTTCCAGCACTTTAGGATCGGTTTTGAAAGTGGCCTTTTCCGGATTGGCTTCATTTTTCTTAGTACTGGAAACGTAGCTTTTTCCCTCTTTTTTCCATTTTCCACCGGCCGGACGAATTAAAATTTGAATAATTCCGGCTTCATTATCGTCAAATTTTGATAAAGATGAAGTAATCGCAGAAAGAGAATCCGTCGGCAGATCCCGATATAAACGGATAGGCATATAAGCGGACTCTTTTTGAACTAACCCTCCAAAGACTACTTTTCCCTGCTCAGAAAAAATATTTGGCTCATCAACTTTTTTGATGTCAGCCATCGGATAATAACCATATATTGTTTTTTCAATTAGATCAATGATTCTATTCGGGGCAGAAACATAAAATCTAATTTCCGCTTTTTTGCCAATAATTTCGAATGAAACAACGTCATCAACTTCCAGAAAAGAAAAAAATCCTGATTTTTTTAAAGAAGAGAAAGAGGAAAACATTTGGTCAGCCGCATCGATTTTAATTTCATTTTCTTTAGCCAACTTTATCTCTAAAGTCACCATTTCCAAAGAAATTTGTTCTCTTTTTTTTAAACGAAAATAAATAACTATCAAATAAATAAGAACCAAAGTCAATCCTGCAGCTAAAATTGCCGCTAAGGTCGCCAAACTTACAGTAATTAGTCTGTCAAGTATTATTTGATAATCTATCGGGTCCATAGAAAAAGTATATAATATATGCGTCTATGAAACAGTATCAAAATATTAAAAATATAATTCTAAAATTAAAAATTTTTCAGTTTTGCTTTGTGATTTTAATTTTTTCTTTTTTATTTTTAAATTTTTTCCTTAGCCAATCAATTTCTCCAGTTTATTTTCAATTTATCAATAATGACAAGGCTATTACCATTAATTTTTTGCAAAAAATAAACAATTTGCCGGAGTATAAAAGAATTTTAGAAATGAATAATATTATTTATGGTTCAACTATTAAAGAACAAATTTTTGTAAAAAGTAACATTAAAAAAGTGCTTATAAACAATCTTGAACAAAAATTAACAATTAATCCAAAATCAAGAGACGTTCTTTATGGTCTTTATCAGCTATATTTAGAGGAAGGAGATAAAAATCGAGCAAATAATTATTTAAGACAGGCAAAGGAAGTTGATCCGAATATTAATTAAATATGCTTAAACAAGTTCATCTTTTTATTAATGGAGATGTTATTGGAGTTGGCTTTCGGGCTTGGACGAAAATTCAGGCAAAAATTATTGGGGTGACGGGATGGGTAAAAAACAACGAAGACCGAGTTGAAGCCCAAATCCAGGGAGAGGAAAAGAAGGTTGATCAAATAATTAACTTAGTAAAAAAAGGGCCTTCGGTTTCCCACGTTTCCGATGTTGAAATCTTTTGGCAGGAACCGAAAGAAGTCTTTGATCAATTTGAAATAAGAAAATAATCTACATTATTTTTCTTTCCTTAAAACTAAAATAATTATCTTTAGTAATAATCAAATGGTCAATAACGGTGATCCTTAATAATCTCCCTGCTTTAATTAGATTTTGAGTGACGATAAGATCGTCTTCTGATGGTTTTAATTCTCCTGATGGATGATTATGGCAAATAATAATTCCCGCTGCATGATTTTTTATTGCTATTTCAAAAGTTTCTCTCGGATGGATTAAGCTTGAATTCAATGTCCCAATTGAAATGACATCGACGCTTATTATTTTATTTCTATTATCAATTGAGGCAGCCATAAAATATTCTTTATTAAAATTTATAATCTTTTCCTTTAATAACGGATATAGATCACTTGGAGACTTAATGATTATGTTTTTGTTTTTACTTAAGTATTCTTCTTTGATTAATCTCCTGGAAATTTCAAAACAGGCTTTGATTTGACAGGCTTTAGCTACGCCTAAGCCTTTAATTTGTTTTAGTTCTTCAATAGACGCTTCCGACAACTTACCCAAAGAACTAAAAGCTCCTATTAATTTCTGACAGATATTTACAACTGATTCTCCTTTGATCCCCCGTCCAATAATCAAAGACAATAATTCTTGGATGGATAAAGACTCAACCCCATGCTTAACTAGTCGTTCCCGTGGACGCTCTTCAGCAGGCAGATCATGAAGGGTGTAACTTTTCATTTATTACCAGAATAAACAAGAGGTATATTTTAATCCACCGCTTATAACCTACAAAAGTAAGGGTTTGGATTGTTGAGAGTGTGGACCCGAGGGGAATTGAACCCCTTTCTCCTCCATGCCATGGAGATATACTACCGGTGTACTACGGGCCCAAAAATCAAATTCAATAATTATAACATCTGCTTTTAATTTTTCGTTATACTAAATTTATGGACCAACATCCGATCCCAAGACAGATTACTACCTTTGAATTTAAATTAATCGGTTTTTTAACTATTAAACAATTCATCTACCTGGTTATTTTTATTCCTCTAGGCGTATTGGTTTTCTATGTCTTTCCTGTCCCGATTTTAAATTTTTTTCTAGGTTTAATTGTTGCTCTAATTGGCATCGCCTTTGCTTTTATCCCGATAAATGATCGGCCGATGGAAGTTTGGGTAAGGAACCTAATAAAACGATTATCTTCTCCAACTCAATATTTTTTTAAAAAACAAAACCAAGGAATTTATTTTTTAAAAAATCTTGTCTTTACCGATGACCCTCATCGGGTTATGTCTCATATTGACTCCCAACAGAAACTATCAAGCTATTTAAACAGTAAAGCTCCGGCAAATAAACCAAAAAAAAACCAGGAAATCAGTCGTCTTTTTTCTGATTCATTTTCGTCTTTGCTCGGGAAAAAAACTGTAAAAATAATTGACCAATCTTCACTGATAAATAAACCTCCTCCTACAACTAAGGGTGTTAAAACGCCTACTCTTACAGGACAAATAAAAAATTTTAAACAAATTCCGTTGGCTGGGGTCCTTGTTTATATTAAAAAGGAATCTAACAGCGATCCCATCAGAATATTAAAAACTAATTCTCATGGTATTTTTGCATCTTATAATCCTATCCTTCCATCTGAATATTTTTTTGAAGTTAAAGATCCAAAAGGAAATTTCTTTTTTGATACAATGAAAGTTAGGGTTGAAAATGAAAATATGAAGCCCATTGAGATTATGTCAAAGGAAATGATGTAAATATGGCAACCACTAAACACACATCGCCGGTTAAGGCTTCTACACAATCTTTTATCGAGATCGAGGAAATAAAGGATGATGTAGTTTTAATGAAAGATTTTTCTGCAGCTTCCGTCATTGAAGTTGGAGCTGTTAATTTTTGGCTTTTGTCGACCGAGGAACAGTCTTCGATGATCTATGCCTATTCGGAGCTTTTAAATTCACTGTCTTTTCCTGTTCAAATTCTAATTCTTTCCAAAAAAATAGACGTATCAACTTATTTGGATTACCTTGAAGAAAAAATAAATAAACAAAGTATTGATATTTTAAAAAAAAGAATGATAGGTTATCAGGAATACATTAAAAGCATAATAAAAATAAATACCGTGTTAGAAAAACGATTTTTCTTTATTGTTCCGTTTTCTCCGCTTGAAATGGGAATCAGCGGTGCCAGCCCGGGATCACTTAATAAAGAATATGTCATTACGCGAGCTAAAACTTCTCTTTATCCGAAGCGCGATAATCTGCTCCGATTAATTACAAAGATTGGCCTAAAAGGAACTATTTTACAAAGCCAGGAATTAACTGAACTTTATTACAATCTATACAATCCATCTGCTACCGGCCGCCGGCTGGCGCCGGTTGAAAGTTACAAGGATGTAGTTATGTCACAGAGTTAGAAACTTTTTTATGAATATCTTTAATCTTTTTCAAAAGCCAACAAATAATCAACCGTCTACAAGCAATCTCAAGCCCGTTGGGAGTAGTAATATCGCTGATTTTTTAGCGGCCGGGTCTGTTTCCACTAAAGATTTAATTGCTCCTTCTTACGTCGAGGTGGATTTTAACAGTCTTAAGATAGATGACCGTTTTTATCGAACCTTATATGTTGTTGGATATCCCCGTTATGTTTCACCCAATTGGCTTTATTCTTTAATTACTTTCGATCATCCCCTTTATATATCAATGTATATTTATCCGGCTGAATCAAAAAATATTTTGGATGATTTAAAAAGAAAGATCGCTGAAATGGAAGCAACGATAGAAGGTGATATAAAAGCTGGTAAAGTAGTCGACCCTACTGTCCAAGTTGCCCTTGATGACGCTCTTTCTTTACAGGCGGAATTAGCAAAAGGGTCGGAACGATTTTTCCAATTCGGTCTTTACGTTACTATTCCTGCGGATTCCTTAGAAGAACTAAATCGCGTGACCAAAGAAATTGATTCCGTTTTATCATCTCTCTTAATCATCTCCCGCCAGGCAACCCTTGAAATGGAAGAAGGATTCAAATCAACTTTGCCGATTTTTTATGATAAGTTAGGTGTCTGGCGCAATATGGATACAACATCTCTGGCGACGACCTTTCCTTTTGCAACAGCCTCTCTTACTCAAAATGAGGGAATTCTTTATGGCTTAAATCAACATGACGGTTCTCTAATTATTTTTGACCGGTTTACTTTAGAAAATGCTAATTCTGTTATTTTGGGTAAGTCCGGTGGAGGAAAAAGTTTTTTGGTCAAACTTGAGGCTTTAAGATTATTAATGATGGGAACTGATGTGATTATTATCGACCCGGAAAATGAATACGAAAAATTAGTCCCGGCTGTTGGAGGCGAATATGTTGTTTTTTCTGCTGCATCCACCTATAAGATTAATCCGTTTGACCTGGAAAAAACTAATGCCGGGCCTGATGAGCTATCTAACAAAATACTTGATCTCCATTCATTAATGAGGGTAATTATGGGCGATTTAACTCCATCGCAAGATGCCCTTTTAGATAGAGCTCTCGTCTTAACTTACCGGGAAAAAGGAATTACCCAGGATCCCGAGACTTTTTCACTTGAACCTCCTCTTCTTGAAGATCTTTTTAAGGTTTTCGCCGGTATGGAAACTCCTGAATCAAAGGAAATGGCAGACCGACTGGAAAAATTTGTTTCAGGAAGCGCTTCCGGAATTTTCAACCAGCACTCAAATTTTGATATAAAAAATCCTTTTACCGTTTTTGGCATCCGCGATCTTGAGGAAAATCTCCGGCCGGTAGCCATGTATATCGTCCTCGACTATATTTGGAACCGTGTCCGAAGGGAAAAGAAAAAAAGAATTTTAATTGTTGATGAGGCTTGGTATTTGATCAAACAGAAAGATTCAGGTGCCTATCTTCATTCCTTTGCAAAGCGGGCTCGTAAATATCATTTAGGGCTGACTACCATTACTCAGGATGTAGAGGATTTTTTGGCAACAGAGGAAGGAAAAGCTATCATAACAAATTCTTCACTCCAAATAATATTAAAACAATCAACTGCGGCGGTTGAACTAATAGCTAAAACCTTCTTTTTAACCGGAGGGGAAAAACATTTCCTGCTTCAAGCGGGAGTTGGAGAAGGTCTTTTCTTTGCCGGTCATAACCATGTCGGTTTTAAGGTTATTGCTTCTGATGAGGAAAAGGGACTAATTGAATAAATAAAGAAATAAAAAAATAATTAAATAAATGAAAAAATGAATTAAATGTATAAATAAATTTAATCATTTAAACATTTGATTATTTATTTCTTCATTTGTTTATTTGATCATTTTGACATTACCTGTACATTACCGGCTTTTCTGTTTGGGGAAGAACCAGACTCATCCGACGTTCTTTTTTCGAGACTCTTTCAATGAAAGCTTTTATTTTCTGCCCGATCTTTAAATTTTCGTCTCCTTTGAGTTTTGAAATATGAATTAAACCTTCAATTCCCGATTCTAATTTAACAAAATATCCGTATTTTTCTTTTCGAGTTACTTCTCCTTCAACTTCCTTATCCTTCGGATATTTCTCTTCAATTATGTCCCATGGGTCTTTTTGGAGTCTTTTAAGAGAAAGGTTCAATTTAAAATCGGTCATGTTTTTCTCAACGACATAGACGTCAATCGTATCTCCAACTGTCACAAATGAAGCGGCATTGGAAACTTTTTCCCATGAAATTTCAGAAATATGGATCAATCCTTCCACTCCTTCTACCTCACAGAAAACTCCAAATTCTGAGGCTCCTAATACTTTTGCCTTATATACTTTTCCTTCTTTTATCGCCTCAAATTTCTTTACCAAATCTTTATGAGAAATTTTCAAAACTGAGGCTTTTTGAGAAACAACTAAGCGATTCTTTTCTTTATCAACTTCAAGAATTTTTACTTTTACTTTCTGACCTCGCATTTTCTCCGGTTGAGAAATAAACGGTTCTGTCAGTTGAATCTTTGGAATTACCCCTCTTATTCCCATAAAGTTAATGAAGACTCCTCCTTTACCGTATTCTCCGCACATGACATCAATTTCCTCTTCGTTGTCTCTTTTTTTAATAAGAATATCCCATTTACCTTTATCAAAAAACTTTCTTAAAGAAACCACCGGAAAGCCATTTTTTGATTCTTCGCTGATTATCCTGACTAAAATCTTGTCCCCGACGGTAAGATAAGGTATGTAAGTAGAGATTTCCTTAATTTCAAGTTCGCCTAAAATTGCCTGCGCTTTTCCGCCGACATCAAAAACTATTCCTTTCTTTGAAATAGAAACTATTTTTGCTTCAATTTCTTTTCCTTTCTTAAGTAAGCTTGGTTTAGTTTTCTTAAGCAGTGCTTCCATTATACCCATGCTAGCTTTTTTGTTTTTTGTTGTTTTTTCTTCCTTCATTATTTAAATTTCTCCTTTTTCACGACTCCGAGACTAACAATATACCAAATAGAAAACTCATTATCAAGAGAATCCTTGATTTTATGAAAATTTTATGTTATATTATAGGGTGTTATGGAAAATATATTATTACCTTCCCTGGTTACTAGGTTTGTAAAATATCTGGAATCTCAGGAAAAATCGTCTTTTACGGTCGTGGCCTATAAGAAGGACCTTGAACAGTTTGTCGGCTACTTATCTTCTCAGGAAATTACCGATGTCCGTGAAATAAAAAAAGAGCATATTGACGGCTTTATTGGAAAACTTATCAATGACAATTACACAAAAAAGTCCGCCTCAAGAAAATTAAATTCCATTAGAACTTTTTTCCGCTATATTAAAAATGATGGTATCATTGAACAAAATCCTTCGCTTGACGTTTCTCATCCAAAATATATTCAATCGGCCCCGCGAATATTCTCAAAATTAGAATACCGGGCTCTAAGAGATTTTGCTAAAGAAGAACCCCGAACTTATGCTCTTGTTGAGATCCTCCTCCAAACAGGTATAAAAATCGGAGAATTGGCCGGATTAAAAAATGAAGACATTAAAGAATCAACTATCCATATCTGCCAATATGGAAAAACTCCAACCCGTGACATTCCTCTAAATAAGGCCGTAAAAAAATCAATAGAAGAATATCTAAGGGACCGACCTAATCAAAAAAATGACGGACATCTTTTCATTACTAGAACCGGCCACCCTTTGTTGATTAGAAATATTCGTCAAATTATTTCCCGCTGTTTTCGTGAGGTTGGTATTGAAAAGGCAACCGTTAACGATTTTAGAAACACTTTTATTGCCCATCAATTAAAAAATGGAGCTTCAGTAGAATATATTGCCAAGCTTGTCGGCCACCGAAGACTTTCTTCAACAGAGCGCTTCTTAAACGTTGTTAAGGAAGAGATCCAAAAAAAAGAAGGATTGGGAGAGCTTTAATCTTCACATTGGTCAAATTAGACCAATTAGACTTATTAGACATATTTAGACCTATTGACAACTACTGTGGACTTGTTTATTATTTGTGGATAAGTTATCCACATTATTGAATTATGTCTTTATTATCCTCTTATTGGGATGGATTTATTGAAGAGATCGGAGAAAAGGAAGGAAAAAACTCCGTTATGCCTTCTCTATTAAAACAGGCAAAAATAGTCGAATCGACAGAAGATGAAATAATTCTTACCGTAGTCAGCCAAGGAGCTTACGACTTTTTGGAAAAAAGAATTAATAAAATTGAGTCTGATTTTTTTGAACACTCACAAAAAAAAGCCCAAATTAAGTTTATTATTAAAACCCCTTCTAAAAAGAAAGTCACACCACCTCTTCTCTCTTTTGAGCCTAGTATTGAAGATGTTTTTGTTAGGTCAGGATTAAATAAAAAATATAATTTTGACAATTTTGCTGTTTCAACATCTAATCAGGTTGCCTATGCTGCCGTCCAAGCGGTTGTTAACAATCCTGGAAGCGCCTATAACCCTTTATTTTTATACGGTGGGGTCGGGGTTGGGAAAACCCATATTGCTCAATCTGTAGCTAAAAAAATCCTTGAGGCTGATTCAACTAAAAAAGTTTATTTTTGCCCTGGAGATAATTTTACCAATGAGTTGATCGAGTCAATCCGGGAAAAGGCAACTGGCCGTTTTAGAAAAAAATACCGCTACCTAAACCTGCTCATTGTTGATGACATCCAGTTTATAGCAGGTAAAAATGCCGTTCAAGAAGAGTTTTTCCATACTTTCAACGCAATCGCCTCTGCCGGTGGTCAAATAATCTTAACTTCAGATCGACCACCCAGTGCAATTAAAAACCTGGAAGACCGCCTACACTCCAGATTTTTAGGTGGTTTGACTGTTGATATCCAACCGCCGGACTTTGAATTAAGATCGGCTATTTTACTTATTAAGGCTAAAGAAAAAAATATTGACATAGATATTGAGGCAGTGAAAATAATTGCTGAAAGAATAACTGATTGCCGCGGTCTTGAAGGCGCTCTTCTTTCTATTTATGCTAAAGTTTTAGGAATAAAAGAAAAAATAGACCTAGAGGCGGTTGAAATGTTTTTTTCTCAAAACGGAAAAAGGGAGAAAAAAAGAGTTAATCCATCTGAGGTAATAAAAACCGTTTGTTCTTTTTACAACATTAAGCAATCTCATCTTAAAAGCCCATCCAGGGCCGCATCAATCGCCTTCTATAGACAAATAGCAATGTATCTTCTTCAAAAAGAATTGGGTTTAACCTTGTTTGAAACTGCCAAAACCTTGAACCGAAAGGACCATACAACCGCTCTCCATGCCAAACAAAAAATTAGCAACCTCCTTCTTCATGATCTAAATTTAAAAAAAGAGATCGACACAATCACCCGATCATTGTTTCAACCAACATAGTTTCCACTGTTTTTACACATGTTTTTTTTCCGGTTCTTTTTGTCTTGAAAATCTAATCTTATTTTTATACACTTATACACACACTCTATTACTACTATAAATAGATTAAAAACAATTAAACAGATGAAAATACTCTTATCAAAAAATGAATTTTTGGAAAAATTGGAATTGTCGTCCCGCTTTACATCCTCAAAACTATCGTCTTTGACGTCACTTCAAGGCGTTTGTATTATTGGGGAAGAAAAAAAAATTCATTTTTATTCAACCGATCTAAATTATTTTTTTCATACAACCCTAAAAAAAGAGGGAGATGATAAATTTAAAATAATTATTGAACCTAAAAAAATTATTGAATTTTTATCTTTGCTTCCGGAATTAAAAATAGAAATAGAAATAAAAGAAAAGGCAATAGTCATAACTCAGGAAAAAATAAAAGGACAGTTTCCTCTTTTTTCTGACAAAGACTTCCCTTTTCCTCCTAAAAACAAAGAGGAAAGACAGAAGATAAAAACATCTTTTTTTAAAGAGAATCTTCCCCTTCTCTTTTTTGCAGTCTCAAACGATGAAGCCAGGCCGGTTTTAACTGGAATTAATTTTGTGACAGACGAAGAAAACCTTCAGTTGGTTGCTACCGATGGTTTTCGGCTTTCTCTTTTAACCTTAAAAAAAGGCCTTCCTTTTTCTTCGATGATTATTCCGTCGGGATTTTTGATAAATGCACAGCGAATTATCAACAAGGAAACAGAAATAGAATTTTCTTATCTGAAAGAGGAAAAACTTTTGGTTTTTTTTATCGGAGAAAACGATATCTATGCCCGAATGATAGAGGGAGAATATCCTCCATTCGAAAAAGTTATTCCCACAGAGAAAAAAACAACAATAACCATAGATGCTGAAGAATTTTTAAGAAGCGTTAAGTTGGTATCGGTTTTTTCTAAGGAATTTTCAAACATTATAATTATGGAGGTTGAGAAAGACTCGGTAAAATTTATTCCAAAAGTTGGCCAGGGTGAAGAAGACGTTGTTTATCAGGAGGCTCACATTGAAGGAGAAACTCAAAAGATCGCCTTAATTATAAATATTTAATTGATTTTTTAAATTCTGCCCCAAAGAAAAAGATTATAATTGAACTGTTAAGGTCAGACGCACCTGTTGTTTTTAAAATAGAAGGGGTTAATAATTTTTTTCACATAATAATGCCGGTGAGAATACAAGAATAGTATGGAAAATTTTATATTAGACACAAATTTATTTTTCAATATCGGAGCCGGTCTCGGGATGGGAAAAAATACGGAAGAGATAGTTAAAAAACTTACGGAGACTATAAAAAAACTTAAAAAAAACTCTAAAGCTATTTTTTATATGCCCCCCCGGATCGTTGAAGAGTTTTTAAGTTTCTTTGAAGATAAGGATCAAGAGTTTATAAAAAGTTTTTTATCAGTTGTTAATGTTAAATCTCCAAACCCGGCAATCACAGATTTTTCCAGTCAGGTTTTTTATAAATTGATCGAAGATATCCGCAATCGTAGCTATCGCGGACTCAACATTGCCGAGGAAGAAATAATTAAGGCCGGGGAAACAACCAGCGGTAAGAAATTTGAATCCAAGAAAGAATTTCAAATAATGATAGGAAAATTTATAAAAAATTTCCGTGATCGCTACCGTAATGCTACTAGGACAGGTTTTTTAGATAGCGTGGCTGATTTAGACCTGATCGTTTTATCTAAAGAGGTTGATGGGTTTTTAGTAACCAGCGACGAGGGTGTTTTGTCTTGGGGTAGAACTTTTGGGATTAAAGAGATGCCTGCCTCAATCTTTCAGAAACGGCTTGAAGATCTGTCTTCGTAGAACTACCCTCTTCATTAGGAATAATGGAGGAAATCCAGTCAAGCATTTTATCAGTAATGGTTTTTTGAGGAGTTTCTTGATAAAGAAGATGGGATGATAAAATAGTGATGAGTTTTTTTTTCATTTCTTCAGTTGGAACAACTAAATAAAGGTGATAGAAATATGGAGACTGGGAAACAACGGTCAAGGTATAAAATCCAAATCTTTTTCCGAAATAAAAATGGGAAAGCATTTCCCAGCGCAGAGTAACACCGGCAGCATCAATCCCGAAAGTGGTGATCTTATTCTCTACCTCAGGAGGAGGGGTGATCGTTAAAACATAAAAAATAAAGACCAATGCCCAAATAGGAATAATTAATATCTTGTCTCCAAAAAAAAATACAATTAATGACAATAATAACGCTACGGTTAGATAGAATTTAAGAATCAAAGAAGACTGTTTTTTATAGGGGCGTAAAGGTGCTCTCCATGAAAACTTTATTTGAGGATTTTCGTTCATACATACAGAATACTAATAAAGTTGAACTCTGTCAATTATATGATATAATAAATACTATATGGATAGTTTTAATAAGGTAATTTCATTCGTTTTGGGCTTGGTTGTGGTCTTGGTGTTTTTTGCCGTGATTACAGGCAAAATTAATTTTAAAAGTAAAACAAGCTCAGCTTCAAATTCAAATACTATCATTTCTCCTACACCAGTTAAAAAAAATACCGGAGGTTTCTTTAGCTTCTTAAAGCCGGTTAGTCCAACTCCTACCCCAACTCAAAAACAATTGTCGTCAATAACAATAAATACCAATGAAAGTAATACGTATAAAACTGCTCCTCCAAAATCAATTCCGTCAACAGGCTTACCTACGATATTTATCCCGATTCTTTTTTCAGGGTTAGCTGGGGGCAATTTCTTAAGGAAAATAGGGAAGAAATAAACAATGACTTAGTTTCCTTCTCCAAAACCGGGTATCTTTAGTATTCCGGAAGCAATAAATTTAACAATAAAGACGGAGGCTAAAGTGAAGATTAAACCGGCGATAGCTCCATAGACCACCCTCTTTCCATAATTTAGTTTTTCCGGGTTTGCCTGAGAAGTGGCAATAACAAAAGATCCATAAATCAGATAAAGAAAAGCAATTCCACCGGCTGCAGAAAAAATAATGTTTAAGATTGACTGGATAACGCTTCCGGCCGCCCCTTCTTCACCAAATCCTCCTCCGCTTCCAAGACAACCTAAAAATGTATATTGTCGTCCAGAAGCTGGAACAGGTGGAAGGTTAGTTTCCGGATCAATGATTAAGCTCTCCATAGTAGTTGGATCAGACGATATGTTTGGATAAAGACATTTTTGACAGGATGGCCAACTTTGCGGAGCCTTATTAGGAGGACAAAATCCGCAAAGATCGCATGCGGCATAACGCGGCCCGGTTGGTTCTTGAATAATGCTTGTTGGTGAAGGTTGGCTTTCGGTTGGGGATGGGTTTGGAATAGGCGTTTCAGTGGGTAGCCTTAATGCATAAACAGGCAGACGGCCTATTTGAAGCAGAAAAACAAAGATGATAATTGCCGTAAGCAAAAACCGTTTCATAAAAAAAAGTATAACAAAAATTATTAATGATCATATTGCTATAATGATTTAATGAAGAGATTTTTTTTCGGAGTATTTTTATTGATAATATTTTTATCATTTATTATAGTTGTCAAGGCTGATGAATTGGATGATATTAACAATGCGATAAACTCATTAAAGAAAGACCTGAACAGCAAAGAAGCCAACTATCAAGATTTGAATACGCGGCTAAATGAAATTAAGAGTAAATTAGGTATATTAGAACAGGAAATAAACAAAAAAGAAGTTGAGGTTAAGAAAGGAGAGCAGGCTTTGTCGTATCAAAAAGAACTCCTTAACGAAAGAGCAAAGTCTTACTATAAAAACGTAAATAAGAACTCAACTCTTTTTTTAAGTGTTTTGGTTGCCGATGATCTTTCGACCTCCCTCAGGAAAATTTTTTATCAAAAAACCATTGTCGACGAGGATAAAAAAATGATTATTAAGATTGTCCTTTATGTTAAAAATCTTGAGGAAATAAAAAAACAATTAGAGGTAGAAAAATTAGGATTGGCAAGATCAAAAACAGAGGTGGATAAACAATCGCAGATTTTAGCAGGTCAAATCAGTCAAACTCGCTCACAAATCGCTGAGCTAACGGCCAAGCAACAACAATTAATCGCTCAAAAATTAGCCAGTTTAAATATTTCCCGATCTTCTTCAACGGGTGGAAGATGTGATAGTGATCTAACAAACGGCCGTGATCCCGGATTCTCTCCAAAGTTTGCCTTTTTCACTTATGGTGTTCCTAATAGGGTTGGAATGAACCAGTATGGGGCTTATGGGAGAGCTAAATCCGGGCAAAATGAAGAGCAGATATTACGAGCCTATTATGAAAATTTTGAACTTAAAAAAGATTATGACAAGGGCATTAATATTAATGTTGACGGTTATGGAACTTTTAATATAGAAGACTATGTTAAAAGAATTTATGAAATCCCTGATGCTTGGGGATCAGACGGAATGGCGGCTTTAAGAGCCCAAGCAGTGGCGGCACGTTCTTATGCTTTGGCTTATACAGGGAATGGACAGAGTAGTATTTGTGCGACTGAAAGTTGCCAGGTATTCAAGTCAGATCCAAAAGGGGGGTTTTGGGAGCAGGCAGTTAATGACACGGCTGGTTGGGTAATGATTCAAGGAGGGTCTCCGATTAAGGCCTGGTTTTCTTCAACTCATGGAGGATATATTTTTAAATCTTCAGAAATCGGCTGGTCAGATACTTCCTGGACAAAACATGCAAATGATTTTGACGGCTCGGTTAATAGTTTTTCTGACCTTGCTTCAAAAGCATATGATCGCGAATCACCCTGGTTTTATTGTGATTGGGGTTCAAGAAGTCAATATAATAAAACCGCATGGTTAAAAGCAGAAGAACTGGCTGATATAGTCAATACGATTCTTCTGGCAAAAGTAGATTCATCGGTCCGGGAACATCTTTATCAGCCTGACAATCCTCCGGCCGGAACGGACAACTGGGGTCCTGATAGAGTAAAACAAGAGCTCCGTAATCGGAATCAAAAAACTTTTAATTCAATAAATAATGGTTCGGTTTCCGCTGATTTTTCATCAGGAAGAGTCAGTCAGGTAAATTTTTCAGGGGATGCCGGTGATATTTCTTTTTCTTTAAGTGAATTTAAAGACTGGTTTAATCTTAGGGCCCCAGCCAATATTCAAATCGTCGGACCGTTATTTAATATTGAAAAAAGGTAACCATTTCAAGTATGATGAAGATTGGAGAATATATGAATATATACATAAAGAAATTACTTGTCATAACATTTCTTTTTTTATTAAGTCTGGTATTTATTCCCTCTTCTGTGTTAGCAACAACATTTGACCTGATCGCTCCTAGCGGTCAATTGACCAGCGGTCAGGAAATAAAATTTACAATCAATATTGATACCGAAGGAAAATCGTTGTCATCAACCTCAATAGGGATGACCTATGACACCGTATATTTGCAATATGTTTCCACTTCCACTGGAAATACTTTTACAACAGTATCCTCAACCACTCAGAACGGTGGAAAGCTGATTATCAATGGTTCGTCAACCTCTCCCTACTCCGGATCTGGAGCGTACGCTTATGTGACCTTTAAATTAATAGCCACTCAAGCAGGTTCAACCCAGCTATGTACTCTTTATAATCCTGTTGAATCAACTCCAACTTCAACTCCCGGACCGACCTCAGCTCCCGGCTCACCAACAACTCCCCCAGCCGCCCCGACGGCATTACCAAATACAGGAGGATCGGAACCAACGAAAAAAGGCGTTGTCTTAGCTGCTTTCTTTTTTATTTTGGCTACAGGAGGTTTCCTAATCTTTAAAAAAATATGAGCAAAATCAGTTGGGGAAAATATTTTTTAATTGTTCTAATAAGTTTTTTATTACTGGTAAATTTTAATTATGTTTTTGCACAAACAGAAGAAGTTCCTTTGCCGTGTCCGGATGTGAATGGACAAAGAGGAGTTTGCTTTGCTGAGCTCGATGCTGTTTATCAAGCGCAGGGAAAAGGAGAAGAATGCATTGTTGATTATACGAAGTTTAAAACAGAACCGGGTAAATACCATTATTGGGTTGAAGACACAGAGGTGACCGCACAGGGTAAGTCCAATGATCGTGCCCGGCAGTTTATTTATTGGGTCACCACTCATTCCGCTATCGATAATCATCCCGTATTGACAAAAATTTGGTCAACCGCCCGAAACATGAGTTATTTTTTGGTGGTGTTAACGGCAGCTCTACTTGGACTAGGAATAATAATCGGCCAGCGAACCAATTTTGAAACGGGTATTAAACTTTGGCCGGGTATCACGAAGATCTTAACGTCAATTCTCTATATTGCCTTTTCAGCAACAATTGTCATAACAGTTGTTCAGCTATCCGAAGTAATGATGAAATTCTTTATAGAAAATTTGGGAGGAAAAGATCTTTTTAACATTTATTTTTCGTCGGTCAGCCAGGAAAAAAATTATGTAGATTTTATTGGCTGCCGTGATTTAAATGTTAGAGTACAGGAAGCAGCTAAATCTGAAATGATGCTTCTGAAACTGACCAATTGGAGCTACTATTTTATGGGAGGCATGTTACTGCTTAGAAAAATAATCTTATGGTTCTTGCTTTTTGTATCTCCGTTTTTAGCGATTCTTTTGTCATTTGCTTTTATAAAAAATGTCGGAATGATCTGGATTGGTGTATTTTTTCAATGGGTTTTTTACGGTCCGCTACTGGCATTATTTCTTGGAGGATTGGCAAGTATTTGGAAATTTGGGATTCCGTTTGTTTTTGATTTTTCCAGAACCAATACGATCGCAGGTTATATTTATCCTACCGCAATTAACATTCTTTATGGAGGGCCGGCGCAGAAATTATCAGCAATAAATAATGGTAACTATATCGATACTTATGTTGAGTACATTATCACACTGATAATGTTATGGGCGGTAACGATATTCCCCTGGTGGCTTCTTCGAACTTTCAGGGATTATTGTTGTGAAGGAATCAGTGCTATTAAAAATATGATGTTATCTAACTTAAATCCGGGTCATCCAAGTGGACCTTCACCATCGCCAATTCCATCGAATCTTAATCTAAACGTCGGGGCGGAAATGAAAATTCCAAGGGAAATAGGAACAACGATTAAAACAAGAATAGAAACAATAGAGGAAATTAAAAAGGCTAAAACAGAGGAAATTACTCAATCCCTTAATATTAAAGCTTCCAAAATTACCGACGTTGCCCATTTTGAAACGAATAAGACAGTAAACGAGACAGTTAATAAAAATATAAATTATTTGAAAAATCCGATTCAGGCCCCAACTTCCTCGGAAAGACAAAAATATATGAATATAAGAAGCGAACTTTCCAATCGGGCCTCAAAATCTGATCCTATTGCTCATCGGTTTATACAATCATTTGTTGTTTCAAGAATTAATATTGCTGAAAAAGAAAATATTATAAAAACCTTACCGACATTACCAAAAACTACAGTAACGGACACAACGGCTTCAGAAACAAAAAAGAATATTGAAGAAAAAATTACAGTTTCTCCGGCAGTTACATTAGATGAATATGAACAAGTAAAAAAAATGTGGACTAATGCTTATGAAAAAGGGGAAATCCCAAAGACAGAAAATATCCGCTCCCGTGGTGAATGGGTTGAAGGTGACATTGTTTTAATTACAAATACATTAAATAAATTATTATCTGATGATAAAGAACTAAAGGCTCAAGCTCTTGATGAAATTGGTTTTATCCTCCCAATATTTTTAGTTAATAATCTTTCCGGAGATCAACTGGTAACATATCTTAAAGCAAAGATTGAGGCGGCCAGAACGGTTAAAGATTTATTAGATCGGGAAAGAGAAGTTACGGAAAGACTCAAGGCCAAGGTTGAAGAGGTAGAGGTATTAAAACCCAAGAAAAAAGAAGCAGAAAAGACGATGGAGCTAAAGGAAGAATTAAAAATGAATGAATAATAAAATAAACAAATAATTAAATGTATGAATGATTAAATACATTTAATCATTAATGATTAGCATTTTCTTACTAAATCCAGTCAGAATTTCAACTGGTTTATTTTCCTTAATCAAAATTGTGTCCTCCGTCCTCATCCCCCACTTGTTTTCAAGATAAATTCCGGGTTCAACTGTCACAACTTGATTGGGAAGTAATACGTCGGTTGAGGTAAAAGAGATTTTTGGATATTCGTGAACTTGCAGACCGACACCGTGTCCTGTTGAATGCTGATAAATAGGCAGCCTTTGATCAGAAATAAGTTTCCGGCAGAATTGATCAACAGAGACAGGATTATTATCAATATTTAATTGTTTAATCGTTTTTTCTTGAGCAGTAAGAAGATTGTCGTAGGTATTTATCATTTCATCGGTTGGTTTTCCTGTAAAGATCATTCTGGTAGTGTCAGAATGATAGTTATTAAATTTAGCTCCATAATCAATCAAGATAATAGAATTTTTTTTAGCCTTTTCATTATTTCCATTCCTGGTGTCGTAATGAGGAATGGAGGAATTTTTATCTATCGCAACAATTGGGTAAAAAGATAGGTCGTGATTTTTTTCTTTTAGCCAAAGTTCAATTTTAAAAGCAATTTCTTTTTCCGAAATCCCTATCTTAATTGTTTTAACAATTTCTTCAAGGCATTTGTCTGCAATTCCGCAGGCAGTTTTTATATTAGAGATTTCTAATTCATCTTTTATTTCTCTGATTTTTATGATCAATCTTTCAAACGAGACCAGCTCAATATTGATTAAAAATTCCTTTAACCGGTTTAGTTCATTTACCTTTAGATCATCTCCCTCAAATCCTATTTTTTGAATTTTTTCCTCTTCGGCAATTTCATTTAAATGTTTTATTAACCCTTTTTCCGGCGTTATTAATTTTAAAATCAATAATTCATTATTTATGGTGGATCGGCTATCAGTAAATAAATAGACATTTTTAGCTGTTACTAGAGCCCATCCTTCCCTTTCATTGTCAGTCAATGTCTTAAACCCAGTGAGATAAAGGATGTTATAAAAATTTGAAATTAAAAATCCGTCAAGGTCTTTTTCCTTTAAAATTTTTCTAAGCTTTTCCACCCTTTCTTGTAGCATAGAAAGTAATTATATATAATTTATCATCAATGAATAAAACTAAAGGTTTTTTATCACTGTTATTGGCGGGATTTCTTTTCGGAATATTTGGTGTATTAGTTCGAATTCTCAATAGTGAATTATCTAACTATCAGCAAATTTTTTTTAGAAGTGTAGTTGGGCTAATACTTGCTTCATTGATTATTTATATTTTAAAAAGAAAGATTTCTTTTAAAAACATTTCTTTAATTAATTTATTTTTTTTTGCTATTTCTTTACCTCTTTCAATTATCTTTTATACCTTGGCAATTTTAAAAACAAAGATAATGCTTGCCGTGGCCACTCTTTTTCTTGGGTCGATTTTATTTTCTTTAATATCAGGAGTATTATTTTTTAAGGAAAAAATAACAGTTAAAAAAATATTGGCAATTTTAACTTCAATTTTAGCTTTGTATTATTTTACAATTCCTTTTTCTTTAACCAATATAAATATTGGTTTAATATTTGGAATATTAAGTGGTTTTGCCGATGCTTTGAGCAATTCTTTTAAAAAACACTTAGGAGGCAAGGCGGATAGATTTTTACTAATCGCAGTTCAAATGGTAGGAACGATGGCTGTGTCTTTTATTTTGATGTCTTACACAAAAACTCTCACATTGCCTCAAATCTCTCCCTATATTTTTATAATAGGTTTATTGTTTGGTTTAGGATTATTGGTAAATAATTATTTGATGCTCATAGGTTTTGGAAATTTTGATTTAAATTTAGGGACAATTATTTTATCTTCTGAATTATTATTTGCTTCAATTTTTGGATATCTATTCTATAAAGAAATTCCAACAGTTAATGAAGTGATTGGTAGTGGCTTAATAGCTTTTTCTGTAATAATTGCTCACTTAAATTTTAAAAAAAATAACTAATAATTTTGTTAAAATAAGGAATGCTCAGAAGACTGGTGATTTTCATGGTGGTTCTGGTAATTTCAATTCCGATAATATTTTATTCTTTTCAAGCCTTTTCCCGTGCAGCTGCGATTAAGGCCAATATTGTCGTTGATATTACAAAAACAACCGGTCCGTTTCCCGACAGATGGAAGGCTTTAGCTCAGGGGGGAGAAGAGGCCGGGGTACGGATGTTACAAAACGTTATTCCTCAGGTTTCCGGGCTTTATCCAAAATATATTAGACTTGATCATATCTACGATTTCTATGAAGTAGTTTCAAGAGATTCTTCTAATAATTTAAACTTTAATTTCTCCAAACTAGATCAAACAGTTTGTGACATTTACAATACCGGAGCCAAGCCGTTTTTTTCGCTTGGATATATGCCCCCAACAATGTCGGAAGACGGATCTTTGATCGGCAAGCCTAAAAATTGGAACGAATGGACTTTTTTAGTTCAAAGAACCGTTGAACATTATAGTAACAAGGGAACGGTTTTGCCTTGTGGCGCCCTCGACGATTTTTGGAAAACGGATATTTATTATGAAGTATGGAATGAGCCTGATCTGGAAAGCTTTGGTAAATGGAGGTATACGGGGGGAGATAAAAGTTACAGTGACTTATATTTTTATTCTGTTAAGGGAGCTCAACAGTCACAAAATGTTTTAAAATTTAAAATAGGAGGTCCGGTCACGACCGCGCTTTACAAAAATTGGATTCAAATTTTTTTAGATTACGTGATCACTAATAATTTAAGGATAGATTTTTTAAGCTGGCATCACTATTCAAAAAAAACTGACGATTATACGGATGATATTATTAAAATTAATAAATGGCTGGGTGAATCACCGAAATATAATCGGTTTCAGAACTTACCTAAGGTGATCTCCGAGTGGGGATACGATTCATACGTTAATGAAATTGCCGATACAAACGTTGGAGCTGCCCACACGGTTGCCTCATTGAGAAATCTGCTTAATGCTGAAGTTGAACTGGCATTTCTTTTTGAAATAAAAGATGGATTAGCTCCATCCTGGGGGATATTAACTCATGAGGGAGCGGAAAAACCTCGTTATTATGCTTTAAAACTCCTAAATTCATTAGAAGGAAATCGGTTAATTGTTGACGGTGAAGGAAGTAATGTCAGCGCTATTGCCAGCATTAATGAGGAAAAAATTACTTTAGTTTTAACAAACTATGATGATTCCGGCCGTAATTATGAAGCGGTTCCGGTCGTTTTTAAAAATTTAGATAAAAGTAATTATAAACTTACAAAAAAATACTTAGATGGCCGGTCAGAGATTTCGTTGAATCTTAAGCCTGTAAATACCGAGCTGAAACTTGACAATGAAAAATCAATCATTATGGAGCCAAACACGATTGTTGCGCTGGAACTGACAGAAATTAAATAATTATTTTTTCAAAATAATTGTCGGTGTTGGACTTCCTTTAACTGCTTCTTTGATTTGCATCAAGCCTTCAGAAAGGATCTGATTAAGATACATGGTTTTTCGGTAGAGATAAAATTCACCCAAAAATAGAAAAATAAAAGTAATTAAAATGACAATCAATATTGTCATCATATGACCTTTGACATAGCGATTAATTTTGTGTTCCATAAATTTTTAACTGATAATATATACAGTATAATAAATCTATGATTGTTTCAATAGTAGCTCGTTCAGTTATTGTTTATATCTTTGTAATAGCCGCGATTAGACTTTTTGGAAAGAAAGAGTTGAGTCAACTTTCAATCGTTGATTTGGTGTTTATCCTTCTTATCAGCAATTCTCTTCAAGCATCGATGATAGGAAGCGATACAACTTTATTGGGAGGACTGGTAGCGGCCGGATCATTATTTATTGTCAACTGGATTTTAAAAAATTTGATCTATAAATCAAAAAAAATCAGCGAGACCATTCAGGGTATTCCGATACTATTGGTCTATCATGGCAAAATTCTTTATAAGCATTTAGAAAAAGCCCAAATTTCACATAACGAACTTGAGGCGGCTATTCGCGAACACGGTGTTAAGAACATTGAGGCGGTTGATCTAGCAGTGCTCGAAGTTGATGGAAACATCAGCGTTCTTTCCGGCAACTTTACCAAAAGAACCCGAAAAAGACGGATTCATAAAACGTTGAGCTTCAGCAACTAATTGGTGGAGATGGCGGGAGTTGAACCCGCGTCCGAGAAAACACTCTTAAAAAGGTTTAGCTTAGAATAGATTATTTTTACTCTATCCCGATCGCTTGTGTAATCAAAGCGCTTCGGGAAGCTAG
>Ga0172379_10002170_pt1 | contig 35845 bp, 34 predicted proteins | sample GrowelOW334metaG_FD_119756 | JGI IMG/M metagenome (GOLD analysis project Ga0172379, IMG submission 119756) | Groundwater microbial communities from an aquifer near a municipal landfill in Southern Ontario, Canada - Groundwater well OW334 metaG | ecosystem: Environmental > Aquatic > Deep... | reverse complement strand
CCAAGCTCATTTTCGCGTTTCAATCATTTCTAACGGCAATAGTGCCACATCATCTATCTTGTTCCGAAAACGCTGACTTCTCAATCAATTGAGAAAAATCGGGTTGTCGGACGGGACTCAAAAATTTAAATTGAGAAAATCACTTTTTAGTTCTTATTTCAGCACTACCCTCAGTATTTCACTGGTGCTATTCCTTTTCGGATTGCTTGGCATTTTACTGATAAATGCAAAAAGACTATCTGATTATGTCATGGAAAATGTCGGTGTAACACTGATCCTGAAAGAAAATACAAGGGAGGTGGATGTAATAAAATTACAGAAGACACTTGAAGCGACTTCTTATATTAAATCAACCAGATTTGTTGATAAAGAGACTGCGGCGCAGGAATTAAAAAAAGAGCTGGGCGAAAACTTTGTCGATTTTCTGGGTTATAATCCATTGCTTAGCTCAATGGATGTGAAACTTCATGCTAATTATGCCAATCCTGACAGTCTTGCACTACTTGAGGCTCAATTCATTAAGTTTCCTGAAGTTCAAGAGGTATATTATCAACGGAATCTTGTAAAACAGCTTAACGCGAATGTCAAAAAACTTAGTCTCATCATATTGGTTCTCAGTGCTTTGATGTTTACAATATTCATTGCCCTTATCAACAATACCATTCGCCTTTCCATCTATTCGAAGAGATATCTGATCAATTCGATGCAATTGGTTGGGGCCACGAGGTCATTTATAAGGTTCCCGTTTATTGCAAAGAGCATATTGCATGGAGTCTACGGGGCCTTCATTGCATGTTTTATATTGTTAATGATTTTCTTATCTTATCAGTCAGAATTGAAGGATATTATTGATTTCCAGGACTCTATGTCGCTTGCCTTGCTGGTTTGCGGAATATTTATTTTTGGAATTTTCATGACTGCCATGTCTACTTATTTTGCAGTGAATAAATTTTTGCGAATGAAGTTTGATCAACTCTATTATTGAACTATCTTTGCGGGTTAATAACTAATTCATTGTTAAATGGTCAAGAATAGTGGACAGACTGATCCGAAAGGCTTTGCTCTTGGTAAGGAGAATCTGAAATTAATGTTGATCGGGCTTGGCATCATCATCCTGGGATTTGCACTGATGACCGGTGGCAAAAGCAACGACCCTAACGTATTCAACAAAGAGGTCATCTTTAGTTTCAGAAGGATTACGCTTGCACCTCTGGTAGTCATGTTTGGATTTCTCTTTGAAATTTATGCCATCATGAAAAAACCCAAATCTGAAAATCAGAAGAAATCTTAACCCTTTTGGTTTAGTTTCAAACGATTTTATTACTGCAAACTACTGCACACTATTTTCTAAATTACCCGTTCATTTAATGAGATATAAGGAGTCAAAAGATTTTGATTTCATTCGGGGCGAGATCCTGGTTTTAAACAAGCCGCTCGATTGGACCTCTTTTGATTTGGTAAACAAGGTTAGGATCATGCTATGCCGGCTAATGAAGATCAAGAAATTAAAACTTGGTCATGCCGGGACGCTGGATCCAAAAGCAACCGGCGTTATGGTTCTTTGTTCGGGTAAATTAACGAAGCAAATCGATGAAATTCAGGCCGATGAAAAAGAGTACATCGCTCTCCTTAAAGTAGGTGCAACAACACCTTCTTTCGATCTTGAAACCGAAGAAGACGAACAATTTTCAACAGATCACATTACTCGTGAAACAGTAGAAAACATTCTTCCGTCCTTTGCCGGTACAATCGAACAGGTACCACCTGCTTACTCTGCCATAAAAGTTGATGGGAAAAGGGCCTACAAACTTGCAAGAAAAGGGAAAGAGGTTGAACTAAAACCGAAGATGCTTGTTGTGAAGGAGATTGAACTTTTGCGGTTTGAAATGCCTGAAATAGAATTGAGAATTGTATGCAGCAAAGGGACTTACATTCGTGCACTGGCCAGGGATATTGGCAAAGCCTTAAACAGCGGAGCCTATTTAAAAGGATTGGTACGTACCCGCATAGGAGAATATTCAATTGAGCAATGTTTAGATCTGACAGAGTTAGCAGATATGCTTTCTGCCCATTTTAATACCAGTAAGAATACAATTATATAAATTAAATAAATGTCATCAACAATGAAGCTTTCGAAATTTAAGTACAATTTACCTGATGAATTGATCTCCCTCCATCCATCTAAAAATAGGGACGAATCCAGGTTACTTGTTTTAAACCGTCAAACCGGCAACATTGAACACAAGATTTTCAAGGATGTTATTGATTATTTTAACGATAAGGATGTTATGGTTTTCAATAATACCAAGGTTTTCCCTGCCCGACTTTTCGGAAATAAGGAAAAAACGGGTGCTCAAATTGAAGTATTCCTTTTAAGGGAGTTGAACCGCGAACTAAGGCTTTGGGATGTACTCGTCGATCCTGCCAGAAAAATAAGGATTGGGAACAAGCTTTATTTTGGTGATGATGATCTTTTGGTCGCAGAAGTTATTGACAATACAACCTCAAGAGGAAGGACCCTTCGGTTCCTCTTTGATGGTACCTATGACGAATTCAAGGATACGTTGTTCAAACTTGGCGAAACCCCTCTGCCAAAAATCATTAATCGCCCGGTAGAAGAGGATGATGCAGCCAGATATCAGACCGTTTTTGCTAAACACGAAGGTGCTGTAGCCGCGCCAACTGCAGGTCTTCATTTCAGCCGGGAACTTTTAAAACGACTGGAAATCAAAGGGATAAATTTTGCTGAAATTACCCTGCATGTTGGTTTGGGAAATTTCAGAAGCGTTGATGTCGAGGATCTTACCAAGCACAAAATGGACTCGGAACAGATTTGGATCAAAGAGGAGGCTGTCAACATTGTCAATTCTGCAAAGGAAGAGAGGCACCGTGTTTGTGCAGTTGGCACCACGGTAATGCGGACTTTGGAAACTTCGGTCTCCACCAACGGCATGTTAAAACCTTTTGAGGGATGGACCAATAAATTTATTTTCCCTCCTTACGATTTCAGCGTTGCGGACAGCATGATTTCCAATTTTCACCTTCCGCTCTCGACACTTCTGATGATGGTAAGTGCTTTTGCAGGATATGATAACCTGATGAATGCCTACAAAGAGGCAATCAAGGAGAAGTATCATTTCGGAGCCTACGGCGATGCAATGTTGATAATCTGAAATTATTAAGAAACAATAAAGCCGGTTGAATCATCAACCGGCTTTATTGTTTCTTATCCAAAAATTATTTCTTTACACGTTCAGAATAGGAACGGTCGCGTGTATCAACTTTGATGATATCGCCCTGATTGATGAATAGCGGAACCATAATGGTTGCCCCAGACTCAACTGTTACTGCTTTTAAAGCGGTAGAGGAGGCGGTATTACCACGTTCGCTTGGCTCTGCATAAGTTATCTCCAATTCAATAAAGGGTGGCAAATCAACGGTCAATGGGGTTTCCGTTTCTGCATGGTAGGTAATCTCTACAGTCATCCCCTCCTTCATCAAGTCTGCATTCTCAACCATAACGGCTTCAATGTTCACCTGTTCGAACGTTTCGGCATTCATGAAATTGTATCCCGTCTCATCCTGATAAAGGTATTGGTAAGGCCTTCTCTCGACCCGTACAGTCGTAATTTTTGTGCCTCCCGAAAAAGTGTTATCGATCACCTTGCCGGTTTTCATATTTTTCAGTTTTGTACGAACAAACGCCGGGCCCTTACCTGGTTTGACATGCTGGAAACTTACAATCTGAAATATCTGATCATTGAATTCAATACACAGGCCATTACGAAAATCTGCTAAACTTGCCATTATTCTCTATTTTTGAACGTTTAAAAACTATCTTTAAAATTTTTTGCAAAAATAGTTAAATCCATTCAAACCAGAAAATCATTAATGATGTCCTGTTCTTTCTCAATTTTCTCGATATCAACCACCCACTGGGCCTTGATAGCTATGTGCGCCATTCTGGTTGGAATGTCAAAAACCGGAGTTCCCGGCGTCTCTATGATTGTGGTCCCTATTATGGCAATGATCTTCGGAGGGAAAGCTTCAACCGGGGTTTTATTACCCATCCTGATCACTGCCGACATTTTTGCCGTAATTTATTATCACCGCCATGCCTCGTGGAACCCTTTACTAAAAGCGCTGCCCTGGGCGATGGCCGGATTAGTTCTTGCCCTTTGGATTGGCGCCTGGATCAACGACCATCAATTCAAGCACCTCATTGCAGCATCTGTCCTCCTTTCCCTGGCGCTAATGGTTTGGAACGATTCGAAAAATAAAAAAATAGATCTTCCGGATTATGCATGGTTTGCTGCCCTGTTTGGAATACTTGGCGGATTTGCGACCATGATCGGCAACGTAGCGGGCCCTGTCTTTGCAATCTACCTACTGGCCCTTCACCTGCCAAAAAAAAATTACATTGGGACTACCGCCTGGTTTTTTGCAATTATTAACATCACAAAACTCCCTATGCAATACTTTGTCTGGAACAACATCAACCAGGAAACACTTCTAATTAACCTGGCAGTGATCCCGTTTGTGCTGTTGGGCGCCTATGTTGGGGTAAAACTTGTACATACGATTGCCGATCAATATTACAGATTGCTCGTTGTGGTAATAACCTTCATCTCGGCATTGCTAATATTGCTTTAGAATTTGCTGGTGTTGATCATTTTACGGAAGTACTCAACCAATTTGAACATCTTCAAGTGCTATAAAATTAATAATAAAATAATGCAACCGTGACGCTGATTGTTTAACTTTACCCCCTGATTAGATTAACATTACTAAGATTGAAGGTCATTTCCCATATTCAATGCTATTAACTATGTACACCATTAAAAATTCAATTCCCTATTCGCTGGGTTTGCTTTTTTCAATCTCTTTTTTATCCTCCTGTTCAGAGTCGCCCAATTCAATTGATAAAAATCAGTGCATCATCCTGACAGTCGAGAAGGGAAAAGTGATTACCCCAATTAAAACGTCCGGAGTCGTCGAACCCGAAAGTGAAGTACTGATCCGGTGCAACTATCCAAGCACTATCAAAAAAATTATCAAAGAACCTGGAAGTACGGTTCAAACCGGGGATCTGATTTTGGTGCTGGACGACCAGCAGATAAAATCAGATATCGAAAGTATTCAGGATCAACTGGCCATTAAAAAAAATAGTCTTGAAAAGAATAATTTGGCCGAAACATCAACCAAAATTGATCTAAAATACACGGAAGATGTTAAGAAGCTGAATATAACCTCTTTAAAATCACAACTCTCTGATGAAGAACAATTGCTGGATGTAGGAGGTATTTCTCCTGCAAAAATCGAAAAAACCAAACAGGAAATAGCCCTGGCCGAGAAAGAACTACTTACCCTTAGAGAAAAAAATAGCATTAAGTTTAAGCAGCTAAGGGCCGAGGAAGAGGGATTGTTACTGGGGATTGAAATTCAGGAAAAGGATTTAAAAGATAAACTCCTGGGATTGGAGCAGATGAATGTGAGATCCCAATCTTCCGGTATCGTTCTGGCCATTGGCAGTAAAACAGGTGAGAAAGTAAACAAGGATCAGGTATTGGTGAGAATTTCCGATCTATCTTCTTTCAAAATATCCGGATCAATCGAAGAAAAGATGGCGGATTATATTAAAACCGGAGCACCGGTCTATGCAGTCTTTGAGGATACATCACTTTTTGGTCATATTGGGATTGTCTCTCCAATTGTTGAAAACGGAAAAATTCAATTCAATGTCTACCTGGAAGAACGTTCACATCCTAAACTTATTCCGCATCAAAACATAGAATTGTGGGTAGCCAAAAATTTCAAGGAGAACGCATTAAGGCTAAAAAATATACCGCAATTTTCTAAGGGAAGGCCTGAATATCTCTATGTTTATAAAGATGGAAAGGCCATCAAACATAGAATTTCTACAGGATACATTAGTCCAACCTTCATTGAAATAACAGATGGCGTCAAAGAAAGTGACCAAATTATTGTACCCTTGGCTGGACTTCATTCACTTAAAGATGCCAGTGAAATAATTGTAAAATAATGATTTATGGATAAGAAGGTTAGAATTCTATTCTGTTTTGCTTTTCTTCTGTTGTCATTTAATCCTACAATTTTTGCGCAGGAAGGAAAAGATGATAAGGACACTGTAAAAATGAGCCTAAGTTTAAAAAACATCGTTGATTTGGCTATATCCCAATCATCATCTCTAAAATATGCTCAAAATCAACACGTTAGTAATTATTGGCGCTACAGGAATTTTACAAAGCAATTTCTGCCAAACTTGATTCTAAACGGGACCCTTCCCAACTACACCCAATCAACGGTGCCGGTAACCCAACCAGATGGAAGCATTGAATTCAAACAGGTTTCCAATCTATCTATATCGTCATACCTCTCCCTGAATCAATATATTCCACTTACAGGTACCCAAATCTATGCCTCTACCTCTTTTTCCAGGGTACAGGATTACAATAAAAACAGTACTTTGTTTTCGGGAAGCCCCTTTTCGATCGGGTTCAATCAACCGATCTTTGCCTATAACTGGATGAAATGGACGAAGAAGACAGAACCAATGGTCTACGATGAATCCCAAAAAAATTTCATTCAAACAATTGAAAATATAGCCTATACGGCTACCTCCTATTTTTTCAACTATTTGAGAATTCAAACAAACTACAATCTGGCCAAGAGTTCTTTCGACAACAGTTCAGACAACCTGAAAATTGCACAAATCAAGAAGAAACTTGGGCAAATTTCGGACAATGACTTTTCACGAATACAACTTTCAGTACTTAACGCGGAGAAATCAATGAGCTCTGCAAAGATGGATTTGAAAAATGCTGATTTCTCTTTGAAATCTTATATAGGTCTGGACCAAAAAATAAGCATTGAGCTACAAATGCCTCTGCTAATTACGCTTTTCGATATCGATCCCCAAAAGGCACTGAAAGAAGCCCGCGATAACCGTTCAGAGCAAGTGCATTACCAAAGAAGGCTCATCTCCGCAGAAAGCCAGCTCACACAAGCAAAGAGGGGAAATGGATTAACTGCGACACTTTCTGGTAATTACGGACTTTCAAATAGCGCTGGCTCCTTTCCTGGCATTTACAATCAGCCTTTGAATCAGCGAATGCTGCAATTAACTTTCAGCGTTCCGATATTGGATTGGGGAAAGACAGCATCTTCGGTGAAAATGGCAGAATCCAATCGTGACCTCGTTACCTTCGATGTAAAACAAGCCTTTGAGGATTTTGACAGAAGTGTTATTGTGCAGGTTGAACAATTCAGCCTGCTGAAGGATCAGCTTAAAACAGCGGAAGAGGCAGACAAAGTAGCCGCCAATGGTTACATCATCGCGCTAAAGAAATTTCAGAATGGTGAAATTACCATTACGGACATGAACATCGCATCATCAGAACGTGTAACCGGGAAACTGGATTACATCAATTCATTGGCTACCTACTGGCTGGCTTACTACCGTCTTAGAATACTTACGCTTTATGATTTTGAACATGACCAAAAGATCAGATACCAAAATCCAATGCTTTCAGGGGAATTCACCACGCTCAATTCCAATAAAAAATGAAGCTTTTAATCTCTTCAAGCCATGATCCGTATTGGAATCTCGCTACTGAAGAATACCTGCTTAAAAACAGTACCGAAGACTATCTGTTTATTTATGTGAACAAACCATGTGTGGTGGTCGGAAAGCATCAGATTGCACAAAAAGAGATCAATGCCCCATTTATTGTATCAAATAAGATATTGGTTGCGCGGAGATTATCCGGGGGAGGCACTGTTTATCACGATGAAGGAAACTTAAATTTCAGTTTCATTCAATCCATTGCCCTTTCTGAAAGTGTCTCATACAAATCTATCACAGAACCCATGTTTCTCTATTTGAAGCAACTCGTTCCTGAAATATACCTATCTGAAAGAAATGATATCTTATTGAAAGGGAATAAAATATCGGGAAGTGCCATGCACATTTACAAAAACAGGGTTCTGGCACATGCTACTTTATTGATTGATTGCAATTTAGACAATCTCTCCTTCTCCTTAAAAGCCAATAAGGATAGATTTTTCGACAAATCAATTGCTTCAAACAGATCATCAGTTATGAACTTGTCAGAAGCATCCCCAAGAATCAGTGTTGGTTATGTCATCGAATATTTTTACTCCAAAGGAATTTTGGAAGCTGCCTCCATTACTCTGCCAGAAGAGACCATAACCCCTATTCTTGATTTGGTGCGAACCAAATACGCCACAGAAGATTGGATCTTCGGTTATTCACCCAAATACATTTATCACAATCAAATCTTCAACAATAACACATATTTTTCCTATAAACTTGAAGTCATAAGAGGAACAATCCAACAGGTTATAATTGAATCAGAAGATTCATTAACAGATGATATCTTATTGAAATTAAAAACGTTACAAGGACAAAAACACAATATTTACGCCCTTGGTCAAAAATTGATAGCCAATACAACGCATAATTTCAACAGGATACTTTATGAATCACTTTTTTGACACCTCACTATTGGCATAATAATCAAGAACCTTCCTGGCTTTATCTTTCCCAATCATCTTCTCAATTTCGCTAAACAAAGCTGATTTAATCTTAATGACAGATTTAAAATGAGTTAGCAGTTTCTCTGTCGTCATGGTCCCGATCCCCGGAATAGCAGAAAGTTCAGAATCAGTGAAATTTTCAGATCTCTTTAATCGATGGAATGTAATGCCGAAACGATGCGCTTCATCCCTCAGATACTGTAAAACTTTTAATGTCTCCGATTTTTTATCCAGGTAAATTGGAATGGGATCATTGGGAAAGTAGAGCTCTTCCAATCTTTTTGCAATACCTATCAAATGTATTCTTTGTTCCAATCCCAAATTAGTAAGAACAGCGTAAGCTGCAGAAAGTTGTCCCTTTCCGCCATCAATTAGGATTAAATCAGGAAGCTGATTCCCTTCATCCAATTGTCTTCTATATCTCCGCTCAACGACCTCTTGCATAGTCGCAAAATCATTTGGTCCTTCAACAGATTTAACATTAAAATGTCTGTATTGGGATTTCAAAGGAAGTCCATCCTTGAACACCACGCATGAAGATACAGGATAATCACCTGAAATATTAGAATTATCAAAACATTCTATCAACCTTGGAAGTACGTTCAACTTTAGATCCTTTTGCATCCTCTCAAGAATCCTGTGCTTTTTGAGAACCGGCGATTTAGCAGAATTATTCTTTGCCCTTTCAAGCATAAATAATCGGCCATTTTTTTCGCACAATTCAAGGATTTTCTTCTTTTCCCCCTTTTGAGGTACGGTGATTTTCAAGTTTGAAAATACAACGTCAATCAAAAAAGGGAGAATTATTTCTGTTGACTCAGAATTACAAATTTTTCTAATTTCTACAATGCAAAAAGATAAAATTTCATCTTTTGATTCATTCAACTTCTTCTTAACCTCTAATAAATAAGATGTTACTATTGAGCCATCTACTATCCTAAAGTAATTTACAAATGCATTTTTGTCATCTTCATGGTAAGAAAATACATCCATATTGGTCATTGATGCACTACAAACCAATGATTTGCTCCTATAATTGTCAAGAACTTGAATCTTAGATTTAAACTCATTGGCATGTTCAAAATCATACTTTTCAGAAGCTGCTTGCATAGCCTCCTTGAGGTAATTATAAACAGGAGTAATTGTTCCACTCAAAATTGCTTTGGCATTTTGAATATCAATGTCATAATCTTTCTTCGAGTAAAGCAATTCACATGGTGCATTACAATTACCAATTTGAAATTCAAGGCATTTTCTAAACTTCTTACCTACAATATTTGCTTCAGATAATGTAAAATTACAATTTCTTATTTGAAACAGTTGTTTAATTACCTCAAGAATTGTCCTGGCCATATAGACGGAAGTATAGGGGCCAAAATAAGTAGATCCGTCCTTTATCTTTTTACGTGTATAAAAAATTCGCGGAAATGGCTCATTCTTTATACATATCCAAGGAAAGGTCTTGTCATCCTTTAATAAAATATTGTATTTGGGCTGGTATTGTTTTATAAGGTTATTTTCGAGCAATAGTGCATCTTCCTCATTGTCTACAACAATATGCCTGATTTTTTCAATCTGCCTGACAAGAACTTCCGTTTTCTTGTTATCATGGGTTTTCAGGAAATATGAAGAAATACGCCTTTTTAAATTCTTGGCTTTGCCAACGTAAATGATTTTATCTTCTTTATCAAAAAATTGGTATACACCTGGATTAGATGGCAATTTTTTAATATCAGACAAATGCATTATGTGATTTTCTCGCCGCACCTTGGATCAATAATGAATTAACGACCATACATTTATATCCTTCGCAATTCGCTCTCTCCCACACAAAAAATCCAATTCAACAAAAAAGTTCACATAAATTTTAGTAACGCCAAATTTTCTAACTAAATCAACAGCAGCATTCACTGTGCCTCCTGTGGCAAGTAAGTCATCATGAATTAAGACTACATCATCACCATCCAGTGCATCAGTGTGTATTTCCAGTGAATCAGACCCATATTCAAGATCATATGACTGAACAAATGTCTCAGATGGCAACTTTCCGGGTTTACGAATTGGAACAAAACCTGCCTCCAACTCACCTGCCAAGATACTGCCAAGAATAAATCCGCGTGATTCAATTCCAACTACTTTCGTTATACCACAAGCTATATATTTGTTCCGTAACTCAGTTACTATATATTTAAATATTTGCTGATCCTTGAATGCGGTGGAAACATCCTTAAATTGAATTCCCTCCTTTGGGAAATTTGGAACATTTCTTATGGAATTCTTAACAGCATCTATTCCAATAATAATACTACTCATTTTTACTTCTTTATGAAATTTATTTTTATATTTCAGTTAAGAACGAAATTCTATATTTGTAAAATTCTATTGAATATTCATGTCAACAACACTGATTTGTTCCACGTGGAACATTATCGACCCAACAAAACCAACAAAACATTAACATCATTTGGAGAAATACCAGGAATTCTATGTGCCTGTCCAATTGTTTTAGGATTAATTCTTGACAATTTCTCTCTAGCTTCGGTTGATAATGACATGATACTCTGATAATCAAATCGATTCTCTATCTTAATATTTTCTAACCTGGTAAGTTTCTCTGCAGTAGATTTTTCTCTACTTATATAACCAGCATATTTTATTCTGATTTCAACGGCTTCTACAATCTCATCAAACAATAATTCCGGTACAAAATCCATTTTCTGCTTTATTAATTGAAACCTAAGCAAAAACTCCTTCAACGAAATTTGGGGCCTGATGATGATACTTGATAATTTTGTTTTCTGCTTTATTTGCGCTGAAGCATGTTCGACTAAAAAATCGTTAACCAATTCAGGTTTAATCGAAATATTCCTCAATTGACCAATCATCCTTTCAATTAATACAGACTTCTCTATAAATAAATTGTAATAACTCTCGGGTAATAAACCAATTCTATAACCTAACTCAGATAAGCGCTCATCTGCATTATCCTGCCTTAAAATCAACCGGTGTTCGGCCCTGCTGGTAAACATTCGATAAGGCTCATCTACCCCCTTTGTAACTAGATCGTCTATTAAAACACCAATATAAGCTTGATCCCTGGAAAGAACAATTGGAGACAAATTTACAAGCTTATTGTGAGCATTTATTCCCGCTATCAAACCTTGTGCGCCTGCTTCCTCATAACCTGTTGTCCCATTAATCTGGCCAGCTAAAAATAAACCCTTTACCAACTTTGATTCCAGCGAATGGTATAATTGAGAAGGATCAAAAAAATCATATTCTATGGCATAACCAGGTCTTACAATTTTTGCATTCTCCAGACCTGGAATAAATTTTAAAGCCTTTTCCTGAACTTCGAAAGGTAGAGAGGTAGAAAATCCATTCAAGTAATATTCGATAGAATTCTCCCCCTCCGGTTCCAGGTAAAGCTGATGTGCATTTTTTTCGGAGAAAATGATCAACTTAGTCTCAATACTTGGGCAATACCTCGGACCTAAACTCTTAATGGTTCCATCGAACATAGGAGAAAATTTAAACCCCTTCTCTAATTCTTTGTGAACAAATTCATTTGTGTAAGTAATATGACAATTTAATGAATCCAACTTTTTTTCCGAATGATGATAATAACTAAATTGCTTACCTTCTTCGCCAACTTGCTCCTCCAATTCACTAAAATCAATTGTTCTTTTATCAATACGTGGAGGAGTACCAGTCTTCATCCTTCCTATCCTTAATCCACAATTTTTCAGTTGCTCTGAAATTCCAAAAGATGCGGGTTCTGAAATTCTACCACCACCCAATTGAGTCTGCCCAAAATGCATTAGTCCATTAAGAAATGTTCCATTGGTAAGAATAACCGCACCAGAAAAAAAATCTATTCCAACTTCTGTTCTAACACCAACCACAATTCCATCCTTAATATGTAATTGTATCGCTGTTCCTTGCCAAAAGCTTATGTTCTCATTAGACTGAAGTTCAATTCTCCAATTCTCTGAGAATTTAATCTTATCACATTGAGCCCTGGGACTCCACATAGCAGGACCTTTGGAACGGTTGAGCATTCTAAACTGGATGGAACTTTTATCTGTAATAATTCCCATCATTCCACCAAGCGCATCAATTTCCCTAACAATTTGCCCTTTAGCAATTCCACCAACAGCAGGATTGCAACTCATCTGAGCAACCCTGTTGATATCCATGGTAATTAGCAATACTTTGGAACCTAACTTAGCAGCAGCATTGGCCGCCTCACATCCTGCATGGCCTGCACCCACAACAATTATATCAAAATTTCTGTCCACGCTCATTCGGCAAATAGAATAAATTTAACCTACAGATAAATCAACTAAAAAATTAAAATTCGACACAATCTTCGATTCTTGAATTCTCATCTCTCTAATTTCTTCAGCTTCCTTATCATTGAATCCTATTAAATGTAGTAAACCATGTGAAATAACTCTCACCAATTCATCTAAATACAATTGATCAAATGTAATCGAATTATTTAACACCCTTTCAGTGCTTATATATATATCACCGCTTACAACTCTATCCGCTGTATAATCAAAAGTTATTACGTCAGTATAAAAATCATGCTTCAGAAATTTTACATTAATTTCAAAAAGATACTCATCACTGCAAAAAATATAATTAATCTCCCCCACTAAAAATTTATTGGCTCTTATCGCACGTTTTAAAACCTTAACAAGCGCCACTATATTTATCTCCGGCAAGACAACATCTTCATGATAAAAGTAAATTCCCATCTATCAATTATTATAAAATTAATACACCAAATTCTTTGCAAGATAATCAGCAAGCAATAAGTCTGACATTTTAGATATTACTAGGTCACCAATAAATTCAAAATGACCCTTATTTTTTAATTTCAACATATTTTTATGAAAATGCCTATAAATATTTTCACCAAAATTATTCAATACATAATTATTGGATATGCCCTGATAAGTGCGCAATTTCAAAATTATATATTCATTATACTTTTCGACATCTGTAAGTGATTCAATATCAAAGTCAATGATACCTTTCTTTGAATTATTAATGTATTTCTTTATACTTTTTATATTCCATTGCCTGGAATACAAATTATAACTGTGCGCCGATACCCCAACTCCTAAATAAGGAATTTGATTCCAATACGCCAAATTATGTCTCGATACAAAATCTTCTTTAGCATAATTACTTACCTCATATTGCTTGTATCCCTTTGAAATTAATTCATTGTTAATCAAACAATACTGACTAATAAAACTATTTTCATCATTTTCAACTACTTCCCCACTCCTAACCTTCCAATATAACTTTGAATTTTTAGCTATCGTTAAACTATAAGCAGAAAAATGTTTTATATCATAATCTAATAGCAACTTCAAAGATGAAATTAATGATTCATCAGAAATTCCTGGTACAGAATAAATTAAATCTACAGAAATATTTTCTATTCGCGAAGACATCAAAACATACAATGCATTCATTATTAAAACTTTAGAATGCTTTCTATTAAACCTTTCAAGAATTTTATCATCTAAAAACTGCACTCCTAAACTTATCCTGTTTACGCCAATACTTTCCAATTCCCTTAGATATGAAGAATTTACATTTTCAGGATTACATTCCAGGGTAATTTCAGCATCAGATTTTACTGCAAATCTTTCCTTTATTTTATCTAATATTTTTAATAGCTGAACAGAGGACATTAAAGAAGGGGTTCCACCTCCAAAATATATTGTACTTATCTCTTTATCAACTAAATAGTCCTCCCTTAAACTTAATTCACTAACGATTGCATCAACATAATCATCCATTAAGTACAACTGATTTCCTGAATAAAAATCACAATAATGACACTTTTCATTGCAAAATGGAATATGGAGATACAATCCGGACATAAAAATTACAATACAGGAATCTTGTTTATTCTTATCAAATGACGCCCCCCCTCAAAACCAGAGTTTATAAAAATTCTTACAATATCAATAGCCTGCTCAACAGAAAGAAATCTGGCAGGCAAAGAACAAACATTTGCATTGTTGTGTAATCTGGCCAATTCTGCAATTTCGTTATTCCAACAGATTGCAGATCTTATTCCCTGGTGCTTATTAACGGTCATATTTATACCATTTCCCGAACCGCAGCAAACAATTCCAACAAAATCTATGTCACTTTCAACTGCCAATGCCAATGGATGGGCATAATCAGGATAATCGCAACTCTCATCGGAAAAACAACCAAAATCATAAGTTTTATAATCTCTTTCCTTTAGATATTCAATGATAACAGATTTTAGGGCAAAACCAGCATGATCAGAAGCTAAAGCTATTTTCATCGCTTTGTAGTGTTTTAAAAATTATGTCATCAACATATATAGTCAATAACTGTTAATAAACTGCAAAAGATTTTTCAAAAGATTAAGTTTAAACCGCTTTTCTTTAATAAAGAGACAAAAAATACATACTTTTAAATGAAAAATAAATAACTATTAAACCTTAAACAACCTTAAAAAAAAACAATACTAACTTAATATTTAAAATTAACATCTTGTTAATAAAAATATATTTAGCAGTTTTGCAATTATTTATAAAGTTAATAAACATTCAGCATCTTTTTAAAATATGTAAATTATCAAAAACTTAAATATTTATAAACAATATTAACAGCATATAAATAAAAAATGAATTCTTTTAATTTTTAAAAATTTATAAATACTATTAACCTGTTCACATAATGAAATCCCTTTTTCATTATAACACTTTAATAGCAGCAAAAAATTTAATTTCAAAAGTACTGATGATACCTAATATTGTAGAAGAGAAAAAGCTTAGCGTGTTGCTTGTTGAGGATAATGCTTTGAATCAGAAGTTGATGATTATTAATTTATCTAAATTAAACTGTATTGTTTCCATTGCAAATAATGGTTTGGAGGGATTAAATTTATTCAAGGCTCAAAAATTTGATGTGATATTGATGGATTTAATGATGCCGGTAATGGACGGTTTTGAATCATCTTTTGAAATTAGGAAAATTGAAAAAGAGGAGAAAAGCAGAGGTTATACACCTATTATTGCTTTTACTGCTAATACATTAAACAATGATTTTAAAAAATGTTTAGAATATGGAATGGATTATCTGATGGAGAAGCCATTTAACGCATTTAAATTTAAGGAGATCATTGAATCCTTCGGACAACATTTATGAATATGTGCAATTTTTTTTAGGTTTCAATAATTAATAACTTTGACTTAGGTAGAGTGTTGATACTTAAAATAATATTGAGTTTGCTTCAAGTTTGATATAGACGAAAGCTTATTTTAATGGGAGAGTTTGTTGATTTAAGGGATCTTAATGGCGATGATACTGAAAGGGAGTTGGATAATCAGCTAAGACCATTAAAATTTACTGATTTTGCCGGTCAATCGAAAATAACAGATAACATACAAGTTTTTGTACAGGCAGCTATTATGCGGGGTGAATCACTGGACCATGTTTTGTTGCATGGTCCGCCGGGATTAGGCAAAACAACTTTGTCAAATATCATTGCCAATGAACTAGGGGTAAAATTAAAATTGACCTCTGGTCCGGTTCTTGATAAACCGGGTGATTTAGCTGGTCTTCTCACTAATCTTGAAAAAAATGATGTACTTTTTATTGATGAGATACATCGTTTGAGTCCTATAGTTGAAGAATATCTTTATTCTGCAATGGAGGATTTTAGAATAGATATATTAATAGATAAAGGTCCCAGTGCCAGATCAATTCAGCTTGAATTGAATCCATTTACATTAATTGGTGCCACTACCAGAAGTGGTTTATTAACCCGGCCTTTACGTGCAAGGTTTGGTATTACTTGTCATCTTGAATATTATGATATTGAAATATTAACAGGTATTGTTAAACGATCAGCAAGAATACTTGATGTTAAAATTGAAAATGACGCTGCATACGAAATTGCCAGAAGAAGTAGGGGAACCCCGAGAATTGTCAATTCATTGTTACGCAGGGTGCGCGATTTTGCCATGGTAAAGGGAAACGGAATTATAGACATTGAGATTACCAAATATTCGTTAGAGGCGTTAAATATAGATAGGTTTGGCCTTGATGAAATGGATAATAAAATTTTGTCAACCATTATTGATAAATTCAAAGGAGGTCCGGTTGGAATTTCAACTATCGCAACAGCAGTTGGAGAGGATTCCGGAACCATTGAAGAGGTTTATGAACCATTTTTAATAAAAGAAGGCTTTATCAAACGGACCCCACGAGGAAGAGAGGTTACTGATTTAGCCTATAGTCATTTAGGAAAAATTTCTAATGGAAATGATTCAATGACTTTGTTCTAGTTGGAATTTTTGATCAGTTTTATTTCGAATATTTTTGGCCAAAGCTTACCAGTAACATAAATTTTATCTGTAACAGGATTCCAGGCTATTCCATTCAATACATCAATTGGTTCTCCCTTACTTTTAATAATCGTTCCGGATAACCCGCTTAAATTGATCTCACCCTTTACTTTACCGCTCTCAGGATCGATGATGATGATTGTATCTGTTTGCCAAATATTAGCCCAAATTTCACCTTTAATGTATTCCAGTTCATTAATATTTGGAACAATATTATGATCATTACAAACCTGAATTTTTTTTACTTGCATGTAGGTGTCAGGATTAATAAAATAAATATTTTCCGTACCATCACTCATGATAAGCGAGTGGCCATCATTGGTTAAACCCCATCCTTCGTTAGATTTATAATTCCAGGTATTCAATAATTTAAAGGAATTTAAATCGTAGACGAATCCAATTTTGTTTTTATAGGTTAATTCGTAAATTTTATTGTTAATAATTGTAATTCCTTCACCAAAATATTGACTTTCAAGTTTATATTCTTTTAATACTTTATTAGACTTAATGTCAAGCTGATAGATTGAGGAGTTTCCTTCTTGTCCTGTTCCCTCGTATAAAATATTATTTTTGAATTCAAGACCTTGCGTAAAGTGAGTGATATTGTGGGGAAATTCTGCCACAATCTGGTAAGAATATTTAATTGGTTTGGTGTCTGAAGTGACCAAAATTTCTTCATAATTATCCCCTGAAACGCCATCTGATTTTAAGACAGATACCTTGACAATATGTTTACCTACACCAAAATTAGTTGTTTTATAAATGTAAGTGTTCGTTAAATTTTTTGAAGTTTGCACCAGTCTCCCATCAATTATTATGTCAACTTTTTCCAAAACACCTTCCTTCAATTTTGTCTGCATATTTAATTGAACCTCCTCGCCTAGTTTGAACCTTTTCTTATTTGGTTGAGTTTCAATGGATGTTACAGGGTGTCTCGAATGACTGTTTGACTGAGCACAATTCATGAAACTAGTCACACAAAAAAGAGAAGTAATAATGGAGAGTGTAAGTCTGTTCATTACGATGTAATCAATAAATTAAAATTTCAGCAAAAATAGAATCTTATTTTGTAAAGGTCGCAATGAATGTTAATGTATCAAAATAAATTCATTGGTTATCAGCGTGATTTTTATAATAATCAATTGCTAATCTCAATTATCTTTGTGTTCAAATATTAAAATGTTTTTGACTTGAGTGCACTTAAAAAATTAGCTGGAGAGACCATAATATATGGTGTGCCAAGTATAGTTGGCAGATTCCTTAACCTTCTGCTAACGCCGATCTATACCTATAATTTTCTAGCAGGAGAATATGGTATCTTAGGAAATCTACTGGCATATGTTGCTTTTTTACAGGTACTCCTCACTTATGGAATGGAAACTTCCTATTTTCGTTTTGCCAGCAAGAGTGAAAAACCCAACGAAGTTTTTGGTACTGCAATGGTTGCCTTAACAATCACATCCTTTCTTTTCGTAGGGATCATATCTTTGTTTTCTCGTGAAATTTCAAGTTGGGCAGGATATCCACAGCAACATCTGTTCATTGTGTGGATGGGAATGACTGTTGCCTTGGATGCCATTACAGCTATTCCATTTGCTAAATTGAGGTTACAGAAGAGACCAATCAAGTTTGCCTTTTTCAAGATTATTAACATTGGAATAAATATTTTGTTGAATTTATTCTGGATTTTGCTTTGTCCAAGTTTACTTTCACACAACCCGGATTCATTTGTTCAATATTTATACAGTCCTAGGATTGGTATCGGGTATGCCTTTTTATCTTATCTGATCGCTTCAATTGTTACATTTTTACTTTTTATTCCAGATTTAGAAATTAGAAAAATGGTTTTCAAGATGGAGATACTGAAAACTATGCTGAATTATGGTTGGCCTATCCTGATAGTAGGGTTGGCTGGCATGGTTACGCTGAATATAGACAAAATATTGATTCCGCATCTAATCCAAAATGGTCAGGATCCGATGTATGTAGTTGGGGTTTATGCAGCATGCGGAAAACTGGCTATATTAATGACACTATTTATACAGGCGTTCAGATTCTCTTTTGAACCCTTCCTTTTTTCGCATTACAAGAATGAATCCTCTAAAAGCGTTTATAGCTTGATTATGAACTATTTTGTAATCTTTGGACTGCTAATCTTTTTAGGGGTCATTTTCTATATTGATATACTGAAATATTTCATTGGACCATCAAGCGCCGGTTACCATGAAGCGCTAAATATCGTACCCTGGATGTTAATGGGAAATTTATTTATGGGTATATTCTACACCCAATCGCTGTGGTACAAATTGACTGATCAAACAAAATATGGGGCAATATTCTCTGTCATAGGTGGAATTATTACATTGATTATCAATATTATATTTATTCCTAAAATTGGATATATGGCATCAGCGCTCGGATTCTTTTTCTCATCGCTGATCATTACGGTCATCAGTTATTACTATGGACAGAAATATTTTCCTGTCACGTATGACCTTAAAAAGATTGGATCCTATTTTTTGGTTGCATTGATTCTGTATTTCATTGGTATTAAGATAATCCTTCATGGCATACTCTTCCCTTACATTTTGAAAACTGCGTTATTTTCAATTTTCCTATTCTTCATCTGGCACAATGAAAAGAAAGATTTGAAGAGATTGCTTCCAAAGCGGCTCAATGTTGATGGAAGAGGTTGATTAGTTTCTTATCTTAGCGGATTAATCGTTTATAAGAGATCAATTTATTTCATGAACGGAATTCAGCAGGAAAGTGGGCATTGATTACCTGTATTTCAATACATTATGAATAGTTGTATTTAACCGGGAATTAGGAATGAAAATTAAAATTGTCAACAAATCACAAAATAGTTTACCTCAGTATAGTACGACACAATCGGCCGGTATGGATCTTCGGGCTGATTTGGCAGTGCCATTGGTTCTTCGGCCAATGGAAAGAATGTTAATCCCCACCGGGCTTTTTATTCAATTACCCGATGGATATGAAGCACAGGTAAGGCCGAGAAGTGGTTTAGCGATTGGCAAAGGAGTAACAGTTCTCAATTCACCCGGAACCATCGATGCTGATTACCGGGGGGAGATAAAGATCATTCTGATAAATTTATCCAGGGAAGAATTCATCATTAACAATGGTGAAAGAATAGCTCAAATGATTATTTCATCTTACAAAAAAGTGGATTGGGACGAAGTGGAATTTCTGGATGAAAGTGAGCGGGGCGAAGGTGGTTTTGGACATACCGGAAAGCATTAAGAAAAATGCTCAACACAAATGAAATGATTAGAAAAAATTATATATTTTGGGTTTCCATAACCCTTATTTTTCTTGTATTATCTTGTAAAGGTCCTCAACAGATTGTAAAAAAAGTTGTGCCTGAAGAAGAAAGTAAATCCCTTTCACTTCTTACTGATGATCAAAAACAACAATTCCAGTATCTGTTTGTAGAAGGGATCAAACAGCGAACGATTGGTAACCCAGATGAGGCGATAAAGATTTTTTCACATTGTCTTGAGATGGATCCTTCCTCCTCCTCTTCACTTTATGAAATTGCGAATATCCATCTTTTAAGGGGCGATTTTCAGAGTGCCATGATAATGTTGGAGAGAGCTTCGTCGTTGAATCCCAAGAATCAATATTATCTGATTCTGCTGGCAAAAATTTACCAGCAGAATAAATTGTATGAAAAGGCTGCTGATACTTGCAGCACTTTATCCGAGCTTATGCAGGATAACACAGACTTCCCAATTTTACGTGCAGAGATGTTTGGCCTGGCTGGGAAATTGGATACTGCACTTGCCTGCTATGACGAATTGGAGAAAAAGTGGGGCATTACTGAGCAAGTTTCATTAGGCAAACAAGGTATTTTTTTAAAGCAGGGAAAAAAACAGGAGGCCTACCAGGTGATCGAAAAACTGATAACAAAATTTCAGGATGATACAAAATATTATGGTTTACTGGCAGATATGTATTTGGCTGATAGTTTGATGGAAAAATCGTTGGAAAATTACAACAAAGTTCTCCAATACAGGCCGAATGACGGATTTATACATTTTTCCCTTTCCAATTACTACAAGGTAGCCGGTAACAATGAAAAATCATTTGAGCATTTAAAAATCGGTTTTGAAAGCAATAGCCTGGAATTAGAAGCCAAAGTACAAATGTATATGTTGTTGTCTCAGTCGGACGAACATTATTTAAGTGATAGTCAAAAACTTGAACTCATAAATATTCTGATTGACAAATATGTCGATGATGAGCGGCCGAGGGCGTTGCTGGCTGAATATTACCTTGCAAAAAAGCAAAACAAAGAGGCACGGGAACAATTGAAATTGGTTGTAGAAATAAATAAGGGGAATTATGCTTATTGGGAACGGTTGTTATTCTTAGATAATGATTTAACAGATTGGAAATCACTCAGTAAAGATAGTAAATCTGCTATCAGATATTTTCCTGAACAACCTGTCCTTTACATATTGGATGCTGTATCCATGTTACAAATGGGAAATTACCAGGATATGTTTGCTGTTCTTGATTCTGCAGAGACGAATGCGGCCAACAACAATCAGATACTTTCTCAAATATATACCTACAGGGCAGAGGCATATTACAAACAAAAGAAGTACGATGATTCCTACACATGGTTTGACAAGGTGATTAAGATAGATCCTAAGAATTACCTTGCCATGAACAACTATGCCTACTACCTATCCATCAGATCGATGAAGTTGGATGTTGCGGAGAAACTAAGCAGTGCAGTTGTACAGAACAATCCCAATAATGCAACATATCTTGATACTTATGCCTGGGTATTGTTCAAAAAGAAGGATTATCAGTTGGCCAAATTTTATATGGAATCTGCCCTTTCAAACAGTACGGAGGAGAATCCTGTGTTGGTTGAGCATTATGGAGATATATTGTTTTTTCTGAATGAGAAGGAAAAAGCAGTGCAACAGTGGAAAAAATCATTGAAAATGGGAAATCCATCCAAGGTGCTGCCGACGAAAATAAAAACAGTAACATTCTTTGAATCGGTTGAAGATTAAAATATGAAGATAAAAGCTATATTATGTTGTTGTCTGTGGATGCTCATTATCCTTGTTTCCGGATGTAAGCATACGGAAAAGATTGTTATTGAAAAGAAGATCAGACCTGTGGGTATCAAACGTTTGGTGCGTACCGTAACGGGAAATGAACTAAAATACAACACATTATCGGTGAAGAAAGTTAGCCTGACACTAGACAACAATGGCAAGGTAAATTCGGTTAGGGGATTTTATAGGATAAAGCGGGACAGTATTATACAGGTTTCTGCCCAAACATTGATCATCCCGGTAGGCAAACTGGAACTAAGCACTGATTCCTTCAGGGTTGTCAATCATTTAGGCAAACAAGTGATGAAGGGAACAATTCAAAAGATCGCTGATACGATCGGTTATGACATTGATTTTCAAATTGTACAATCGATACTAAGTAACCATATGCAATCGATGAGACAGGATTTGAAAGAGAATAAATTCAAGGAATATGTGTTGGTGGTTGAGAACAATATGTACAAAATATCTTCGATCAGGGAGCGTAAATTCAGAAAATTTGCAGCCAACGAGGAGAAATTGGAGCGGTTTAAACAAAGGAAAGATGAACAACATCTGGTCAAACAGGATATTTTTGTAGATCCCGATATTTTTGTAGTCAGGAAAGAAATTTATCATGATATTGATACGGACAGGGTAATAACCATAGAATTTTCGGAATTTAAGGCAATAGGGACAAAATGGTTTCCTGGTAAGATACATCTATCCGTTTCCGGAAAGGAAAAATTGGATGTTCAAGTGGAATTGTCCAAGGTATCGATTGACGATGAAAATGATTTTGGTTTCTCTATCCCTTCCAAATACAAACAGGAAGAGTTGAAATTGAAATAAAACTAGTACCTCTTTGAAGAGATGAAATGTCCATGAGAATATTTTCAAACTAACCGAAAATGATCCGTCAGCTTGCGGATGGGTATTCCATGCGACCTTAAAAGACAATTATATACGCATGAATAAAGGTTTTAAAAGAATTATTGTTGCAATCTTTTTACTGGTCTTGTTTTTACCCTCCTACGGGCAATCAATCAATGAATTGCGAAAGGAAAAGGAAAAGACAGGTCAGGAAATTGAGTACATTAACAATTTGCTGAAGGAGACTGATCAGAATACCAAAACTTCAATTAGTCGGATGACTATGCTTGAGAAGAAGATCAGACTTCAGGAAAGTTTGATTTCAAACATCAGTAATGAGTTGTCTTACCTTGATTCGACCATCATCAGAAGTTCCCAAAACCTTGATTCCCTCAAGGCTGATCTTACTTTGATAAAAAATCGTTATGCCAATATGCTCCGATATGCCAGAAGAAACCAGGATATGAACAACCAGTTGTTATTCCTGCTATCAGCGGAAGATTTTAACCAGGCATATAAGCGTTTTACCTATTTAAAGCAATATGCAGACTACCGGAAGACACAGGTAAAGGAAATAACAGATTTGCAGTCAAAATTGGCAAACCTGGTTGAGGAGTTGAACAATAAAAAATTTGATAAGACACAACTGCTCTCTTCTAAGATCAGTCTGTCAGATAAATATGAAAAGCAGAAGGCTGACCAAAAGGAGTATTACGTGCTCCTGCAAAAAAAGGAGAAAGATTTAAGGAAAAAGTTGGAGAACCAGCAGAAGATAGCTGCAAGACTCGAGCAGGAAATTGAAAAAAGTATTGCCGAGGAAGCCAGGAGGATCGCATCCAAGGCTTCCGCAAAAAGCGCTGCTGGCCTAGGAGTGAAAGCATCTCCAGAAAGGAAGATTCTTTCTGACGACTTTTCAAAAAACAAAGGCAAGCTGCCATGGCCCGTATCAAAAGGATTGGTTACCGATCATTTTGGAGAGCACCCGGATCCGCTATTGAAACATGTGACAAGAAGAAACTCCGGGATTGATATAACGACCCTGTCCGGGACAAAGGCACGCGCCGTATTCAAAGGTGAGGTAACGAAGGTATTGCAAAACATTGGCGGAAATATGGCGATTATCATCAGGCACGGCAGTTATCTAACGGTATATTCGAATCTTGCAAGTGTGTCGGTTCAGGTCGGGCAGATGGTTGATACCAAACAAGAGATAGGAACGATATATACCGATAAGGAGGATGACAACAAAACAGTATTAAAATTCCAGCTCTGGTATGAAAATAACAAGCAAGATCCGGAGAAATGGATCAATATTTGACAATCAGTATTTTGCCAGATTGGCTACTTTTGTCAATGCCGGAAGGTTGATGATCCTTATTTTACGACCCTGAAGATCAATAAGTTTATCTTGTTTAAACTCAGATAATAATCGTATAATTGACTCAGTGGCGGTTCCAACCATGTTGGCGAGTTCTTCTCTGGTAAGGGAGATCTGCAGTGTTTTTTCGGAGTCAAGATCGAACTCCTGTTTCAGCAGCAGCAGAACTTCAGCGAGCCGCTCCCTTACAGTTTTCTGAGCGATATCCGTAATGTAATCATTGGCTTCCTTCAACTCTGCACATACAATTTTTAGCATGGCCAGAGAAAATTTCCAATTTCTTTCAATCAGACTAAGCAGGGTCTTGTAAGGAATATGGCACAAAGTGGCCTCTTCAATGGTTTTGGCCGAAGTACAGGCAGACTCCTGACTTAACAAGGACCTGTATGCAATGATATCCCCCTTTTTAGCGAAGCGGATAATCTGCTCTTTTCCATCGTTTCCGGTCTTGTATATTTTAACAATCCCTCTGGTTATGCAATAGAAACCTGTCAGCCGACTTCCCTCCTTGTAGAGAACACTCCCTTTTTTGTAGGTAGAACATACTTTTTCGTTGTTGAGACTGTTCATCTCATCTTCTGTCAGCGACTGAAAAAAACGAAACCCTGTAAGACTAACATCTTCTGTTAAAGTATTGTTGTTCTTGTTCATATCAAAAAATTATGACGGTTATACCAGCGTTCAAATATACAATTTTAGGTTGTATCTATCTATCTCCTCAATTGGAACCAAAAATAATTCATTACGTAGAATAATTAAAAATAAGATTGACATGAAAAATTTTCTTATCAAAGAGAGGCAAACCGAAGTCCGGTCTGACATAGCATCCAGAATATTGCTCAGTTTCGTACTCCTGGCATTCTCCTATTCAGCCTTTTCCAAAGAATACAAGATTAATCCCACTGCCAGTACCCTGGAATGGGAAGCAAAGAAGGTTACCGGTAAACACGGCGGAACCATCGCATTCGCGGAGGGGACCCTTACCGTGGAGCATAAAAAGATTAGCGGCGGGAAAGTAATTGTTGACATGAACACGATCGTTGATACTGATTTAACTGATGCGGGATACAATCAAAAGTTGATTGGCCATTTGAAATCGGATGATTTTTTTGGTGTTGCCAAATTTCCTCAATCCACTCTGGAAGTGAAGAATGTTGTTTCAAAGTCAGAAAATCTCTATCACTTCACAGCAGATTTGACCATCAAAGGAATTACCTCGCCGGTCGAATTTGACGCTGAAGTGAAATTTGATTCCGGTCAACTTACCGCGGCAGGGACCATGGTGGTAAACCGCACAAATTATGGCATTAAATATGGATCGGGAAGTTTCTTTCAGGGTCTAGGCGATAAAGTAATCTATGACGATTTTACCTTAAAGTTTAAGCTGATAGCTGCTACTAAATAGGCATTTTTTTCTGGTTTTTGCGTAGGGGGATGGGCCAATTGGTTCATCCCCTTTTTTTCGGTTCATAATTTAGGTTGGCAGGAAGGTATTTCTCGATAAACTCGGGAGATACCTCTTTTCGCATTGCATAATCATTAACCTGGTCTTTCCCTACCTTTTCAATGCCAAAATACCTTGATTGGGGATGGGCAAAATAAACGCCGCAAACAGAGGCATTGGGATACATGGAATAGTGTTCGGTGAGAGAAATGCCGCATTGCCCTTCTGCCTGCAATAAATTGAATATCGTCTCTTTTTCAGAGTGTTCCGGACAGGCCGGATAGCCCGGAGCCGGACGAATGCCCTGGTATTTGGAGGCAATCAGCTCTTCAGGGGTTAACGATTCAAACCTGTGATAGCCCCAAACGTCGGTTCTTACCAACTGATGTAATTTTTCTGCAAAAGCTTCTGCAAGCCTGTCTGAGAGCGCCTCCAACATGATGGCTTTGTAATCGTTGTTCTCCTTTTTGTATTGAGCGACCAGTTTGGCAACACCTATCCCGGCCGTAACGGCGAATGCACCGCAATAATCAGGTATTCCTGTCTCTTTCGGTGCGATAAAATCACTCAGACAAAGTTGATTTGTTGCCCCCGTCTTTTTCTCCTGTTGACGCAACTGGTGGAATTTCCCGATGAGCTCAGACCGGGTTTCATCTTTGTACAATTCGGTATCATCCATCACACTGTTTGCTGGCCAAATACCTACTGCGCCATTGGCATGGATCATCTTTTTCGCGATGATCTCATCCAGAAACTCATTGGCCTCTTTGAAGAGCTGACTTGCGGCTTCTCCTTTGTTGGGATCACTCAGAATGGCCGGATATTTTCCTTTGAATTCCCATACCAGGAAGAAAAAGGTCCAGTCGATGTATTTTCGGAGCTCCTCCAGAGGGTAATCATTGAAGTATTTTGTACCGGTAAAGTTGGGTTTGGAAATAGGATATTTTACGAAATCAGGATGAAATTTTCTCTCCCTTGCCTCCTGCAAAGACCAGTATTCTTTTGGTTTTTTAGCACTGTGAACCTGCCTTAAACCCGCGTACTCATCCAATGTGGATTTTAGAAATTCAGGAGATCCCGACAACAATTCTGCCACCACCTGAACAGACCTGGAGGCATCTTTGACATAGAGGGTGGTATTGCTGTATTCGGGGGCAATTTTGACAGCTGTATGGATTTTAGAGGTTGTTGCCCCACCGATCAGCAACGGCAGTTTTAAGCCTCTCTTTTCCATCTCTTTTGCCACGTGCACCATCTCCTCGAGCGATGGGGTGATCAACCCGCTTAATCCGATGATATCGACCTTTTCATTTTTGGCTGTATCCAGAATGGTTTCACATGGCACCATTACCCCCAGGTCGATGACTTCGTAATTGTTGCAGGCGAGTACCACGCCGACGATATTTTTGCCAATGTCATGCACGTCACCTTTTACGGTAGCGAGGAGGATTTTCTTTTGCACGACGACTTTGTTGGGCAACAATTTCTTCTCTTCCTCGATGTAGGGCTGAAGCCAGGCCACGGCTTTTTTCATGACACGGGCCGACTTAATTACCTGCGGGAGAAACATTTTCCCAGATCCGAAAAGGTCGCCAACTTTGTTCATCCCGTCCATCAAAGGCCCTTCGATGATATTCAGCGGGGAATCGAATTGAGGCAGCAGGTCGGCCACATCGCTTTCGATGAAGTCGGTGATGCCCTTCACCATGGCGTGCTCAATCCTTTCGGCCAGGGGAAGTTCCCTCCATGCTTCTATCTTTTCCTGTTTTTCATCTACGGCTTTAATTTTCTCGGAAAATTCGAGCAGACGCTCTGTCGCATCAGGTCGTCTGTTTTGCACGAGATCTTCAACAAGTTCAAGTAAATCAGCCGGAATTTCGTCGTAAATCTGCAACATTCCGGGATTGACGATTCCCATGTCCAGGCCTGCCTTGATGGCATGAAACAGGAAGACCGAATGGATGGCTTCCCGTAAGATGTTGTTTCCCCGGAAGGAGAAGGAGACATTGGATATTCCACCGCTAACTTTGGCGTAAGGCAGATGCTCTTTGATCCAGGTGGTTGTCCTGAAAAAGTCGATCGCATAGTTGTTGTGTTCTTCCAAACCCGTTCCTATCGTGAGAATATTCGGATCAAAGATGATGTCTTCTGCAGGAAAGTGAACTTTATCAACCAGAAGGTGATAAGCCCTTTCACAAATAGCAATTCTCTTTTCGTAGGTGGTGGCCTGCCCCTCTTCATCGAAAGCCATCACCACCACTGCGGCTCCGTAATTTCTGATCTTGCGGGCACAATTGAGGAAAAGTTCCTCCCCCTCTTTGAGACTGATGGAGTTGACAATTGACTTTCCCTGGATGCATTGTAACCCGGCCTCGATCACCTCCCATTTGGAGGAATCAATCATGATTGGCAATCTCGAAATATCCGGTTCTGAGGCGATCAGGTTGAGAAACCTGACCATCTCCTTTTTGGCATCGAGCATGGCATCGTCCATGTTGATGTCGATGACCTGGGCCCCGCCTTCAACCATCTCCCTTGCTACGGAGAGCGCTTCATCGTATTTTCCGTCTCGGATCAGTCTGGCAAATTTGATGGATCCCGAAACGTTGCACCGTTCCCCGATGTTGATAAAATTGGAGAGTTTATCGATGGTGAGCGGTTCCAATCCGCTCAGGCGGGTTACTTTTTCGGGTTGCGCTTTGCGGTGAGGCCTGGCTGTGGCTGCCAGTTTTACCAATTCCCTGATATGCCCGGGGGTTGTACCACAACAACCACCGATAATATTGACCGTCAGGTTATTTGTGAATTCTGCTACCTGAAGTCCCATCATTTCAGGTGTTTCATCGTATTCGCCAAACTGGTTGGGCAATCCGGCATTGGGATGTACACTGATCAAAAATGGGGCTTTCCTGCTCAGTTCTTCCAGGTAGGGAAGGATATCTTTTGCACCGAATGAGCAATTCAGTCCAATGGTGAGAAGGTCTATGTGGGAGACAGAATTAAGGAAAGCCTCGATGGTCTGGCCCGATAGCGTACGTCCGCTCTTGTCGGTGATGGTTCCGGAAACCATGACGGGTATCCTGATGCCCTTCTCTTCAAGGATCTCGTTGATGGCCACCAATGCAACCTTGCAATTGAGGGTATCGAAGATGGTTTCGACCAACAAAAGATCGACACCGCCTTCCAATAGTCCTTCAATCTGTTCATGGTAGGAGGCTTTCAAATCCTGAAACGAAATGGCCCTGAAACCCGGATCGTTTACATCCGGAGACATTGAGCAGGTTTTGTTGGTAGGGCCGATCGAACCTGCCACATAGCGGGGTTTTTCCGGGCTGGTAAATTTCCGGGCTGCCTCAACGGCAATTCTCGCAGCTTCCCGGTTGATTTCGCGGACAAACGCTTCGGTTCCGTAGTCGCTTTGCGAGATGGAAGTTGCATTGAAAGTATTGGTTTCCAGGATATCGGCACCAGCATTCAGGAAGGCTTCGTGAATTTCAGTAATGGCTTGTGGCCGGGTCAGTGAGAGCAGATCGTTGTTGCCTTTGAGGGAGGAGTTCCACTCTTTGAAACGTTCGCCCCTGAAATCGGCTTCTGAAAATTTGTACTGCTGTATCATTGTCCCCATGGCGCCATCAAGGACAAGGATCCTTGATTCCAACAGGGAACGTATATCTGGTTTACTCATGATTTTGAAGAAAGATTATTGATAATTTCACGGGCTATCAGCACCCCATTGACGGAGGCCTGCATCAGTCCGCGGGTAATTCCGGCGCCGTCACCGCCAAAGAAGAGATTCCTGACGGAGGGACTTTGAAAACTCTTGTCAACTTTGACGATGTTGGAATAGAATTTCACTTCTACACCATAAAGCAGCGTTTCGTCGCTGGCCAATCCCGGACTTACTTTATCTAGGGATTTGATCATCTCGATGATGTCGAACAGGATCCTGTGGGGAAGCACCAAACTAAGGTCGCCAGGTACAGCATCCTTCAGTGTTGGAACGATATTGTTGCGGTAAAGTCGGTCAGAAGTGGTACGTCTGCCCCTGACCAGGTCGCCAAACCGTTGAACCATAATCTTGTTCCTGGTAAGCATATTGGCCAAACGCGCAATGTGCTTCCCATATTCGATCGGAGCATTGAAGGGCTCGGTGAATTGTTGGGAGACCAGCAGGGCAAAGTTGGTGTTTTCGCTTTTCAGGTCTTTGTAACTATGGCCGTTGACCACCGCAAGGTTGTTGTCGTAATATTCGGAGGATACGAATCCGCCCGGATTGGAGCAGAAAGTACGAACTTTGTCATCGACAGTTCGCGTATAATGGATGAGTTTGGCCTCATAGAAATTATCGTTGATCTCCTGCATCACCTCATTCCGGCACTCCACCCTGACACCGATGTCGACAATTCCAACCTCCGTTGGAATGGCCTGGATGGCGCATTGTTTCATAAGCCAGTCGGAGCCGTCCCTTCCAACTGCGACCATCACATAATCGCCAAAATAATTTTTCACAGCAGACTTTACGCCAAGAACCTGCTTATTTTCAATGATAAAATCTGTAACCGGAGAATTAAACCGAACCTCTACCCCACTGTTTTTCAGATGTTCGTAAAGTGAACGGTACAATTCCTGCGTTTTTTCGGTGCCAAGATGCCTGACCGGACATTGCACCAGTTTGAGATTGGCTTCGATCGATTTTCGTCCGATCTCCCTCATTGCCGGTGTCTCAATATGCCCGTGAATACCTGCATCTGCACCAAATTTCAGGTAGATGTCGTCGGTATAGCGGATCATCTCCCTGGCTGTATCTATTCCGATGTAATCGGGCAAAGTTCCGCCTACCTCAGGTGAAAGTGAGAGTTTTCCATCTGAGAAGGCACCTGCTCCCGCCCAACCAGTGGTGATTGAACAAGGCTTGCAATTGATGCAGATGCCTCCATTGGTATGCTTGGGACAGTGTCGTTTGTAAATGTCCCTCCCTTTTTCGAGCATCAAAATGGAAATGCCTGGCTTCTCTTTGATAAGTTCATAAGCGGTGAAAATACCGGCAGGCCCTGCCCCAACTATAATTACGTTGTATTTTTTATCCATATTCGCGCAATGTTCTTGCCTCAAACCATCTGGGGTTTCTTAAAAAATCAAAATTTTCAGTCTTCTGGCAGGAAAAGCCAGCAAAGGTAATAATTTAATCAGCAACATTGAAAATTGAACAGATTGAACCTATTGAACAGATTGACAAACCAAGTTTTTTTATTATTTTTCAGACCAATTTGTAAGTGCCACTGTTTTTATACTAAAATGAACAAACTGATAGATATGGCAAATTCAACTTTTAACCGAAGAAATTTTTTGTTTTTAGGCGCAACGGCTACGCTCGGAATGGCAACCCAGGCAATGCCCGTCCCAAAAGAGAAGAAAAAGAAGAAAAGCAAAGAGAAAAAGAAGAAGGATATTGTCTACCGGACACTCGGGAATACCGGCATCGAAGTCCCCATCGTGAGTATGGGGGTGATGAGGGCCGACAATCCAAATATCCTTAAAGCAGCCTACGAAATAGGCATCAGGCATTTTGACACCGCAAGCGGTTATCAGGATGGACGGAATGAAGAGATGGTAGGGCAGTATTTTAAAGATATTCCGAGAGATCAGGTCATTATTTCAACAAAAATTCATCCACCCAAGGAGGGATGTTCGACGGAGCAATTTATTGAAAAGTTAGATCAGAGCCTGAAAAGACTTCAGATGGGTTATGTTGATATCCTGTATCTGCATGCCGGTAGCGATGTGGCCTATATCATGGACCCAAGGTACACTGAAGCGCTTAAAAGAGCCAAAGCGAGTGGAAAAGCAAGATTTATCGGAGTCTCCACCCATGCCAATATGGCGAAAGTTATCAATGCCGCTGTTGATAGCAAGTTGTATGAAGTAATCCTCACCTCTTACAATTTCACCTTGAAAGATGATGCTGATCTGCAAAAAGCTTTGCAAAAGGCCAGCGATGCCGGATTGGGAATTGTTGGCATGAAGAGTATGGCCGGAGGATTTTTGGACAAAGAGAAGAAAAAACGGGTTAATTGCAAGGCTGCATTGAAGTGGGTTTTGTCTAATCCATTGATCCATACAGCTATTCCCGGGCTTACCAACTTCGAAATGCTGAAAGAGAACTGGAAAGTTGCCCAAAATCACGATCTTGACGAAACAGAGAAGTGTGATCTTCAACTGGCCATGAATGAGGTGGGACTTTATTGTCGCGGATGTATGAGTTGCTCGGGCCAGTGCCCTCAAAACCTTCCCATTCCTGATCTTATGCGATCCTATATGTACAATTACGGATACGGTTATCCTGCTAAGGCACAAACCACTGTTGCCAAATTGAACCTGTCACACAATCCTTGTGAAGAGTGTCCGGGCTGTACAGTTGCCTGTCCCAGTGGATTCGATGTCAGGGAGCGCATTACCGACATTGCCCGTATTAAAATGGTTCCTGCTAATTTTCTGGTATGAGAAAAATATTTTTATTTGGTCTGATGTTGTTTCCTTTGGGTATCTGGGCCCAGGGAGTCGTCTTTCCCACACTTGAGGGTTGGAAAAGTGATGGAAAGGTGCTGGTCTTCAATAAAGACAATTTGTATGAGCACATTGACGGCGCTTCAGAATTTTACCTCAGCTATGGTTTCGAATCTTTGCAGGTGGCAAGCTGGAAGAATGAGGGATCTGAGCTGACCGTTGAGGTTTACGATCACGGGGATCCGCTTCATGCTTACGGAATCTACAGTATTGAAAAATCCGCAAAAGCCGAAACCAGTCCCATCGGACTTGAAGGATACAGCGATGCGACCATTTTGAATTTCGTAACCGGGAAGTTTTATGTAAAGATCAACAGTACACAGCCCGAAAAGGTGGTTGGATTTTCATTGAAATCCTTTGCTATTGATTTTGCCAAAACGCTGGGTACAAATCCGGAATATCCCAAAGTTATTGGGCTTTTCCCAAAAGATAACCTTCAACCCAATAGCTGCCAGTATATTCCAACCGAATTTATGGGATTGGGATTTTTAGGTTCAGCGGTCAGGGCCAAATATAGTTTAGGCGGGGCTGAGATAACTCTTTTTATCATTGAGAGAACAGATCTGGCAGAGGTGGAGAAGATGGTTCTCAAGTACATCTCTTATGCTGAGGCCAAAATCAAAAAGGTTGCTGAAGGAGATTTTCTTTTGAAGGATCCATTTAACGGAACCGTTTGCTTGAGGTGGAAAGGGAACTATCTGCTGGGCGCAACAGGCTTTTCGGATCAGAAAAGGGTGGCCCCGTTACTGGACCAGATTTCTGGAATGCTCAAATAATGAATTTTACCACGAAGGTCTCAAAGGAATGCACAAAGGACACAAAATTTAATGCTGGAAGAGAGGATTTTTATTTAAAATATTGAATGCAAAACGAACAACGATTGAATGGCTTTGGCTCGCTCAAAGCCATTTTTTTTGATATGGATGGGGTCATTTATGATTCAATGGGTAACCACTCTGTTGCATGGAGCAAGGCTTTTGCTGCCCTGGGTCTCGATTTTCCACTGGAGCAGGTTTATATGAATGAGGGGCGTACGGGTTCATCCACTGTGCAGATGTTTTTTCAGGAGAAGTTGGGAAGGAAGGCGACTGAGGAAGAGATTTCCTTTATCTATGACCGGAAAAGCCAGTTTTTCGAAGCAATGCCGGCGCCCGTTCCTATCATCGGCATCAAATTGTTGTTGGAAAGATTAAGTCGTGAGGGTATTGCTATCTGGGTGGTAACAGGATCTGCCCAGGAGCTTTTGCTGGAGGGCTTGTGCAGCGATTTCCCGGGATTGGTACACAAAGAAAAGATCGTCAGCGCAAAAGATGTCCGGTTTGGTAAACCTGATCCGGAGCCTTATCTGATGGCGCTTAGAAAATCGGGATTCAGGCCAGAGGAGGTGCTGGTGATTGAAAATGCCCCATTGGGTGTTGAATCGGCCAAGGCAGCAGGTATTTTTACGCTTTGCATCAATACCGGAATACTTGCCGACGAAATCTTGTGGCAATCGGGGGCGGATGAGGTGGTGAAGGAGGTTGAGGAGGTTGAGAGGTTAATATTTAAAGAGTGACTAAAGTGCCTAGAGTGAACTAAAGTGACTAGAGTTTGGGACTCCGCACAAACACTTGCTAGTGCGAAGTACTTTAGTTCACTCTAGTCACTTTAGTTCACTCTAGGCACTTCTTATTTCAACTCCTCCAGCATAGCCTTGATATTCTTGTGAATAATCGGGGCCGTTTCAGGACCCAGCGAGTTAACTTCTCCGTAAGGGCGACTGTCGCGTCCATAGGTAAAAGGGGCTTTTACATCCCACTGACTTTTGGGTACGATGTATCCGATTTCGTCGTTTGCAAGGCCAAACATGAACTTATATTTCCCCGGCATAAGCTCTCTGAGTGGAGGTACTTCGACCGGAGAAATTTTGAAATCCTGTCCTTCGGGTGCTTCAACTCCCCCATTCAGGATCTCTGGATATAATTCTCCCGGTATGGTAATCATCGAAATGGGCCCGATCTTTATGACCGCAAGTTCTGATTTCATCTTCATCCAGCCGGTGGTTCCCCTTTTCATGACCCCGAGTGTTGCAGCCAGTTTGAACAAAGTGTTGTTGAGCGGAAACAGGATTGTTTTAGCCACAATGGAAATGGAGGTAGAATCAATCACCTCTTCCGGTTTTGCCATCGCCTGGAGTGCCAGGTTGGCCATCTGTTTGCCCTGGGCTGCTGCTTTTTCGAAGGTAGGAACTTTGAATTCCTCACCAGAGAAGGGATCTTTTACGGTCAATCGCGGATGAGTGGTCATCAATCCACCAACGGCGGCACTTGCATAAACGGCAACGCCACCAACGCCAGGTCTCATCAGACTATCCTTACTGAACACACCTTTTTCGATGCCTTCGCGCACATAATGGGGGAAGTCGGAGGTTAACAACAGGTTATCGCTCCAGAGTGTTTCGGGGTGGTCGCCATAGGAGATCAGGGTTCCAAGTGTTTTGTTGGACGCTTTGTCGAGAACCTGGATCATGCGAAGTCCGGCATCAAAGACTTCGGGTTTTCGGGTATCGATGACCAGGTTTGCAGCTTCTGTCAGGTCCTGAGAGACTGACAAACGGCATGGGCGTAGATTTCTGGCAGCCGTTTCGATGGCTTTTGAGGCCTGGTTTTTCACATATTCCATGTGGGAGGGATTGATGCCGCTCTGAAAAGGGTTCTTCCCCCATAGCCCAAGCAGATCAGGCCCTTCGTGGGTATGGGTTGAGGTAATTACGGCATAGGTAATGCCGGATTCTTTGGAAATACGCTCCCTTACATCAATGATATCGTTGTTCATAAAACCGATGGCATCCAAAACAACAATGGCCAAACGGGTTTTCCCATCGTCAATAACCATGGCCCTTGCCCAAAGGTCGTCGTGAATTCCGTTGGCAGGCCTGTTGTTGCCGAATCCGGCAATCCAAACGGGGTCAAATTTACCGTTGCCGTTTCCATCGGTGAAGGTTTCACCCTGACCAGGATCGTACTCCGCATTTTTGTTTTTATCGTCCCAACGATCCGGAACAGCCGGAGTGATTGGCATAGCGGAAAATCCAGCGGAAAGTTGGGCGGGCGTATTGCCCAGGACTTTCAGGTCCAGATTGTAATCCGGATGCAGGTCCTTAAGGTTGTGGCCGAACCAAAAACCCAGGCCGATCACAAGTAGCAGAACAACGATACCCAGGTACTTTAAAATTTTCTTCATGTTAATAGTTATTAGTGATTTGAATAGTTTCCGTAACAAAGATAGTCATCAGAACGTTTAGGATGATCATTTGCCGACAAGAACTTAATATTTTGATTTATTAACAGCAGCGTTTGAAAAATTGATACTTTTAAGGACCAAAACTATCTATAATGCTAAATGACTCAACTATCTGGAATGATTTCAGAGGCGGTAAGGGCTATGCACTCCCTTACATTTACTCCCGGCAGGTTGAGCATTTGTACCGTTATGGGAGGAAATTTACGAAGGATGAAGAGCTGAT
>Ga0172379_10002169_pt1 | contig 35846 bp, 52 predicted proteins | sample GrowelOW334metaG_FD_119756 | JGI IMG/M metagenome (GOLD analysis project Ga0172379, IMG submission 119756) | Groundwater microbial communities from an aquifer near a municipal landfill in Southern Ontario, Canada - Groundwater well OW334 metaG | ecosystem: Environmental > Aquatic > Deep... | reverse complement strand
TCTTAGTATACACCAGATCTAGTGTGTCATAACCCAAAAAGTCCCACTGCTGTAAAAGTTACCTTTATTCTGTGCCGTACTTGGAGGGAAGCGAAAACATAGTCTTATAATCAGGGTTAGCTGTGGCTTGGTCTTTGAGGCTTTTATACAGTGAGCCTCCGCAATCTACATGCTGGCCCATCAGAATTCTGTCTTCTTGCTCTGATTCGGCATCAATAAATTCGTCACCTGTATCACTGTTATACCGCGCCGTGTCCTTGTATGTACAAGTCATCTCGAGATCCTTTTCACCATCGTTGTAACTCAGGGACATTCTGCACTTACTTGGAGTGCCGCCCTTTATCTGATAATAAGGCTCTGCGCCCTTTGAGCTAAAGGGGTTTGTTTGTTGTAAGTGAGCTTTGTTGCATTTCAAGAACGCCTCTTGAAAACAGCCGTTAGTATCGCACTTCTTAGACTTCTGGAATACGTCATTAGAGAATGCATATGCCGTACCCGAGACTATGAGCACTAAGACAAGCACAATAATGATTAACAGCTTGTGTGTTTTGTTTCTGGGTTTTAGCTTTTGTATTGCTTTGGGTGCGTTGAATTTGCGCTTCATATACCTAAACAATACCAGATAATCAAACACAAGAAAATCCGCCAGGTTTCCCGGGTGGCAAGTGCATATCCAATAGCCCCATCACCCTTCCGTTCTGGCATTTTCCCGCCAGCAAAAACTGGTAGATCAATACTTACTTCAAGATTAGGTGAAATGTCTCAGTCATACAAACAATGGTGCGGGACTAAGCACAATCCACAAACACAATGAGAACCCCGTCACCTACTCCTCTTCGGTGACACCACCCAAGTAGCCGCCACTCTGATGGCTCCAAAGCTGTGCATATATGCCTTCTCGGTCTTTCAATAATTCTTCATGGGTGCCTAACTGCACAATCATGCCTTTGTCCATGACAGCAATTCGATCCATCTTTTGGATGGTACTTAAACGGTGGGCAATGACTAGAGCCGTCCTGCCACTCATCAACTTCCAGAGGGCCTTTTGGATAAGCTGTTCGCTCCTGCTGTCTAGTGCGCTTGTTGCCTCGTCCAGAACCAGAATGGGCACGTCCTTTAATATGGCCCTGGCAATTGCTACGCGCTGTCTTTGCCCGCCAGACAGTTTGACGCCACGTTCTCCAACAAGAGTGTTATAACCTTTGGGTAGTTCTTCCACGAATTCATCAACGTAGGCTGATTTAGCTGCTCTCTTAAGAGCTTCGTCGTCTGAAGAGCTCGTAGCGTAAGAAATGTTATCCGCAATGCTCCTATGGAACAGTAGTGGTTCTTGTGGCACATAGGACACCATTGAGCGCAAATCACTCTGCTTCATCTCACGCAGATCTACTCCGTTGATCAGGATCTTACCGCCGCTCAGATCCATAAAACGCAGTAGCAACTTTGTAAGTGTCGTTTTGCCACTTCCTGAATATCCGACTATACCTACCTTTTCGCCGCTACTGATTAACAAAGAAAAGTCTTTGAGCGCTGCCGTGTCAGACTTTGCGTCTGGGTATCTATAGCTTGTAGATTGGAATTCAATTGTGTGAGCATTGCCCTGGACATGCATGGGCTTGCTAGGGTCGTGAACGGATGTTGCTTGGAGCATTGTTTCGACTGGTTGCTGCGCATCGCCCATTAACTGGTCATACGATTTTATTACTTCTCCAATTTCTAACATGGTATTCATTAGTCTTACGACATAGAGCTGAACGAGAGCCACAATTGCAATCGGGATTTTACCGTCCTGGTATAGACGTGCTGAAACAACGAGAAGCACTGCAATAGTAATAATCGAGATCATTGTTCGTACAAAAGTTGAAGGAGTAAACAGAGCCCATGATCTCAGCTGAGCGCGTTCCCAGAATATCAAAGCGTCCTTGAGTCGTTGTTGCTCGTACACCTCACTGGCATAGCTTTTCACAGTCGTACCGTGCGAAAGTGCATCGCCAATGACGGCCGCAACGTTACTAGACGCTACGCTAACTTCTCTACGAAACTGAAGTCGATACCTTGAAAACAGATACACAAAGCTAAGGTTTGCAACCATACTTACGCAAACTACCAAGGCTAACAAGGGCGACTGTAAGAATATGACAACTAGACTTGCAACGATTGTCACAACAGCCCTCGGGCCATTGAAACCAATAATAAGCTGATAGTCCAGCAATGCTTTCTTCATTGTGGTCACATGACTACCAAGGGCACCGATGTAATTATTTCCAAAAAACTCGTAGTCTTTCCCTAGGTAGTTTTTGAACATCTTTTCACTGAGATACGTAACGGCACTAGTGCCATTGTGATTAAATGCCCAGATAGCACCAAATTGTATGAGCCCGGCAAACAATGAAACACCGACTATTCCGAGCGCATAGTCTGCAACAACATCAAAGTTGCGGTTAATGATGTTCTGAACTGCATAAGCAATAAGCAGCGGTACAATGACTCCGTTTATAAAGAAGTAGGTCGTATGTCCGGTAGCGCTGAGGAAAAACTTATACTTTGACTGGGATAACGCTTCCCAAAACAGTCGTTTAGCTTCGCGTGATATCTTCTTGTCTATAGACTTTTGTTTTGAACCCATAATTACATTAACTATAGCTCATGCCTGTGTAATTAAAAACCACGGGGCTTCCAGGCGGTTTTTATTTGCGCTTTGGGCTACTGTTGCTCGAACTTTTCCGCAAGCTCAAGCGCCTTCCGACCAATGTCTTCTGGGAAGTCATTTGGGCTGATAGGAAAGAATAAGCCAGCTAATTCGTAAGTGTTGCCGTCGATACCTTCGATACTAATCAAGGTGTTGTGAGGATACTCTTTAAACACAGTGCGATTTGCATCCGATAAGACTGTCCAGTCCAAAGATATCCATGCCATCGGACGACCCAGCTGTTCTGGATCACTCGCTCCTTGGAAATCACGCATATTGCAACTACTACCCATTGTGGTTATGTTTCTATCAAAGAATGCACCAATTGCAGGCCTGAGAGGTGCTTCAATATAGTCAAGCAGAGCTTCTTTTTCGTCGGCAGTAACGCGGCCAAATGGTATTCTCTCCACTGCACGCCAAGCGTCAATCTGTGGTTCTCTTTCGCCAAATTCACTCATATTAAGTTATATTATACCACGCCTGTCAATATACCCAACCGTCCGGGCGTGGCCCGTGCATCGGAAAAACTGATGAGCTGACTCAGCTACTGGGCGAGTCAAGCAGTCAGTGTGCCCCAATTCCATCCCAAATAAAGAATTGGGGCCGCTTGCGTTCTGGCTGCGCGCCCAGTAGCTGGTCGTCAGCTCAATCATGTTCTTTCCGTCGCACGAGAACTTTTGCTTCTTTTGGTTCGGCGCCAAAAGAAGGTGGTCAAACCTTTAGGTTTGAACGCAACAAAAAACCACCCCGGAGGGTGGTCTTAAGTTTGAGCTAAGAGGTTCTACTTCTTGGTAGTTTTCTTAGCTGCAGGCTTAACGCGAGCAGGCTTGGCTGCTGCCTTATCTGCTTGTGCTGTTTTCTTAGCTATATTCTTCTCGGTTGGCTGGCGCTTAACCTGTGAAGTCTTAGTAAAGGTTCCGCCTGCCTTCTGGACAGCTGCAATCGCTGTTTCAGATGCAGCCTGGAGCTTAACATCAACTTTCTTGGTAACATCACCCTTAATAACAAGCTTTACGCGGACGTAAGGGCTTGTAGTAAGACCAGCATCAGCGAGTGAGAAGTTGTCTACAACGCCCTTGATTGAGTCAAGTTGACCTGTGTAAACGGTCTCTGCAGGGACACGGATGCTACGGAAACCAGGAAGCTTAGGCAAGCGCTGCATAAGTGGTAGTTGCCCACCGGCAAAACCTGGCTTACGTGAGCTACCAGTACGCGAACGTTGACCCTTAGTACCACGACCGGCAGTTTTACCCTGACCAGCTGAGATACCACGACCAACACGCTTTGGTGAGCCTTTAGATGCGACTTGTAATTCGTGATACTTCATTATTTAGCCTCTGCTTTCTCGGCCTTTGCCTTTGCGGGAGCTTTCTTGACTGGCTCTGCTGCAACTACTGCTGGCTTTTCGGCCTTTTCCTTTTTAGGAGCGTTCTTGGTAGTTACCCAGTTTTTGGCTGGTTCCATTTGCTGAAGCGCTGCAATAGTTGCATACGCGGTGTTAATCTTGTTAGTAGAACCGAGTGATTTGGAAAGTACGTTGGATACACCAGCGACTTCCAAGACAGTACGCACTACTCCACCTGCAATCAAACCGGTACCAGCTGCTGCTGGCTTAACAAGAATACGTGCGCCACCAACCTTGGCTTCTGCTTCGTGAGGTAGCGTGCCCTTGTAGAGTGTTACTGCTATAAAGTTCTTTTTAGCTACTTCTACTGCCTTAGCGACAGCAGTTGTAACATCTGCACCCTTAGCAATACCAATACCGACTTTGCCCTTTTTGTCACCAACGACAACAAGTGCACGGAAACGGAAACGGCGTCCGCCCTTTACAACACGAGCAACACGGTCGATGTTAACAACACGCTCGTCAAACTGCTTTTCTTCTTCTACGCGTGGACCACGATCATTACGACGTGGGCCGCCACGACCGCCTTGAGGACCGCGAGGACCCTGTGGGCCGCCTTGGCTTGCAGGGCCGTGTGAGTTATTACCAAATTCTGCCATACTAGAACTCCAATCCGCCTGCGCGAGCAGCATCTGCTAACGCCTTAATACGGCCGTGGTACAGGCGTCCATTACGGTCAAAAACTACTGCTTTGACCTTGGCTGCCTTAGCCTTTTTTGCAATTTCGGTACCAACCCATTCAGCCCGTGCTGTCATAGTGCCGGTTGCAGCCTTTTGGCCAACAGTTGTGACTGCGGCTACTGTGCTGTGCTTTGTGTCATCGATAAGCTGAGCACTAATGTGCTTGTTGCTAACAAAAACGCTCAAACGTGGACGCTCTGTAGTGCCAGTAACGACGCTACGGATACGGTTCTTACGTCGGGCGAGGTTCTTCAATTTACTTGATAGATTACTCATGACTACTTGTCCTTACCTGACTTACCTGACTTACGGATAATCCGCTCGCCAACATACTTAATACCTTTACCCTTGTATGGTTCAGGCTTCTTAAGGGCGCGAATTTTAGCCGCGACCTGACCAACCTGTTGCTTGTCAAAACCAGCAATGGTAATAACGTTACCCTCAACTGTAGCACTAACGCCAACTGGCAGTGTAAACACAACCTCGTGAGAGAAGCCAAGGTTCATCTTAAGTGTGTTGCCGGCTAGAGCCACACGATAACCAACACCGTTGATTTCGAGCTGCTTAGTAAATCCGGTTGAGACACCAGTAACCATGTTAGAAACCAATGATCGCATTAAGCCATGCTTAGCGCGGTTCTTTGGTTCGTCATTCTCACGAGTGACGACGATCTGAGCACCTTCTTGTACGACAGTTACACCAGGCATTGTGAATTGCTTCAAAGTGCCTTTCGAACCTGCTACCGTAATGGTGTCAGGGTCGATAGTGATTGTCACGCCCGATGGTACATCGATCGGTAGTTTTCCTATACGACTCATCTTTTCTCCTTATAGTCGAAACAAGCTACAAGTTATAAAGTAGAAAGTTAAAAGTGCGGGCACTTTTTCAATCACTTTATGAACTTTATACTTTCGACCTTTCTACTTAATAGACTTTACAGATTAACTCACCACCAACACCAAGCTTTTTAGCTTGAGTGCCACTAATGATACCTTTACTAGTTGATACGATTACAAGTCCACGACCGCGTTTAACGGTTGGGATCTTGTCGCTACCAGCGTATGCACGACGGCCAGGCTTGCTCAAACGAACAATCTCGGTAATACGTGCGTTGGTGTCATCAGCGTTGATTTTGATGGTCAATTCTTTACCGACGGTTAGGTCAGTTACAGCAATACTGTCTACAAAACCGCTATCTTTTAGCAGTTTAGCTACAGATTCTTTTACCTTGCTGTGCGGTAGCTTAACTTCGCTCTTTCGTACTGCAATGGCATTACGAATACGGGTCAACATGTCAGCGATTGGGTCAGTTGTTGTCTTTGACATATATTCCTCCTACCAACTACTCTTTGTTATGCCAGGGATTTCGCCCTTGCTGGCGTGCTCACGGAAGCTAATACGGGACAGCCCGAATTGGCGCATGTAACCATGAGGTCGGCCGGTTTCTGAACAACGGTTCTTCCAACGAGTTGGAGAAGAGTTGCGCGGCAAGTTATGCAAACCTTCACGGTCTCCCATAGCCTTTAACTCAGCCCGCTTAGCGGCTGTGTTCTTGATCATCTTTTGGCGCTTTAGATCGCGCGCAATAGCAGATTTCTTAGCCATTACTTAGTCTCCTTCTCAAACGGCATACCAAACTTCTCTAGTAGGGCACGACCATGAGCTTGCTCTTGGCACTTAATTACAAATACAGCTTGCATACCGTGAACGGTAGTGGTCTCTTCAAATGTTAGTTCTGGAAACACTGACTGATCGGTAAGACCAAGGCTGAAGTTACCAGACTTGTCGAAAGCATTTGCTTTAACACCGTGGAAGTCACGTAGTCGTGGCAAAACGATGTTAATCAAACGATCCATAAACTCGTACATGTAATCACCGCGAAGAGTTACTTTAAGGCCAATCTTGTTGCCTTCACGTAGTTTAAATCCGGCTATAGAAGTCTTGGCAAAAGTTTCAACAGGTTTTTGGCCCGTAATCTTGGTTAGCGTGTTGGTTGCTACCTCGATCATCTTTTTGTCATCTTTTGCTCGTCCAAGACCGATGTTAACAACAATCTTTTCTAGACGAGGGACCTGCATGACGTTTTCTAGACCAAGCTCCTTTTGGAGTTCGGCAACGTACTTGTTCTGATACTCTGACTTCAGTCGAGCAATAGCAGAAACGGCAGTTTTCTTAGTTGCAGTAGCCATTACTTGACCTCCTTCTGAGTCTTAGCAAATACGCGGACTTTTTTGCCATCTTTATCAAACTTGTAGCCAATACGTGCAGGCTTCTTACTGGTAGGATCTTGGAGACCAACCTTAGAAACAGCAATTGGCTTAGTAATCTCAATGATGCCACCTTGTGGGTAAGTCTTGTTTGGCTTGGTAGCCTTTTTGACAATGTTGATACCTTCAACGGTAACTTTATTGTCAGCAGGATGCGTAGCAAGTACTTTGCCGCTTTTGCCCTTGTATTTACCAGCACGGACGACAACAGTGTCACCCTTCTTTAGTCGAATCTTAAAGATTTGATCACTCATTATAGTACCTCCGGTGCAAGGCTGATGATCTTCTGGTAGCCTAGTTCACGTAGTTCACGTGGGACCGGGCCAAAGATACGAGTTGCCTTAGGTGTTTTGTCGTCGCCGATAATAACAGCAGCATTGTCGTCAAACTTGATAGTAGAGCCATCCTTGCGCTTAATAGTGTTCTTGGTGCGAACAACCACAGCGCGGACAACTGACTTCTTTTTTACAGTTCCAGTTGGACTTGCCTGCTTCACTGTAGCGACAATAACGTCACCAACATGTGCGTAGCGACGGCGAGTACCACCAAGGACGCGAATACAAAGGATTTCCTTTGCGCCGCTGTTGTCACATACGGATAGGCGTGATTCTTGTTGGATCATGACTACGCCTTTCCTTCCTGATGTTCGATACCAGCGCGCTGTAATACATTTACTAGCGTGTGACGCTTACGGGCGCTCAAAGGACGAGTTTCGGCAATAACAACAGTGTCACCAGCCTTGGCCTCGTTCTTTTCATCGTGAGCCATAAACTTCTTGGTAGAAGTGTACTTCTTTTTATAAATTGGGTGTGTCTTGCGAGTAGCAACAGTAACGACAATCGTCTTGTCGCCTTTGTCGGACGAGACTACACCTTGTAGGGTCTTTGCCATTACACTGCCTCCTTAGACAATTGTTCACTTAGAATAGTCAGCATTCGTGCTAGATCTTTACGCTTGTTGCGGAGAGATCGTACGTTTTGGACTTCGCCCATGTGTACACGACGCCTTAATTCTGTAATTTCTTCACGGAGCTTAGTGCTCTCTGTTGTAAGCTCAGTGGTACTTAGCTTACGGATATCAGCGACTTTCATTACGCCTCCTCCTTCACCAAGAACTTGGTCTTAACTGGTAACTTGTGTGCGGCGAGACGCATAGCTTCTCGAGCAACTTCTTCTGTTACGCCTTGCATTTCAAACAAGATAGTACCAGAGTGAACCTTCGCTACGAAGAATTCAGGGCTGCCCTTACCGCTACCCATCTTTGTTCCCATTGCTTTGCGTGTTACTGGTGTGTGAGGGAAGATGCGGATCCAGATCTTACCACCACGCTTGATATAACGAGTCATCGCTTGACGAGCAGATTCAATCTGTCGACTAGTAATTCGCTCATTGCCTTGAGCCTGTAAGGCATATTGACCAAAAGCGATGTAGTTACCGCTGGTAGCAGGTCCGCGGACCTTGCCTTTGAATACCTTGCGGTGCTTAGTTCGGTTAGGCATCAACATGACTAGTTAGCCTCCCCTTTGTAGATCCAGACCTTGATACCGATAATACCGGCACCAGGGTACTGAGCTCGAGCAGCGTGGTAGTCAATGTTAGCGCGAATAGTATGTAGTGGTACTGATCCCTCTACTGTCTTTTCACGACGACTCATTTCTGCACCACCTAGTCGGCCAGCGATCTCAATACGAATACCTTGTGCTCCTGAACGCATTGCGCTGCCAGCGGCCATTTTCATAGCACGACGGAAGGCGATACGACGCTCAAGCTGGTGAGCAATGTTCTCAGCAACTAATTTAGCGTGAAGCTCTGGCTTCTTAATTTCTTCGATATTAACGCGTGATGGGAATCCGTAGATCTTCTCGATTGCAGCCTTAAGCTCCTGAGCACCAGAACCACCACGGCCAATGACGACACCAGCTTTAGCAGTTGTAATAGTGACAGATACTAGGTTCGGCGAACGTTCGATATCTACTTTGTTGATTGCACCACGTGAACCAAGCTTATCTTGGATCATACGACGTACAGCCAAGTCCTGAGTCAGGAACTTTGCATAATCTCGCTTGTTAGCGAACCATTTGCTACGCCAGTCCTTGTTAAGCTGCAGGCGCATGCTAATTGGGTTAACTTTTTGGCCCATTACTTTGCTCCTTTACCCTGAGCTTCAGTCGAAGGGGTCTTCGCTTCTGCATCTTTAACTTGCTTTTTAGCAACACGCTGTTCACCATCAACTACAACGTGGATGTGAGAGGTTTTGCGTTGGAACGGCAATGCACGACCATGTGCCGCAGGGCGATAACGCTTCAGGCGGACGCCTGGAGTTACGCTGATGCTCACAATGGTTAGTGTGTCTGGCTTGTAGTTATGATTGTGGTCAGCGTTTGCGCGTGCACTTTCAATAACTTTTTTAACAGGTACCGCAGAACGACGTGGGGTGTGCTCAAGGATTGTAAGAGCATCTGCCACTGTTCGGCCACGGACAAGTCCAGCAACTACCCCAACTTTGCGGGGGCTCATGCGGACTCCTTTAGCTACAGCTTTAACACTCATTACTTCTTACCTTTCGCCAGCTTACCACCGTGGCTGCGGAACTTACGGGTTGGGCTAAACTCACCGAGTTTGTGACCAACCATGTTTTCTGTCACAAAGACAGGGACGTGTACTTTGCCGTTATGAACAGCAATGGTACGGCCTACGAATTCCGGAGGAATTGTTGAGGCACGGGCCCAAGTCTTAATGATTGTTCGGTCTTCGTTTCCTAGTGCCGCCACTTTCTTGGCGAGCTTAGGATCGATAAATGGACCTTTCTTAAGTGAACGACTCATCTATTTGCTCCTTACTTTCGCTTAGCCGCGTGACGACTGCGGACGATAAAGTTATTACTTACCTTACGGCGACGTGTCTTGAACCCAAGAGTCTTTTGACCCCATGGAGTTACTGGAGCACGAGCCATACGGTGACGACCACCATCACCACCACCATGTGGGTGATCGGCTGCGTTCATAACAACACCACGAACGCCTGGGCGCTTACCACGTAGGCGGTTACGACCGGCTTTACCGATTTTGACGTTTTGGTGTTGTTCGTTACCTATAACACCCATGCTGGCGGTACATTCAACATGAACCTTACGGACTTCGCCGCTTGGTAGACGTAATTGAGCGTATTCGCCTTCTTTTGCCATCAGCTGAGCTGAGGCACCAGCACTTCGCACCATTTGAGCACCTCGGCCTGGTACAAGTTCAACAGCGTGAACTAGTGAACCAACTGGGATGTTCTTGATTTGAAGACGGTTGCCGGTTTCAATAGGAGCTTCTTCACCACTTGTGATTTTCTGGCCAACGGTCATGCCGTTAGCAGCCAAAATGTAGTGGTATTGGTTGTTCTGGTCCTTAATACGTGCAATGCGAGCACTGCGGTTTGGGTCATATTCGATGTGTTCGATGGTTGCAGTCAAACCAGCAGCCATATTGAAGTTCATGATTCGGTAGAACGTACGAGTACCACCGCCGCGATGTCGCGTTGTAATACGTCCGTTGTTGTTACGACCACTGTGCTTCTTCTTAATAACTGTCAGTGACTTCAGTGGGCGCTTGGTAGTAACCGCAGAGAAGTCCTGTGTGGTCATGCCACGAAGACCAGGGGTAGTTGGCTTATATGCTTTAATTGCCATTACTTGGTCTCCTTCTTGCCTTTAGGTTCTGCCTTGGCGTCTTCGGTTGCAAATACTGCGATAGTATCGCCATCCTTCAAGGTGACATAGGCCTTCTTGAAGTCATTATCTTTACCAATAGACTGGCGGCCACCCTTACGGACGGTTCGCTTTACTTTACCTTTAACATTCATAATATGAACATCAGTTACTGTTACACCAAACTGTGAGGCAACTGCGTTTGAAACTTGGTGCTTGTTAGAGTCTGTCGGAACAACAAAAACATATGTGTTCTTGGTCAGGCTCTGGCCATAGGCCTTTTCGCTAACGCGAGGCTTTAGTACGAGAGTTTTACTCATTATGCCTTACCCCCTAACCATTCAGACACTACAGTCAGTGCCTTGCTGGTTATAACGATGTGGTCAGCGTTCAAGACATCGTAAACATTCAGGTAGCTAGCTGTTACCAACTTAACGTTACCTAAGTTACTAGTTGAACGGATAAGCTCATCTGTTTTAGTGTCAACAACTAATAGCGTGCTTTTAACTACACCAATTTTGTCGAACAATTTGATAGCTTCGGCAGTTTTACCCTTTAAGGCGATGTCTTCTAGTACGACAAGCTTGTTAGCCTCTGCTGCAGTAGTAAGTGCCTGACGGATTGCCAAACGCTTAGTAGCTGTAGGAAGCTTGTGCTTGTAGTTCTCAAGACCGGTAGGACCAAAAGCAATACCACCACCACGCCAGATTGGGTTACGAGATGAACCAAAACGTGCACGGCCTGTACCCTTTTGTTTCCATGGTTTTTTACCACCACCACGTACTTCACCGCGCTTTAGTGTTACTGCAAGGTTTTCGCGACCGTTAGCTAGGTAGGCAACATAGGCTTGCTTAAGTAGCTCGTGGTTGGCAACTTCTACGCCAAACACAGACTTATCAAGCTTTGCAGCTACAGCAGCTTTAGTTCCGGTCTTAGTATAGGTAGGAACAGCCATTATTTGTCCTCTCCTCGGATCACAACGATCCCTTTACGTGGGCCTGGAACAGCACCGGTAACACCGATGACACCTAGTTCCATGTCGATAAGCGCAATCTTTAGGTTCTTAACAGTTACCTGTTCGTGACCCATTTGACCGGCCATCTTCTTGCCCTTAAAAATGTGCTGAGGGTACATAGAGCCGATTGAACCAACCTTACGAGTGTTACCCTTACCACCATGCGTTTTGCGCTGACGGTGGAAGTTGTGTCGTTTGATGGTTCCAGCCCAACCTTTACCCTTGCTGGTAGCGGTGACAGCGATTACATCACCAACTGAAAAGACCTCGGGGCTGATCTGTGATCCAACCTTGAGGTCTTCTGTTATTTCGTCTACACGGAACTCACGAATAATCTTCGGGAGTACACCGGCAGCCTTAAAGTGTCCCTGCTGAGCTTTCGCTACGTTGTTCTCACGGGCTTCTTCAGCACCGATCTGAACAGCTGTATAGCCGTCGGTCTCAGGGGTTTTGACTTGCGTAATGACGCAAGGACTAGCGGAAAGCAAAGTAACAGCAGTAACCACACCATCGTCAGCGATAGTGCTTGTCATGCCGACTTTTCTCGTTATGAGTGCCTTCATAGCAACCTTTCTTTATGTCTACGTACCACCGCCACCTGCCGCCCAGCAAAGCTGGTCGCACCGTGGCCGCTCTTGGCAAGCTGCTGCGTTGCAATCTGCGATACTCCCGCGCTGTACTTAAGTACAGCTTGGTCCGTTTCTCGCATGCGCCTTGCATCTTATCCAAGTACGTTAGCCATAAATTGTTAATGTTTTAGGATCATGTTTGCCTTGGCAAGACATAAAAATTCTTGGTATTCGCCGGTTTCCACCTCTGTTTTTGAGGCAGACCTAGTGATTTACCAAGTCCAAAACTATTTATATACCAAAACATCTTAGCATTAAACATACACCCCTGTCAAGACGTTGTATATACTACATGACTTTAATCGCTAATCATTGCCAGGTTGAGTTAGGGCTTCAGCCGGGCCAGTAGATCCATTGCATATTCTAAGCATTGTTCATGCTGTGCCTAATAACTTGATTGGCGGGCTAGGCTGCGGTTGGACTTTTAGGTCCAGTAGTCTGGGCATCTCCTTGCCAAGAGTTAGCCGACGCTTTCTCGTAACAACCGTACACGACAGCTCTGAGTATGCCCATCTCTAAGTCCTTACCAAGCATGAGATTACTCTCTAGCCGTTTCTGGTGGGCGGTTACTCTGGCACGGTGCTCCTGGCTATATGACACGTGATTACGCTGTGGGCTCGTAGCATCAAGATGGTCTTTTTGTTTTGCATCTAGCGGTAAAGTTTTACTTAGGCAATCTGCTACGTAAATTGCGCTAGCATAGTCGAGTATTAAGTTACCTTCGCGGTCATATTCTGTTAGGACTGAACCTCTGAACTGAGTACCCTGAAGCCTATCGACCACCTCTATTTTATCTTCAGCGAGCCTTGTCTCTTCTGGGTTTAGTAGTACACGATTGTTTACTAAGTCTAATTCCATGACTAACCTCTTATTTGATAAGATTGTACACCCATTTATCTGCAATTGTGAGAATTATCATATTTTGTAAGCTTAAGTACTTTTAAAGTACTAGGTGTAACTAGGGGGTTTTATGAGCACAAGATACTATCTACGTGACAGTGAAACTAATGAGTTGTGGTGCTTTGACTATCAATATCTGTCTGGTGACAAGCACATTAAGACTGAGGCCTAAGGGCTATTCCGCTACTTGTAGTTTATGCTGAATTGTCTGTGATTCCTGAAAAGTGGACCGAACAAGCCGTGCAAACAGCTTAGCAGACTTTACATTTGATGCGTCTTCATCCATCCAGCTCTCTAACTGGGTGAGGTATTTCTGCGTAGATTCAAGGCTTGGTTCGCAATTGTCAACAATCTGTTGGTGCACGGTGGACTGGCCTCCGTACTCATCGGCATATACCCGTGCTGCCATGCCCGCTACACTGAAAACATAATTCGTTAGGTGAGAGTTTAAGTCCCTGTCGCCATCTTGGTTGGGTTCAGGCAACTCAAGTTTTTTGCCTTTCATGGGTTCCGGTACATCTTGCAATGCCCAGTTGTCCCAGACTACGTCAGATAATCGCACGAATATATCGTGATCGGCCGGCTCTAAAGTAATACCTGGTTCATTCTCTAGGGGTCTCATATTGAGTAACATTATACACCCTTTGTCAATCTAGGCAGCAGTCTCCTCTGGGAAATAGTGTTCGCATGCATCTGCGGCACTGATGACACCGTACCTAAAACCTAAGGAGAAGAACTTTATTAGGTCTTGGCTAGCTTCTGGCTTATATAGTTCTGCTGCCTGATCGATATAGGCTTGATCCCCATGATCGAACCCATCGCCGTCCAGATCGCTAAGCCAGCTTATACAATCATAAGCTTCGTCCTCGCCTATCTCGTGCCGGAAGTCAGCATATGAATATTCGGAGCCGAACCTATGTATCGTGCCTGAGACATGTTCTGGTAGATTGTGTGTCGCCAAGTGAAGCCCTAATATACTTCCTACGTGGAACATATCGTGATAAGCACCTTCCTCTTCCCATGACCCGTCTAGTTTTGCATAATAATGCGACAGGCTACTGGCCGTTTCGCTATATATATCCCCGAGAGGGGTATTGCCGTGTATGCTAAGTAGTCCTTTTATGCACAATTTGAACTCGAACTCCGTTGGGTATAACCGTAATTCCTCAGCAAGCCCGCTTTTTATATCAATATTGTCACTGACGTATTCGTTGTCTGGATATGGCAAAGATTCCATTAGCAAGCCCCTTTTCGATATTACAAACTATTAAGCACTAACGCGCGACTCGACGGGTTGTGAAAGCTCTAATAACATTGTTCCTACGTTCTCATAAAAATGCTTAGCAACAGTCGCCTTTTCAGCCTCGGCTGCCAGTTTGGCGTCCCTATCCAGCATGGTTGTGTTGCTATAAGCCTGGATACCAAGTGCGTCTACCGACCTGTCAATATCATCAGAATACTTCCGGTATCTACCAAGGTGAAAACTGTTAGACGATGCTGCAAGTTGACTGATTCGGATTGCTTCTATGGCGCTGCAGGCAAACTGGTTTTCAGCTACTTCAGAAATGAGCAACTCGGATGCCAGCGTATCGGCGCTTTCTTTGCTCAAGCAATGTCTTTGCATGTACTCTTGCCTATAATTTTGGGCGAGTTCTAGTTCGCTAGAGCTAAGGACTATCATTCCATGTTCTGTGTCAGCTAACATTTTTGTTTCCTCACTTAGGCCAATAATTCTGACATTACGCCCAGAATATGGCATTGTCAACTGTATTTGTGCTTGTGGTTAGCACTAACGTGAGTGATAGGATATAAATATGCTTAACTTCAAGTGTGTTATTCATGGCAGCTTTTCTAAACATTTTGAGCAGATTCAGGCTGCTAGCAAGATATTCCAAGCAGCCGGTATAGAAGTGCTCGCGCCTGTGAACGGTGATCTAGTGGCTTCTGACCAGGGCTTTGCACTATTTGATAATCAACGTGGTGTTGACCCGAGGTTGATTGAGCTGCAATACCTACACAATCTAAAAAAGCTTGGAACAAATGGCTTTAGTTATTTTGTGAACCCATCTGGTTATATAGGAGCAAGTACAGCTTATGAGTTAGGGATAGCACAGCTAACCAACACCCGTTGCTTCTTCTCACACAAGCCTACTGATCATCCAGTCTACCTACACGCTCGCTCTATATGGTCGGCCGAGAATCTGGCAGACTACATAGTCTGTTACGAAAAACTACCATTCCCTGAGATTAGGCCAAACGAACATCAGATCCAGGCGTTATGGGAGGACTTGATGGTTCCCGGATCGGTTGTAGCAACTGGGGCGATCGTTGAACACCAGCCTAGTAAATCAACACAAGAAAAAGAAATTCTATTAGTAAAGACCCACAAGTGGGGTAACAGATACTCGATTGTCGGCGGCAAAGTCCGTCGTAATGAACGGCTCAAGCAGGCCTTGCTGCGCGAAGTACAAGAAGAAACCGGCTTACGTGGAGAGGTCGGAGCACATATCTGTACTTTTGATCAGATTAAAAACTCGGGATACTACCAGTCGGGTATACAGCATATATTTGTTGATAATGTGGTGTCAGTCGCTTCCAAGAAAGTTGTATTGAACGATGAAGCCCAAGACTACATATGGGCGACTCCGACTGAAGCGCTCAAACATTTAGACATAGAGCCTAATGCCCGCACGACTGTGGAGTTATATCAACGGCTCGCTGCTAATCCTACTATTTAAGAGATTAACCCACGCTCAACCGCAACATCAAAAGACTTATTAAACTGCGAGTGTCTAGGTTCTGGCAAGTTAGTACTGTTGAACCAGCCGATCTCGGCAATTTTGTGAGGTTCGCCGATCTTAACCTGGTTGGGGTCAACCTGGACGGCATGCAACATCTGGACCCAATGAGTTTTATCACCATCGTGTTCACGGTGGGCATCATACGCACCAATAAACTCTATCTGTATTGGAACAGCACATATCTCTTCCATCAGCTCTCGCTTGAGCGCATCGTCAATTGACTCACCAAACTCTATTGCACCACCAACAATATCCCAGCTACCCCGTTCATCACGGGCTTGTTCTCCACGCTTCATCATCAGGAAGTTACCACGGCCATCGTGGACAATACAACATACACCAACGCCAATGTGGTCTATGCCTCGTCTTAAATCTACTGCTTCATCAGCTGGTGTCATATACACTATCCTATCAGATTATTTTTGCCAGATTCCCATGTTTTTGAACGACTGGACTATTGCCATAGCGTGGCCATGACCCAAGCCATGTTCTTCCTTAAGCCATTCAACTACAGGCGTAGCCTTGGCATCTGGTCCAAGCAGCCCCTTCTCCTCTGCCATACGCGCAAAATCCTCCGGCAAATAGCCCGTCTTTGCCTGAATATTATCTATATAAGCTTGAAACGACATTTCAGTACTCCTCTTGGAAGATTCTTACATATGGGAATTTGTCAGCTTTGCCTGCTAGCTTCATATAAATTTCCTCTGATTCTTCAAATGCCATACCTGTTTCAACAGGGAACTGATAGCCTACTTCCATCAAGTAGACATTTGTTTCCCCGTTTGCTGCTTGTTGCGTTGTCCAATAGAGACGAAGTAGAGCTTCATGGGCTTGAGCGGCGGTAACATTACCGTCTCTCCACGCTTGTATTGTCTTGTTGCGTTCTATGGCAAGATCTAAATCAACACCAGGAGGAATAATCTCTGTGTCCATTTTGAATGGTGGTCTTTCGCCGATCTCTTGTTCAGTCATGTACATATTATACTAAATTAAAATAACCTCGGATTCATTCCGAGGTTATTTTATCCTTATTCAGGAAAGAGCAGCCAGAGAAATCTATGATTTCGCTGCGCGATGAGAGAACCTATCCCGGTTCTCTCATTACGGTTACATCTTGATTTCGGCGTCACAACCTGCAGGCAAGCTGAGGTTCATCAGACTGTCGATAGTCTTAGGTGTTGGATTGAAAACGTCGATAAGGCGCTTGTGTACACGCATTTCAAACTGTTCACGACCCTTCTTGTAGATGTGTGGGGACTTAATAACGGTGTATAAAGTCTTCTTGGTTGGCAATGGGATCGGTCCAGCTACTGTCGCACCGGTACGAAGAGCGGTGTCAATAATCTGCTTTGCAGACTGATCGATTACTTTGTGATCGTATGCCTTGAGGCGAATACGAATACGCTGCTGAGTAGCAGGCGCCTTTGCAGGGGTTTTGGCTTCAGCCATAATGTATATTCCTTGACGTCCGTTAAGACGCTTGGTGCCGTAACCTCTTCCGGAGTATGGAGTGTACCGGACGAGTTCTCGACTTAAGTTAATTTGACCATCAAATTGTACAATATAATCTCATAAAAGAAAAGTGCCGGATACCCCGGCACTTATTAATATCGGTAAGCAATTACAGTTTTATGCCGCATCAGGGTCGTAATCGATTTCGACGGTAGCGACTAATGACACACGCGGATATTCCCAGAACCTTGTAGGTTCGCGCTGTTCAGAATCCACAGCACCGCGAACTTCCGGGCTAGCCATTAACATTTCAGTATTTGTGCCATTGAATGTTGGCTGAGCATCGGTAGCGATTCCAGTTGGGCTCATTATGTTTCTCCTGTAGTGTTTACTGTTTTGTCTCCTGCGTCCACTACTTGACGAAGGCCTTCATCCAAAATAACAATTATTTCACCTGGGGACAACAGCTAAAACGTGAGGTCCGGTAAATATATCAAGTATGTAATAAACTGTCCGTATTAAGACTTAGGAATGAATACTTTTCGGAGTTTTTGAATAAGTCCGTCTTGCGGCTTAGACTCGGGGTGGTATTCGGCGTACATTTTGTCCAAGAAGTAATCAACGTAATCGTCAGACATATCCTTACCCCTATTACCTGTTAGCACACCTTCCTCATTAAACTGAGGCCCTGCGCTAATTCCGTAATGTAGTTCATATAATTTGTCGTAAGCAGCTCGTGACAGCGAATGGGTTAGTGTCCTATAAGCGCTGTTAAGAAGCTGCATGTAGTCGGTCGCGCCGCCCATATCTGGGTGATGTGACTTGGCTAATCGAATATAATTGGTACGGATTTGCCTCACTCCCGCATCAGAATCCACCTCAAGCAAGGCATAATAATCCACAAATTCGCTATTCGGCACCGTCGCACTCATTCCATATAGTATAACCCATGCTGTCGCTGGAACACCTGGAAACTCCAAGGTGTTCCAGCCGAAGTGCTATCCTAATGTTTTGCGATAGTCTTCCATCTCCAGCCCAGCTATCAATATGGCCGAAACTGCCTTTGCATTCGGTAACCGACATGTGTCAGTTATTTCGCCTACAGGCTTAGTGCATGGGTCATTTTCTATCTTGCGCCTTGCGAGTGCCTCAGACTTCCAATGTTCCATATCATCATATGCGTACACTATATCTAGTTTGCGCAATGCCATATTTGGGCAATCACTACATATTGGTAGTAGCGGAGTATAGGTGCTTTCCATATTTCCTCCTAAAACAAATAGAGCCTCAGCTGAGGCTCTATTTGCAAAGCTATTCAGCTATTATTTGTTGATCTTGGTTACAACACCAGCACCAACGGTACGGCCACCTTCACGAATAGCGAAGCGTAGACCTTGTTCCATGGCGATAGGTGCAAGTAACTTGACCTTAAAGGTGATTGTGTCACCAGGCATGACCATTTCTTTGTCAGCTGGTAATTCAACTTCACCGGTTACGTCAGTAGTACGGAAGTAGAACTGAGGCTTGTAACCCTTGAAGAATGGAGTGTGACGTCCACCTTCTTCTTTAGTCAAGATATAAACCTCGGCATCAAACTCGGTGTGTGGAGTAATGCTACCTGGCTTACAAAGAACCTGACCACGCTCGATATCATCACGTTCGATACCACGGAGAAGGATACCAGCGTTGTCACCAGCTTGACCCTGGTCAAGAGATTTCTTGAACATTTCAATACCAGTAATGACTGACTTCTTAGTGTCACGAACACCAACGATTTCAACTTCGTCGTTAACCTTTGCGATACCGGCTTCAATACGACCAGTAGCAACCGTACCACGACCCTTGATTGAGAAAACGTCTTCTACTGGCATCAAGAATGGCTTGTCGAGTTCACGCTTTGGCTCTTCGATGTAGTCATCGAGTGCCTTAACGAGTTCCATGATAGCGTCTTCGTTTGCTGCGTCACCTTCAAGAGCCTTAGTAGCAGAGCCCTTAATGATAGGAGCATCTTCGTCAAAACCGTTCTTAGCAAGCAGTTCGCGGATGTCCATTTCAACTAGTTCAACTAGTTCTGGGTCAGCGATGTCCATCTTGTTCATGAATACAAGAATCTTAGGAACACCAACCTGGCGAGCCAAAAGTACGTGTTCACGAGTTTGTGGCAATGGACCGTCGTTAGCACCAACAACTAGGATGGCACCGTCGATCTGGGCTGCACCTGTAATCATGTTCTTGACGTAGTCGGCGTGACCTGGCATGTCAACGTGAGCGTAGTGACGCTTTTCTGACTCGTATTCCTGGTGAGAAGTAGCGATGGTTATACCACGGGCTTTTTCTTCTGGGGCGTTGTCGATTTCGTCATAGTTTTTAGGTTGGTTAACTGCGCTTGGAAGGCGCTTAGCAAGCACGTGTGTGATAGCTGCAGTAAGAGTAGTCTTACCGTGGTCAACGTGACCCATAGTACCAACGTTTACGTGTGGTTTGCTTCGGTCGAAGTTTTCTGCCATATTATGGACTCCTGTAAATTACATTATTTTTTACATAAGAGTAAATACTCCCATGCGAGATACCAGAGTAGTATAGAGAATCTACCGAAGTTTGTAAAGTATTTTTACCCTACTTTTACCGAACTTATTATCCTTTAATAGGAATACTGATCACTGAGCCTATTGAGGCAATGACTCTTAGGCTCCTGTGACGCTCGGTCAAACTATTCCACTTGGCGTCGTACCAATCAGAAATTTGATCGGCTTTGTCCAGGATCATCGCAGCTCGCCCAATTTTTTGTTCTGTTATGGCACTGACCTGCACTTCGGGCCCTGTCGCGATCATCAAGCCAAGCTCAATTACTTCTTCTGGCGTAAAATCACGGGTTTGGTCCTGATCTACAAAGTTTGCATTTGATGGTCCGTTATTCATATGAGCCTCCTCCATAGTGGCTATTTCGTGTGACTTCTTCGGCTAGTATCTTGGTGCTTTTCAAATACATAATATGTCGCTCTAGCCTGGATATATCCTCTGGGTTGTTGTCTAGTTTTGCAGTGGCTAAGAGCTGTTCGGCACCGGCTATCTCGTTTGTACAACTTTCTGCTAGGCTAAGCTGGCCAACATAAAAAGCTACGTTAACGCCCTCTATCTGCTCGATGGTTTGTGGGTCATCATCGAAATGATAAATATCGTGCTGTGGCTCGCCGGGGTTACCTGTGCTCATATCTGTTTTATACTCCTTAAACAACATGCGCGCAACTACACATTTCAACTAGGGTATTTATACGGTATCCCCGGAAACGTACTTAATTTCCGTGCTTCCAACGCCAAAAGTAGAGACCTCCAGCACTGCCCGCAATGCCAAAAGCCATGAGGTACAACCAGCCGTGGGCTATCTTGCGGCCACCGACAGATATGTTGCCTATTGTCTCATCAATTGGGTCACTAGCCGGTTCGTACAGTTTGCCATCATAGAACGGTGATGGTTCCAGCTCTGGCTGCTTGGTTTCGGCACCTTGGGAGCTACTACTGGGAGTAGTGTTGGGCTGATTTGACGGCGTATTAGCAATAGAGCCGCCTCCACCTGCACTCGTGTTGCCATTAGTATTACTAGGAGGAGTTGCTGGGGCTGTTCCATTGTTAGGTACCTCAGCATTAGAAGCATCACCTGAACAGTTCCATGTTGAATAAAACGACCAGGATTTGGAATAGCTGCCTGCCTGTATGGCTTTAAGATGAACCGTTGCAACCGGTACGTGCGAGGCACCAAATTTACTGGGGTAAACGTTGATACAGGTATCGACGTCGTGATCTACACGGGTACCATCTGTATTAAGTGCTTGCCCCGGGCCATACCCACCGGCAGAGCCAGGGCTGTAACCCAAGTAGCTCACGGATGCGGTACCCTTCGCAAAGCCTATTCCCAGTCGTACCTCCCCATTTACTGCCTGTGCTGGCATGTCTGCATACAGCACTAAGTCATATATCTCACCCGCACTGCGGCTGACAACACCTGAACCATCATCAAAATAGACATCCTGGGGGTTGGCATTACTACTAAATACCCAGTAGCTACCCACTAGACCAAAGAGCCCTATAGCCAAGATTGCAAGCCGGTGTTTGTGTGTGCCAATTAATGCCATGGACGTTTTTTTGTATCTCATACCCATAATGTTTAGTGTAAACCGATGTACTTTTTAAGTTTTCTGATTAAATCTGGGTGTCTCCATACATAATATCCACCCCCGGTTATAAGTAATAGTACCCCTACATATAGCCAGCCATACTTTAGATTATACCCCGCAACAGAAAATGTTGTATTTGCGCCTAGAATGTCAGAATCACTCCCCGGTTCATACTGTTTGCCGTCATAGAAGGGTGATGGGTTAGATTCGGACTGTTGTGAACTATCACCTTGGGGGCTGCTGGTAGGGACTGTGTTTGGATTGTTGGATTGAGTATTAGCACTGCTACCTCCGCCTCCACCGCCTCCTGGACCTGAATTTAAGGTGGGGCCGTTACTATCTCCGGGGATAGATGCCGGGTTAGCCCCGTCTTTATCCGGGCCTTGGCTTGGGCCTGGTCCAGAACTGACATCTGGGCCATAGGCCTCCCCAGTTGCCCAAACCCCTGAGTGTCCACCAGTAGACCAGTCAATCGCCTGAACCGCATACAATAGGTTACCAGTGGGAGCAAAGCAAGTGCCCTCGCTCCAGCTATAAGACAGGTTTAGCCCGCCATAATTGTATGGGAAGCCGTGTATCAAAGACTGGAACGCCAAAAGACCGATCTGTTGACCGTATAGCGAGACTGGTACATCGGCACAAATAGAAAAGTCTCTCTTGCCTGCGCCATAATCTTGTCTACGCGCGGTAGCCACACAAGTTACGGATGGATTACAGCTATAACCTGGCGGGTTCTGATAGCTGCCTTCTCCATCACCAACTGTTATAGTCAGATGTATCCTGCCAGTTGGTTGTTCCAACCATGACGTTGGGGGCACTTGGGCATACAGTGTTCGCGTCTTGGTAGCGCCGACTTCACTAGCATCCATTGTTGGTATAGACGCAGCATCGGGCCACACGAATCCGTAATCCCCAATCTTGTCATCATAAGTTGCGTGTCCAGGGTTATTGTTTGCATTGGCAAAAAATACAATATACGCCCCTACTCCCGCAAATATAGCCACACCAAGCAGAACAAGCAGACGCCTTGGCACATTGAAGCTTGCAAAATACTTCGAGAAGCTCCTTTGTTGTTTTGCTAATTTTGCCATGAATTTAGTATACGTTCCTTTATTTTTGCTTCCTATGTTTGTGCCACAGCAATAAGGAAAGCCCGGCTAAGATCGTAGCCATTACCAAACTAAGAACATACAGCCAACCATGAACGAGTTTCTTGTCGCCTATAGTTAGTTTACCCAGCTTCTCATCTATCGGGTCACTGCCTGGGCCGTATTGCTTGCCATCATAGAAGGGGGAGGGGTTAAGCTCGGTTTGTTGTGAGGTATCGCCTTGAGGGCTACTGGCAGGGACGGTATTTGGTGTGTTGGACTGGGTGTTAGTGCTGGTGCCAGCACCTCCGCCATTATTTGGGATTTCACTAGTAGAGACTATCTCTGTGCTGCGTTGGGTAGGTTCGTTACCAGTGTCTGGGCCGGGGGCACACTCGACCCAATCTGGCTGCTCGCCACATTTTGCATATTGATTACTTCCACCATCGTAGGCAATCTTTTGATTAGCATCGGCAACACCGCACTGCCCCGTCCACCAGTCGGCATGAAGTCTTAATGGGGGAGCGCCTGATCCCAAGCTTTTGTAATGAAGTGTAAAAACTTTTACGCCCTGACTTCCAAACTTTGAGTTATCAACTTTTATACAATAGTCGGGTCCGCCCTGCCCTACGCTGTCGCCAGTCGGGCTGTCGCACGGGCCAGCCAGACCACAGTCCAGCCCCAAGTACTCCGAATGATTTGTGTCGACTGCGGAAAACACACGCATATACATAACGCCGGATGGTGGAGTAGGCATGTCAGCATAAACGGTCAAGTCATAGTTGCTGCCTACTGCATGCCCAACCGAAGCCTGGGCACTGTCAAAATATACTCTTGCTGTAGTGGCGGCCTTACTCTGGAGCACTATGTATGCCCCTATGCCGGCAAACACGACAATGCTCGACGCAATAATCAGACGCGTATGAACACTCAGGGCTAAAGCAAGCCTAGCTGGGGTGGGGTTTTTGTTTCGTTTAGCCATAGATACCTAGGTGCTCCCTAATGCATCTTCCGATGATTCCACCACATGTAGTATCCTCCGGCACTGCCCGCAATGCCAAAGGCCATAAGGTACAACCAGCCGTGGGCTATCTTGCGACCGCCGACCGATATATTGCCCAGTGTTTCATCTATCGGGTCGCTGCCTGGGGCGTATTGTTTACCATCATAAAAAGGTGAGGGTTCGGCGTTTGTTTGCTCGGTCTCGGTACCCTGGCTTGTGCTTGTAGGTATTTGGTTTTGCTCGTTCCCCTGGGTCTGGGCAGAAGTGCCACCGCCCCCAGTTGAGTTTTTATTTGGGTTGGGGTCTTGGCCAGTGCTTTGCTGCTGGGTATCTTTAGGGGTCAGGCCCTCACCATCACCATCCATCTTTATGCCAAAGCCGGGAGAAAAGCCATCGCCATACCCATTGTTAAAGCCTGGCTGCGTGCCAGAACACCCAGGGAAGCGATTGTTAAAACACGCCCCGGAGCCACGGATATCATTTACGCCGTTAGCCATAGGGTTTGCCTCGCAGCTGTCAGGCCCACCACTACCTATTGCATTTATGTAGAAGGCCTTAGTGGCAGGAGTTCGTACAGTATAGAATATCGAAAAGATATGAATGTAGTAATCCTGACCAGCTTGTGGAACTTGCCAGGAAGGGGGGGTAGTAATACAAAGTTTGAGATCTTTTCGCCCAGAGTATGTGGCCGACGGGGCATCCCAGCCGCTCTCATAACATTGTACATTTGGGGCACATTCATAGCGTAAATAGTCCACCCACTCTGGATCAGAGAAAATAACTACCCTAAGTTGTCCTGTTAAGGATCTGTTGGAATTAAAATCTGCTGATACGTATGCCTCGAGCGTGTCACCGGCATTATAGTTTCCATCAGAACCCGGGCGAGTAGAGACCTTTGGCTCGCCCATGTTACCCCCCTGTTGAAATTCGATTTGGGCTTGCGCAAATATTAGGAAATAGGCGCCCACGCCCGCAAATATCAATATCGCTAACAAGCCCTGTAGCCGTCGGTTGCTTGCCAGATTGGAAAAGAAGTTGGGTTGTTTCCTCATTTTAGACTTGCGCACATGTTTTTTAGACTGCCTTTTTCTTATTGGTTTTATTGTACCTTTATTCATATTATTCAGCTACCAGGGCTTAGTTTTAGGGTCATTAGGATCAAAGGTTTCGTCACGGGCGTACTGCGCCTGTCTTTCGCGGCCCTCTTGCTCCTTTTGCTGTAACTGCTGTTTCTGGGTGTCTGTAAGCGCCTGGTTGTCAGATGAGGAGTCACTTTGAGACGAAGACCCACCACTTGCTGCAGACCCCTTGAAACAAATCTGGTTAGCGCTAATGATTGTCAGCGATTTTTTGAGGAAGACGGTTGCTTCTTTGTCGTCTTCGCCGAGACTGGTGGCATGAGCGCGTAGTGACGCAACCAAGTTCTGGGCAGCCATACAGCGTTTATCTATCGGAGCGATAGCAAGGGCTCTTGTTAGTTCTGCCTCAGCTCTGTCATATTTAGCAAGTCGTGTGTCGACAGTACCACTGTTAAATGCAATGACAAAGGGCTCGGGGCTTGTCAGCGTAAGCGGCGTCAGCCACTTCCGGGCACCCTGATAGCTACCTTGCTTGTAGGAGCCGATGGCTTGATGGGTAAGCAGACTAGGTAAGATTAACCACAATGCTATCAGGAACATGATCACCACCGGTACTAACGACCGAATTAGTAGCTTTTTACGCTTTTGGCGCCTAATTGCCTCGTAATTGATTTTGTCTAGGCTGAAAGGCTGCTTAGTCATGTTTCTTCCCTTGGTTCTTGCGAAGCTCGATTACCAAAAATAGCATGTTCTTCCACTCCCAAAATAACAGTCCCGCAAAAGGTATTGCCAATGTCCAATACAGGTTGATGTAATGAGTGATCTTCCGACCTTGGTCGATCAGCACTTGAGCTTTGCTTTCTTTATACACCGCTTCTGCTGGACCACCACTGTTTCGGTTTATGTAGGTGACCTTAAGTTGACTAGCGATTTCTTTCAATGCCTTTTCGTCTAACTTTGATATTGCTGGCACGAACTTTTTGGTTTGAGGATCGGGCGTATTCACATAGGTTGGATTTGTAGATGAAGCCGTCGAAGAGTCACCCAGGCCACTGTACTTGAGTATCTTTGACCCCTCGTCCGTACCGTAACCTAGCACCGCTCCACCATTCACGTATTGCGAAATAGGCTCGAACGATTTCACCTTTGTGTCGATTGTTTGCTCACCATCACCAAGATAAAACAACAGCCGGCTTCGCTCGGGGTGAGCGGCCTTACTATTCTTTAGTTGCTGGGTGATTAAATCGATCGGTTTATCTATAACACTGCCCTTTGAGGTGCCTGCCACTTCCCGGTTGAGTGTCTGGACGGCTGACGTAAAAGTCCCGCTGTCAGCGGTGAATGGCAAAATGGTATTGGCTTTTGAGTCAAAAGTAATAAGCCCTAGGTGAGCGCCCTCCAGGGTTGCCGCCAATGCAAGCAGATCCTGTTTAGCACCATCAAGGCGTAGCTTAGAGTCGGCGTAGTCGTTGGCACCCATGCTGGCAGTAGTGTCGACTGCGAACAGGACGTCTAGGTTGGCTACCCCTGGAGAAGATGTTCCCCCAGGTACACTAGGCCCTAACACGATGGCGACCAGAAGCAACAGTGTCACAGCCCGGCGGACCCAGGCAAGCACAGCCCGCACACCCTCACCACGCGACTTATAACCCTCCCAGCCGATTGCCGCTAGGCCAAGTATCAAAAATGGCACAACTATCCACCACGCCATCAGTGGGGCAAATCTCATATCTGTAACCTCCACGCAAGTACCAGTGAAGCGCCAGTAGCAAAGATAGCGATATACATAAACAACTTAGGCGTGTCAGTCACAGCAACAACTGGCGTGCTAGCCGCGTACTTGGCCTCTTGTTTGGAAATCTCATTGATAATTGCATTCACGGTATTGGCGTCTGGTAGGGCGTAATATCCACCACCTGTTTGCTCGGATAAACTTCTAAGTTTTGCGTGATCATTTGTTCGACTGGCCTCACTCTCGCCAGGATCTATTGAATAAATTCGAATATTCCTTTGCTCGGCAAGGGTCACTGCCTGGGTTAAATCAATAATAGGGGTGCCGTTGGCCTCGTTGTCAGTTGCTAATATGATTGATTGGGATCGGTGCTGAGGGTTATCGCCAAGGTCGCTGATACACGAACCAATACCATCACTCACAAGCGAAGTGCCTTTATCGAAATCGGCTAGCGTCCCACTTGTTAGGTCAGTAAATTCTTGGCCATCCTGGGATGTTAATGCAGCACTAACTTTTTGGAGCTGTTCGTTGATAAACTGGTAGTCATCACTCAAAGGTATAGCCGAGATCGACGAGCTGTTAAATACAGTCATGCCAAAACGTTGGCCAGTGAAGCCATTGACCAGAGCACTAAAGCGATTGACCAGCTTTGTATCCGCCCTAAGCACAGACCCCGAGACATCAAGACAAAGCATAATGTCACGGCTTTGCTGAGCGGGCGTAACCAGAGTCATCGAAGCGGGCCTTGCCGATAAGATAATGGCCGCCAGCAATGCAACCGTCATTGTCACGGCAGCCAACCTGACCAGTAACCCGTACTGTTTTATGGCAGCTACGTACTCAGGCAAGTTAGTCAAACGGTAACTGTGGGCAATCGGAATGGCAGTTGACTCCTCGTCAGCCCTTTTTCGCTTTTTGAGCAAATATCTAATTACAAAGAACCCGGCTATCAGACCTGTCCATATTAGGAGCATCCACCAAAATACTAAGCCCATCGTCGTACCATATCCTTAGCGGCTTCAACCGAGGCCTCGGCGTTGCCGTGCTCGACTGCGGCAAACTCTTTGGCATAGTAATCCTCAACTACCCTAGAAAGTTCTGGGTAAGGCGCCCGTTTAAGGTCGGCTAGCGTTAGTCGTGGCGCTGGGAAGTGATTTGCTTCGTGTACAAAATATCGCACTGTCATACTCAAACCCTTATGCAGACTACGAAGTGTTGCATGATCATGTTTATAGGCGTTGTAGCACTCATCTATCAGTTGCAGATACTTTTGCTTGAGCTTCTCTAGATCAAACCCCGGAGGAGCAGGCTTTAGATTTGCCAGTGAAGCATAGGGCTTATGCCGTGTTAGCCAAAACAGGACACCATACCAGACAGCGATCAAAAGCAGCAGTACTGCGCCGATAATCAACCAAATAATTGAGTATTGAATTGGTGGGTTCAATGAAACGCTATCGGCGGGCATGCTTTTGCTTCTCCAGTAGGCGTACTATCTGCGTTATGACCTCTGCTTCGCTTTTGACTCGTATACTGCTGATTCTTAGATGGTCCAGGGTCTTGTTAGCAATTTTAGTCTGGTCCTTAACGAATGCTTTGTATGCATCCTCAATCGATTTTTGTGATCTTATGAAACGAGGCAGGATGACTGGCCGTTCGACATCGTAGATGTTCTGCTTATTCCAGCTGTTATCACTGGGATCGACGTCATCGATCGCAATGAAGAGCAACTCGTGTTGGGCGCCAAGCCGACGTAGCAAATCCTCTTGTGCAGTGCCGATCTGTAGGCTGTCGCTTATTATGATCAGCATCATCCGGCGTTTGATCGTGCGCCTAATATAGTCAAGTAGGCCAACCAGGTTGCTGGTAGGAGCGTCAAGCGTAGTTTGAGTGTTTATAAACTGGAGTAGGCGTTCAACATGCGGACGGCTGTCCTTTAGGGGCAAATGCCCAACATGCTGGCTGTCGCCGGCAACCAGGCCAACCAAGTCCCCGTGTCTTTGTGCTACCGAGGCTATCACACCGGCGACCATCACAGCTATATCTCGTTTGCTCTCCCCGCTCGGAGCAGTTGCGGCCATTGATCGGCCAGTATCGGCAACAAGCATGATGTTATGCTTACGAATCGCCACATAGCGCTTAATCAGTACTTGGCCGCTGCGAGCAGTCGCCTTCCAATCGATGTCCTTGATGTCATCGCTGGGTACATAAAGCCTGAGGTCATCAAAGTCCATGCTTCTGCCTTTGGATATTGAGGCGTACTCGCCTTCAAGAGCCCCCCGCACCTTGCGATGGGCGGAAATGTTCATTTTCCTCCGGACTTTGACGAGTAAGCTTGCCATGTTGTGTTATTGCCTTAGGGGGTTAGGACCGCTGCAAAAATTGCGTCAATGATTGCTTCCTGATGGACTTTGTCTGCTAAAGCTTCGAAATTGAGGATGATACGGTGCCTAAGGACGCTGTAACGAAGCAGTTTAACGTCATCTGGCGTCACATAGTCACGCCCGTTCAATACTGCAAGAACACGGGCAACATTTAGTAGGGTAATGCTACCACGCGGGCTGGCTCCATACTCGACATAACGCGCCAAATCAGGCGAAATCATACTGGCGGGGTTCCTGGTAACAGCGACTAAATTGACGATGTATTGCTTAACAGCCGGGTCAACGTAGACTTTCTTGACTAAGTTCTGAACAAATACGACTTCTTCAAGGTTAACCGTTTTAGTCTCGTCAATAGGCGCGTCAAACACTCCCGATTCTATGCGATTAAGCATTTCTATTTCTTCTTGTGGGCTAGGATAGTTGACGATCTCCTTAAGCATGAATCGGTCCATCTGGGCTTCCGGTAGCTCATATGTGCCCTCTTGCTCGATTGGGTTTTGGGTGGCCAAAACAACAAACGGGTGGGGCAACTTATGTTTTACGCCAGCAATAGTCGTCTGGCGCTCTTGCATAGCTTCAAGCATGGCACTTTGGGTCTTGGCACTAGAGCGGTTGATCTCGTCCAGTAAGACAAAGTTGGCATGAACAGGACCGAGTTGTGTTTCGAACGTACCCTTAGAGTAGTTATATATCTGGGTTCCAATGATGTCGCTTGGCAAAACATCGGGCGTACACTGTATGCGGTGGAAAGTTGCCTTAACCGCATCCGCCAACGTTTGAGCCGCCGTCGTCTTGGCAAGACCTGGCACACTCTCGAGCAACACGTGACCATTTGCAAACAATGCAACTAGTAAGCTCAGGAACAAGTTCTCCTGGCCAACCACCTTGGCACGAAACGAAAGGCCGACAACATCTACGATGGCCCTAGCTCTCGCGAGTTCGTCGGGGGATATAACAGGGTTGGCTGGCTTAAACGCAGCCCCCGGGCGGCCAGTGACTGGCATTTGCAGCCCAGGTGCCAGGGTTTGTCCTGGTTGTGGCTGAGGTTGTGATGATGGTGGCATATATTCTCCTTATATACTTTTCGTTATTGCCAGTACGCTGCTATGTGTTCGGTGAGCATGTGCTTTTGCTCGGGTGTATACGTATCCGGATGCTCAAAATAATGGCTGTCATCTGAAACTACGCCTGTGAGTACATCGAGCACGGTGGTTAAATCTCCGGAAACACGCACTTGCTCAGTAACTTCCGGGGTGGCATTACCTATAACTATTGACAGGCTTTTGGGCTTAACCCCTGAAAGTAGCTGCAGGGCAACTGCAATAGGTAGCTGACTTGTTATGACATCCCCTGCAATAATGACATCTCGGCCATTCATGCTTTGCTTATCAAGCGTCATCCCGTAACTGTCTATTCGTTGCTTAACTGCCTGGGTCGCAGAATCCAGTTGGCTTTGTATGTTAGGCTCGGCTTTTTCGGCGGTGGGAACTTCGGGGTTTGGGCAAAACACGCCCCCTTCGTCGACGGCTCCCAATAAAATGGGTAGCGAGTCTTGGCTCATTATTGGCTCGTAGACTAGTGGGTACACCCACGCTCTTAGTTCCATAGCAATCGACAAGCAAGTAAGCAGCGAGCTCTCCTTAAGGGAGATGACTACTGCGTCCTTGCCATGCATGTCCTGCAACCCCCTAGCGAGTGCCTTGCCGAGTGTTATCCGGTCGTTAAAGTACACGCCTGTATGCCTCTCTTTATTAGCAATACTATACTAAAGTATAAGCGTTTTGCCAATCAGATACGAACTGTATTTTGAACTCCTTCCGGACCTATGTAATACGTCGCCAACGCCACCATGTAGTACCACCGATACTACCGACTACAAACAAGCCACTCAGTATATATACCCAGCCATGGGCTATCTTGCGGCCCCCGACAGATATGTTGCCAAATTTCTCATCGATCGGGTCACTGCCTGGGGCGTATTGTTTGCCGTCATAGAAGGGTGAGGCTTCGAGCTCAGGCTGTTGGGTTTCGACTCCTTGGGAGGTGCTACTTGGGACAGTGTTAGGCTTGCTCGATTGAGTTTTGGCCGAAGAACCACCGCCTCCGCTACTAGAGCCATCACCAAGGCCAGTATTTGCAGTACCCCCAGGATTCTGACCTCCCCGATTGGTACCTATATCAGACCCAGTATCACATAGTATGTAAGGGGCACCCGTGCCATCCTGTTGAGAAGGGTCGCCAGCATCTTCTGGGCCCCCGCACTGTCCATAGGTACTCCGCCATGATATTACATCAGGGTTTGGTGTAGATTGACATGTCCCAAAGGCTACCCCGTTTGTAATCGTAAACCAGTCCCCCGGATTAGTGCGCGGGAACTGTTGCAAAGATTTATAGCGAATAGTCAGTATGTGCTGAGACCCGTAATACGTGCCTAGTGGCACATCAAGGCACACCAGCGCATTTAAACGGTGATGAACCATGCCATCGCCCACCTGTCTAGAATACGTGCTATTGTCCGAGCAAGCGTATGTCGGGGCACACGTATAGCCTAGATATTGTACATAACCGCTGTGTGAAGACAGTGCAAGGACTACCTGTCTAGGCTCTGTTCCCTGCAAAGCCACGGACGCAAAGTTCACTTTAAGCTCAAAGACATCATTTGCAGCATGATCTGCGGCTTGTTCGACAGAATCAACGGCAATCGTAGCTACGGTTCGGCGTGCTAGATCCTCCAGAGTTGCAGGGGGGCCTGTATATGCATTTGAACGAATTACTATGTACGCACCCACTGCTGCAAAGATAATGATGACGACCAGAGGACTCCAGCGTTTTTCTGAGATATATTTATTTCTGGATGATAGAGACATTACCGCTATTGTACAGTAACATTAAACTTGTACGAAGAGGGCTTGACAGAGGGTGTATTGCATCCGGTGTCAATACCCACCGCTTCGCATTGCCCCCAAATGAACAGATGCGGAGCTATTTTTCAATTTCTCTTGTACTCACCAAAGTCAATTTCTCGGTCATTTTCAGGAGTGCAGCGTGGAGCTAACAACGAGCACGAAAAAGGAGCTGTAGGTATGCTACTGCTCCTTTTTCTGACGCAGGTTTTTGCCCACGATGTGCCTGATAAATGGGCGAGAAATCTATTTGGCGTTCTTGGCAACGATAGCTTCAGTAACGTGAGACGGAACATCCGCGTAGTGGTCGAGCTCCATGCTTGAGCTGGCACGACCCTGCGTGTTTGAACGCAGGTTGGTTGTGTAACCAAACATTTCACCAAGAGGTACGAATGCGGTTATCTCTTTAACACCAGCTGCTAGGTCTTCGATGCTCTCAATACGACCACGCTTACTGTTCAGGTCTCCAATTACATCACCCATGAACTCTTCTGGTGTGACGACAACTACTTTCATGATTGGTTCTAGTAGTGTTGGGTTCGCTCGCCTAACACCTTCTTGAAGTGCCATTGAACCAGCAATTTTAAAGGCCATTTCGTTAGAGTCAACATCGTGGTAAGAACCATCGTATAGTTCTGCCTTGATGTCTACAACTGGATAACCAGCTAACACACCGCTGGCCATCGCTTCAATGATGCCGTTTTCGACTGGCTTAATGTATTCACTAGGTACGACACCACCCTTGATAGAGTTGATAAATTCAAAGCCCTTGCCTGCTTCGTTCTGCGACAAGCGAAGCCAGACGTCACCATACTGACCACGTCCACCAGACTGCTTGATGAATTTACCCTGGACTTCGACGCCGTCTTTACGGATAGTTTCACGGTAGGCGACCTGAGGCTGACCAATGTTAGCTTCGACGCTAAATTCACGCTTCATACGGTCGACTAGGATTTCAAGGTGAAGTTCACCCATACCAGAGATAATGGTCTGGCCGGTTTCATCATCAACACGTACACGGAAAGTTGGGTCTTCTTCTGCAAGACGCTGCAGAGCGATACCCATCTTCTCTTGGTCGGCCTTAGTCTTTGGTTCAATTGCGATAGATACAGGTGGTTCTGGGAAGACAATGCTTTCCAGCACGATTGGACTGTTAAGATCAGATAAGGTGTGTCCTGTGGTTGTGCCCTTAAGCCCAACGATAGCCGCAATGTCACCTGCACCAACTTCTGTTACATCAGTACGCTTGTCAGCTTGCAGACGAACGATACGCCCAACACGTTCTTTCTCACCGGTTGAGCTGTTAAGGACATAGCTTCCGGCAACGATTTTACCCGAGTAAACTCGGAAATAAGCTAGCTTACCAACAAATGGGTCAGTCGTGATCTTAAATGCAAGGGCTGCAAATGGATCAGCCTCGGTTGGTTTGCGCTCGATCTCTTCACCTGTCTTTGGGTGTGTACCCCAGGTAGAACCAACGTCGAGTGGACTTGGTAGATAGTCATTGACCATATCAAGGACTTTTTCTACGATCACACCACGGCCATCACCACCGGTGACTGCAAAGAAACGACCAGAAAGCACAGCAGTACGAATAGACTGCTTGACGTCTGCTATAGACAAGCCTTCTTCGCCAACTTCAAAGTATTTTTCAAGCATTGCTTCGTCTTCAGCAACTGCGTTTTCAATCAAAAGCGAACGAGCTTTTTTAACTTGATCCATCATGTCAGCAGGGATTTCACCCTCGACAAGTTCTTTGTCATGAAAATCTTTGTAGGTGTAAGCCTTCATTTCAACAAGGTCAACGATACCATTGATGGACTGCTCAAAACCAATAGGAAGGTGAACCGGGAAAGCGCGCTTGCTTAGTCGGTTATGGATAGATTCAAGTGACTTGTAGAAATCACCACCAGTTTGGTTGATCTTGTTGATAAAACAAATACGAGGCACTCCGTACTTGTCAGCTTGGCGCCAAACAGTCTCACTTTGTGATTCGACACCCATTTTACCGTCAAAGACAACACAAGCACCATCAAGTACACGCAGTGATCGCTCTACCTCTACGGTAAAGTCGATGTGTCCCGGTGTATCAATAATGTTGATCTGGTTGCCCTTCCAGAAACAAGTCACAGACGCAGCCACAATGGTAATACCACGTTCACGCTCTTGAGCCATCCAGTCGGTCGTGGTCTCACCTTCATGAACAGCACCGATCTTGTGTGATAGACCTGTTCGGTAGAGGATACCTTCTGTAGTCGTGGTTTTACCGGCGTCAATGTGCGCGATAATACCGAGGTTACGGATGTCTTTCATTGGTGTTGTCTTGGCCATGTGGTTCCTTATATGTGCGTAACATTATTGAGAGCGGTAATTTCCGCCCAGCCGAGGACATTCCTTAATCGTATGAATATACGTTTCACGGAATGGAGGCCTCATCTGAGCGTAAATTACCCTTGGCTCAATAAAGCTACTTAACAGTGATTATTAATGAGTTTTGTGCGCAAATAAAAAAATCCACGCGCAAACGTTCCTGTTTATCATACCACAAATGCACGGCTTGTGCACAGGGATTCCTCTGACTAATTACAGCTTGAAGATTCAATCCAGTTGGACACGACCGGATTGGGGCTTAGCACTACGGCGCGGAAGCGCATACCATCACTCGGGCCCTCCATATCAAGGCCGGTGCCATCACCGAATGCAGATAACGCCAACGTGCGAGTTCCTGCATATATGGATTGAGAAAAGGCTCCACCGGGGTAACCGTCCATATCAGCATAATCGCCCTGTATTTCCCACTTCCAGGTAATCAGCCCGCCCGCGTGATTATTGTTAAAAGATGCCGAAGCTACATGTGACACCGCGTGCGCTATGACAGACATTGAGTCAGGATCATATTGGCAAGTTATGCTTCCCGTTAGACTCAAAGATGTTACCGACATAGGAATCGGCGCGGGTTTGGTAGCAGCAGGTTTCTGCTGTGTAGTAGGTGCTGTAGTTTGCGTGGTTGCGGTTGAAGTAGGCTGCGTCTCTGCCGGCTTGGCCTGATCGGCCGTTTGCGCTACTTGTTTATCAGTCTTAACCGTTGCGCTACTTGCTGGCGAAGCCGGGGTAGCAGTAGTTGATTGGCTAGAACCCGAATATGACACGAATACTATACCCGATATAACAAAAACAAGCGCAAAAAGTGGCACAAGGGCATGAACACGTATAGATAAAATATATTTCACAATCTGTAGCATAGCGTCATTCTACTCTATACGCTGACAAAATAAAAATCACCGCGCTTATGCGGTGATTTTTACGCTGTATTTCATTCGATTAGAAACGAGCAAAGTGGGCGAAGGCACGGTTGGCCTCGGCCATCTTGTGGATGTCTTCCTTCTTCTTGACTGCGGTACCAGTGTTGTTGTAAGCATCAACTAGTTCTAAGGCAAGTCGATCTTCCATACTCATACCCTTGCGGCTTCGAGCTGCGGCGGTAAACCACATAAGGGTAAGGTGCGTTTGGCGCTGACCTTTAACCTCAAATGGGATCTGGTAGTTAGCACCACCAACACGACGAGAACGAGTCTCCATGTGTGGTGAAACATTTTTGATAGCTTGGTCGAATACTTCTACTGGGTTTTGGACTTTGAGCTTATCAGCGGCCTTTTGCATGCCACCGTAAACTAAACGCTCTGCAACCTGCTTTTTGCCGTTAAGCATAACGCGGTTGATAAGCTTTTGTACCATGACAGAGTTGTATACGCGGTCTGGCTGAATATCGCGAATAAGCGATGCGGTCTTTTTACGTGGCATTATTTTGTCTCCTTCTTGGCACCGTACTTAGAACGGCCCTGCTTGCGGTTTTGGACACCCTGAAGGTCAAGTGCGCCACGAACAATGTGGTAACGCACACCTGGAAGGTCCTTTACACGACCACCACGCACCATAACAACAGCGTGTTCCTGGAGGTT